>Ga0129313_1000717_pt1 | contig 24806 bp, 18 predicted proteins | sample O1105metagenome_FD_94436 | JGI IMG/M metagenome (GOLD analysis project Ga0129313, IMG submission 94436) | Orangutan group fecal microbial communities from fecal samples from Wisconsin, USA - O1105 metagenome | ecosystem: Host-associated > Mammals > Digestive system > Large intestine > Fecal...
CCGGGACGTGAGGCATATCCGCCGGATATCTTCTATACACATTCCAGACTTCTGGAGAGAGGATGCCAGCACTTAAACGGCGGCTCGATCACGATCCTTCCGATCGTGGAGACAAAGGGCGGGGATATCACGGGATATATCTCCACAAACATCATCTCCATCACGGACGGACAGATCGTTCTCTCAAAGAAAAACTTTGATAAAGGACAGAAACCGGCGATCAACTACGGACTCTCCGTATCCCGTCTCGGCGGAGCGGTACAGGAGGAGAAGGTAAAGAAACTCGGTACAAAAGTACGAAGAGAACTCTTAAGCTACCTCGAGACGAGGGAAGTTTATGAGCTCGCCAATATGGATGAGATGAGCCCACTCATGAGAGCAAAATTAAAGAGAGGCGCAAAGATCCTTGAGGGTCTGATCCAGTACAAATACAGCCCGCAGTCACCAGAGACATGTATTTCCAAGTTTTCCGCGATTTTACAGGAAGGAGCGGCAGAGGGAAATGAGCATTCGTAATGTAGTCAAAGTCATGAACTTCCATTCCCTGATCCGTGTCGATAAGGCAAAACGTCAGGCAGACAAGTATCTGATGATGGAAGACCAGCTTTACGCGATGATGGAAGCGATCGTCAACAACCGGAACCTGATCCTCGATAAAAAGATCTTCCGGGTGAATGAAGATGCCCCGAAGATCAATATCTACATCGGAAGCGACTTCGGCTTCTGCAGCAACTACAATTCCCAGGTGAATGACCAGCTGCACAAGGATCCGGCGGGGGATGTGAAGATCCTGATCGGAAAAAAACTCCGCTCTGCGGGTCTTGAAAATGTCTGGGACCAGATCCCGTATTCCCGTCTGGAGGAGGAATCAGGCCGGATCCAGAAATTTCTGGAAAAGCAGATCCGCACAAAGAAGTGTTCCGGGATCAACCTGATCTACAACCACTATGAGAATACGACGAACATCTACTTCCGGAAACTCCAGATCTTCCCGATCAGCCGGGATGAGTCAGGAAAGAAAACGCATACCGAGGATTTTGCGATCGAGGGAGACATCAACCGGATCATGATCCGCCTCATGGAGACGTATGTGTATTACGAGCTGATGCTGGCAGTCGTGAACAGCCGTGCGGCAGAGAACATCCTGCGCCAGAATGCAACGACCGAATCCTTAAAGAAGATCGATGAGATCGAGGAGGAGAACGTGATGGAAGAGCGCAGGGAAAAGAGAAACGTGGAATTCCAGAAGGTTGTTGATACCTTCATTAAAAATAAGATGTACTAAAGGGGCGAGGAAGAAACATGTTAGCAGGAAAAATCATTTCAGTTTCAGATCTGCTGGTAGAAGTTCTGCTCTCCGGCGTACAGGTCAAGAAGAGAGACATGATGTACGCGGTCAAGGGAGAGAAGACCTACCGCTTTGAAGTAGAAGATATTGAGGGAAACATAGCCAGCCTTGTTCCCTTTTCAAATGTAGCCGGACTTTCAAGAGGAACAGAAGTCTATAAAGCGGAAGAAGGACTTCAGATGGAATATTCTGATGCGATCCTCGGACGCGTGTTCAGCCCGTATGGTGATCCGATCGATAAGAAACCGATCGAGAGCCAGGGAAAACGCACGGTATATCCGGATCCGCTTCCGCTCGGAACGATCGATGTCAACGGATCGATGCTCTGGACCGGGATCAAGGCGCTTGATTTCTTTGCACCGATGCAGAAAGGTTTCAAGATGGGACTTTTAGGCGGTGCCGGAGTCGGTAAGACCGTTGTCATCAAGGAGCTGATCCACAATGTCTATCAGGGTCTCGGTTCCAACTCCGTATTTACCGGAGTCGGTGAGCGTTCCAGAGAGGGCCGCGAGCTGTACGACGAGATGGAAGAATCCGGACTTTTAGACAAGATCGCGATGGTCTTCGGACAGATGGGAGAGAACTCCGCATCGAGATCCCATGCGATCTACGGCGGACTGACACTCGCGGAGTACTTAAGAGATGAGAAAAATCAGGATGTCCTCCTCTTCATCGACAATATCTACCGTGCAGTTCAGGCATATTCCGAGATCAGCGCGATGGAGAATCGTATGCCGATCGAGAACGGCTATCCGGCGACCTTAGACTCTGATGTCAGCGAGATCGAGGAGAGGATCAACTCCACCGGAGACGGATCCATCACCTCCTTCCAGGCGATCTATATTCCGGCCGACGATATCACGGATGCAGCAGTTCAGACGATCATGGGACACCTCGACGGTCAGGTCGTTTTAAGCCGTAAGGTCGCAGAGAAAGGTCTCTATCCGGCAGTCGATGTGTTCCAGACTTCGAGTACCTTAATGGAAGTGGAGCGTGTCGGAAAACGTCACTATGATCTTCATGAAAAGGTCATCGCCTATCTCCAGCGTTATCAGGAACTTGAGGAGATCATCGCAGTCCTCGGTATTGAGGAGCTTTCCCAGCAGGATAAGGAGATCTTCTACCGCTCAAGAAAGTTAAGAAATTACTTTACACAGCCGATGTTCGTAGCTCAGGACTTTACCGGGATCCCGGGAGTCTATGTTGAGATCGCAGACGTCCTTGACGATGTGGAGGCGATCTTAAACGGTTCCTACGATGACCGGGATGAGGACGAGTTCTTCATGATCGGCAGCATGAAACAGAAACAGTAGAAAGGGAGGAATCAAGTTGGAGGGAATTATGACAGCCAGGATCCTCGGCTTTCACGAAGGCCTTAAGGTCCTCGAACATGTCGATCTGATCCGGATCGTGAGCAGCACCTACAACCTTCTGATCCTGAAAGACTATATGCCGGTCCTTGGCGAGATCAAAGGAAATGTTGAGATCGTGAGCGGGGACAGGACGGAGACTTACGAAAATGTAACCGGATATTTTATGCACAGCCATAACGAATTTGAACTTCTGATCACGGGAGAATGAGACTATGATAGATGAACTGATCGCGGGAATCGTCCTGTTTAAAAACTTCATACTGCTGACGCTTGCGGCGGGAATCATCGGTTCCCTGCTCGCTGTGATCGGAACAAGAAAGTTTTCGTGGAACGGAAGAGCGCGCGGCGTCTATGGATTTCTCATAAACCGGAGCGACCGGGAGGCGGTCTGTTTTGCAGTATCGCTTCTCGGGTTCCTGTTCGTCCTCTCGTCCGTGATCTTCCGGGTCGAGATGGAGCTGCCGCATCTGGTTTTCCTTTTCCTCCTTGCGGCGGCAAAAGCAGTCGCCGGAGGCGGCGGACGCGTATTCTTAAGGGATCTTCTGAACAGCATCCTGATCTTTGTCGCCCTGCTGGTCGGAAATGTCCTGAGCGGGTACCTGAGGGAGACGAGGTTTGACCTCTATGTTGCGGTGATCCTCGGATTCCTCGGAATTTTCCTGATCGTTTACAGCGCGTACTTTTTACTGAAAGATATGGAGGAGCAGTCATGAAAGGCAGAACAAAATTAGAGAGAAAAGGCAGAGGATTCCGGGACCGGCTCTTAAGCCTCGGGATCATGGCTGCAGTCCTTGTGATCGCTGCCCTGGTCCTGATCTTTAAGAGAGATATGGACTCCGTCGTCTTAAAGGACGGAGCATACAACTATTTCGGAGATGTAAAAGTCGAATATACAGGAAAATGCAGAGTCCAGTACACGGATAAAGAGGTGACGATCCGGGATGAAAACGGAACGCAGACCCTGAATTCCAAACCGTTGTACCAGCCGGACGGAATGGCACTTCTGCCGTTTGATTACGCGTGGTATGCGGGAAATGACAGCGTATACCGCCTGTCCCATTTCAGTACGATGGCGATCGAGAACAACTCGGTCGTTCTCAAAGACGGAAATCTGAAGGCGGAAAATGCCGGCGGATATCTCTTCGACGGCGTGGACACTTATATATTCCTTGAAAATACAGAACTTCGCTGGGACGGCGGCAGTGTGGAAGTCCCGGCGCTTTCATATGCTGTGGCGAGATACGGGAATACACTCCAGTATTTCGACTATGCGGCAGGAACGAGCACGGTTGTCCAGACAGGGGAATCGGAGCTCACAGCTTCCTTCGCGAACGGGGATGTCCTTGACATGGGAACAGACACGATGAAGAAAGCGAACGGAACTTGGTATCTTCTTGTTGCGAGACCGGGAACGTTAAACAGAATGGAGAACAAATAGGAAGCAAAGGGGGAACTGGATTATGAAAAAAATTATCGCGATGGCAGCCATGCTGCTTGCGGTGGTGGTATTTGCCTACACATACCGCCTTCAGACTCTGGCCTGGCTTCAGCTTCCGGCATTTGCAGTGACAGAAAAGGACATCACAGATACCTTAAAGGCAGACGGAACGCCGGAGGAAGACAAAGAGGTCCTTTCGATGCGTGCCTGCACAGAGGATGAAGCGCTGTACCGCAGAGCAAACCGGTACTTTATCGGCGATAAGAAAGAATCCGTCGATATCACCTACCCGTTATTTGCACAGGAGGGAACGGCGCTCTATTATTTAAACGGTGATCTCAAACTCATCACAAACGATTTTGAGTCGTATGAACCGTATGAAGGTATGCTCCTGAGCAATGGTACTGCATATGATATTGACGGTCAGACAGCAGAGGACGAGGAGTATATCCTCTCCACAGCAGGAAAAGGTCTCTACATCAACACCCAGCCGATGACCGTGATCTCTTCCGGTAACGAATCAAGGATCCGTTTAAACAGTATCATGTACCTTGGAGATTCCGGCATCCACTATTACAGCTACGATGACGGAAGACTTGTCTACGGGCAGACAAAGATCACTTACGGGGACACGGTCAAGATCGGTTCGGTCAGCATGTCCTACGATGAGTTTTTAAAACAGCTCGGTCTCGTCGCAGAGTACAGCTCCACAGAGCAGAAAATACAGCCGGAGACGGAGGCGGAGACGAACCCGGCCGACCGTTCGGACCGTGAGCAGAGAAGACCGGGATCTTCCGGCGAGCATGCAAACGGAGAGACTGTCGCAAATGCGGACGCCTCTGTCACACCGGCACTTCCGGTAACACCGGGAGCCGATGGGAACAGACAGGTGAACGAGGAGATCGATGAGTCCGGCAGCACGGATGGAAATAACGGAAGCGATGACAGCGGTCTCTATATGGACAGCACCTTCGCAGAGGAAGGCAGCGGAGACAGCTCCGGCGACTCCGATTCCGGCAGCGGCTCCGGTTCCGCGGGAGGCGGATCTGCGAGCGGAGGCAGCGGAAGCAGCAGCGGCGGCTCCGGCGGAGGCGGAGCATCCGACTCCGGAAGCGGAAGCGGAAGCTCCGGAAGCGGAAGTTCCGGCGGAGGCGGCGGAAGTTCGTCCTCCCCATCCGGAGGCAGCGGCAGCGGTGATCAGTCCGGAGACAGCGATTCCGGTGCAGACACAGGCGATGGATCCTCCGACGGAGGCGATTCTGACGTACGTCCGGATGAATTTAAGGAACCGACAGTGACACTTTCCAATATCAATGTCGGCGTATATGGCATGACAGGCAAGGTTGAGATCACGGATGATCAGAGCCGTCTTGTTCGTGTCGTCTTCCGGTTCAGTGTCAACGGAACCCAGAAGAGCCGTAAAAACATGAAAAAAGAAGGTACGCTCGAGGTTACAAACCTGGAACCGGGAACGACGTACCAGTTAAGCGGAGATATCGTTTTCCGCAACGATGAAGGTATCAAGGTGACAAAGCCATTCATGGATGCCATCGAGATCTCGACACTTCCGATGACGACACTTCGCCCGATGCGGCTGACATTCTCTGAGCGAGATACCTTCCTCCCGTATCAGATCGGGATCGACAGGATCCTCACAGAGGATGTCGCGACTTCCGATGAACGGATCTCCGCGATCCCGTACATCAGCAGGATCGAGGTGACGGCCGGCGGTGAGGATTACAACGTCGGCGGTACGATCGTGAGAAATATCAAAAAGGGAACAGCGGGAGACTGGCTTTCCAAAGAAGGTTTTTCTTCCAATAAGACCTATGATTACACGATCCGCGTCATGGACCGGTTCAGGAATGAATTTGAACTGACATCGGACAGCATCACAAAGGGATCGACCCATACGAGCAAAGTGGAGCCGAAAGCTTCACTCCGCGAGACAGGAAACACGGTCGGGACCCAGACAATCTCCGTACAGATCCAGAACACGGACCATGCGGCGATGGAGAACTGCTATTTCTATGTGGTCAACCAGCAGGGAGAAGATGTGCCGGCCTTTGACGAGACGGGAGACGGGATCAATACGCGCTACCGCAGGGCAGTTTCCACGGATGGAAAAGCGAATGAGTTTACGATCACAAACCTTCCGTCCGGAAGCTCGTTCTATATGGTTGCCCGTGCGGATTATGATCTGAATGATAAAAATACGGAAAACTGGCAGAGAAACATGCAGCTAGGAAGACTTTCCGTCTACACGGCTCCGATCAGTCTTCTCGGAAACGCATATGTGGATGTCGACTCCGCGGATATCACGGATTCTTCGTTCACGATCGGACTCAGTATCGATACAGATAAGACACTTGAGGGTCTTTTGACTCTTATGGAGCGCCTTCCGGTCGAGATCTCTTCCGATACAAAGACATGGAAGAACGAGGAGATCCTCTCAAGGAAAGAACTCGAAAAAGTGCCGGTGCAGGCCGGTACTGCGAGCATGGTGATTCAGGATCACGATTCGACAGATGCGTCTGTCCCGAAGGTCGTTCTCACGGGAACAGCACCGACGGAAAATACGAATGCCTGGGAGCTTCTCATGAAGGGCTGGAGAGCAGAACTGCAGTTCCGCGAGGGAGAAGGACAGGATAATCCGTTCGACTCCATGACTGTTTACACGGTATCGGTCGGAGCTGTTGCAGCTCAGGGCGGTAGTGAATACAACGTTGGCGCGTCGACAAACAGCCTTCAGCTCCGTACCCTGAAGCAGACGGCGGGAATCCGCCATGACGGCGTGTTCACACTCTCGAACTTCATCGAGATCTACCACTTCTATTTCGATGACCCGGACAATGCCGTCGATAAAGGAACGATCACGGTAAAGCTCTACTCTGTATCGGAGGCAAGCCTTGTCGAGACCAGAATGATCAAGACAAATACGGAGTACGAAAGTCTTCGTTTCAACAACCTGAAGATGGATACAGATTACCGTATTGAGTTCACGGCGCAGAACTACAACGTCTACTACGACAGCGGAAAGAATGAGACGAACTACACGTTCCCGGATCCGAACAGACTCTATGTTACAACAGGTGAGGGAATTACCGGTTCGCTTGATCTCGAGTCCATTGTGGCTGCGGGATCCGGATGGAAATCTTCCGTGACGGTTACGTTAAACGACCGGAAGAAGGAACTGAAGAACGGAACATACACCCTGCTCTTAAAAGGAGCGGACGGTATGGACGTTGACTCCTCCAAGTTAAAGGAGATCAGCCGGATTTCCTATGATTTCCCGTATGATACAGCGGGAGACCAGGGAATCTCGGAGACAAAGAGCTTTGACTGTGAGGGATTCTGGACATACGAGGTCGATCTCCTGATCAGCGTCCGCGGTTACGAGGATATCGTTCTCTCAAAAGTGAACTTCACGACGGAGACCGGAATGGATACGATCTCGAACTGGACGGAGTTCCGGACGAAGCTGAATGCAAATCCGAACGGAAAGTTCGCGGTCATCGCGGATATCGAGAGGACGGATTCCAGCTATGTATCGAACTTTGCCGGAACCGTTGACTTCCAGGGGCATACACTTTCCTTCCCGGAGGGCAGCAACTACGGATCTGTGATCGGAACGCTCAAGAGCACCGGTGTGGTAAAGAATCTTGTATTCAATTACCGGAGAACGGTAGGACCGACTTCACAGGTTACTCAGACGGGCGGACTTGTCAACATGAACTACGGAACCATTCAGAATATCGTGATGACGATGTCACTCGGGCGGACGAGACCGAACTACAGCAACGGTTTCCTTGTATATACGAACTATAAATCCGGCGTGATTGAAAACTTCTCTATCAAGATTGAGAAGGAGCTCCACGCGAGAAGTGGCATTGGTATCGTGAGCGGCACAAACCAGGGAACGATCCGCCGCGGCGTTGTCTACGGAAAGGACGTTGTCATGGAGAGCGTCGTCTATGGAGGCGATGTGACGGTTGCATCTGGTCAGTATGGTGCGATGGCATATACAAACTCGGCAACCGGTCTGATCGAGGATACCTTTGTGATCAACAACACGGTCAACGAGTACAACAACAGTGAGTGGACAATGAGCCGGACTGCCGGAATTGTCGGAACAAACAGCGGTACCGTCCGGAACAGCTTCTTTGTCGGAGACACCTACTATTATACGTATGAAAACGGAAAACAGTCCGTCTACAAGATCTACGATAAGGGCGGATCTACGGTCGGCGTCAACAACAGCGGTGCGCGCTCGACAGATCTCTACCATATCTCGATGAGTTCCGTAGCGGTATATCCGAAGGATCTCGGAACGGCGACGGCGGTCCAGAGACTCTGGGACGGTGTCTGGTATGAGAAGGCGTTCAAGAATCCGGCTGCCTTTACGATCGAGAGTCAGCTCGCGAGCGGATACTATCCGAGGATCAATATGTCAGACGCGATGGAGACGGCGCAGGAGAATATCGCCCTGCCGCCGGCACCGGGGGCAGATGTTCCGGAATTTGTCAGCAGCCGTGTGGTCAGTCAGACAAATAAAGAGGCGGAAATCCTCCTCTACTACCGGAGCAACAACCAGCAGAAGATCACCGGAATCGGTATTGACGGTCTCACAACCGAAGTGCTTGACCAGTATACGGAAAACGGTATGTACGTCGTCCGCGTGAAGGTCAGCGATCCGAAATCCTTTACCGGAAAGTATCTCTATACGAGCATTACCTACGAGATCAACACGGTGAGCCACGAGACGACGACTGTCGCCTGCGGTCAGGACGGAAACTATATCGAGGCCGATTTCTACCGCGAGATCGCGAGCTTCGATGACTGGTGCCTTATGGACCAGTACCCGGCGGAGAACTTTATCCTTGTGGATGATCTCGACTTCACCGGAAAGAACCTCGCGGCGATGCAGGTCGGCACGGAAAAGGTTCCGTTTACCGGAAAGCTAAACGGTGACGGACATACGGTAAAGAATATCAGCGGTGTCGGCTCCACGATCTTTGCGGTCGTATCCGGAGCGGAGATCAAAGACATCAATTTTGAAAATGTCGAACTTATCACAAATGATTCCGCGGACAACAAGGCGAAGTCCATGCAGGCCGGGATCTTTGGAAAGGTTTTAAACAACACGACTTTAAAGAATATCCGTGCCTCAAAGGTGACGCTCTCCGATATGCCGTCGAACATCGGCGGTCTTGTTTCCTACCTTGAGTACAGCACAGTCGAGGACTGCCGGATGGAAGATGTATCGATCCGGACAGCAGCCTACGGAAACAGCGCCCTCTCAGTCGGCGGTCTTGTAGGTTACGGAAAAGGTCTCACGGTGAAGAACTCCTACGCATCGGGGCTTGATATCGAGGCGAAGAACGGAGTCCGTGCGAACGGAGTCGGAGGTCTCGTCGGATACGTCGAGACATTCGGAGCTGTATCAAACGCTTACTCCCACGGAACGATCAATACCGCGTTTGGCGGCACCGGCGGGATCGTGGGAGCCGGAAGCTCTGACATCAGTGAGGCGGTATCTCTGACGGATATCACAAGCTCGACCGGAGACCTCGGCGGAATTCTGGGAATTGCGACGGATAACGTCTCGGTTGATGATGTCATCTCGATCGGAAACCTCTCCGGAAGTGGTTCCAATATCAACCGTATCTACGGAAATATACGTGGTGTTGCACAGTGTGCAGTCACAAACGGCGCTGCCTACAGCGGCCAGATCGTCGGAACGGGAACTTCCGTCGATCTTCTGACAGCGACTTACCTCTCTGCGGCAGGGGAATTCCTGACCCAGAACTTCTTCAGAAACCGCGGACGAATCGGAAACAGCTTTGATATCGAGGGCAGCAGCGGCTATCGGATCGAGGACGGATATCTTCCACAGTTAAAGAATGTTTCCGGGGAAATCCTCGCAGACCAGACCCCGCGCGAACTTCCGGATGAAAACCTGAAAGTGAGAAGAGCGGAGATCTATCAGCAGAGCAGTGGTGTCTATAACGTCGAGGTATACGCAGAGAACGGCGGAAACGGTTTCCTTTTGGACCGCATTGAGGCGGATGGACTTGATTTTTCCTCCTCAGATTCCACAAAGGCACCCGATGGGCTTGGAATCCAGTATTCGGATGTACTGCCGACGAAGTTCCAGTCCGTCTACCCGGCATTCGCAGTCTTTAAGAAAGGCGGTGTGGAGAAGCGCCTCGCGATCCAGATCCTCGTGAGAGAGGGAACCGTCATCGCGCGGACGATCCGCAGCGCGGAAGAGTGGTATGCTGCGATGACAGAGGCGGGACAGAACTTCGAGAACTTCCGGATCGCCGGGGACATCGATCTTTCCAAGTATGTAACGAACGGAAAGATCCCGATGGGCTTAAAGATCAATTCCCTCGTCGGTGAGACAAAGAGCGACGGCGGAAAGTATACGATCACCTTTGGCGGAAAGGAGTACAGCACAGCGAGTGCTGCGGAATCCATGATCAACGTGATCGCCGGGGAGATGAAGAATCTGCGCTTCGCTGATATTGCGATCAACAACGGAACGAAAGCGGGAACCGGTTTTGGTATTGTCTCCACAAACCAGGGTAAGATCGAGAACTGCGAGTTCGAGAAGGTAAAACTTACCGGTTATCAGGCGTCCCAGGTCGGTATGATCGGAACGAACACAGGTACGATCACGAATGCTTCCTTAAAGAATATCGAGATCTCGGTTTCCTCGACATCGAGTTATGTCGGTGGTCTTGCCGGTTACTCGACCGGTGCGATCAGCAACATCATGGCGGAAGGAGACGCGGTGGACTATACGTCCCTCGACGGTCTTCCATCGGACACACTCTTTACCTACCGGATCGTTGCGCCGTACAGTGAGGGCGTCGGCGGTATCGTCGGCGGAACAAAAGCGACGCTTACAGACGCTTCGGTCAAAGGAATCTATGTCAGTGGTTATAGTTATAACGGCGGTATCGCCGGACGTCTCGCTCAGGGCGTGCCGTCCGGAAACCTTACGGTCGGTGAGAGCGGATATCCGGTCTTTGTAAGCGGCAAAAACTATACCGGCGGTATCGGCTCCCTGTTCTCCGAGTCGACGAGAGACAGTGCACCGATCACGAACACGAAGGTGCAGTACACTTATGTCTCCGGCGGAGGAACCACCGCAGGTATCCTCGGAATCGGAAGCTGGTGGACGAGGATCGATGATGCCATGGTATACCGCTCCTATATTAAGGGAACCGGAAGCTACACGATGGGAATCATCCAGAGTGGAGCGAAAGTGAACCGCGCACTCGTAAAAGAGTCCGTGATCACCGGAACTTCCTACGTTGCCGGTATTTCAAACGGGCAGAGTGGCGGTATCTACTACTCGAGCGTCGTTGATTCAACGGTCGAGGGAAGCGGAAACTATATCGGCGGCATCATGGGTAATACATCTGCCCAGGAGGGGATCTCCCAGGTTGCGGTTGTCGGATGTACAGTTCAGGGCACCGGAGCAACCTCGATGGGTGTCGGCGGAATCGCCGGAAGAAACGAGGGAACCGGAACGGCCGCCAGCTTCTTCGTTGTCAATAACACAAAGGTTAAAGGCGTCACGGGGGTTGGCGGTATCACCGGAATTGCGATCGCCGGAAGATATACGTATATGAACTGCAATGCGGATGTCGAGGCGACCGGTTCTGCAGCCGGTGCCTTTGCGGGAATCCTCTACGACTACAAATACGATAACCGTGGATACATTTCATACAACCGCGCGATGGTGAAGGAAGGTATCTTCGGAGGAACGGTCAAATCTGTTGAGCAGGCAGGCGCTTTTGTCGGACGTCTCACCTACAGCAATCCGGAGAGAGATGCGACGGGTGCTGTTGTTGCCCACGGAAATGACTATCTGAGCAGCGAAAATTATAATAATCTCGTTCTGACTTCGGATGTAACCGTGACGGGCAGATCGAGTACACCGACCGTCTGGGGTACTTTCTATCTGGACACGACTGAGTACACGGATACGGATTCAGCTTATTTAAGACCGACGAGGACTCTTGACGATGAGGGGATCCGGACCGTGAATGGAGTAGCTCCGAAGGCGGCTGTCTGGGGCGGACTGAAATTAAACGGCACACCGCTCTGGGGCGAGAACGGTTCGAAGATCCAGGATTACACCGGAAGCGGAAAGCCGTATGCGGAACTTAAGCTGAATGCAAATGAGAAGGATCCGACGAAATTCGATGATCCGGCAGCCGTTGCTCCGTACCAGTATTTTGTTACGGATGCGAATGTGTTTGGTACCAATGCGTTCTACACGAATGTTTTGAGCCTGAATTCCAGCTACTGGGATTATAAGAACCTGAAGCCTGGAAAGAATGATACGTATATGGCACATTTCCCGTATGTAAAGACGGGGGAGAGCTTCTACCCGTATCCGGATCAGACACAGACAAACCTCATCAACTATGAGGATGGCTCCTACGGCTTCTGGGGAGTTCCGATCCCGACAGGCGCGATGACTTCGATGTTGTCACTTCGGGATCTTACTGACGAGCAGTACCTCTGGGTATCCGCTTCGGGACCGGCGTCCATCACGTTTGAACTCGCTTCCGACGTTGTCGGAGTGACGATGACGGTTGCAGATGGATCTGGGGAAGTTTTAAGTGTCAACACGACCGACCGGATCTATACGATGCCGTACAATTACAGTACGCCGCTTACCGTAACGCTCTCGGCACCGGAACTCGGGTTTACACAGACCTATGATGTTCTGGCGACGGACCTTGTGTCCTCCGTCATGGCATGGAACGGGGATCAGTATTACCTGACCGGTTCCGGAATCCGGAGTGCGTCCGGAAAGCAGATCACGGGAAGCTTCCTGAACCTGCGCGATGGAAAAGCGCTCGACTTAAACGGAGATGTCTGGGATGTGGAGAGCGGAAGTGTCGTATCGCACTGTGACTTCTCTGACATTCAGTGGGAGGAACCGAAGGCAGTCCATACCTTCACGTACGATGGAAAGAAGCTTTCCGTCTACCACCAGTTCATCCACTACGACGGGGAGGACCTTGACCGACTCGCCTATGTGAAGAACGGAACGCTGTTCGGACTGGAACCGGATCCGGAGCTTGTCTACGGGGCAGTGCTCGCAGATACATATCAGGACAGCCAGTATCTGACAGTTCTCGGAACCGATGGAATGCTTCATGACTTAAATGAGTCGATCCATCTTCCGGAGAGCTTCACAAACCGCGGGATCGTGGAGCTGGCTGATAATATGAACGACAGCAGCCATGTCGCGATCGGCCGGTTTGAGGACGGAAAGGTATTTGCCTTCAACTTCCTGACCGGAACGGAGCTTACGCTTGAGGAGGCGGATTCCTGGGAGAACGGCGAGGATCTGACACTTGCGGATTACGCGGGTCAGTATATCGAGAGTTACTTAGGAAGCTGGTTCGGAATCAACAATTCCGGATATCAGGCATCCGTGAACCTTATGACGAACTTAAGCAACGGAAAACTTGGAAGTCTTGACGATATCCTTTCCTACAAGGGAACCGCCTCCGGAGACGGGGATGCGGCTGTTTCTTCCGGAAAGGCAGGAGGAGACGGATCCTCATCCAGTGATCCTGACAAGACCGAAAAGAACGGAGAAAACGACAGAACGGCTGACAAGACGGAAACGACAGACGGAAACGGAAGGACCTCCGACAATACGGAGAAAAACGCTGTTTCCGGAACATCGGTGAAGGATCGTGAGGCGGATACTTCTGAAAAGGATGTAAAAGCTTCCGAGAAGCCGGATTCCGAGAAGAAGACGACTGACAAAAAGGATGGCGGAAAAGAGAAAGCCGCTGTATCTGAGAGCGCGGCTGAGAAGGAGAAATCCGGAAACAGCAGTATCGTGGATAAGATCAGGAGTCTCTTCGGAAAGGCGAAGGACGATGTGAAAGCCGATGCGGCCGATGCGAAGAGCAAAGATGCATCAGAGAGCACGGATGCAGCGAAGCAATCCGGTGCAGCCGATACTCAGATGAAGAATGCAGCTCAGAATGCAGAATCCCTGACAGTGCAGAAGGAAGACGCAGAGAAGACTGCAGACGGATCAGACAAAGCACAGAACGCGCTGCCGGAGAACCGTGCAGATGACGCAGAGACCGGCAATACGGACAATTCCGGTGCAGCAGCTTCCGACTCTGCAGGATCGGAGAATGATTTTGAAGATGTAGCTTCGAATGCTGCCTCTGAGGATACGACCTCCGGAACATCTGCAGAAGGTTCCGCAGATGAAGCCGGAAAGGCAGCAGACGCGGCAGCTCAGACTGACGGAGAACAGGCCGGAGAGTCCGCTGGAAATTCTTCTGAAGCTTCCGGACAACAGGCTTCTGAGGCCTCCTTCGACGGAACATCTGCGGAAGCAGCCGATGGAATGACCATCGATCCGACATCCGGCTCTGTGACGGAAAGGAAACTGATCACTGTCTATAATCCGGCAGACGGATCTTACAAGGTCTACACAGCGAAAGATTACCTGTCTCAAAAGAGCAGTGATCTTACAAGTGTGGACGACAAGGTGAAGGAGATGGCATCTCAGGGACTGATCGCCGATCAGGCACAGTTAAAGAGCAACGATTTCGTGAAAGACAAGAAATACGGAATCATGATCTTCGGTGCGTTCTCTGCGATGGGAGTCCTCTTATCCCTTGGTCTTCTGCTCAGAAAGAGAGAGGGGAGGAAATAAGATTCCATGAAACAAAAAAAAGGCTGGAAAGTATTCTTTCTGTCGCTCCTCATGTGCCTGACGTTTTCGTCAGGCGCGTGGGCGGCAGAGGGAGATCCCGTGAAGATCGAGCGGGTGAAACTGAAGCTGGAATCCCAACTGACAAAGACCGGGGAGGTCAAGGTCACAAATATGGGAAAAGGCTACACAGTTACCGGCTGCGAGGTCATCAACGGGGCGGATGTTGACAACTGGAATTCTTCCTACTGCGCACGTGTCCAGATCGGGCTTGTTGCGGACAGCGGGTATGAGTTCCGGAAAAAGGGAAGCTCCTATTTTGACCTCAAAGGGGCCGATGTCTATCGCTTTGTATCGAGAGAATACGAGGGAAATGAAGAGGTCTGGCTCTATGTGGACATGATCCCGATGAATAAAAAGATCGGGGTTCCTCTGGATCCGGACTGGAGTGGTACCGGGACAGCAAAGTGGAGTCAGGCATATAAGGCGGTTTCCTATCATGTAACCCTTTATGAGAATGGAAAAAAGAGAACGAGTGAGACGGTAAAACGTGGAAATACGATCGATTTTTCCGGTCAGATGAAGGAAGGAAAACTCTACACCTTCTTTGTGACAGCAGAAAACAGCGATGGAAAGAAGAGTAAAGCGGTTGCCGGACCCGGGATCGTCTATACCGGAACCAGATTCACATCACAGGATGGAAGTACTCCGAAAGATCAGGCATTTTCAGGTGCGTGGATCGAGGAAGACAAAACCGGAAAGTGGCGTTATGTGATGAATGCCAGAGGGACTTTCTGGTGTCAGGACCAGTGGAAGGAGATCGGCGGAAGCTGGTACCGGTTTGATGCGGACGGTTACATGGTGACCGGCTGGTACCAGTCTCCGGATGGAATCTGGTATTATCTCGATGAATCCGGTGCGATGGTAACCGGAGAGAGAACGATCGACGGAAAGACGTATCGTTTTGGAAATGGTTCCGACCGGGAAGCCGGAGTCTGGATCTCCTGAGCATGTGATCCGGGAAGACTCATGACCGGTTTCAGAGCGGCATGAAATTTTTTCACGGATGTGCGGCAGCAGAGAAAATGGCGGCTGGGAAGACATGCTCATATGACATGTCGTCCCAGCCGCTTTTGTTCACTTGTTACCTCAGCCGCCCGGCGAGGCGGCGGATCATTTCGGCTTTCTGACGCTCCGGCGGGGAGAGGGATTCACACAGGACATCAAAGAGAAGTTCTTTTTCGTCTGCCGAAAAGGAGATGGACTCTTTCTGCAGCTTCTGATTCAGGTTGAGAAACGCACGCATTCTCTCATTTTCCGGTGTGTTTGCAAGCTCATCCGCAAAGGATGCGAGAAGCGCGATCTTCGCGGCGTCCATGGAGTGAAGTCTCGGGTCGGATTTCCATGTGGAGTTGTTCATGCAGAACCTCCCGGCGCGAAGCTCTGGATCACCATCTGCAGGGTCTCAAACTGATTTTTTACATCCGGCGGCAGAAGCGCGAGAAGCTGATCCGGTGTAACTCCGGCATTTGCGGCGCCTTTCCGGGTCTCTAAGAACCTGGTCATCATATCGATCATCTCCTGCTCCTGATGGTTTGCGTAGGGGCGGACGGCTGAGAGCATGGATCGCGGAGAAGTGTGTTCCGCATCGAGCGCACAGATCTTCATCATGCCGTCCTCGTTGTCCCGGAAAAATTCCATGGTCCGCAGAAGCTCTTCGGCTTTTACGAACATGGAAAGATTTCTCTGCCTGCCGATGTCAAGGTAGGGGAGTGCGGCTTTCACCATCTGGAGATGATGATCACCGGTAGCGTAGTCGAGATCGGTCAGTTTTAATTCTTTTTCACTCATACTTGTGGACCTCCTGTATGTGAAAATATATGAGAGGAAGTTCCGGCTCATGACGGAAATTCCGGATGAAAGAGGAATGCGAAAGGTTACAGTACACGGTCACTCCATGCCCGCGTACTGTAACAGGATTTTGCCGATGCTTCGCATTCCAAATCGGCAAAATCCGCGATCACAACGGTATCATACGGAATTTTCAGTTCAGAAAATTCCTACCCGTGAAAAATAACTGCGATAGCACTGCTTCTCCGGGTTCACAGTGAAAGAAGTTCCAGAATAAAATAACAGTAAAAAGACGCAGATGGAAAGAAATGATGCAGCTGCGGACGGAATCCGGATGGAAAAAAATGGGAAGACTTGTCATAGATGGAAACAGTGTGTATGAGATCGATGAGGAATGTGAGAGAAAGAAGATGATGGAGGAGTTGAAACGTGCAGAGGAAAACCATCCGACGGGAAAAAGCGGATGGAACAAAGATGGAACGAAGGTGCCGCTAAGGCGCGGTTAGGAAATATTGGGCGAATCTTAACAGGAGGGCGGGAAGATCTCCCGCCCCATGAAAGAGATGAGACTGCAAAAGGATCAGCAGCCAAAGCCGCATCCGTTTCCATTGCCCCAGCCGCCGCAGCAGAAGAGGAGCAGGATGATCCAGAGACAGCTGTTGTCACATCCGCATCCATTTCCACAGCCATTGCCGCAGCCGTTATGTCCCCAACCGCCGCAGCAGCAGAGAAGCAGGATGATCCAAAGAGAGTTGTTTCCGCATCCGCATCCGCCGCAGCCAGGTGCCGGGCTGTCACATCCACATCCACAGTTTGTAGCAGCTAAATCACTCATGTTATTTCCTCCGGAAATATCTTTACACTTTAAGTATATGCAGGATGGCATGTCAGAATTTAACGAATATCAGCAGAAATTTTCTATTGCCGTGTAAGGGGCATTTCCGTATGCGGCGAAAATGCAGGACCATGGTACGGATCGAACTCACAATATATGGACTCTCACCGCTTTAAAGGGCTGTGGGATTTATCTGATCGAGATAAAATTAAGGAGGAACAGGTCAGTATGAAAAAAAATCAGCGAAAGCTCAGACAAGCAGGTTTTATTGCGGGGATACTCCTCTGCGCAGGGATCAGCGTTTTCCCTGCATCGGCAGCCGGGCGGATCCAGAAAATTTCCCTTTATCTTGAGGGGGAGGCGGCAAAGCCGGGACAGTTTCTGGATGATACGCTTCCGGAGATCACTACGTCTGCGGAAAAATATACGATCCATTCTTACGATTATGTAAATGACCGAGTCAGATGGGACCGGATGGACACACCGGAGCTCATGATCGATCTTTATTATGACAGTGGTTACAAGCTTTCGAAGGAGACCGTCGAGAAGATCCAGCTGCGCGGTCTGGAGTGTACCTACGAAAAGTGCGAATGGCTGAGAAAAGATGATCTCGAAGAAGACGGAGTCCGGGGTGTGCGGATCTATCTGAAATTCCCGGCATTCAGTACGCCGGGAGAAAGTGCGAAGGCGAAACAGGAGGTGATCGAGGCGAAAGCAGCGGAGCTTGAGAAAAAGTCAAAGAAGAAAGCAAAGCGGCTGCGCGATACTTCTGTCGCTAACGGATGGTATCAGGATGCGAATGGCTGGTGGTACCTTGAGGATGACGGCAAGTGGCATACGAACGAATGGAAACAGACCGATGGCAGCTGGAGTTATCTGGATGCCGACGGTTATGCAAAGACCGGCTGGTTTGAGGTCGGCGGGACCTGGTACTGCGCAGACAAGACCGGCACGCTCTATGTCAACACAGTTACTCCGGACGGGTATCATGTGAACGGGGACGGTGCATGGGTGTCATAACATCCCTTTTCGCAGACAGAGATTTTTTGAACTGAAAGTTTATATGACACAGTAATAGATGGGGATTTTGGCGATTTCGAGTGAGAAACATCGGCGAAATCCCCATCTTGTCATATGGGAAGCGAGATGGTAAAATCAAGATACACTGGGACGTTCGGCAGCAGGGACCGCAGCAGATGGTTCTGGGAGTACGGATCCGGAGAGGAGCAGACAGGATATGACAGGACGGAAAAAACTGTCAGTTAAGCTTGATGACTTCCAGAAGATCCGGGGTAATTGAGAGACGAAAGAGGAGAGATAGTTATGAAAAAATTATATTATGATTCCGCATATATCCGCACATTCGAGGCAAAGGTTCTTTCCTGCGCGGAAGGGAAAAAGGGATATGAGGTAGTTCTGGATCAGACAGCGTTTTTTCCGGAGGGAGGCGGACAGCCGTACGATACGGGTGTACTCGGTGGCGTTCCTGTAACGGCAGTCCACGAAAAGAATGGCGAGATCATCCATTATACGGACGCACCGCTTACCGTCGGTGAGACCGTGACTGGCGAGATCGACTGGGAGAGAAGATTTCGGAATATGCAGGGACATTCCGGCGAACATCTGGTCTCAGGACTGATCCATGCGAAATATGGATATGACAATGTGGGATTCCATATGGGATCGGAGGAGATCACGATCGATCTGAACGGAACGCTCACATGGGACGAGCTTCTGGAGATCGAAAAGAAAGCGAACCGGATGATCTGGGAGAATCTGGAGATCTACGCGGGCTTCCCATCCTCGGCGGAACTTGCAAAGATGGACTACCGGAGCAAAAAGGAGCTGACCGGGGACATCCGGATCGTCAGCATCCCGAACGGCGACACCTGCGCCTGCTGCGGGACACATGTGGCGAAAACCGGTGAGATCGGATTCGTGAAATTTTTAACCATGATCCACTATAAGGGCGGTGTAAGGATCTCTCTGCTCTGCGGGGAAGAGGCCGTGATGGATTATGAGAAGAAAAGGGAAGAACTTCAGAAAATTTCCGTATTCCTGTCCGCAAAAGCCGGAAAGACTGCGGATGCCGTGGAAAAACTGAAAAATGAGCTGATGCAGACCCAGGCAAAATTGTCTGAGACTTCAAGAAAACTTATGAAATTCCAAGCGGACCAGTTAAAGGAAGGAAATGATAAGATCTGTTATCTCGGAGATGATCTCGATATGACGGAGCTCCGCCACTTTGTGAACTTTGCATTGGAAGAGAAGAGGGGGAAAATTGTCCTCGCCCTGTCAGAAAGTGTGAATGGGGGATTCTCTTATGTTCTGGGGAGCCAGAGCGAGGACATGCGCGCTCTCTCGAAGGAATTAAATGGGGAACTCTCCGGGAGAGGCGGGGGAAGCAGCCAGATGGCACAGGGAACCTTCTTCGCAAAGAAGGAAGAACTGCTCTCCAATCTGGCCGGTAAAGGGTTTGTTATGGCTTAAATGGATCAGCAGCCCTGAACCATGTACTGGATCAGACGCTTGGAATCCTCATCGTTGTGTGTGGTAAGGCTTAACTCCTTGATGTTTCCGTTGGAAAAAACGGTAGCCATGGAGAAGTACTGGCTGAGTTTGGACTTTAAGTTTACGCTTCCGCCTTCCGGAAGACTTAACTCAACAGCACCGTCACACTGATTGATGACTTTGAAAAATGTATCAAGATTGGAAATATTTCTCATTTTTAATTTCATAATTAGTTACCTCCTCAAAGGTTGCTTGTAACTGCCACAGTTACTCGTGTTTTACTTTGTCACTTCGTTTTTCTTTTAACGATTTGAATTCTACCAGATGAGTAGGGAAAAAACAATCGACGGAATAGATAAAAATTTAACAATCTAAACTGGATTTTTATGGAATTTATGGGGAACATCGGGCGGAAGCTGGACGGACTGTCGAAAATGCACCAAAAACAGGGAAAGGATCAGGAAAAATGGCATATTTTCCATTGTTTGTGAACCTGGAAGGGCGTCGTGTCCTCGTAGTCGGCGGCGGAAAGATTGCTGCAAGGCGGATCCGGACGCTGTTGGAGTTCGGATGTGAGATCACTGTTGTGGCACCGGAGGTGGGTGAGGAGCTTCTGGAAATGCTGGAGCCGGACGCTGGGACCGTGTATGCGGAAGAGGAAGGAAAATCAGGAAAGGTGACCCCGGGGAGTTGTCGGATCATCTGGAAAAGGAAAAAGTATGAGATCAAAGATCCGGAAGCAATTTCAGCAGATCCCATGGAGACAGATAAATTCACATTCGTTCTTGCCGCCGCCACCCCGGACATAAATGCACAGGTCGTCCGGGAATGCCGCAAAAAAAATATCCCGGTCAACAATGCGTCGGACCGGGATCAATGTGATTTTTATTTTCCGGGGATTGCGAAGGATGGCGACACGGTCATCGGAATCACATCCGGTGGGAGAGATCATAAGCTGGCGGCGAAGATCTCGCAGGCTGTGCGGAACGTGTTACATGTCTAAGATCTTCCGATTCCGGCCATAAACATAGAAAGCTTGATGTCGTCCAGGTAAAGCGCCGAGACCCGCAGCCCGCCGCGTCCGGATCCGATCTCGATATCGGGCTTTGCGGCACCGTGGAAGTCGGAGCCGCCAGTGGGAGCGAGGGAGTATTTCTTTGCGAGTTTTCGGAGCTTTCCACTCTCATCCTGATTGTTGGAGGAGTGGAAGCACTCGAGACCGCAAAGACCGTGGTCGGTGAGCTGCGAGACGAGTTCTTCCGTGCCGGTCCAGCCAAGCTTATACTGGAGCGGATGGGCGAGGACCGGGAAACCGCCTGCGGTCTGGAGAGCGTTAAGGACTTCCTCCGGCGTGATGAGCTCTCTGGAGCGGTAGTACGGGCGGTCCGGGTTTAAGTATTTCCGGAACGCCTGATCGACAGAGGACACATACCCCCGCTTTAAAAGCGCTCTCGCAAAGTGGGCGCGAGTGATCACGGTTTTCGGATTCCCGCAGTGGAGATCTTCCACGGTGATCTCAAATCCATCTTTATTGAAGGCAGCCAGCATTTCCATATTGCGGTCATAGCGTTTCTGATAAGCTTCCTTTAAAAAGGAAAGAAGCTCCGGATTTTTATGGTCGATGTAGAGACCCAGAATATGGATCTCTTTTTCTTTGTAGATACAGGAGACCTCGATCCCGGGGATGACCTCCATCTCGAGATCCTTCGCAGCTTCAAGGGCTTCGTCGATCCCGGAAACGGTGTCATGATCTGTGAGAGCCATGGCGGTGAGGCCGAGGCTGTCCGCACGGTTTACCACCTCAGTGGGAGTTAAGGAACCATCGGAGGCAGTCGAGTGTATGTGAAGATCGATCAATTTCATATAATAAATATCCTTTCCGAAATAATTTCCAACTGTTACCCAGTTTAACACATTTGAGACAAATTTGTGAATAAAATTTAAGATTTCTGTTATTCCATTTTCCATAAATTATGCTATACTATTACCTGCATATCTGCACCCTTAAGATATCAGGCTGGCGGTGCAGAGGAGAGGAAAAGAAGAGAGATGTTCCGGCTGCCCTAAAAAGGCAGGCGCATGAAAGAAGCGCGTGAGCCAGTGAATATCAAGGTTTAAGATAAAAGGTGAGAAGAAATGAGTGACAGATATAGAAACAGCAGAGCGGGCGGAAGACGCTCCCGCCAGTCGACAAGCGCGGACCGGATCATGGCGGTCCAGAATGCGAGAAACCGGGGAGCCGGATCCAGACGGGGAGGTTCCGGAAGACGGCGCGGAAGACGTCAGGGACCGGATATGGCAAAAATCGTACTGATCGCGATCGGCGTGGTGATCCTGCTGATCTGTGCGGCAGTGGGATTTCAGAGCTGCGCGAGATCCGGCGGGGATGCCGCAGCGGGTACGGAGTCGACCGAGGAGCCTACAGAACCTGAGACCGAGATCGAGGCGGAGATCACCGTCAATGGAGTCCAGATCCACGGCCTTACAAAGTCTGAGGCAATGAAAAAGGTTCTGGCAGATATGGGCTGGGGGATGAAGGTAAGCTTTGAAGATCATACGGAAGACCTTCCGAATCTTATGGAAGCGAATGTGGATGCCGTGATCGACGAGGCACTGGCAAAGAAGGAATCCGGCGACTATACGGTAGAGGCAGAAGGCCTCGATGACGCGGTTCAGGCAGAAGTAAAAGCCTTGGCGGCAAAATGGGATGTGGAGCCGAAGAACGGATCCATCGCTTCCTATGATAAAGCATCTGACAAATTTACATTTGCCGGTGCCCAGACTGGAAAGAAGATCGATCAGGAAAAACTTACATCTGATATCATCTCCGCTATGAAAGCAGGAGAGTATGCGAAGACCATCACGGCCACCGCAAATGAGGTTCAGCCGGAGATCAGCGAAGCACAGGCGAGAGAGAACTTTAAGCGTATTGGAACCTACACGACAAAGACGACTACCAACAAAGACCGAAATGAGAATATCCGCCTTGCCTGCGCGGCGATCAACGGAACGATCATTAAGCCCGGAGAGGAATTCTCCTTTAACAAGATGACTGGAAACCGTACCACGGAAAAAGGCTACAAGCCGGCGGGAGCCTATTCGAACGGTGTTGTTGTTCAGGAGCCGGGCGGTGGTGTCTGCCAGGTATCTTCGACGCTTTATAACGCGGTCGTATTTGCGGGACTTAAGACAACCGAGCGGCATGCCCACACCTATGAGCCGTCTTATGTGACTCCGGGCGAGGATGCCATGGTGAGCTATGATGGCTACGCCGGTCCGGACTTGCGGTTTGTCAATAACTCAAAGACAGCAGTCGGGATCAAGGCAGCCTATTCAAACCAGACTCTGACGGTGTCCATTTATGGAAATCCGATCCTTGAGGATGGGGTGACGGTCTCCATGCATTCCGAAAAAATTAAGGAGCTGGATCCGCCGGCGCCAACCTATGTTGAGGATCCGACACTGGTACCGGGTGTTGAGGTTGTTGCGAAGGCGGCAACTCCGGGCAGCAGATGGCAGACGAACCTGATCACGAAAAAGAACGGACAGGTGGTAAGCGATGTGCTCTTCCACAACAGCACGTATACCGGAAAGGCGGCGACGATCAAGCGAAACACATCCGGAACGGTAGCTGCAACGGAGACAGCCTCCGAGACGGCGGTGTCTTCCGGGGCAGCAGGAGAGACGACAGCACCGTCTCCTGCGGAGACAACAGCTGTGGATACAACAGCTGCGGCAACGGAGGCAGCGACGACAGCAGCTCCGTCAGCAGGTGAAAATTACGGTCCAGGATTTGTGGACGAGACAGCAGCGACAGCTCCTGCGGAGACAAATCAGTCACCATCCGAACTGGGATTGATCGAACCGAATGGACAATAGGAAAATCTGACTTTATTAAAAAAAGCGGTGAACGGGAATCAAATACGATTCCTGCTTCACTGCTTTTTATTTAAAAGAAATGATGCTGAAAACTGGAAAGTGGTAAAAAAAACAGAGTTCGTACAAACTAACCTGAGAACAATCTCACAATACGGATAGCATTCCACATTGTGAAAAGAAGAAACAAAAATTTTAATATTGTTTATGATTTGGTACATGATTCCGACGTTTTTGGTTTGCATTTTAGGGAAATATTGCTATAATAATCTATAGATGTTCTGCGTATGCAGGGCACAAGCAAGTTTAATAAATATTTACATATTTATACACTTTATAGGAGGAAATCAACTATGGCAAGAAAAATGAAAACCATGGATGGTAACCATGCAGCCGCTCATGCTTCTTATGCATTTACGGATGTAGCAGCCATCTACCCGATTACCCCTTCTTCTCCGATGGCGGAAGCTACCGATGAATGGGCAACCGATGGAAGAACAAACATGTTCGGACAGCCGGTACAGATTACCGAGATGCAGTCCGAGGCAGGTGCTGCCGGTGCCGTACATGGCTCCCTTGCAGCAGGTGCGTTAACAACAACTTATACAGCTTCTCAGGGTCTTCTTCTTATGATCCCGGATCTCTATAAGATTGCTGGTGAGCAGCTTCCGGGCGTATTCAACGTATCCGCTCGTTGCGTAGCAACTCACGCATTAAATATTTTCGGTGATCACTCCGACGTTTATGCCTGTCGTCAGACCGGATGCGCAATGCTCTGCGAATCCAGCGTACAGGAAGTTATGGATTTAACACCGGTTGCACACCTTGCAGCATTAAAGGGTAAAGTTCCGTTC
>Ga0129313_1000718_pt1 | contig 24781 bp, 24 predicted proteins | sample O1105metagenome_FD_94436 | JGI IMG/M metagenome (GOLD analysis project Ga0129313, IMG submission 94436) | Orangutan group fecal microbial communities from fecal samples from Wisconsin, USA - O1105 metagenome | ecosystem: Host-associated > Mammals > Digestive system > Large intestine > Fecal...
GCACTAATACTCGTGACTTTAGTCAGGGGGCTATCGACGTGCGCTGATTCCGAATATGGAAGCCGTCTTTCTTCCATGTGATCGTCACAAGGAGCTTTCCTTTTGCTTCTATCATCAAGAGCATCTTCGGAATGGCTTTCTCTTCTGCGCCTGAATTTTTTTTCTGCAATTCCTGCTCCCTAGTCCGAAGCACATAACAGGCTGCGCGCAGCAGCTTGAAAAACCTGTTCCGCGCATTATGGTTTCCTTCGATGAATTTCCCACTTGCGATGATGCGATAGCTGGACTCCTGGTCTTCACCAGACGAACGCTCCGTGTTGCGAAGAATCACCGTAATCGGAGCGCAGGAAGATCTTCTCTCCAGAAATTTGAGTGCACCTGTTGCTGCTTTTTTATCGATTTTTTCTGTAGCCAGATCCTGCAATGCGAAATACTTTCTGCATACCGAGTTGCATACCGTGTACGCCGCAAGCTCTCTGCAGCCGAAAGGATGAATTCCAAGTTCGACCGCGATTGCATCGTCATTACTAAAAAGCAACCCATCGATCATCAGACAAAGTTCTGCGCAATCAGAGGGATTTAACTTCACAAACCCTGCCTTCCATACCAGAAAATCTCCTGCGGCAAGAATGCAGAGGGACTGATATCTTGTGTCCCCATCCGGATGCTTTGAAAGAAGTCTGTGAAGCACTTCGCATCCCGTCTGTCTCAGGTCGGAAATATTTGGCTTTGACACAAAAAAGCCCGTGTTCAGAAAAGCGTCCTGCCCTTTCACAAAGGACAGACAAAGCTCCGGGAAAAGAGCTGCTTTGATGTCCTGCCTCTTGTGCACAACGGTCAAGGCCCGCTCCTCTTCGTCTGTAAGATCTACAAGCGAAATCTCTTCCGTTGGTACCTGCAGGGCTAAAACCGTGCCGTCCTCATCTGGAAAACCGGCAAGCTGTGCTGCGCAGATTCGATTGGGCGATACGGTGTACCCGCGCCACTCCTTTTGCGTGTCAGGGCGCATGGTTCCGCACTGCTGCAGCTTTTCAAATACGTGTGTTGGTACAATCAGAAAAATGTACATGATCTCCCCTCCTGGGAATGTGACCAAATGGTCACGAAAAAATATGCGTCAGGTATGACCTGCGCTGCTGCGTTATGAGTATATTATACCATATATTCCCCTGTGAAAAACGGTCCGTGTTTTCGGAGGCTGCAGGAGTGCCACGGTTCTTCCTCGTAGTTCAATATTGAACAAGCGGTGCGATTTTGGCTTCTTTTCCCCCTCTGCTCCCATCTCCCGGAAAGAAGACTCTGCCTCTCTTTTCTCCTCTTCCTTTTTCAAAATTACCCCCATATATTTCTAAACTTTCCTACTTTTTCCTTAAATTTAATCTATATTAATCTATATAATATTTAATATATTAATATAAAATATTATATTAAATTAAATATTATATTATTTTAAGTGTAATTCCAGAGCCGAGCGTTTTTCGGAGCCGAAGGCACACTTCCCCCGTCTCGAAAACGGGAGAATTCATGCCTTCGACCGGAAAATTTTTAAAAAAATCGGAATTAGTGCAATTCCGTCGCTTTCGCGCCCTCCGTCGTCTTGATCCTTTGCAACTCACTTGCGTGACAGACGTTATCAGAAAATGCACGTCCCTTTCTGCCGAATGTTTCCACTCGCCCGTCTGAACCTGTGTCTTATCTTTCTATCTGTGGTGGATAGCTTTGATATCGCACAACGCTGGCCTGCAGGTATCGTATTAGCAGGTTTGCAACTCTCCTCCCTCAGTTAACCATGCGCATAAATCACGCAGACTGCAGCGTCTGCTCTGTATAAACAGGATGTATGCGTTTAGGCTGTGGTCTTGTTGGGCCTCTACCACTGTCGGGCTCCGGACAGAAAGGATGACTGTTTTTGTGGAGTCCGCTCCGACTTTTGCCGCTCGGGTGATCACTTAACGACTTTTGTTCCGCAGTGCCATTCTCATTTCTTCTGCGAATTATGTGCCCGCTGCATGAGCTTGTGTCCGCGACAAGGTGCCAACCTCGTTCTTGCGGTGTAGGTATATTATACTTCGCCGAGATTGAAAACAAGCTTTTGGATTTTGCAAAAAGTATATTTTCCAGATTCTTGTACAAAAATGCGGAGTGTTCTGTATTGCGCATGGAAAAAGTATAATATATCAAAAGAACCTTTGTGTATTCCCCGCGCATGCGGGGTTGACCCGTTTGAAAGGAGGGACGCGGTAAATCCGCGCCGTTAAAGTTACATGGGGAATGAAAATAACACGAAACAGCGATTATCGAAATCTGCTGCTGTAACCATTGCATCTGTCCTCGGAATCGCCTGTGCTGCGGGCGGAACCATTGCGTATTTTGTAAACACACAGAATAAGATCAACTCTCAGACAGCCGGTAAAGTAGCAATTAAAACAACAGAGCCAAGCTTTCCTACCAAGGATACAGATGGGAATGGAGTTCCGGACGACTGCGAAAAGCTGACTCCTTATAAGGAGGTGCCGAAAGATCCGCAGATCACGAATACCGGGCTGGACGATGCCGTTGTCTTTTTCAAGGTTACTGCTCCTGTAGAAGAGGTGACACTTGTTGGGGAAGACGGAAAGAGCACCAAGACATCCACGGATCTGTACTGGTTCAAGCAAAAGAGCGATGATGTGGATTCGCATCAGAACAATTTCAATTCGAACTGGGTTTTTCTTGGAACAGTAAGCTCTGCAAAGAGTGCAGCAGATTCTACGGGATCAACCATTGCATCCAACGTTGCTGTAAAGCAGAACGGCACGGTCGTGACAACGAATGATGAAAAGACCGGAATCACCTATGTGTTTGGATACAAGACGCGTCTTGCTCCCGGAGCGACCACTACTTCTTTGTTCGATAAGATTCAGAACAAGAAATACGGCAGTGCAAACATCGGTCCGAATGAGAGTGAGAATGTTGTCATTGAGTCTTATGCAATCCAGGCAGATGATGTGCTGAAAGCCGATTCCGCAACGGATGGACACGTTGTATCTACAAACGGTGACATCACAGCAGATGACCTGACCTATATCTACAACACGTTTCTTAACCAGAACGGTGACAATTTGAAGTAAAGGAGAAGAAAAGAGATGACAAAGATATCTAAGATTTTGAACATTGCAGGCGTTGCGTCTGTAGCAGCTCTTTCTGTTCCTGCGCTTCTTACCGGAACACCTCTTGGCTCTTCCTATGCGTATCTGACAGATATCGGAGAGACACAGGTGAATAAATGCACGATTGCACTTGATCCGTCTGCAAAAGTTGTCGAGTATTTCCCGACATTTACAGCGAATGATATTAAAGGCACCGTTTATCATTTTCGCAAAGGTGTTCAGATTTTTAATGATGGTTATGTGGACGCATATGTAAGAGCAAGAATTGATTTTACAAGCTCTTATGTAAAGTCGATTACAACTTTTTCCTGGGACGGAAAGAACTTCTATTCTTTTGATGAGTTCTGTAATCACGTTGAGGAGAATGGTTGGCATTATTGCGCTGCAGATGGGTATTTTTATTATAAGACTTCCATTAATGCCGGCGATTATGAGAAATTTCAGCAGGGAATGACAAAAGATGAGGAGTCTAAGGCATTTAACTGGAACAAAGAGTCTTCTCTCGGAACCACAGAGATTGACGGCGTTACCATTGCAACAAAACCTCTGATTCAATATGTAGAAACCAGTTATAAGCGCCCCGGAGAAATGAGTAACTATACAATCGAAGTTTCTCAGGATGCTGTCGCGAGCTACCTTGGTGATGACTATGCATCCGCATGGAAGTCCGTGCTCGGGTATGATATTTAACTTATACATTCCAAGCCGCCAGCACCGTCGGCTTGAGGCGAGAGACTTCTTGCGCATGGCTTATTACAAATAAAGACCTTGCATATTCCTTTCACCACGGTATATTATGATTACGAATTGCGGTGGTCGTCTTCGGACAACACCTAGAAAGAGCCTGATGCGTCGGGCTCTTTTTCATGTCTTTTTTAGGATTACAGCATTTTTTTGTAAATTCGCGCTATAACAGAAAGCTGTATTCTGAAGTACCTCGCCTTATACGAATTAAAACGAGTTAAGATGAATTAAAAGCGTTAGAAGTCTACCTGACTGCTCCACGCGACTAAAGCCGGCGGCTCCATGGCTTAGTTATTGTGGTTTACTTTTTCATATCTCTTTTCCATTCCCAACAAAATCAGACATATTTTTTATATAAAATATGCTTGAGAAAGATGCCATGGAATGGGATATACTGTACTCGATGTTTGTGCTGTTCGGATTTTCGATCTTTGCAATTCTTATTATCGTCGGAGCTATTCGCTTCGTTGCGGAAAAAGAATTGAGGAAAGAGATTAAGAAGAAAGAAACACGCTTTCGTTGCAAAAAGAAAAACACATAATATAGTGTAATCGCACGAATAAGGAGTATCACTATGCTGAATATAACCAAAAGAAGTCTGCACGAGATCCAGGCAGACGCAGGGGAAATTCTTCAGACGGACCTGTTTCAGGAGGCAGCAAAAACAGACCATCATTATGGCTATACCATCGCCAACCATGAGATTCATGTCTGCATCATCGCTCTCCTCCTTGTAACAATTTTGTCTTTTATCGGACTTCATTTCCATATGAAGGAGCTGGTACGCGGAATTATGTGTCATGATCTGGGATTGGTTGGAAGATACGACGGAAAATTCCATTCTGGCCATGATTGTGCGTTTCGTCATCCTCTGGAATCGGAAAAGGAAGCAGAAAAACTTTGTCATGATCTGACACCAATCGAAACGGATGTAATTGTGAAGCATATGTTTCCGCTGTGCAAAACAGGAATCCCATCCTATCGGGAGACATGGGTGATTACCGTAGCAGACAAATGGTGCGCAGTTACAGAAGGACTTCATCTGTCGAGAAGAAACTGGATTCCTGCAATTGCCTCATAACCATATGCCGCATAACAAAATTTTGAAATGTAGAGATACGCCTCTGCCATTAACGATTCACGACGATCATCCTAAGACATGGAATGGATGGAACTGAGTGCTCCAGCCAGCAGAGCGAAACAATCATCATATTGAAGAGATCGGCGTGTCAATCCCTGCTTTCCTTGCCTGGACTTCCTGATCCTTCCGATCGATATGATAGATCCGGCTTCCGCGCTTAAAGAGGCTGCCGGTCTGATGAAAGTGGAACGGCACGCCGTATTCAACGCACTGCATCTTGGTGATAATGATCCAGCCGTAGTCGCAGAGTCTCGCACCTTCCCCGGACTCTCCACCGCAGGAGACACATTCAATCTGGTCGTGGTACTGCTCCAGATATTTTTCAATATGGATTTCCTGCAGCATCGGCTCGTGGATGATTTCCTTGTGGCAGATCGGAAGATTCAGAAAGACTGGGAGACGTCGGTCTGTCTGATACTGGTTTTCGCAGGTGCAGCAGATGTGGACATTCTCATATCCGTCGCCCCAGTCCTCTGGGAGTCCTTCATAGAACCGCTCCGGGCGCTTGGTTACAAAATAAAATTGCAGATCCGAGCGGATCTTCATCATCTGCCAGGCTTCGGACCGCCATGCATCGGCGTCCGGATGAAAGAAGTCAGAGGTAAAACAGGTCATAACCGTGCCGTCCTCCGGCTTCAGCTTATAGTCTCCATGCCGGTCTTTTTTTACCGGAAGGTTGAAAGAGGCTGTCTTCTTCACAATGGAGGCATCCCGGTCAAATTCGGCATCACGCCGGTATACATAGCAGTTTTGACATCCAGGGCTGCATTTGGTGCAGCCGTGCCATGGGTTCCAGAGTGGCATATGCGCCTCCTTTCTCTGCGCAGATCCCGCTTCTTGGCGGGAACAATTCTTTTACAGTCCGGTGATAGTATTCGGAGAGCCGGATCGTCACATAGACATTCGGGCATTACGTCCCGTTGTCTCCATATCGATAAAGCGTTTTCGGATCGACTTTCAGATCCTCAGCGGCTTTGCTCCGGGAAAGTCCGGCGGATTTTCGGGCCTCCTGAAGTTTGATGCATTGCCTTTTTAAACGCAATCAAATTTAAAATCTCTTGTTGATCATTCTCAGTTAATTCATTGAAATTTCTCACAAATGTCGCCTGGTTGCTTTTCTGCGGTTGAGTATTAAGCAAATAGTCTGCTGATAGATGATAGAGTTTGCAGAATTTTGCTAACTCTTCTGAAGATACCTTTCGATTACCTAATTCAATCTGCGTGATTGTTGGACGACCAAGCCCAATTGCTTTTGCCACATATTCCTGAGATAAGCCAAGTCTATCTCTTGCATCTCTTAATTTTTCGGGTAAAGTTTTCATAGGCTGCCTCCTTTCATGCACAATATAGTTTAATCGATGATGTTAGGAATGTCAACAAAAACGTTAGAATATCGAACGTGATATTCCCATGAAGTAATGTTTGTTTTATTAGAACTTGCTACGCGGGAATCCTCGGACATTCAATGACCGAGTAGTTTACTCGTAAACAAATACAGGTACTGGTAAGGGAGCTCAAAGAGGATGGAAAAGTTTTTTTCAAAAAAAGGTGCACTGCATCTCGCGACCAAAGTCACGAGTGCTAGTGCACCAGAACACAAAAAAGAGCTGCAGCAAGGATCATCCCCGCGGATCACCCCCCGCTTACGCGGGGAATACACTAAAAAAAATCCCTTAAATCCGCTCTTTTTTTTGATCCGCCTTCTCCGTTTTTATTCGGTATATGTATATTATACCATATTTTGAATATGATTATATATTCCGGCGCGGAAAAATCCATCTCTTCAAAAGTGGAAGTGTCACACTCCTTCCTGCGCGCTTTCGACGCCCGAAAACAGGTCCTGCAGTTTTTTAGAGAACTGCTCGACTTGATCCTGCACATCGTCATAAGCGTCTGCCTTTTTCTTTGCTTCTGCCGCTTCCTTCTCTGCTTTGTCGAGCTTTCTGTCCAGGGCATCGATCTTTTCCTGCAGCTCTTTGTTGGCATCCGTGAGCGCCTCGTTTTCCATTGTGAGTGACTCGATTTTCTGATTTGCCTGCACCAATTCCGTTCTTCTTCGCACAGAAAACGCAAGGACCACAACAAGAACAATGGCACACAGAACGCCAACCACCCAGATGACTTCGCTGTTGTTTTCAGAACTTGTAAGCTTATCTTCGCTGTCCATAATAAAAACTCCTTTCAAGGATCAACCCCGCCTATGCGGGGAAAACAATAAAACAGGCACAGAGAACATCCTCTGTGCCCAATCACCCCGCTTACGCGGGGAAAACGTTTGTTGACCCTGTTTTTGCTTTTCGGCAGAGGGATCACCCCCGCATACGCGGGGAAAACACTAAAAAAATCCCTTAAATCCGCTCTCTTTTTGATCCGACATCTCCGTTTTTATTCGGTTTATGTATATTATACCATATTTTGAATAGCTTTTGCTAGACCCCGCCATATCTTGGTCTCTTCCAAAAAAATCGAGTACACCGTCTCCTGCAATGTGCATTCTCCTAACTGAATACCCGTGCATCCTGCTGCCAATCCTGCCTTTGCATCAGACGGTGAGTCCCCGATCATCCACGAGTTTTTTAGATCGATGTTGTACTTTTCTGCCGCCTGATAGAGGAGCCCCGGTTTTGGCTTTCTGCAGTTACAAGTTACCTTGAGCTCCGGAATTTCCCCTTCAAACCCTCGGTCCGGATGATGTGGGCAGATAAAAATATCATCGATATAGGCTCCGTCTTTACTCAGCAGCATCTCCATCTTGTTATGGATCTGCTGCAACTCATCCCATGTCACATCTCCCCTCGCAATCACCGGCTGATTGGTGATCACGATCGCAAGATATCCATTTTTGTGGATCTCATTGATCGCATCGGTAACGCCTGGAAGAAGTTCCATCTGTCCAAGACTTGTAAGGAATCCAACGTATTTGTTAATCGTGCCATCCCGGTCGAGGAAGATTGCTCTCTGTTTTCTTGCAAGATTCTTTCCCGCAATAATGCCCTCTTTCCAGTCGTTTGATACCTCCTCATACCGATCCGGCGTTCCCATGTCCCGAACATACTCCGGGCTCCTATACGCGTAGACTTTATGCTCTGTAACAAGTGGACGGATGAGGTCGCGGTCAAGATCAATCTTCGGGCCTCCTGCATACTCCGTATGCTTTACAGAAACAAGAGGAAAGATCTTCGGGCTGACCAGATGAATTCCGGCGTTGACAAGGTTCTCAAAATACTCCGGTCTTTTCTCTTCTTTGGAGAGCCACCGGGTGACCTCTCCGTCTTTCTCTGTAACCAAAAGGCCACTGTCATATGGATGGCTGTTCGGATGAGCAAAGAGTGTAACGATTCCTCCATGTTCTCTGTGAAACGCAAGGAATCTGGAAAGGTCGATATCAAACATGAGATCTCCATTTAAAAGGAGAAAGTCATCGCTTAGATCATCTGCCAGATAAAACAAAGCACCTGCGTTTCCAAGAGGTGTTTCCTCGTTGAAGTATCTGATTTTGACGCCAAACGGCTTTCCGGTTACGGGAGATATCTTGCTGCCATCGCCGAAATAATCCATAACAACTTGTCCAAGATGGGAAACCGTGATGATAAATTCTGTTACGCCCTGGTTTTTCAGTACCTCGATTTGATGCTCCAGAACCGGCTTATCTCCGATTCGAATCATCGGCTTTGGGATATCGGAAGCGATGGAACTGATTCGTGTTCCCTTCCCTCCTGCCATAATGACTGCTTTCAAAGTTTCCCCTCCCTTTGAACCATTTCCTCGGCAATTCTATCTTTAGCAATCTTATAGAAATCTACATTTTTCTCAAAGCCTATGTAATCCCTTCTGCATCTGATGGCAGCGACCAAGGTACTTCCGGATCCCATAAAAGGATCTAAAACAATCTGACCTTCAAGAGTAGTTAATTCTATTAAAGTTTCCATTAAAGCAATTGGTTTCTGCGCTTCATGAAGCCCTCTATCTTCAGGAAATGTTTCCGTCTTAAAGATGTTTGAACATACCTCTAAACCATGATTTAAATATTGGTTTTCTCTTAAACCTGGCTCATTATATGCCCCAACTTCATATTTCGAAATATTATCTGTAAGGGTTGTTCCTTGCGGATATGGCTTCATAAACCATAGAATTGGTTCGAAAAGAGGTCTTAAATTTCCAACTTTCCAACCTTCCCATTTTTGGGCATTTTCAGAATCGTTTCTTCGGTTTAATACAACAGAAACGTTTTGCGCCCTATGAGCAGCTTGTGGTTTTTCCCAGGCTAACATATCTTTAAAAATAAAACCTGCATCTTCCATTGCACATATACATCTATGAGCATGTCGCCTACCAGCAAAAACAAAACATGAGGCTCCGGGTATCAAAACCCTGAGCCACTTATCTGCCCAAGTAGAACACCATTGGTAATACTCAAATGGTATTTTTTTATCATCGCTACTCCAGCCGTTTAGCGGTTTTCCGCGCCGCTTAAAAACACTTCCATATTCATCCTGAGCAGGGCTGTGCCCAAGTAAAGCACTATTATTGTTAGAATGTAAAACATCCCACTTATCCAAAGAAATACCATACGGAATATCAGAAACAATCAAATGTACGCTTGCATCCTGTATGTCATCAATCAGAGAGATACAGTCTCCATTTTTCACGTATCCCATCATCCGTCTTCACCACCATTCAGTTTATGTTCTGAAAAAGATGCCGGCTGCACCTGCGCAAACTTTTCATCTTCAAGCATCTGGCAGAGGCAATGGTAAATTGGCGTATGCTGATCCTGAATCTCTGCGGTCGTTCTTCCCTTTCCCCGAATCACAACATCCGCATACTTCTCAATGCTTCCCTTGTTTGGCCCGGTAAGAAGGATGACGGGGATATGCTTTGCCTTAGCAACAATAGCTGCGTACTGAAGGTTCCTGCTGTTTCCGGATGTAGAAATGAGAAACAGGCAATCATACATATCTGCAAGCCCGTAAAACTCCTGTGCAATCAACGTCTCCGCATTCACATCATTGATAAAAGCCGTCGTCAGTGCACCTTCGCTCGGAAGACTGGATGCTCGAATCGGCTCCTGCAAAGACTGGACAAGGATTGTTCCGTAAATGGGATCAATCTTTTTGATATCTTCGGAAAGGGCAGCAGGAATGGGCCTTTTTAAGACAAAGGACTTCCGAAGTTCTCCCACGATATGTTCTGCATCGGTATATGACCCGCCGTTTCCTGCAGTAAAGATTGTGCCTCCCGCATGCATGGTAGTCTGAAGCAGATTAAATGCATCCCAGATCGGTTTTTCCTGATCACGAAGCTCCGGATATTTCACGATGAGATGATAAATAAATGAATCCATTGACAACACATCCTTTCGCGCAGTGCTTTCGATTTCCGCAAACGCTGCGCAGCCAATTACGGAAGAAGAATTGATCCTTTTTCTTCAAAGTGGAACGGGACTTCCAGAAGATGACTCATTGCCCCTCTGACAGCTTCCTGTCTGTCCTGCGGAACATACAAAAGAAGGAACCCGCCTCCGCCTGCTCCAAGGAGCTTTCCTCCAAGAGCACCTGCGTCCATTCCTGTCTTGTATAAATGGTCAATTTTGTCCGAAGTTACCGATTTTCCAGTCTGCTTTTTCAGCTCCCACTCTTCTCCAAGTAAAATTCCAAACTCATCAAGACTCAGAGTGTTGTTTTCCAGAATGGAAGATGCTCTCATCGTGAGGGGACGAAACTGTTCCAGAGTAAGAATCCGGTCCTGGATTGGAACTGTATTGTTGGCTTTCTGGACTTCTGATGAAAAACGGGTAAAGCCCGTAAAATACAAAAGAAGATTCTGGTCCAGCTCTTCCTTCTTTTCTTCGGTTATGCGAACGGGAGATACATGAAAGCCAATCTGATCAAATTCAATATGATTCAGCCCGCCGTAAGCTGCGGCAATCTGGTCCTGCCAGCCGCCTTCTTCACCGCAAAGCTCCCGTTCAATCTTGATCGCAAGTTCAGAAAGCGTGCGCTTGTTAGCTCGTTTTCCGTTCATTGCAGAAATTGCATGAACAAGTCCCACTGCGAAAGAGCTGCTTGAGCCAAGTCCCGATCTTGCCGGAAGGTCCGCATCATAAGTAATGCGAAGATCGTTCTCTCCAAGAAGCTGCATCGTATTTCGAACAAGCGGGTGTTCAATCTCAGATACATCCTTCACACGTTCAATCCTTGAGTACACAATCTCGGAGCTATAATCGAAAAATGGCGGGAGATGTCGAACGGAGACGTAACAATATTTATCAAAGGTTGTGGAGAGCACTTCTCCTCCGTGCTCTCGAAAGTACCATTCCATATCTGTTCCGCCGCCAAAGAAGGACATGCGAAACGGTGTTTTTGTAATCGCCATCAGCTTTCCTCCACGGCATAAGGTTTGACGTATCTTGCGTTTGGATCAAAGTACACAGTGCCAAGCGTATCCAGTATCACCTTTGCGGCATTGGTCCAGGTGAACTTTGTTACCAGGAGTTTTGCGTCATGAGTAAGATCCTCACCGGACGGATATGGATTCGAAAGGAGCTGTACCATCTGTGACATGCTGCCTATTGCCATGCTTCCTTTCATGCCTTCCAGAATTGTGTCCGGGCCATACGAATGAAAGGCAACTACAGGTGTCTCGTAATAAATAGCTTCCATAATAGACATCCCAAAGATTTCATTTCGGCAGATGTTCACAAAATAGTCGGCTGCAACATATGCCTTCCAGATTTCGTCATGCGGTATCTGATCTATCACACGTACACTGTCTTCCAGATGGTTTACGATTACCTGCTGCCAGAATTCTTCAGACTGTCTTCCGCTTCCAATCACAAGGAACTTGATTTTGTTTCCACTTTGCTTACATTCAATAGCAAGCGAAATGAGATCCATAATGTTCTTTTCCTTCTCCATGCGGGAGACGCAAAGGGCAACTTTGTCATCCGGCTCAAAAGAAAAACCTTTGCGGAGTTTTTCTCTATCCTCTTCTTTCCAGTCTGAATGAAATGTGGAAAAATCCATTCCGACCGGGGCAACCGGAACATTCCCTGCACCGATTGCAAAGAGTTCGTGAGAAATACCTCTTGTTTTTGCAACAACGTTCGTTTTCTGGTATAAGCGCTTCGTTCCAAGACGGAATAACAGATCTGAAATGACCGCATTGACACCTCCGCGATTAGAACGGATGATGCCGGTATAAAGCAGCATCTGAATGCCGTTATCTTCGCAAAACCGGTAAATGCGCGGAATAAAGATCTGCTGATCACAGAAGCAGATAAGCGCATTCATTCTTTCTCCGCCTCTCCACCTGGCATCCAGCTGCTTCACATCCAGGATCCCGTGCGCATTGCCTACTCTCGGACAGCGGATATATTTGATTGTGACATCCTCATTGATCTGCTCAATATCCTGTACGTCTTCCTGGCGGACAGCCTTGTAAATCACAACGCTTTGTTGTGCCAGTTCTGCGACAGCCTTTCCAAGCCCGATTTCCTGACTGTTATATAATCCTCTTGCTCCAAATCCGTTGAGCATGGTACAAACAATTCCAATCACTGCTCTCTTCTCCTTTGATTTCTATACTTCCACACCATCCGTAAGATTTTCGGATCATCGATAAAATAACGACGGAACAAACGCTTTGGCTCTCTGGTAAATCGGTAGAACCACTCCAACCCGTGATCTGCCATCCATTTGGGGCATCTCTGCACACGCCCTGCCAGAAAATCAATCGTTCCTCCTCCGCAGAGGATGACGGCATTGCCACATTTCTTGTAGTTGTCTGCCGCCCACTTCTCCTGCTTGGGACAGCCAAAGCACGCAATAACAAGATCTGCGTTCGAGCTGCAAATCATGTGATTCATCTTTGCAAGCTCTTCTTCATCCTTTTCAAAACCAAATGGCGGTGCGTATGTGCCGGCAATGCGAATTCCGGAGTACGTCTCTTTCATTCTTCTTGCTGCTTCCTCTGCAACACCATCCGCTCCGCCAAGAAGAAACACGCTCCAGTTGTTTTTGACTGCAAGCTCAAACATCTTTGGGATGAGGTCAGATCCTGCCACCCTTTCTTTCAAAGGCTTTTTATACCATCTGGAAATCCAGATAATCGGTTTTCCATCGGCAAACGTAAGCGCGCTTTCTGAAATTGCAGACAAAAGCTCCGGATCATTTTCTGCTTTCAGTGCGACATCCGTATTTACTTCTACGACATACGCTGGCTCTTTTTTGAGAATGAGCTCTTTGATGCTGCTTGCGGCTTCATCGAGGGTCATATTATCGATATTTAGATTGAAAATTTGTTCTTGCATCGGATCACCGGACTCCCCTCCTGAACGGGGGATATATTCAAATCGCAAAACTTTTGAAATTGAGGCACAATATAACGCATCGCATTATTTCTTATAGTATATTATACCTTATATATGTTTAATTTTTTCTAATAAAAAAACGGTGCCGCACGTGGACACCGCCTTCGGATCACCCCCGCTTACGCGGGGAAAACTGAAATTGAGGCACAATATAGCGCGCCATACTAGGATCACCCCCGCTTACGCGGGGAATACACTAAAAAATCCTTTAAATCAGCTCTTTTTTTTGATCCTGCTTCTCTGTTTTTATTTGGTATATGTATATTATACCATATATTTTTGTTTTGTAAGCCTTCTTCAAGATGGAAAAGGATTTCTGACATCCCTGTACAGAACAAGATAGCCGGCACCTGCCACTGCGCAGACCGTGATAATGCCTTTTAAAATCAGAAAGAGCCATGAGCATGAAGAAGAAAACACATCCCGCAAAAGGAAGCTGATCATAAACCCAAGCCCGCACGCCGTAAGGCACCGGATAACATTCGGATAAAACGTGTGCCACCTAAGCTTTAAGCAATGTGCGGAGTACAGCGGAGCGTCTATAAAATGCACCATATTGATGACTAAAGTAGTCAATAGTACAGCGTAGCCACCAAGGCTTGTGGTTTTTAATAAAATGACCATCGAAATCAGATTGACAGCACCCATAGAGAGCGTAACAAAGCAGGGGGCTGTTACCTTCTTTGCCATGGTATAGGAGTAATAGAGAGGGTTTACAATTCCAGGCAGGACATCACTTAAAATTGCAATGACAGATGCGGCATAGATAAAATCAAGATCCTGTCCCGGAATCCACAGCTGCAGGAACTGCTTCCCACAGGCAGTAAAGATGCTGATAATCATCATGCAGCAAAAGCTGCAAAACTTCATCGAACGGATCATCGTGCGTTTTACACTCTCCACGTCATTGCCTGTATAGTGCATCAGGAGCTGCGGGCGATACGAAGAGCTCACTTTTCCGATCATAATCGAGCACGCCGTGGAGAACTGTTTTGCGATCGCGACCTGCCCCAACACCTCCGGGCTCAGCATCGCCTCAGTCAAAATGAGATCCAGTCCACTGTTTAAGACATTTCCAAGCTCATTTACAGAAGTCCAGATGCCAGGCTTCATAATTTCGCGGATGGTGTGAAAAGAAGCCCTGCGCCTTGTACAGATCAGATCCGGTGTCAGCCTCTTTTTGGCAATGTAGTTACATATAAGAAGCCATGCTGCTGCAGAGAAGCTGGCGATCCCCACATACCACACCTTTGCCTTTGGCGATGTACAGAGCAGAAGCAAAATTCCCGCCTGTACGATGTATCCGCTTCCTGTAATCTTCTCCGTCAGATCCAAGCGGTTTTTGATAAACGCTCCGGCTGCAAAAGCAGTGCGGATGATGGTCAGAAAATAGCGGAGCAGAACAAGGGTAAACAGGATTTTGACATCCCCGCATAAAGAGGAAGGGACGTGGAGCCATACGTCCAATTTACTCACCGCAAACAGGCAGGGAATGCTGACAACGGCAGAAAGAAGCAAATCTCCCATAAGCGTAGAAGAATAGTACTTTTCTGCGCTTTCCAGATCCCCTTTAAAATATGCATCCGCAATAAAACGTCCCGCAAAGGAGTTTAAGCCAATCGCAATAATGTCAATATACGCAATAAAGGTATTGGATAAAGACACATATCCATACGCATCCACACCGATATTGTTGGTCACATAGGGAGTCACAAAGAAACTGATCCCGTAGCTGATGGCAACTGAAATCAGCGCCCATATCATATTATTTCTTATTGCGTTTTCTCTTTTCCTGCTGATATATGGCATGACGCACAAATACATCCTCTCTATGAATTCTGCGGTATCCGTTTTTCAAAAGTTTTGCGGACACATCCCATGAATGCTTCTCTGCCTGTTTCTGTGCACCCTTGGACATGTTCTGATACTTTTCCTGTGTCATGTTCACCGCGCTGCAGATAGCCTTTGCAAGAGCTTCCGAGTTTTCCGGCTTGCATAAAATTCCTGCTGCCCCATGATCTGTCTCTTCCCGAAACGGCAAAAGGCTGGCTGCAATGACAGGAACCCCATAGCTAAACGCCATAAGGAGTGCTCCGGAGCCACTGATTTCACGGTAAGGATAAGTACAAAAATCTGCCTTTTCAAAAAGCGCAGGCAGTTCCTCTTCCGGAACATGGCGAAACTGAAAACTGACAAGATTCTGAATTTTAAGCTCTTCTGCCATCCGGATATAGTCTGTCTCATCCAGGCGAAGCCTCTCTCCTGCAATCGTAAAGCGGCACCTGGATTTCACATTATCCGGAAGCAGCGATATCGCTTTCAGAAGGATATCCAGCCCCTTATATTTCCGGATGCAGCCAAAGAACAGAAAGGACACCACAGAGTTTTTTTCTGTATGTTTTCCCGCTTCCTCTTTTGGTACGCTGTATGCGCCGTGCGGCATGAGAAGAATCTTGTCATACGAAATTCCATAATCTCGCATCAGACGATTTCGGCAGTCCTTGTTATGGACAACAATCAGATCGCAGGCATCATACAGATTTTGATACAGAGTCTTTGTTTTCTCCGGCGCTTCGTGCGGAGCAATGTTATGTGCCGTAACCACGAACTTGGCCTCTGGATGGTGCTTCATAAGTCGGATATAAAACGGAATTTCCACCGCATCATTTTTAAATGTCTGCACATGAAAAATCTGGTAGCTGTTTTTGTGAAGCAGATGACTGATAAAAGAAAGCCCCTTTACATACTCCCCTGCTCCTTTTGCAATGCCTTTTCCAGGTGCATAAAACTTCGGAAGTACATTCACTCCATCTATCTGCTCCGTCACATTTGACGTACACACCAGATCGATATCGACATACTTTTTCAGCCGCTCTATGAGCTCCTTTGTGTACGTGCTGTCTGGAAGAAACAAATCAAGCATCAAAACGCGCATGTGACTTCCTCTCTTTGGCTTCTTTTTCTGCAGCGCAAAAACAGAGTGCTTCCATTGCACCATAACCCAACATACAGCCGGCAATATTTGCCGTCATATCGTCAATATCGCAGATTCCAAGACGGAAGATCCCCTGTATGGATTCAATCAGGACCGTAATCATGCAGCCAATAAAAAATGCTTTGAAGACAGACTTTCTTCCCTTCTCTCCTGCCAGATAGACAGAGGTGCCGCACGGAATGAACAGTGCGACATTTTCCAGGTAGTGCATTGGCATAGGATGGCTGTACTTGCTTTGCGGAATAATGGTCTGGAAAAGATACATATTGATTCCTTCACCATGCGTAAATTCTCCGCGTCCAAGCACCGTAATAAAAAGAAGAATAAAAAGATACCCCGAGAACAGAATCAGTCCCGCACGGTTGATCTCCTCAATGCCGCGTAAGAGCGCAACCATAATGAGGTCAAATCCGACAAGCCCGCACAGGATAAACACGGCATACAAAATATATCCAAGAGACAGTTTGTCCACGAAAAACGTTGCAAGAAGCGTTGCAAAAGCATAAATAACCGTGATCCAGACAAGAAGAAGCATTGCCGTATGCTTTGCCTGCGGATTAAAGTGGATCATCACACGGTAAGACGGAGTCAGAATGCATATAAGTGCAGCGATAAGCAATAAAATAAGAAATAAAATCTGCATGACCAGTAATCTCCTGATGTTATTATGAGTATATTATACTTTGCAATTGTAAAAATTTTTCTCCTGGATTTTCTGTTTTCTTGCCACTGCTTTCCCCGTCTCCCAGACGCCCCCCTGTGCAAGAGACAGAAACATAAGAAGAGTGTGATAGTCATACGGCGACATGGAACGCTCTGTCAGTCCAAAAAGAAGAAACAGAATGGTGTAAACCGAGCAGAATAGATACCGTTCTTTGGAAAGCCTTCGCATGCGTCCAAGGCATGTCAGATACATCAGAAAATACGCAAACACGCCGATAAGCCCGATGTTCAACCACAGCTCTAAAATGACATTGTGGCTTCCTGTTGACATATTCCCCATAAAGGAATATCTGCCAAATGCGCTGTGGATGAGAAACACCACGGTCTTGTTTCGCCATGCCATCCCAAAGCCGTATCCGGTAAAGGTATGGTAGTGCGTCATGATGTTGACAATCTGCTTCCAAAGAGGAATCCGTCCTGTCAGCGTTGCATCCTTTCCGATCGCATTTAAAAGCGGCTCAAAAACAGGAAGAATGGTGAGTGCAATTGTGGGAAACAGCGCAGATACAGAAACATAAAACAGTCCTGCAGGCAGCCGAAACCTTCCGATTTTCCTGTCATATCCAAGCAAACACAGTGCAAGCAAAGCTCCGATCAGGCTTCCCTTGGCGTTGCACAAAAGAAGCAGAATCCCCTGAACTACGATTCCAAGCGCAATCCACTTTTCCGTCTCCTTTCCCTGCAACTTGTGGTATCTGCTTTGCAGAAAAAAGAGCAGGATTCCAAGAGAGAGCTCTGCTGCCATGTTATTCTTTGTCTTCATGATTCCCACAAAGTCATGATCACCTACTTCATGAACAAATGCGGAATCCGGACAAAGAGCCATAAAGAGCAGCACACTGATAAGGATCAGCCACTGGGCTTTGCAGAGGTCTTCTGTGATCTTTGATATTTCAAACCTGCGGCTAAGCCAGATCGCAAACAATGCTGTCATACTAAGGCGAATGCAGGTAATCACCTGCTCACCTCGGTCACAGGTAACAATCATGGAAAGAACAAATACGACCCCCGTGTAAAAATAGATTCCAAAGAACCGCTTATCCAGATCAATGATCGCTATTTGCTTCGCGTTCGTTACCCCGTAAAAGAGCATCAAAAGAATTTCCAGGAGGAAGCAAAAGTACTGGAATCCCATATCCAGTGAATTTCCAAGAAGCTCTGTCATTTTTCCCGGGAATCCAAGGCTGTTGAAAAAGACCAGTACAATCATGATATGTGCGGCCCTCTCCAGCAGCTCCTCCTTTGTAGCCGCCTTAATTCGAAAACTCAGGTCCTTTGAGTTAATTTTGGATACTGCCTTTTGAATCGGAATCTGCATCACTCTCTCCCGTCTTCTGTCCCGTGTACAGGCAGCGAAGCGCCTCTTCTGTCGTCAGTGTTCCACCCGTTCCGCTTTCTTCCTGATCGGTATCCAGGCGCTCCAGTATGCTTTCCGAAGCGGAGTGTTTCCTTCGCATTACATGGTCACTTCCCGGCGCGTATCTGCCAGGCTTCTTTGCGAGTGTGCGGAAATCTCCTGCATCCGGTGTTTTTGCTTTGGTACCATTGATCAGCGCTCCCATGACATGAATGCCGGACTTTCCAAGAGTTTCGCCTGCTGCCTGGATATTCTGAATTGTTACATAGTCATACCGGACAACAAGAACAGCTGCTTCCGCAACCGCGTTCAGCTTCAGAACGCCGGAGCAAAGCCCCACTGCCGGCGCATCAATGAAGATGTAGTCATACTGGTCTGCGATCTTTTTGACGATGGCAACCGCTTCGTCGTCAAACCGGAATGTTTCCCGTTCTACCACCATAGGAATGACATCGAGGCATCCGGTTACGTGGTAAATGACATCCTCCGGATCGGCATCATTTCGGTACAGCGCATTGATACTCTGGTAGTAATTCACCTTCTCAAGAAACAGATTGCCAAGGACCGGATTCTGAATGTTCATATCCAGAAGCAGGACCTTTTTCCCCATGTCCGCAATCCGGACACCGATATTGGCAAGAAGAGCGGTCTTCCCTTCTCCTGCAGATGCAGACGTAAAGTAGATGCAGTGATGATCCAGCTTCTTGTTTACAAGGTTCTGCAAAATATACGTTGCGGAAGAAATCTGCTGCTCAGTCCTGTTTGCACTGTTGCAATACGTGATAGTGTCCGGCGTCTGGCTTTCAAAAAAGTCCTTATCCTTCTGCACTTCGCCGATCTTGATCAGCCCAAACAGGGTTTCCGTATCATCGGGATTGATCAGTGTCGGGCGAAGGACAAGGTCCAGCAGAACAAGGCTGATACCTGCTCCCAGGCCCAAAACTCCCAGAAGTACCCAGATCATCGCGTAGCTAAAGCCTCCCGGCTGCTTGCTGATCTGCGGCTCATCGATGACGGTGATTGACCCGATCTGGAGCGCGGTTGGAAGCTCTTTTTTTGCTTCGTCCAAAACGGCAGACGCAAGAGCCTTTCCCTTTGTCGCATCGTTCCAGTCAAGCTCCATCTCCACGATCTGTGTATCGTTGTATCTGGTAAGAAGCAGGTTTTCTTTGACCGTGCTCCAGTCCTGATCCCGGATTCCTGCCTTCTTCATGGCGGTCGTTAAAACCTGTTTGCTCTTCATCACGTAGGACGATGCATCCACAAGGTCCTGCGCAAGGTACAGGTCTGCCGAAGTCATATACGCCGAGTTTCCGGAAAAAGTACCTGTCTTTGTCTGCGCAGAAATTGCAAAGGAACAGGTAATTTCATAATCCATACTGGTTCCCTGCAGGTAAGACATTCCATTGATGCCAAACCCGACCAGAATGCCGACAATGGTTGTCAGAAGAATCAGCGTCCACTTCTTTTGCATTGCATAGATCAGATCACTGAGCCTGACCCGAATTTCTGTGTTTTTCGAATCCATAACAAGATCCTCTCCCCTCTTTTTTTAGGCACACCGGTTAGTGCGCCCTCACCTTGCGAATAATGGTGATGAACAAGACGACAAATCCGATTCCAAGAAGAATGCACATGGAAAGTGCGACGATCGATGCTGTTGTGGTGACATGAACGATTTCGTTCTGCATATCCGCAGTATTTTTTACTTCAATGGTGGTTGGCTTTTGCCGGATACCGGAAACATCCAATGTGTAGGTTCCCGGTTCCAGTCCCGTCTCCTCGTGATACGCACCATCCGCTGTCCACGATGCCACAACCTTTCCGCTTGTATTCATTAGCTTTACTTCATTTCCTCGTACTGCAAACGGAAGGAACTTGCTGCGAATGTCTACGTTTAATCGGATGATGCGGTTTGTAAGGTTATAAGTGGCAGATGTTTTCCCGTCAATCAGTCCCTTTGCATCCACGGATGCGATCGTCTCTGACTTTGGAAGCTGATAGCCATCCACCGCTTTGGTTTCCGTAAATGTGTACTTGGTTCCCTTATCAAGATCTTCCAGTACAATCTGCCCTTTGGTATCCGTTGTCGTTGTCATAACATTGCCATCGCTGTCTGTGACATGAAAGGTGATGCCGGAAAGGACCGTCTTATTCAGTTCATCCGTGACAGAAAGGACAATCTGTGTCTTTTCCGATGCAACAGCAAGAACATTCTGTGCATCTTCTTTTGTTTCCTGCTCTACAGTCGCTTCCAGTCTTTTCGTCTGGCCTGCGTAGTATTCAGGGATCTTGGTATCCTTTAAGAGATATTTGCCAAGATAAAGGCGTTTACTTTCTCCATACCCGTTCTCATCACAGGTGATCGTATCGACCACCTTTCCTTTTTCGTACCGGGTCGTTCCATCCTTTGTGATGATGTCTTCTGCGGCAACCACATCAAACACGCCTCCGGAAACCGGTTTCCCCGTAGACTTATCACTCATGCGGATACGAATGATGTTTCTTGCAGGAAACAGAGGGATCTGCACCACATACGCTTCGTCCCAGTCATACAATTCTTCCACCGTAAAGTATTTATCTTCTGCAAGATCATATCCCGTTGCTGCAGTCAGATCCTTGAAATAGTAGGTGCCTTCAAAGATCTTCTCCGGAAGATAGAACCCGCCATCCTCTGTTGTTTTAAACTCCTTATAGGAGATCTTGACGGGATAGTACGTATTCAGAATTTCCAGAGACTTATCCGCATCGTGCAATGCAAAGGTGACATCCTTTTGCGCAATTCTCTTCTTTGTTTCCCCATCAATCAGCTCGGCATAAACCGCGGTTTTGATACCTTCATCCTCCGGCGTTCCGCCGCCACCCCCGGACGGGATCTGAATCGGAAACTCATCTTCCTGGTCTCCGCCTCCTCCGCCTGTCATCTGCTCTTCCTGTTTATTCGTAGTCGCAGTATCATCATCGTCCTCCGCGGTATCTGCTGTGACTGCGCCTTCATGGTTGTACTTTCCATTCCCGCTCGTATTTGGGCGATAAACAAGATAGAGACCAAGCAGGAGGATGATAAGAAGCGCGATGAATAAAAGCGCCGTCATCATATCCGCTGCCGGCTGCCAGATATTAAACTCTTCATGATCTCCTGGTTTTTTTGACTTTCGCATAGCCTTAACTCCTTACGCCTGACGTCCCTTAATACCAAGTAGCTTCTCATACACATCGAACGCGACCGGCTCCGACAGATAAAATCCCTGCCCACAGGTGCAGCCGTTTCTTCGAAGAAGCATCATGTCTTCCGGGCTCTCGATTCCTGCAGCTTCCACACGAAGTCCTTTGTTTCCAAGATAAGACAGGACATCCGTCAGCTCTGCCTTATAGTTATTTCGGTTCATCGTTCGCAGATCAATTTTGACCGTATCCGCCATAGATCCAGCAGTACTGTTTGCAAGATCTACGCCGATCATGGATTTGTTAAATCCATCGATCGTGACACAAATTCCCCTTTGCTTTAACTGTGCCTCTGCCTGCAGCGCAAAGTCTCTGGCAGAGAGATATGTGCTTGCGTCCAGCTCTGCCGTCAGATACGTGGGCGGTACCTGATACTTTTCCAGAAGGTCATGCAGCACCTGTGGCACGTTCAGTGCAAAAAGGTCGGTTTTGGTGACATTAATGCTGATGGGAACCGGATGATTTCCTTTATTCAGCTCTTCTTTAAGGTAAATTATGAGCTGCTCCCACAAATACTGATCCAGCTTGGTAATGAAACCGTTCTTTTCAAGAACGGGAATAAATACAGAGGGAGGAATGAGACCGTAAGATGGATGATTCCACCTCGCCAGAGCCTCTGCGCCAACGATTTTTCTTGTATTCAGGTCGTACTTAGGTTGTAAATAGAACGCAAACTCGTGCTTATCCAATCCTTCCATGATCTGCGGAAGGAGAACGGATTCTGCACTGCTTGGCTCACCGGACTGCCCCATGGCAAGCGATCCCTGCGTGATCTGCCCCGGCATCTTATCAATGAGGCGAACAAGGCGCTGCGCGTCCTTCTTATTTCTGTGCCTTTCCTGTTCTTCGACTGATGGGATTGCATAGCGGTGATAGCTCTGCGTAAACAGATCCATCTCCCGTGTCAGTACGTTTTGCAGGACACTGTTCATCAGATTGAACAGGACTGCAAGAATGATGCCGGCAATCGAGGTATAGAACGCGATGTTGACACCGGTAAGCAGGACGCTGACACTCTCCAGGGCAAGTTCTACGGTTCCGAAATTGATTTCCCGAAGACCAATCAGAAGGCCTACGAAGGTACCCAGGATACCGATGCTTGTCATGATGGAGGGAATCTGGGATACAACTTTTCTCCAGTTATAGACAGAGATCACATCTTCATTGAACGTATCCTCGATGTCGTTCATGATTTCTCCGGTGTTATACTGCTCCGAAACCTTGGCACAGTAGACGCTGTACAGCTGATTTAAAGTCTTCTGCCCGAAGAAATTCTTCTGGGAAATCTGCATTAGCCACGCATCGCCCGTTTCCGACTGATTGATATGCTCTGTCGATAAGCTTCCTGTATGGAACCCTTTGATAAACGAGATGGTCGGCAAGACTCCGATGATCGTTCCGATTAAAATGATGGAAACCATGATCGCAACAAAGGCTGCGGAGAGGTGATCCGGGGAATAGCCAAGGAGCACCATGCCCATGGAAATGACAACAGGAACAAACAGATATGCGATGTACTTTTCAAATGTGTTTTTCTGCATTTTGAACTCCAAAAACGAGGATGTAGCTGGCAAACAACAAAATCCCTGCGCGCAGTACCGCGTGCAGGGACCACAATAGAGATTATTTGAGTTTGACCATGTCGGAGAGCTTCGAAATGGCAAAACTGTCGTACAGCGTGCTTCCGATATAGCCTTTTCCATAGCGGCTTACAGCATCTTCGCTCATCTTTCCTTCCTCAAGTGCCCTCTGATACTCTTCCGGCGTAAAGGTCAGATCCAAAGCCTTTGCAATTTTCATGCACGCAAGGTGCTGCCCAACATACCCCTTGGCATAGGTTTCAATGGTTGTGCTATAGTCTTCGCCGTAAACATCCTTTGTGAAGTCATCAAAGGAATAATCGCTTTCTGACTGCCTGCTCGTTGACAGAGAACTTTCATACGAGGTTCGATCAAACCCTGTCAGCAGACCCTGGTATGCCTTCAGGTAATCTTCCGGATAATCCGTGATGGTTTTTGCGAGTTCTCCGATCATATCCAAAATCTTCTGGTTGATTGCCTGCTGCTTATACTGCTCCTTGTATTCCTTTTCAAAAGCTCTGACCGACTTATATCCGTCCAGATGTTCTTTCACAAACTCATCATTGAACTCTCCGAGAACGCAAATCTTATCCATGGATACGGCATAGATGGCAGTCTTATTTTTCAATTCGTCTGCTGCAGTATCGTCATAGTCTACTGTGATGTTTCTGGTATCTCCCGGATGCATTCCGACAAGCTTCGACTCAAACTCTTCCGGCATATAGTTCTTGCCGATGGTGATCGGGACCTCTTTTCCAGAATAATTGGTTAAGGTCTTTCCATCTACGGTGCAGTCATAGGTTACGATTACCTTATCGCCGGACTTTGCTTCCAGAGCCTTATCGTCCGACTCCTCTGCGTAGGTTTCCAGGAAATAGTTTTCCTGCGTCTGAATGGCTTCATCCGTTGCCTCCACATCCGACTTTTGAATGGTGAGATTCGATGTGTCTACATCTCCCACATAGTCATCCACGTTGACTCCCTGCACAACTCCCGGCGCGTCATCGGTAAAGAACTTATCAAGTGCTTTCCCTTCTTCCATTTCTTCGATGGGCTCTTTCTTGATTTCACTGTCATCCGCAACCAGAGAAGTGCGTCCTGTATCCGCAGAATCGCTTCCCGGAAGTGCACATCCTGTTACCATCATTCCCGCTGTCAAAAAGATCATCACTGCTCTCACTGTTTCGTTTCGCATAAATACTCTCCTCCAAGGGTCACCCCGCTTACGCGGGGAAAACGCTGTCAAAAATATAATCATTGCCCTTACTACGGATCACCCCCGCTTACGCGGGGAAAACCTATATCTCATGCCGCCTACTCAAGGAGACTTAGGATCACCCCCGCTTACGCGGGGAAAACACTAACAAAATCCCGTGAACTACCCCCACCTACGCCTGTCGGCTTAGAGGTGGGAGCTTCCTGCTTCATTGGCAGACGCCTAATATCAAACCGTAGTTGTCTGATACCCCGGTGTTGCTGTCTCCACAGGCCTTTGA
>Ga0129313_1000719_pt1 | contig 24762 bp, 19 predicted proteins | sample O1105metagenome_FD_94436 | JGI IMG/M metagenome (GOLD analysis project Ga0129313, IMG submission 94436) | Orangutan group fecal microbial communities from fecal samples from Wisconsin, USA - O1105 metagenome | ecosystem: Host-associated > Mammals > Digestive system > Large intestine > Fecal...
CAAGGTCACAAGCGATCTGAAGAGCTGCCTGAGCTGTTCTCTTACCATTTCTACACTGAAGCATGTAAAGCTTCTTGTTCTCAACTGTGAACTCCATATCCTGCATGTCATGGTAGTGATTCTCAAGTGTCTCACAAACCTTAATGAACTCTGCATAAGCGTCTGGGAATTCCTGCTCCATCTGAGCGATTGGCATTGGTGTACGAACACCGGCAACAACGTCCTCGCCCTGTGCGTTGATAAGGAACTCACCCATAAGCTTCTTCTCACCTGTTGCAGGGTCACGAGTAAATGCAACACCTGTACCAGACTCATTGTTTAAGTTACCGAATACCATAGGCATTACGTTAACTGCTGTACCCCATGAATAAGGGATATCGTTATCTCTTCTGTATACGTTAGCTCTTGGGTTATCCCATGATCTGAATACGGCTTCGATAGCGAGCTTTAACTGCTCTACTGGATCTGAAGGGAAGTCTGATCCTAACTGGTTCTTGTACTCAGCCTTGAACTGCTCTGCAAGAGTCTTAAGATCAGCAGCTGTAAGTTCTACGTCAAACTTAACACCCTTCTCTTCCTTCATCTTATCGATAAGCTGCTCGAAATACTTCTTACCAACTTCCATAACAACGTCTGAGAACATCTGGATGAAACGTCTGTAAGAATCGTATACGAAACGCTCAAATGCTGGATCTGGGTTACCAGCGATCATAGCAGCAACAACTTCGTCATTAAGTCCAAGGTTAAGGATTGTATCCATCATACCAGGCATTGATGCTCTGGCACCTGAACGTACAGAAACAAGAAGAGGATTCTTTAAATCTCCGAACTTCTTACCATTGATCTCTTCCATCTTCTTAACGCCTTCCATAGCCTGAGCCATGATCTCATCGTTAATCTTACGTCCATCCTCGTAATACTGTGTACAAGCCTCTGTTGTAATTGTGAATCCCTGTGGAACCGGAAGACCGATAGCTGTCATCTCAGCAAGGTTGGCACCCTTGCCGCCGAGTAAGTTACGCATGCTCATATCGCCTTCGCTAAACATATAAACCCACTTGTTTGCCATTTGTAATATACCTCCTAAGTACTGTTAATATATTTCTGCAGTGCAGACAGCGAAAAGTCCACACCACGCTGTGATAATTATACCATACGAGCATATAGTATATCAAACTATTTTTAAAGTATTTTTCACAAAGTTGTAATAAATAAGAGCAGCAACCATTAGAATTTGCCTACGGCAAGGGTTGCTGCAGCGTAACGATGTCATAGACATCATTACAATAAATAAGAGCAGCAACCATTAGAATTTGCCTGTTTGGTATCGCCCCCTCATATTATGGGTAACGCCCCCTCGTTTACACTCGGCGGCAAGTCGATTGTGCCATTCCAATATGCGTTTTCAACGCATGGGCACAATCTCTCGGCGGCATTTCGTCAGCGCCATTCTAAATGTGTCTTCGACACTTGGCGCTTCCTACGGCATGGGTTGCTGCAGCGTAACGATGTCATAGACATCGTTACAATAATAAAAATAGGTGCGAAAGCTCACACTCTCACACCCGTATTTGTATGGACATTTATGCCTCTACCGAATCTATAGCCTCCTTGAGGATATCAAGTCCTGTTATAAGATCCTCATCTGAAATGATAAGAGGTGGCATGATCTTGATGACCGCATTGTCACGGCCGGCTCTCTCTATTACAAGTCCCTTCTTGAATGCACTTGCTGTGATGGCACCTGCTGTGGCGTCATCCTTAACCTCAACGCCCCAGAGAAGTCCTATACCTCGGGTTGCAACTACATTTGGATCTCCGTTCATGTTCTTCTCAAGATACTCTCTTACGATCTCACCCTTACGCCTTGTCTCTGCCTCAATGTTGTTGTCAAGCATGAACTCAAGTCCTGCCTTGGCAGCTACCATTGAAAGCTGGATACCTCGGAATGTGCCTGAGTGCTCACCCGGCTTCCAGAGGTCATACTCCGGCTTGAACATTGCAAGACCCATAGGGAACGGATAACCACCTATGGACTTGGACAGTGAGAACATATCAGGCTTGATACCTGCTCTCTCAAATGAGAAGAATGTACCCGTCCTTGCACAGCCAACCTGAACATCATCAACCACCATAAGTATATCATTCTTGTCGCAGAACTCGCGGAGTGCCTTAAGGTATTCTACTGAGAATACATTTACACCGCCGTCTGCCTGTACTGTCTCGATAAATATTGCTGCAGGCTTCTCCACTCCTGAATGATCGTCATCAAGAAGTGTCTGCATGAACTTGATGGTATCAAGCTCAGGGAACATGTATGGTGCCGGAATGTGATACACATTGTCAAGTCCAACACCTGCACCTGCACGGCTTGCAGCATCACTTGTAAGTGATATTGAACCGAGGGTCATTCCATGGAAACAGCCCATGTATGCCCAGATCATCTCTCTCTTCTTAACCTTACGGGCAAGCTTTAAAAGTGATTCTACTGCGTTAGTTCCGGTAGGACCGGCAAACATGATCTTATAGTCAAGTCCTCTTGGCTCGAGAACCTTCTTCTCGAAGAACTCAATGAATTCAGCCTTTGGTGCTGTCATCATATCGAGAGAATGCATTATTCCGTCATTCTGGATGTAATCGATGACCTTTTCCTTTATATAATCGTTGTTGTGTCCGTAATTCAGGGCACCTGCGCCTGCGAAGAAGTCTATATACTCCTTGCCGTTCTCATCATACATCTTGGCTCCCTTAGCCTTTGTGAATATCTCCGGAAAGCTTCTGCTGTATGATCTTACATTTGCCTCGTATTCTGAAAATAATTCTTTACTATGCATTTTAATGCCTCCTGTAAAACGGGGGTCCGGCAAAACCGGGCACACCATCAATTAAAATTCTAACTTCTTCTCAAAGTATGCCTTAAGGTCTTCTATCTTTATTCTTTCCTGCTCCATGGTATCTCTGTCTCTTACTGTAACGCAGCCATCTGTCTCTGAATCAAAGTCATATGTTACGCAGAACGGAGTACCGATCTCGTCCTGTCTTCTGTATCTCTTACCAATATTTCCTCTATCATCGTACTCACAGTTGAAGTACTTTGAAAGCTCTGCATAGACCTTCTCAGCACCCTCGTTAAGCTTCTTTGAAAGTGGAAGCACACCAACCTTAACAGGTGCAAGTGCAGGATGGAAATGAAGTACTGTACGAACATCAGGCTTCTCTTCTGTTCCGATGTTCTCTTCGTCATATGCTGCACAGAGAAATGCAAGTGTTACACGGTCTGCACCAAGTGATGGCTCGATAACATAAGGAATGTACTTCTCCTTCTTCTCATCATCGAAGTAATCCATAGGCTCACCTGATGTATTCTGGTGCTGTGTAAGGTCATAGTCTGTTCTGTCAGCGATACCCCAGAGCTCGCCCCATCCAAATGGGAATAAGTACTCGATATCTGTTGTACCCTTGCTGTAGAAGCAAAGCTCCTCAGGTGAATGGTCACGAAGTCTCATCTCATCTTCCTTGATACCAAGGGCAAGGAGCCAGTCACGACAGAAGCCTCTCCAGTACTGGAACCACTCAAGGTCTGTACCAGGCTCGCAGAAGAACTCAAGCTCCATCTGCTCAAACTCTCTTGTTCTGAATGTGAAGTTACCAGGTGTAATCTCATTTCTGAATGACTTACCTATCTGTCCGATACCGAATGGAATCTTCTTTCTTGATGTTCTCTGAACATTCTTGAAATTGACAAATATACCCTGAGCTGTCTCAGGTCTCAAATATACTGTATTCTTGGCGTCCTCGGTTACACCCTGGAATGTCTTGAACATAAGGTTGAACTGTCTGATACCTGTGAAATTGTGATTTCCACATGTTGGGCACACAATGTTGTTGTCATTTATATAGCTCTCCATCTGCTCATTTGTCCATCCGTCAACTGAGCCCTCGATGGTTACACCATGCTCTGCCATGTAATCCTCAATAAGCTTGTCTGCCCTGAATCTCTCATGACATTCCTTACAATCCATAAGAGGATCAGCAAAGCCGCCAAGATGTCCTGACGCAACCCATGTCTGTGGATTCATAAGTATCGCACAGTCTACACCTACGTTATAAGGATTTTCCTGGATGAATTTCTTCCACCATGCCTTCTTAACATTGTTCTTAAGCTCAACACCCAGATTACCGTAATCCCATGTATTTGCAAGGCCACCATATATCTCTGAACCCGGATATACAAATCCTCTGTTCTTGGCAAGAGCCACTATTTTGTCTAATGTCTTTTCCATATCGTCCTCCATGAATTTTGTATTATACTAATTATGGTTATTCCGGCATAAGGTAATATAACCTGCCTTATCCGAATCATTTTACCTTTAAACAGTTATTTTTTCAAGTTAAAGTTTCTATAACTTCAAGGGAATTGAACTTCTTTCCTATGTGGACATCATAAAACCTCGCTGTGATGTTCTCAAGCTCCTCAAGAACCTCGTCCTTCACAGTGAAATTATAGAGAGTTCCAAACTTCTGTCCGTTTATATATTTCAGTGTATAGACACAGGCGTCACTTACATCTATGTTGTGCATTGTTCTTCCTGCACAGTGACTGCACACCAGACCTCCTGCCTCTGCACTGAATATGCCGGAGGGCTCATTTCCACATACGGGACAGTGATAGCTCTGTATTCCCTGTCCGAACACATCAAGCATTTTTATCTCGAATATGACCCTTATGAGCTTTGGCGAGATCATGGCTTTCTTAAGAGCATTCAGACTCACAAACAGCAGATTGAGATAATCTGTGCTCCGCTCCCCCTCTCTTGTTAAGTATGACATGACCTCACAGAAATAAGAACCATAGCAGTACTTCTCCATGTCGTATGTAAGCTCATGAAAATATTCCTTAGCTTCCACACTCTTAAGCGTGTAGGCATCCCTGCCCTCATACAGGGTAAATTCTCCCATGACAAATAACTGGGTCTTGGAGACCAGCTGATTATTCGATTTTCTTACACCTCTGGCAAATGCAGTTATCCTGCCCCTCTCCTTGGTAAGTATCACAAGTCTCCTGTCATACTCACCTACAAGGCTCATGGCCAGAACGATTCCCTGCAGTACAACCTCATCCCTCATATATTATTCATCTGCATGATACCCGAAGTTCTTAAGAAGGGTATCTGTATCTCTCCAATCTTTCTTTACCTTGACCCACAGCTTAAGATTGACCTTTGCGTCTAAAAGCCTCTCCATTCCGTAACGGGAATGGGTTCCTATCTTCTTAAGCATCGAGCCCTGTTTTCCTATTATTATCCTCTTATGGGAATCTCTTTCGCATATGATGGTGGCATTAATATCTATGATACCGCCCTCAGTCCTCTCCTTCATGGAGTCAACCACCACGGCAATACCGTGTGGGATCTCCTTGTCAAGCTGTCTTAATGCCTGCTCTCTTATGAGTTCAGCCACGATCTGTCTCTCTGGCTGGTCTGTAATAGTATCCTCATCATAGTACTGAGGTCCGTATGGAAGATATTTTAACAATGTATCTATAAGCTCATCTGTATTGCTTCCGTTAAGTGCCGACACCGGTACGATCTCAGCGAAATCACAGGCATTCTTATAGGTGTCTATAGCCTTGAACACATCCTCATCGGACACCTTGTCTATCTTATTTATAACAACTATTATAGGCGTCTTCACCCGTTTGAGCTGATCTATGATATATCTCTCACCGGCTCCGATAAAGGTGGTGGCTTCAACTATCCACATAACAAGATCAACCTCATTTAAGGTTCCCTCTGCCACCTTTAACATATATTCTCCAAGCTTGTTCTTGGCTCTGTTTATACCCGGAGTATCAAGGAACACTATCTGCCCCCTGTCACAGGTATATACTGTCTGTATCCTGTTTCTTGTGGTCTGTGCCTTGCTGCTGGTTATGGCTATCTTCTGACCTATAAGCTGGTTCATAAGGGTTGATTTTCCAACATTTGGTCTGCCTATTATAGCAACGAATCCCGACTTGTAATTCTTCATATTTGTATCTACCATATTCTGTGTTTCACCTTTTCTATGATCTCCTCTGACCATCATCCCATAATTCCCATTGCTGCTTAAGACGATGGTCAGATCATCTTTTCATTTTATAATTATAATTCCTTACCGTTTTATCTTCCAGTCTGTAACAATATTACCGAAGTTCTCTCCGGCCTCCTGGATCTTGTCCTCACCGCCGATGGCACATATTATGCCGCTGTCTGTAACAGCCTTAACATAAGGTGCAAGTGCCCTTATCTTCTCATTTGTAACGGAAAGGACTTCATCTCTTTCCTTCTGCAGCATTTCGTCTGTCAGACCTGCTATATAGCATATGAAGCTGAAGGTTCCTTCTGAATCCGGAGTCATAGGTGCATCAAGCTTGGCAATAGCACCTATTATATACTTGGTCAGATCTCTCTCGTCAGCGTCGAATCTTTCCACATATTTGTAAGCTTCCTTATATATTTCATAGGTGCTCATAAGATTAGGATCCCTGTAGGAAGTAAGGTAGCTCATTCCCGATCTTCCAAATGAACACATACTGCCGTAAGCTCCACCCTTTACCCTTACATTTATCCAGAGATAGTCATAGGAGAATATAACCTGCAATACGTTTAATGCGCCTGTGTAGGTAAGTCCCGCCTTACTGAAATCTCCTGCAAGAGCCACATACTGTACCTGGCTGGCGGTCTTAAAGCCCTCGTTTCTTATCTCGGTCTCTATGTCTCCTGTCCTGTCACATGAAGGCTCAGTGCTTATGCTTCCTATGAAGCCTGTAATACTGTCCTTAAGGCAGCTTATGTCCTTATCACCTGTATACGAAATTATAAGTCTGTCCTTCTTTAACACCTCGGCAAGAACAGCCTTAAACTTTTCTATAAGCTCATCAGCCTTTTCATCAAAATGCTCGTCAAGATCCACAAGGAAATTATAATATCCTATGCCCTCTGTCATATCCTTATAAGCTGAATACTTTGATATATAGCTCATGGCACGGGTTGCTGTGGTCAGATGTCCCGAAGATGTAAGTTCTGAATTAAGCCCCGCCTTCTCCTCTGCGATGATCTCCTTCAGACGCTTCTTATCATCAAGCTTGGAGCCGAATATTATCTCCTTTACTATGTCGATGGCTGTGTCAAGCTTCTCATAAAGTGCCTTTGTCTTTATGGCAAAATATGACACAGCTGCCGAATTGTCTACCTTCGGAACTATCCCTGTAAGGAATGCTATACCGCCTGTGTGAAAATCAATCTCATCAGCCAGATCTCCGTAGCTGTGCTTATCCGTATCAACATATTTGAAGACATCTGCAAGCAGTGTTGCATATGGATATAATGACACATCAAGGCTCTCTGTCTTAAACATAAATTCAAGATATCCGATACCATTTGTGAATATATCATGGCATACAGCGGTAACTCCGTCTATATCAGTAACCTCATTCTTAAGCTTTCTTGCCTTCTTCTCAATATCCGAAATATTAAGAAGAGGAACTGTCATAAGCTCTTCCCTTGTGGATGGTATCTCCTGATATCTCTTAAGCTCCTTTGTGGATGTGATAATCTCCTGAAGCTCTGCCTCGGTAAACCTCGCCTTCTTCTCAGCAAGCTCACGCTTCTCATCATCATCCATCTTCTTTGCAAGACCTCTTTCAGGCTCTAATACTATAAGGGTTCCGAAGCTGTTATCCCCCAGTGTATTCCAGAGCAGTTCCTCGAAGTAGCCTGTATCTATCTCATTCTTAAGCTCAGTGTACACGTCATTCATCTCAAAAACGCTCAGGGCTTCTGCGTCATCATAAAGCCATGTGCCGAAGGCGTCCAGTCCCATCATAAGCCCCTTTGGAAATCTTCCGAAGTTTCCTTCCTTGTGCTTAAACTCAAAGTTATTTATAGCTGCCTCCAGGGACTTGTGGCTGAGGGTCGGTGCCTTGCCGTTTCTTCCGCAGAGCTCTGCTATGGTGTCATCTACGGTCTTTACAAATATATCCTTTTTATCCGGATCTGAATTTTTTATTATAATTGCAAATACTGCCTGTCTTATCTCATTGTCAAATGAAGAAAAGCTGTCCTCACATATACCTGCATTTGTAAGTGCCTCCTTAAGAGGTGCTCCCGGTGCGTCCATAAGGGCATACTCAAGCACTGACAGAGCTGTCATCTTCTTCTTGTCAACGCTTCTTCCAACCACATGGTTGTAGGCAATATATGTCTTCCTTGAAATATCCTCGTTATCTGCCACAGAATATCTGGCATTGATCTCCTGTATGCTGTCATACGGCTCCTGTATACCTATCTCTGAATCTACAAATTTATAGTCATAGTGACTCAGATACTCTCTGTCGATATAGTCAAGCTCCTTCTCCATATCACAGTCACCATATATATAAATGTAGCTGTTGGATGGATGATAATACTTACTATGGAAATCAAGAAATCTCTCCTGGGTAAGGGTAGGGATATACTTAGGATCTCCGCCTGAATCCTTACCATACGGTGTATCCTTAAGAAGTGACGCTTCGATCAGTCTGTTCAATAACTGTTCCGGAGATGAATACACACCCTTCATCTCGTTGAACACAACGCCGTTGTATTTAAGCTCACCGTCAACGGAATCCAGTTCGTAATGCCAGCCCTCCTGTCTCATGATCTCTGTCTTCTCATATATGTTCGGATAAAATACCGCATCAAGATATACCTTCATGAGATTTTCAAAATCTGTTGTGTTGCAGCTTGCCACCGGATATACAGTCTTGTCCGAGTAGGTCATGGCATTTAAGAAGGTATTAAGGGAGCCCTTCGCCAGCTCTACAAATGGATCCTTAACCGGATACTTCTTTGAGCCGCACAAAACCGAATGTTCAATTATATGAGGTATTCCGGAATCATCATAAGGTGGGGTCCTAAAACCGATATTAAACACCTTATTCTCATCATCATTTGAAATTATAAGCACTCTTGCCTTTGTCTTAATATGCTCAAGTATATATCCTGTTCCGTTTACCTCAGGAAGTTCCTTCTCAGTCACTATCTTATAACTCTTTAAACTCTTGATATCCTTCAAATTTTCTTCTCCTTACACTATTATTCTGATTTCTATCTTTTCAGGGCAAATGCCTCAGGCAGTAATTCCTCCACCTTATACACCCTGTAATCCTCTTCTGATACAGCCACTATAATAACAGTATCTCCATCTGCGAACTCACTTATAACCTGTCTGCATATTCCGCAGGGATAAGCATACTCCAATTCATCTCCTGTCTCATATCCTCCTGTTATGGCAATGGCTCTTATAAGCCGCTCACCTTCACTAACCGCCTTGAATATGGCTGTTCTTTCTGCACAGTTTGTGGCTCCATAGGTGGCATTCTCAATATTACAGCCACTGTACATGCTTCCGTCACCTGTATATACGGCAGCTCCAACCTTGTAGCCGGAATATGGAGCATATGCACGTTTTCTTGCCTCCAGGCTTTTTTTGATAAGCTGTTTTATGATTTTTTCTTCTATCATACACCCACACTTCCTTTCCCTGTATACACCCTGTTTATTCTAACACATATTATATGTTTTTTCACTATATCATGAACTTCGTTCATGATCGCCATTCGCTGCTCCCGATGAATAAGCTGCGCTTATTCCCGCTCGCTAACGCTCATTATATCATATCAAACTGTAAATATAAAAAAATAATCGGCATAACAAAGATAAAACATGCTTTGCGAGTTTTATCCGCTGATCAGTGGTCATCAAATGCAAGCATGTTGCACTTGACTCGTTGCCATAACAAAAAAACCGGGCGGCAGGAAAATTCCCGAACCACCCGGTCTGTAATTTTCTTTATTGATTTCTGTTCTGGGACAGGCTGATATTACATCATACCCATTCCGCCACCCATGCCACCTGCTGGCATAGCCGGAGCGTCTTCCTTGATATCAGCAACAACCGACTCTGTTGTAAGGAGTGTTGAAGCAACTGATGTTGCATTCTGTAATGCACTTCTTGTAACCTTAACAGGATCAATGATACCTGCGTCTATCATGTTCACATACTCTTCCTTGTAAGCGTCGAAGCCGATACCTGCTGCTGACTCTCTTACCTTGTTGATGATAACTGAGCCTTCAAGACCTGCATTTGCAGCGATGTGATAAAGCGGAGCTTCCATAGCCTTAAGAACCACCTTAGCACCTGTCTTCTCATCGCCCTCAAGGGTATCAGCAAGCTCTGCAACCTTCTTTGCTGCGTGGATGTAAGCTGATCCACCACCTGAGATGATACCTTCTTCTACTGCTGCTCTTGTAGCATTCAAAGCGTCTTCCATACGAAGCTTAGCTTCCTTCATCTCTGTCTCTGTAGCAGCACCGACTCTGATAACTGCAACTCCACCGGCAAGCTTGGCAAGTCTTTCCTGAAGCTTCTCCTTGTCAAATTCAGAAGTTGTCTCCTCAAGCTGTGACTTGATAACATTTACTCTGCCTGTTATATCTTCCTTAGCACCGTAACCATCTACGATAACTGTTGTTTCCTTTGTAACCTTAACGCTCTTAGCACGGCCAAGATCTGTAAGCTGTGTTTCCTTAAGATCATATCCAAGCTCTTCTGTGATAACCTTACCACCTGTAAGAACTGCGATATCCTGGAGCATTTCTTTTCTTCTGTCACCATAACCAGGAGCCTTAACAGCACATACCTGGAATGTTCCTCTTAACTTGTTGAGGATTATTGTTGTAAGAGCCTCGCCCTCGACGTCCTCTGCGATAATCAACAGCTTTGCGCCACTCTGCATGATCTGTTCAAGTACCGGAAGAATATCCTGTACGTTGGAAATCTTCTTATCTGTAATAAGGATATATGGGTTATCAAGCTCTGCAACCATCTTCTCCATATCTGTTGCAAGATAAGCTGAAACATAACCTCTGTCAAACTGCATACCTTCTACAAGATCCAGCTCTGTCTTCATTGACTTAGACTCTTCGATTGTGATAACGCCATCATTTGAAACCTTCTCCATAGCGTCAGCAACCATCTGACCTACTTCTTCATCACCAGCTGAAATTGACGCAACCTTTGCGATCTGCTCTTTTCCTGTGATCTTCTCGCTCATCTCTGAGATCGAAGCAACCGCTGCGTCACATGCCTTCTTCATTCCCTTTCTGAGAACGATAGGATTTGCTCCTGCTGCCAGGTTCTTCATACCTTCATTGATCATTGCCTGTGCAAGAACTGTAGCTGTTGTTGTACCATCACCTGCAACATCATTTGTCTTTGTTGCAACTTCCTTGACGATCTGCGCACCCATATTCTCGAATGCATCCTCAAGCTCTATATCCTTTGCTATTGTAACACCATCATTTGTAATAAGCGGTGAGCCGTAAGACTTTGAAAGTACTACGTTTCTTCCCTTAGGTCCAAGTGTTACTCTTACTGTATCTGCTAACTGATTTACTCCTGCTTCCAATGCCTTTCTTGCTTCAGCACCATACTTTATTTCCTTTGCCATTCTGTTTTACCTCCAATGTTCTTCAATCTGATAATTTAATACTCTTAAATTAATCTTCAATTATTGCAAGAATTCCGTCCTGTTTGATAACTATGTACTCTGTATCCTCAAGCTTGATCTCTGATCCGGCGAACTTCTGGTAGATTACCTTATCGCCAACCTTAACTTCCATTGGTACAAGCTTGCCGTCAACTACTGCACCAGGACCTACTTCTATAACTTCTGCATACTGTGGCTTTTCCTTTGCCTGGCCAGGAAGTATGATTCCTGACTTAGTTGTCTCTTCAACTTCTGCCTGCTTTAGTACTACTCTGTCTCCAAGTGGTTTTAACTTCATGATTTATATTCCTCCTAAAACATTTTTTCACTCTTACTTTTAGCACTCACAAAGCTTGAGTGCTAACACAATTATTATTGTATTCATTTTTAGAAAAAAATCAACCCCTTAATTCTAAAAAAAGAATAAATATTAAAGGTTAAGGTTATTTCTCGCATAATCGAACAGATACTGCTGTGCGTAGCCTCCATATTCGCCAAATCTCTTCACTGCAAATTCCTCTATGACGCTCTTCTTAGTATCCTTTCCTTCAAAGTACATCTGCTCGCAGATCCGCTTCATCCACACGTCCACAGGAAATGCTTCACGTCTTCCAAGTCCGAACAACAGCACGCAATTTGCCACCTTTTCACCTACACCTTTAATCTGCATTAACACCTGCCTTGCCTCATCTATTGGAGCAGTTCGTAAGATATCTTCATCCAGACATCCGTCTGTATATGCCTTACATGCATTCTTTATGTATGGCGCACGAAATCCCATTTTACACTCCCTTAAGGCCTCCTCGCTCACCTCATTCAAGACCTCCGGATCCGGAAATGTGTAAAATGTCTCACCATTATATCCTATGACCGGTTCTCCGAAATTATGCGAAATATTTTTCACTATCTGCTTTATCTGGGTTATCTGTTTGTTCTGGGATATTATAAATGAGATCAGGGTTTCAAAAAAATCCTGGTTCAATATCCTTATCCCCGGCTTCTGTTCAACCGCACACACAAGCTTGTCATCTGCCAGGCACACACACCTCTTTATCTCGCTGTAGTCCCTGTCCATATCGAAGTAGTTCTTCCACACCTTCTCATAGGTATCAATATCTGTGTTGTACAGTATGGCCTTATCTTCCTCCTGTTTCACATGGACAGGTCTCTTAAATGCCATAATGTCATACTCTTCCTCATCTGTTTTTCTGAAGTTAAAGCACTGCCCGCACTCCATGGTCTGGGACAGCACAAAATCCTTCACACCCGTGATCTCAACCCGGTCTTTATACTCTTTTGTATCCATAAATGTTTCCTCATCAATTTTTCTAATGCTCTTACTCTGCTTATTATATGCCACAGCACCCTCCATGGCAAATAATTCTGTTGTTCCCGAAACATACCATTCTTCCGGTTTCCTCATGGCAAATACAGGATAATATGATATAATGAGCGTTAACGAGCGGGAATAAGCGCAGCTTATTCATCGGGAGCGGCGAATGGCGATCATGAACGAAGTTCATGATATAATGTAAAAAAATCAGAAGGGAAATATACCATATGGCTGAACAGATCTATACCATACCTGTAAATGACGCATTTGACAGCGGCTGCGAATGTCCTGTCTGTGCAATGAACAGGGAACTGGAGAACAATGCAATCGAATATACCATGGGGCCAAGCTACATGGAGGATGACAACCGGGCGCTTACAGACAAGATGGGCTTCTGCCCTCATCACACAAGACTTTTGTATGCCCAGAAGAACCGTCTTGGACTGGCACTTATGTTAAAGACCCACACAGACAAGACCATAAAGGAAATGAAAGAGCTGGCAGCCAAGGGTCCTGCCCCTAAAAGCTCCTTCTTCGGAAAAAGCCAGACAGAAGCACCTGTTGTGGAATACATTAAAAAGCTTGAGAGCACCTGCTTTATATGTGACCGCATGGAGCAGATGTTTGACAGATATATAGACACCATATTCCATATGTGGAAAAAGGATCCCGGTTTTCCTGAGAAATTCAGATCCTGCAAGGGCTTCTGCACATACCACTACGGACTTCTCTACGAGAAAAGCAGTGACAAATTAAAGGGTGACAACCTTACTTCCTTCATAGACGCATTGAATAAGGTCTACTTTGATAATATGGAACGGGTGAACGAGGACATAAGCTGGTTCATAGATAAGTTTGACTACAGATACAAAAATGAGCCCTGGAAGAACTCCAAGGACGCCCTGCCGAGAGGGATCATAAAAACAGCCCACACCATTATCGATAACTAAGAGCGACAAAGGACATTTGGTCCGTTGCCATAACAGCGACAAAGCATGCAGGCATATTCCACTTAACTCATTGCCATAACAAAAAAAGATTATGGAAAACCACAAAAGCTATTAAGCAATCAGGTTTTCCATAATCTTTTTTATTTTATTTCAGGAGCCCTCATCCGAAGCTTGCTCCGGTCTAATTGTATTGTACCGATCGGTTTTCACTCCATGTTTTTATTATTTTCCCGGCTTGTATGAGCTCTTAAGGGAAACGATCCTGTTGTATACAGGATGATCAGGAGTTGAATCCTTAGAATCAAGACAGAAGAAGCCGTTTCTTACAAACTGGAATGCCTCGCCAGGCTTAGCCTCTGCAAATGTCTTCTCAAGCTTACATCCCTGCTTAACAACCAGTGAATTAGGGTTAAGGTTCAATGAACCATCCTCGTTGAGCTTACCCTTCTCTTCATCTACGATATTCTCGTAAAGTCTTACCTCTGCGTCTATAGCCGACTCTGCTGATACCCAGTGGATAGTACCCTTTACCTTACGGGCATTGAAGCCTGAGCCACTCTTCGTCTCCGGATCATAGGTACAGTGTACTGTTGTGACATTTCCGTTTTCATCCTTCTCACAGCCTGTACATGTAACAAAGTATGCATTCATGAGACGGACCTCGTTTCCAGGGAACAGTCTGAAATACTTCTTTGGAGGCTCCTCCATGAAATCGTCACGCTCAATGTAGAGATACTTTGAAAATGGTATCTGTCTTACACCCGCTGCCTCATTCTCCTGGTTATTTGCTGAGTCAAGCATTTCAACCTGGTCCTCAGGATAGTTATCTATAACAAGCTTGATAGGATCTACTACAGCCATGTATCTGTTTGCCTTAAGCTTAAGATCGTCTCTTACACAGTACTCAAGCATTGCGTAGTCAACTGAGCTGTTACTCTTTGAAATTCCCACAAGCTCCATGAACTTCTTTATTGAATCGGCTGTAAAGCCTCTTCTTCTTAAGGCTGCGATGGACACAAGTCTTGGATCATCCCATCCATCAACAATTCCGTCCTCAACGAGCTTCTTGATGTATCTCTTACCTGTTATAACATTTGTAAGGTATAACTTGGCAAATTCGATCTGCTTTGGTGGATTCTCGTACTCAAGCTCTCTTACAACCCAGTCATAAAGAGGTCTGTGATCCTCAAACTCCAATGTACAGATTGAATGTGATACGCCCTCAATAGCATCCTCAATAGGATGAGCGAAATCGTACATAGGGTAAATGCACCATTTATCACCGGTATTGTGGTGTGTCATTCTTGCAACTCTGTAGATAACAGGGTCACGCATGTTGATGTTAGGTGACGCCATATCGATCTTGGCTCTTAATACCTTGCTTCCGTCAGGATACTCACCATTCTTCATACCCTCGAAAAGCTCAAGGTTCTCTTCTATGGATCTGTTTCTATACGGACTTTCCTTACCGGGCTCTGTAAGAGTTCCCCTGTACTCACGGATCTCATCTGCCGACAGATCACATACAAATGCCTTGCCCTTCTTTATAAGCTTAACAGCGGCTTCATACATCTGATCAAAATAATTTGAAGCAAAGAATACCCTGTCTCCAAAATCAGCTCCAAGCCACTTCACATCCTCAAGGATCGACTGTACGAACTCTGTCTTCTCCTTTGTAGGGTTTGTGTCATCAAATCTGAGATTAAACTGTCCGCCGTACTCCTTTGCCAGACCATAGTTTAAAAGTATTGATTTTGCATGACCGATGTGAAGGTATCCGTTTGGCTCAGGTGGGAAACGTGTTACAACCTTCTTTACCTTTCCCTCTGCGAGATCCTTCTCGATAATCTGTTCAATGAAATTCTTTGACATTACTTCTTCTGCCACTGTAAGTTCCTCCTATAATTACTTATATGGTATCCATATAATTTTAATCATATATTTTAAATAAATATAATTTACATTCTTTGTGTTGACAAAAAGTCATATTTACTATATATTATCACTTGGTATTTATAAAAGCTACTATAGCTCAGGTGGTAGAGCGCCACATTGGTAATGTGGAGGTCACGGGTCCGACTCCCGTTAGTAGCTTTTCTTTTTTTGTCTAAATTTACTGATCAAGCTTTTTTCTTATCCTCTGAATGGCATTATCAATAGACTTTTCCGGTTTTCCAAGCCTTGCAGCGATTGCATCATAGGAGTCCCCGGTGAGATATTCCGCAAGCACCTTCTTCTCGTAAACAGAAAGCCTGCCCTCTATCTTCCTGTTCATATCATCTATATTGTACCTGTACATCATAAGGGATTCCGGTTTGCTAAGCTCATCAGCCTCCAGGGTATCTATGAGCATTACATCCTCTTCGTCTCCGCCGGAGTAAAATGACACAGCTGAGTTTAAAGGCTGGTGCTTCTTCCTGTTTGACATGTTCACGGCGGAAAGCATTTGCCGCCTTACACACATATTGGCAAATGTAAAAAAGCTGGTTCCCTTATCTGCCGAGTAATCCCTGACAGCCTTATAAAGCCCGATCATCCCTTCCTGGATAAGATCTTCCCTCTCTCCGCCTATGAGATAAAGGGCACGGCTCTCCTTCTTCACCATTCCGGTGTACTTGTTGATGAGATAATCAACGGCTCCTTCATCGGTGTTATGTCTTATCATGTCTATAAGCTCTTCATCAGATCTGTCTATATAATTTTCATTCTGTGATCCATGTAAGACCTGCGGCATTTCATCCTCCACTTAAGCATTAAGTCTCTGTCTTACCACCTCGTAAGCAAGCACTCCGGCTGCCACTGAAGCATTAAGCGAATCTATGTCTCCCTTCATAGGAATTGATACAACATAGTCGCACTTCTCCTTAACCAGTCTGCTTACGCCATTTCCCTCATTTCCTACAACGATTCCCATTGAGCCTGTGAGATTACACTTATACATTATCTCGCCGCTCATATCGGCACAGGCGAACCACATTCCCCTGTCCTTAAGCTCGTCAATGGTCTTGCCTATATTGGTAACCTTAACTACAGGTGTATAGTTAATGGCTCCTGCGGAAGCCTTCACCACTGTAGCTGTGATACCTGAAGCACGACGCTTAGGTATTACCACACCATGGGCACCTGCAAGATTGGCTGTTCTTATGATAGCTCCCAGATTATGGGGATCCTCTATCTCATCCAGCACGAATATAAACGGCGCCTCACCACGGCTTGCTGCCAGGTCAAATATATCATCAATGGTGCTGTATCTGTATGCGGCAGCGTGGGCGATAACCCCCTGGTGTTTGCCGGTTTCTGACATGGCATTAAGCTTGTCCCTTGATACATAATTGATTATGGTATCTGCCTTCTTAGCCTCTCTTATGATAGAATTTATGCTTCCATCCTGACAGCCGGTAAGCACATACAGCTTGTCGATGGTCTTACCTGAACGGTATGCCTCAAGAACGGCATTACGTCCCTCTATGACAAACACCTCTTCATTTGTCTGTTTTTCATTGTTATCCATAATATAATGGTTCTCCTGTTTTTTTGTATATACTGCGTTACTGCAATGAATCCTTATAGTTCATGACCTTCTTCACCAGTTCAAAAAGTCTGTCGTAATCCTTCTTAAGGTACAGATATCCCACAAGAGCCTCAAAGCCTGTAGCCTTTCTGTACTGTCCCACAGTCGCATTCTTGGCTGTGGAATGGGATTTCGCGTTTCTGCCCCGCTTGTATATATCCTGCTCCTCCTCTGTAAGCTCATTAAATAAATGATCTATACAGATAGCCTGGGTCTCAGCCTTAACGTAACTGCTGGCTTCCTTATGATACTTAAATGCCTGCTTGTTGTTTCTTGTTACAAGCACAGTCTTTATAAGCAGGTCATACACACTGTCTCCTATATAGGCAAGAGAAAGGGGTGAATATTCCTTAGGGTCACTGTATACTGCCCCCAGGACCGACTCAAAGTAACTGTCTATGCTCTTTTCCATTTTACACCTTCTCTTGTATCTAAGAGTGTGATTCCCATGTCGGCAAGCTTGTTTCTGATTTCATCTGCCTTAGCGAAATCCTTGGCCTTTCTTGCCGCCTGACGCTCATTTATGAGAGCCTCTATATCTGAATCCAAAAGCTCCTCTTCCTTTTCTGTGATTATTCCAAGCACATCACATAACTTTTCCACAGTTGAAAGAGCCTTGTCTACAGTTGCCTTTGGTGTGTCATTTGTCACGTTGATATTTGTATACTTAATAAGCTCAAATATTACGGATATGGCGTCCGCTGTATTTAAGTCATCATCCATGGCAGCCTCATAACGCTTAACGAAATTTTCAAGCTCTGCCTCTATTGCAAGATCATTTCCTTCATTTGCAGGCTTAAGCTCCTTAAGCTTTTCTACTGCTGTGAGTATTCTCTCGAGTCCGTTCTTTGATGCCTCAACAAGATCTGCAGAGAAGTTAAGCGGACTTCTGTAGTGAGCTGACAGCATGAAAAATCTTATTACCTGTAATGGGTACTTCTCTGAGATCTCTCTTACTGTGAAGAAGTTGCCCAGTGACTTACTCATCTTCTCATTGTTTATCTTAAGGAAGCCGTTGTGCATCCAATATCTGGCAAATTCTGTGTCATTTGCCGCTTCACTCTGGGCGATCTCATTCTCGTGGTGAGGGAATATAAGATCCTCGCCGCCGGCGTGGATATCAATAACGTCGCCGATGTACTTCTTGGACATTACCGAACATTCAAGGTGCCATCCCGGTCTTCCGTCTCCCCATGGTGACGGCCATGATGGCTCGCCTTCTTTCTTAGGCTTCCAGAGAACAAAGTCAAGCGGATCCTCCTTCTCGTCCTCTCCCGATACCTTAAGCTGATGGTTCTCTGCTCTGTGTCCTGACTCAAGGTCATCTATATTCTTATGGGATAATTTTCCATATCCATCAAAGCTTCTTGTTCTGAAATAAACTGTGCCGTTCTTCTCGTAAGCGTGTCCCTTTTCTATGAGTACCTTGATCATCTCGATCATGTCAGGTATCTCCTTTGTTGCCTGTGGATGGGTTGTGGCAGGCATTACATTAAGTCCCTCCATATCCTTCTTACACTCGGCAATGTACTTCTCTGATACAACTGCGGATTCAACCCCAAGTTCATTTGCACGCTTAATGATCTTGTCGTCAACATCAGTGAAATTTGACACATAATTTACATCATATCCCTTGTATAACAGATATCTTCTGAGGGTATCAAATACGATCATAGGTCTTGCGTTTCCTATGTGGATGTAATCGTAAACCGTAGGTCCGCACACATATATACCGACCTTGCCTTCATTTATAGGAACAAATTCCTGCTTACTTCTTGTAAGTGTATTAAATATTTTCATAGCCTGATCCTTTCTGCCAAATATCAGTCATTTGATTTTCGCCTTAGAAAACAGTGCACTACGGCACATTTACACTTCAGTATAAAATTTGCTGTTTCTTTTGTCAACCGGAAAGAGTTCAATAAGTTTCCTGTTTTGCATGAAAATTGACCATTATGTTTCACATTTCTCATATTGGCACTGTAAATTTCATCTAAAAATTGTTATACTTGACAGTAAGTGATTACAACTTGCGAAAAAGTTGTTCATGAAAATGGCTCAAGAAGACACCTTCGTACCATTGTGTCACACTGCAAGCTTTAATCTTTTATGAAATTTAAGTGAGGTTTACATAATTCATGTTAAATATCCGTATATCAGACTTAAAAGTATTTGTCCATAAGCTTCTTATAGACAAGACATTTGATCCTCTCCTGCTGGTGGAGGCAAGTATTAAAAGTGATGTTTCCTATCACATAAGCGGCAGGATCAACAGGGAATTTTTCACAGATGAAGAGCTTGAAGCTCTCCCCTCTGACATGTACATTCCATGGTCAGCCCAAAAGGGAAATATCTTTAATGTAATAAAGGGAAGCAAGCTGCCCCTTGGCTTTAAGATAGTCCTTATCGCCAGAGACAGAGACATAAAGCACATAATAGAAAACAACAATCTCCATATGAATCCCGACGACGTGGCTAATCTCGCCATGAACATACTCTACGATGGAAACGAGATAATCGTCACCACCATCACCTCTCTTAAAACCTTCTCTCTTTCAAAGGAGCTGGAGCACCTGTGGGATCAGAATGTGAAGGCTTTTCTTTCAAAAAACGAGATTACATTTGAAGAAAGGTAGGAAAATATAAGAAGCATTATTAGCACTCATTTGAAATGAGTGCTAATTTTTTCTTGACATTCTGATTTTATTATCCTAATATGATGTAGAAAGTTAATATTTCAATGAAACTTACTGCTTTTACAGAGTTACATATAAGAAGGAGATGTATTTTATTATGAAAAAAGGAAGTTTATCGATCAACAGTGAAAACATATTTCCTGTCATTAAGAAATGGCTCTATTCAGACCATGATATATTTGTCAGGGAATTGATCTCAAACGGCTGTGACGCCGTAACAAAGCTTAAGAAGCTGTCTCTCATGGGTGAATATGAAGATGATGGAAAGCCTTTCAGAATAGACGTTATCGTCAGTCCTACAGACAAGACCATACAGTTTATCGATAATGGTATCGGTATGACCGAGGAAGAGGTTGACAAGTACATAAATGAGATCGCATTCTCAGGTGCTTCTGCATTTCTCGAACAGTATAAGGACAAGGCTACCGAGGAACAGATCATCGGTCACTTCGGTTTAGGCTTCTATTCCGCTTTCATGGTTGCCGACAAGGTTACTATCGAGACCCGTTCATACAAGGAGGATGAGGACGCTGTATTCTGGGAGTGCGAGAACGGCACCGACTACAAGATGAAGAAGAGCATGAAGTCTGACCGTGGTACTGTCATCACCCTTTACCTGAATGAGGACAGCACGGAATTTGCAAATGAATATCGTATAAAGGAAGTTATTGAGAAGTACTGTTCATTTATGCCTGTTGAGATCTACTTCACAAATGCCGATACACCTGTGGAGGACGCAAAGACTGCCACTGTTGATGTGGACGCTAAGGAAGTAGACACAGAGGAGAACAATGATGCAGAGAAGTCCGACGCTGCCGAAGCAGGGGATGGCGCCGAAAAGACTGCGGACGCTGCTGATAAGAAAGAGGAAGAAAAGAAGGAACCTGAAGGACCTAAGCCTCTTAACACCACTACCCCATTATGGGCAAAGCACCCAAATGACTGTACAGATGAGGAGTACAAGGAATTCTACAGAAAGGTATTCCATGATTACAAGGAGCCACTGTTCTGGATCCACTTGAACATGGATTATCCATTTAACCTTAAGGGTATATTATACTTCCCTAAGATCAATACCCAGTATGACAAGCTGGAGGGCACAATAAAGCTCTACAACAACCAGGTATTCGTAGCAGATAACATCAAGGAAGTAATCCCTGAGTTCCTTATGCTGCTTAAGGGCTGTATCGACTGTCCTGACCTTCCGCTTAATGTGTCAAGAAGTGCTCTTCAGAACGATGGCTTCGTAAAGAAGATCTCAGACTACATTACAAAGAAGGTTGCAGACAAGCTCACCGGTATGTACAAGGTTCACAAAGAGGATTATGAGAAGTACTGGGATGACATCAATCCATTTATCAAGTTTGGATGTCTTAAGGATGAGAAGTTCCTTGAGAAGATGAAGGACGCCGTTATATTCAAGAACCTCAAGGGCGAGTACACTACCCTTAAGGATTACCTTGAAGCCGGCAAGGAAAAGTACGAGAACAAGGTCTTCTATGTTACAGACCCTGTTGCCCAGTCACAGTACATTAACATGTTTAAGAATGAGGGAATGGACGCCCTGTACATGGATCAGACCATAGACAGTCCGTTTATCACTTTACTTGAGCAGAAGAACGAAAACGTCCACTTCTACCGTATTGACGCTGACCTTACGGATAACTTCGTAGGTGAAGAACTGTCAGAGGAGACAGCCAAGGAATATACAGACTCTCTTACAGAGACTTTCAAGAAGGCTCTGGGTGTTGAAAATATCACCATTAAGGTCGAGTCCTTAAAGAACCCTGACATCTCGTCTCTCATTACCCTGTCTGAGGAATCAAGAAGAATGCAGGAAATGATGAAGATGTACGGAATGGCAGGAATGAATTTTGACGCTGACATGTTCGGCGGAAAGGGTGAGACCCTGGTTCTTAACTCTAACAATGAGCTTGTCAAGTATGTACTTGACAACAAGGACGGCGAGCATACTGATGACATCTGCTGCCAGTTATACGATCTTGCGGTTCTTGCCAACAGACCACTGGCACCTGAGGCAATGACCAGGTTCGTTGCAAGAAGCAATAGGCTTCTGGCTGTGCTCACAAAGTAGAACACTTTCAGTACTTAATTTATATAGGTTACGGACGTTTTTATCAGCATGTACCGTCCTATATAAATGACAGGACAAAAAAACAATGATAAAAAAAGCCATACATAGGTTCCTGATATAGTTCCTTTGATTAAAGGTTTTATACCAGCCTCCCATGCATGGCTTTTTACATTATAAATACAATTTCAGTATATAAATATTTTTTGATATATACACTCTTCTATTTTAGTGTGCCAGAATCTCTACACCATGATCTGTCATAACCAGAGTGTACTCCCACTGGGCTGATGGCTGTCCATCATCTGTGTATATTGTCCAGCCGTCATCAGCGTCCTGATATACCTCATGGGTTCCAAGATTTATCATAGGCTCAATGGTGAATACCATTCCCGGTGCAAGAACACAGTCTGTGCCCGGCCTGCCCACATGAGAAACATATGGATCCTCATGGATCTCAAGCCCTACACCATGACCACCGATCTCTCTTACAACCTGGTATCCCTGCTTAGTTGCAAATGTATTGATGGCATAGCCTATATCCCCGATAGTGACCCAAGGCTCCTTGCAGACCTCTACGCCTATATCAAGAGCCTGCTTGGTATCTGTTACAAGCTTCTGCCATACAGGATCCACATCACCTATCATAAACATTCTTGATGAATCTCCGTAATAACCCTTGTACTTTGTTGTACAGTCAATATTTACAATGTCTCCATCCTTAAGTATTGTGTCATCACTTGGAATACCGTGACATACCACATCATTTATAGATATACATACGCTCTTAGGATAACCCATATAGCCAAGGCAGGCTGGTATTGCATCTATGGACTTGGTATATTCATATATCCTTCTGTCAAGCTCTCCTGTAGATACTCCCTCCACAACAAATGGTGTTATAAAATCAAGTACATCTGTATTGACCTTTGACGCCTCTCTTATGCCCTCTATCTGCTCCGGAGTCTTTATCATCTTTCTTGTTGGAATCACCATTCCTCTGTTCTTTAAGGACTCAAGCTTATCATCAAATGCAAGATGACATGACTTATACTTCTTTCCGCTTCCACACCAGCATGGATCATTTCTACCTATTTTCATTTTCACAAACTCTCTTTCTTTTGAACATCAGTCCATTATCATTCCGACCTGCTAAATCCTGCGGGCTGTCATGCAATGTAACCTTATGCTCCATCAATATAAAATAAAAAGGCGTAACGATGTCACAGACATCCTTACAAGCAATGTGCGGATCAGTCATTAAGCCGATCCGCACATTATTTTATATCATATTAAAGTTAGTTTCAACTACATAAACGGAACTTAATAATATAAAATCTCATTAAATCCGTTGATTATATGTATTTTCTTATTATTTTTGAGAATAGTACTCATCCACATAACGCCAGAAATCATTTTCACATATCCCCTTGGCAGCAGTGAATTTATTGGCCACGTAGGCATTCATGTTCTCAAGCTCATCATCTGATGGTACGGCACCACTCTTCACAGTAACCTCATTCATTGATGAATTGTATATGTAGTTATCCGTGATATAGCTTCTGTCCGGGAAATACACTATGCCCGGCGAATCCGACAGGATATCCTGACCGATCAGCAGTCTTGAATCATAGTCAAGTCCCATAAGATTGGAAACTGTGGCAAGTATATCTATACTTGAGCACACCTTGTCTACCTTAACCGGAGTCTCCATAGCTCCTGAGAATATGATAAGCTTGCTTCTGTATTCCTCGAAATTATCCGTAAGATTTTTTCCGGCAAGCTCCGAAAGTACATCCATACAGTCATAAGGAACATGATCTCCCGCCAGGACTATCACTGTATTCTCATACAGCCCTGCTGCCTTAAGATCCTTTATAAGCTCCGAAAGTGCCAGCTCTGTCTCATACTCACTGGCAATATACGCTTTCATGGTCTCGGAGCAGTCAAGCTCTTCCACCAGTGCTTTATTCTTATATGCCATATAATTTCCGTCAAAGGTATATACAATATGTCCCGATACAGTCAGGTAATACACATTAAACGGTGTCTCATCCTTATATTCGTCAAAGGTATCCTGTACCATTATAAGATCCGACTGTGGCCATGGTGTAGTCCCTGATTCCAGCTTTTGAGCCTCAAGCCCCGATCCATTTGCCCGCCAGTCATAGCCTAACACAGGATGGGAAATATCCCTGTCATAATAATCATAACTGTTATCATGATAGCCAATGCTTGTGTATCCCTGTCGATTTAACTGATTTGCAATGGAGAAATACAGGTCATTACCATGACTTCCCGCATAGGTCATATTGAGGTATCCGCTATTATTAGGCATCATTCCCAGGAGATTCGCATATTCCCCTCCAAGAGTTGAACCGTACCACAAAGGCTGATAGTAATTCTCAAATACAAAGCCGTTCTCTGCCATATAGCTTATGGTAGGAAAATATTCTTCCTCCTCAAGAAGGTATCCCGAAAATCCCTCACAGGTTATCCATATAAGGTTAAAGCCCTCAAACATACCTGTGTATTTGTTCTTATTTGTA
>Ga0129313_1000723_pt1 | contig 24587 bp, 20 predicted proteins | sample O1105metagenome_FD_94436 | JGI IMG/M metagenome (GOLD analysis project Ga0129313, IMG submission 94436) | Orangutan group fecal microbial communities from fecal samples from Wisconsin, USA - O1105 metagenome | ecosystem: Host-associated > Mammals > Digestive system > Large intestine > Fecal...
AAGGTACGGCCCGTACTGAACCCGGGTAGGCTGCTTGAGCCAGTGAGCGATTGCTGGCCTAGATGAATGACTGTCCACGACAGAACCCGGCTTATCGGTCAGCTTCAACTCATTCAAAAACAATACGTTGGTGTGTCTCAGGCCGTAATAGGTGAAAATGTGACACAAACTGTGATACAGACGAGGCACACCAACGGCTGTTCCATCCCGAATATTCTAAAGCGTGGCAACCGTTACAGCCTTCATTTTAGACTGCCTTCAGGCGGTTTCTTTCGTGTGTCGCTGGGCTGCGATTCAGCCAGTAGAGCAAGATTTATATCTTCCCGTCTCTCGATGTTTATTTCTCTTGTAAAATCATCCAAGATGGAAGCAACGCTATTAATGGATATAGTGCAGAAAATGAAGAAGTTAGAACAAGACGATATTGATAAGTATTTGCTTGAAATTCAGGCAGGTTTTTATGCCGCAGCGAAAAAAATCCCCTCTACTGTACGTAGTACCTTGCGAAAATCAGGTTCATTGGCCCGTGAAAAACGTATTGCTCTTGATGTTGGATTGCTACTTGATGGAACCTTCAAACAAGATGTTGAGCCGCTATCGACAGATTCAGTTATAGAACAACTTGGTAGCCAGTTTGATCTTACGGGCATGGAGGATGAAATCGATAATGTGGCTTCACAGTATGACCTCCTCTGGAGACACTATTGCGATGCACATATAGCCTTTATGGATCAGCGACATTCTGATTACCAACAGATTGTTAACTCCATGCGTCCAGACAACCACTATGCGCCTACCGTAGCCGATAAACTTGAAGAATCATTGGCCTCTGGGATTACTTTATCTAAGGCATGGCAGGGATTTCTCGCATTTAAGCCTAATTGGGTGCCTAAGATTCGACAGGGTAATGAGAAATATTATGAAGTGATAGAGATGGTTCTTGGTGCTGATACGTTAGTTACTGAAATCACTCGGCGCGATATTAAACACTTGCTTGAAGTCGTTGAAGGTCTTCCTCGCCAAAACAAGAGGCCATACAACAGGATGACTATCCAGCAATGTTTAGATTTGGATGAGGTTCCAGAAGAAGACTTAGTTTCATCAAAAACGGTCAAAGATTATCTGAAACTTTGTCAGGGGTTATTTTCAACCTACCTGACCAAAGAAGAGGATATTCTTGAATTACCGCCTACAAACAACGTCAAGTATGAAGCAAAAAGTCACAGCTACGGCCATTACAATCGTACAGAAATGAGAAAGATGGTAGAACACTTCGCGACATTAGATGGTTGGAATAAATGGGGTTTTTTGTTGCTAGCGTATACAGGGGCCCGTCGTTCTGAAATCGCAAAACTGAAGGTTTCAGATGTGCGCTTGGACGACGATAGCCAACGGTATTACATCATGATCGGAGATAGTAAGACTGAGGCGGGGATTCGGCAGGTTCCTATCTCAAAACGTTTGATCAATATGGGTTTTTTGGATTATTTGGATAGCAAACAGGCAGATGCCAACTTGTTCCCAGAAATCACTAATACAAGTCAGGTAACGCGGTTTTTCCATGCGATACGTGAGCAATTGGGTATTGATTATCTTGATGATTATAAAAATAGACGTATTGTGCACAGCTTACGTCACACTTTCGTAACTGAGATTCAGGCAAAGCACACCCTCACACTTGTTCAGCAAACGATAGGCCACGAACATTCAAACCAAGGGCAAACCAAGGTTTACACGGGCAAGATGAAAGTTTCGGATTTGCTTCCAGTTGTTGATAGTGTTGATTGGTTTTAGTGATAGTCATTCTAATTCAATGGGGTTGCTGGACCGTAGCCAAGAACTTATCGCTTGTGAAGCATTGAATTAGGCTATAGCAAAAGCGGAAAAATGGCAGAAACAAACCTGAAAAATGCCGACGAAGAAAATAATCATTGAATTGAAATAAAAAAAACAATATGATTCTTGGTTAAGTTTTGTTTGTGCCATGTTTTCTGAGTAAAAATAAACAAACATTTCTGTCCGTAAAAGCCAGCGCCGGTGCCTGCTCGGGGGCCATCCCTTATGCTCGTCGCGTACTGGTTTTTATTATTATCTTAAAGAGAGGTATCTGGTAAGTGGGGGTTGTTATTTCTGTTCTTAATGAATTGTCATTAACTCAGTACATCTCGCATCACCGTGACAGTAGTGGGCGTTACTCTCTGATCCATAGCCCCGTTTATTCACTTGGTGGTCTCGAATACCAGCTCAACCACGACCCGGATGACAAAAACAGCAACCCCATCCGTAAAGAGATCATAGATAAATTTATTACTCAGCTCCGCGCCATGCAGTCACACTACCGTGAAGTCTATGGTTTTCGCTTTGACCTATCAGTGCCGGAAGAAATGAGCACTAAGGAAAGCAATAAATTAATCAGCGAACTGTTCACCCGCCTGCGTGGCGAGTTTACAGCGAAAGCGTGGAGTAATCAGCCAATCAGGAAGTTTGCCTACGGCTGGGTTCGCGAAAAAGAAAAGGCGAAACAGGTACACTATCACTGCTGGATTGCCCTGCCTTACTTCCAAGTCAGAACGGCAGGCTTTGGTGATGATGGAATGATCGGGCGTATCAGCCGGATATGGACTGACCTGACAAACGGAGTTTCAAGGGTTCATCTTCCACATGGCAGATATATAATCAGGCAATGTGACCATGCTTCACTGGTGGAGATGGTTAAGCGAATTTCTTATCTTGCCAAGAATCGCGGAAAATCATCTGATCAGAAAGGACAACCAAAAATGTTTTCCAGTTCCAGATTACAAATGAAAGCATCCTGAATACCATAATCGTTAAATCCTTCGCGTAATGCTCTCTACGGCCTTCAAATCAGAAGGTAGTACCTTCGCATTACCCACGCCACAAAAAGCGCTCACGATAGCGCTCATTGCGTTTAATAATGCCTTCTCTCATATATCACGGCTTAACTTTTAAAAATAGCACCACATCTTTATCTTTTCCACGTAGATTTAAGCTGGTGTGCGGCTCCGCTGGATTTACTGTCGCCGGAATATTTCGAATTAATTGACCCGAAAATAGCCATAATTAAGCCTCAAACGTTGGCAGGGCAGCATCTGAATCTGAGTGAAGACAGGTTAAATCTTACGCCTCTTTGATGTTCCAGTTTCGTTTGATAGTCGGGAGACTTAAATTCAGTGCTAACGCCGCTTTGGACTGACTCAGCCCCTTAGCTCTGGCTTCCTGTACACGCTGAAGGGTATCTGCCGCAACCGGACGGCCTAACTTCTTCCCTTCCTTCCTGGCTCTTACTAATCCTTCTTTTGTGCGTTCAATAATGCGGGATTTTTCGAACTCCGCAAACGCTGAAAACATTTGTAGCATCAGCTTCCCTTCCGCCCTGGAAAGGTTACGCACAGGCAGATCCAGCGACACTACATCTATCTCTTTTTCTACCAACATCGCTATAGTTTGCTGCACATCGATGTTGTCACGACCTAAGCGATCTAGCTTCAGCACCACCAGTCGATCCCCAGCTTCCAGCTTATGAGTAACCATATCGGCAAAGCCTTTACGCTTCATTGCCTGTACGCCACCGGATACCGTCTCCGAGACAACACGATTCTCAGGCACTTCATAACCAGCCTGACGAATCGCCATAATCTGGTTTTCTGTTGACTGTTCGCTGGTAGACACACGGCAATATGCAAATGTACGGCTCATAATCGCTCTCCTGATTGGTATCAAAAACGGTATCACAATCAACTAGTGGTATCATAATGTCAATGTGCTAATTTAATGATACTAATTTAGGGTAGGGTTTACTGGTGTCATAAAACGTTCGATTGTTGACACTAACCAGGTCAATGTCATTGGCCTGTATGATATTTGTAAAAGATTGAGAGTTGCCTTTTGAAGCTGGTGGAGCATGCTTGACTGATCTGGCAATCGCTTAGCAATTTTTTGTTAAGTAGCAAAAGAGAGTAAGACTTGATGAAAAAATTCACATAATTGGTTATGTACTGTTAGCTGCTCTTAGTTTGCTAAAAACCAAATAAAAACAATAGATTGATAAAAATGAAAAAAAGATAAAGTTTAGGCCAAAGTGGTCGATAACTTGAATGACACAGGTAAGCCTGACTTATATACCCAAAAGGAAAATTTTATGGCACAAGTTATCAACACTAACAGCCTGTCGCTGTTGACCCAAAATAACCTGAACAAATCCCAGTCTTCCCTTAGCTCCGCTATTGAGCGTTTGTCTTCCGGTCTGCGTATCAACAGCGCTAAAGACGACGCCGCTGGCCAGGCGATTGCTAACCGCTTCACCTCCAACATCAAAGGTCTGACTCAGGCTTCCCGTAACGCCAACGATGGTATCTCCATCGCTCAGACCACTGAAGGCGCGCTGTCTGAAATCAACAACAACTTACAACGTGTTCGTGAACTGTCAGTTCAGGCAACCAACGGCACCAACTCCCAGTCCGACCTGGACTCTATCCAGAATGAAATCACCCAGCGTCTGGGCGAAATCGACCGCGTATCCGGTCAGACTCAGTTCAACGGCGTGAAAGTGCTGGCGTCCGACAGCTCCATGAAAATCCAGGTTGGTGCGAACGATGGCGAAACCATCACTATCGACCTGAAAGAAATCACCTCTAAGACTCTTGGCCTGACTGGCTTCAACGTGAACGGTAAAGGTGAAGTAGCGAACAAAGCTGCTACTGCAGATAGCCTGACGCTGGCTGGCTTCGCTAAAGCCGGTGTTGCTAACGCAGATGGCAGCACAACTTTCAGCAAAGACGTAACATATAACAAAGCAACCTCAGCGGATGTACTGGCTTCTTCACAGGATAAGGACGTTATCAACTCCGGGACAGCTGGAGCTAAGTTGGGTCTTGCTGCTGACGGTGCTAACTACAGGTATAACGCAGCCACTAAGTCCTATGGTTTCGACTCCACTGGTGCAAAAGCAAGCGATACTCTGAACTTCCTGGCACCGAACGCGGGTGATTCTTTCACTGCGAAAGTGACCATCAATTCTAAATCTCAGGATGTTAACGTCAGCAAAGACGGCACCATCACTTCAACTGATGGTAAAGCACTTTACCTGGATGCGAAAGGAAACCTTACTCAGACTGGCAATGGTGCAACTGCTCCGGCCACTTGGGATAAATTAGTTGCTAACACGGATAGCACTGGTAAAGACGCTCACGGTAATACTGTTAGCACTGCTGTTGCGACTACCATTGAAGCAAAAGGCATGACAATCAAAAGTGCTGGTGGCAACGCTAACACAGTGAGTCAGGCTACGTTCTCTACTGCTTATGCTACCAGTTATGATACCGCATACGCTGCTTATCTGGCAGTTAGTGGTCAAGGAACTGATTACACAGGCGCTGCAGCAGCTGCTAACACTACTGCAACATCAGCAGGTAATAATGCTGTAACCGCGCTGGCTGCTGGCACTGTTAAAGATACTGACACCGTCAATGTGACTGGCGCTAAAGTTACCGCTGACCAGATGGGCGCAGCGCTGAAAGACCAGAGCTATACACAGACTCGCGGCACGACTCAGTATGCTGTTAATGGTTCTACCGGTGCGGTGACCTATGACGCTGACACAGCTGTTGTGGGTGGTGCTGATCCTGCTTATGTTAACAACGATCGCGCCCTGACCACCACTGATAAAGAAACCGTGCATTACTACGCGCAGGCAAACGGCAACGTGACCAACGCAACGGGTTCTAAAATCTACCAGACTGCTGATGGTAAACTGACCACTGCAGAAACCACCAAATCAGAATCCACCAAAGACCCGCTGAAAGCGCTGGATGACGCTCTGGCTAAAGTTGACTCCCTGCGTTCCGACCTGGGTGCTGTGCAGAACCGTTTCGATTCTACCATCACCAACCTGGGCAACACCGTTAACAACCTGACTTCTGCTCGTAGCCGTATCGAAGATGCTGACTACGCGACCGAAGTATCCAACATGTCCCGTGCACAGATCCTGCAACAGGCTGGTACTTCTGTTCTGGCACAAGCTAACCAGACCACGCAGAACGTACTGTCTCTGCTGCGTTAATATAGTTTATAGTACTAAGCCCCGTGATTGCGGGGCTTTTTTGTTTAATGTGCTAAAACTGGTTCTAAGGTACAACTGTTATGAATGATATCTCATATGGTCGAGAAGCGGAAAAATGGCCCCGTGAATATTCTACGCTTGCTCGCAGGATACAATTTCTACGCTTCAATGATTATCCTGTAAAGTTGGTAAGCGGCAACGGGCAATCAATAATCGGTTATATTTCAAAGTTTAATCAGAAAGAAAATATGATCTTGGCATCTGATGAAGCTAAGGGAAGCAATAGGATTGAGGTAAAACTTGAGTTTCTCGCATCACTCGAAGAATTGCCGATTGGCGAAAGTTTAACCGCAAGACTTATTGCTGCTGATGTTTTTAATGTTCAGCCATGTGACCCAACAAGGAAAGACTTTTTCTCTATCTGCAATAAGTGCTTTAAACAAGGGGTGGGTATAAAAGTACATATGCTAGATGGGCGTATTCTGATAGGGGAAACAACAGGCGTTAATGCTTGTCAAGTCGGAATGATTAGACCTAATGGCAACCATATGCAGATCATGTTTGACTGGGTTAGCAGAATAACCTCCTCAGATTACTCTGATTAAACCTTCATATTATCAGTTGGTTATCAATATTTTCAAAAGGATATTTGGTCAAGAGAATGAGTAGCTAATTCAATAAATATGGAGTCGTTTAGCTGATCTTGCATCTTGTTTTGTTTTCAACATGACGTTACGAAAGGAGGCCGCTAGATGCAGCCCCTGAGATGGGTCATCGGATATCTTTCATTCTGAATTTGTACGTTACGTCGTCAGAGTCCGCGTGTAACTCTTTCACTGTGAGTTCGTCATTTCGAACCATAAACACCACATTAAATTCAACATTACCAGTGCCCCGCCAACGGTTAGAACTTTGACCTGACTCTGTCCAAATCACGTTGTCATCAGATAATTTACAGTCGAATGAAAAACGCTAGTTATCCGAAGGGCGCATGTATGAAACAGTAAACACTCCAGCCGTTTTCGTTTTGGCTACTTGAGTTTTACCCACACTCTCTGCAAGACCTCATTGCCATGATACAAGTCCTTAATCATTAACTTCGACGGTATACCGCCCGCCTTTGTCCTTAATTATGTACTGATATACGTCATCGCAGAACACAGTGACTGAGCCACCAAAAGCAGCAGGGAAGACACCATTCACTTTGTCACATTGATAACCAGCATTACGAATAACAGCCTGGCTTTCTGATTTCAGTTCAGGCGATCCATCACTCGCCAGCACGCAATTGGACATGCTAACCCCCAGAAATACCGCAACAATCTTTTTCATAACAGCCTCATTAGTTGAGTAAAGTTTGTGCACCATAGGCAAACACATGGATGTGCTTAGATTACTTTAATCGATTGATATTATAAAATCGATCGGTAAAATTGATCAATATGGTTACTATAATCGCCTAAGGAGATTGAAGATTGCTAAGTAGTAGTGATTGGTGAAAAACGAACATTGAGGGGTTAAGGATGAAAGGTTCTGTATTGATGTTTTGCAGTTTGTTGTTGCCGTTTAACGCCAGCGCGGGTCGAATAACGATGAGTAACCCAGATCAATCGACGATGGAAAATGGTCGGACTCTCTGTGTTTATAGCAATAGCATTTACACGTTTACCTATATCACGAAGTCGAAACATTGCCCGTACAGCAAAAGCTTCGACACGGCTGATAGCGAGTAAATTTCAGGACTATCGTTGTGATACAAAGTGGGATACAGTCTGTGATACAAGACAACACAAACGCCACAGATGCCTGACGTATGGTTGATTTTTCCTGACTTATCGGTCAGCTTCACTCTTTATAAAACCCCGCTTCGGCGGGGTTTTTGCTTTGTAGGTTTTGAATCACCGCACTGGTTGTTATGCCTGATGGCGCTGCGCTTATCAGGCCTACAAGGATGGCAGGAACGGGTTTTGTAGGCCGGATAAGGTGTTTACACCGCCATCCGGCAGACGTTTTCCCTGTCGCGTTATGATTGGTTTAACACGATTCTGGCGTTTATTTTCTCTTCATCTACTCTTTATTTGACCTTTATTTATGCGCTGAACGTCTTTTATTTGAGGGAATACGTTGTGGGATATTTCTAATTTTGTGACGACCAACACAAAACGCTGTGCGATACGTTTTTATCGAGAATAATCGAACGCAATCGATCTCCATCACAAAATTACTTGCTAATAAATTGCACAAAATCAGTGTTAATGTAATGTTAAATATGATAATTGTTTGTGTTTTTTAGATTGAATTTTAATAAATGTAATGTTTCTTTACAAACAAATATGGCGAAAAAATGTGATGCATAACGTTATTTAATCGCCATAATCATTAAAATATAATTAAATTTGATAAGTTGTTTATTAAATTTAAGCGCCATCTTGCCTGATAATTGTTCTGTAATTGATTGAAATATAGCCTTTCATGGTTTTAAAAAATAGTGGAAAAAATGGAGGTGTTATAGCCATAAAAAATCGTTATCCCCCCATCTTTTTTTGATTAAAGTCAGGATAAAGCGAGATCGATAATTCATATCTATATGATTATTAAGTGATTTAAATTTTAACGATAGTCTTACAAAATGTAAGTCAAGGGGATTTGTGAGGGGTAGCACATATCCTTGTTCGCTTAATTTGGTACACTTCCTGCCGTCAACAAAGTAATTAACGCAGGTCGATATGAATACTATTACACTCCCTAAAACACAGCACTTAGTGGTCTTTCAGGAAGTCATTAGAAGCGGTTCTATCGGCTCAGCTGCAAAAGAATTAGGTTTAACTCAACCCGCTGTCAGTAAAATCATCAATGATGTTGAGGCTTATTTTGGTATTGAGTTGGTAGTACGTAAAAATACTGGTGTGACATTGACTCAGGCAGGTCAGGTGATGCTCTCATGGTCTGAATCTATTACCCGTGAAATGAAAAACATGGTTGATGAGATGAACAGCATGACGAGCAACGCGGTCGTTGATGTGTCGTTTGGCTTTCCTTCACTGATTGCCTTCACCATCATGTCCGGCATGATTAAAAAATTCAAAGAAGTGTTCCCGAAGGCGCAGGTTTCTATGTATGAAGCTCAGCTCTCCTCCTTCTTACCGGCGATTCGTGACGGACGTCTGGATTTCGCCATCGGTACGCTGAGTGATGAGATGAAACTGCATGATCTGCACGTTGAGCCGCTCTTTGAGTCAGACTTTATCCTGGTTGCCAGCAAGTCCCGAACATGCACCGGCATCACCTCGCTGAGCGCGTTGAAAAACGAACAGTGGGTGTTGCCACAAACGAATATGGGGTACTACAGCGAACTTCTTACCACGTTACAGAATAATGGCATCAGCAGTGAAAACATCGTTAAAACAGACTCTGTCGTTACGATTTATAATCTTGTTCTCAATGCTGATTTCTTAACAGTAATTCCCTGCGATATGACCACACCGTTTGGCTCAAACCAGTTTATTACTATCCCGGTAGAAGAAACTTTACCTGTCGCGCGTTATGCCGCCGTGTGGTCGAAAAATTATCGAATTAAAAAAGCAGCATCTATTTTGGTGGAATTAGCCAAAGAGTATTCATCATATAATTGTCGGAGACGAAGGCAATTAATTGAAATTGATTAAAAATTGAATTTGTTTTAACACGAAATAAACGCCATCTGTCTATATCTGACAATGGTCACGGCTATCTATTTACTTTAATACCCAGGTAAGAGGTTCTAATGCACATTACATACGATCTCCCAGTTGCAATTGAAGATATCCTCGAAGCGAAAAAAAGACTTGCGGGGAAAATTTATAAAACGGGAATGCCTCGCTCTAACTATTTTAGTGAACGTTGCAAAGGGGAAATTTTCCTCAAATTTGAAAACATGCAGCGTACCGGTTCATTTAAAATCCGTGGTGCTTTTAACAAGCTCAGTTCATTAACCGAAGCTGAAAGATGTAAGGGCGTGGTGGCTTGCTCTGCAGGTAACCATGCGCAAGGCGTTTCTCTCTCCTGCGCTATGCTCGGAATCGACGGCAAAGTGGTGATGCCGAAAGGCGCACCGAAGTCTAAAGTAGCGGCAACCTGCGATTATTCCGCAGAAGTTGTACTGCACGGCGACAACTTCAACGACACCATCGCTAAGGTTAGCGAGATTGTGGAAACTGAAGGCCGTATCTTTATTCCACCCTATGATGACCCGAAAGTTATTGCTGGTCAGGGCACTATTGGTCTGGAAATTCTGGAAGATCTGTACGATGTCGATAACGTGATTGTGCCAATTGGCGGTGGCGGACTGATTGCTGGTATTGCGGTGGCAATTAAATCTATTAACCCGACCATTAAAATTATTGGCGTGCAGTCTGAAAACGTTCACGGCATGGCGGCTTCTTTCCACGCTGGAGAAATAACCACGCACCGAACGACCGGCACCCTGGCGGATGGTTGTGACGTTTCCCGCCCGGGTACTTTAACGTATGAAATTGTTCGTGAGTTGGTGGATGACATTGTCCTGGTCAGCGAAGACGAAATTCGCAACAGCATGGTGGCATTAATTCAGCGAAATAAAGTTGTGACTGAAGGTGCCGGCGCGCTGGCATGCGCAGCATTATTAAGCGGGAAATTAGATAGCTATATCCAGAACAGAAAAACAGTCAGCATTATTTCTGGCGGTAATATCGACCTTTCTCGTGTATCTCAAATTACTGGTTTAGTTGACGCTTAATATACTTCGTTGAGGATAGGATATGAGTACTACTGATAGCATTGTATCCAGCCAGACAAAACAGTCGTCCTGGCGCAAATCGGACACCACCTGGACACTGGGTTTATTTGGTACAGCCATCGGCGCTGGGGTGCTGTTCTTCCCTATCCGCGCAGGTTTTGGCGGACTGATCCCCATTCTGATCATGCTGGTGCTAGCATACCCCATCGCCTTCTATTGCCACCGTGCGCTGGCACGCCTGTGTCTTTCCGGTTCTAACCCTTCCGGCAACATCACAGAAACGGTTGAAGAGCATTTTGGTAAAACGGGCGGCGTGGTTATCACGTTCCTCTACTTCTTTGCGATTTGTCCGCTGCTGTGGATTTATGGCGTTACCATTACCAACACCTTTATGACCTTCTGGGAAAACCAGCTGCAGATGCCAGCGTTAAACCGTGGCTTCGTGGCACTCTTCCTGCTGCTGTTGATGGCATTCGTCATCTGGTTTGGTAAAGATCTGATGGTTAAAGTGATGAGCTACCTGGTATGGCCGTTCATTGCCAGCCTGGTGCTTATTTCTCTGTCCCTGATCCCATACTGGAACTCTGCGGTTATCGATCAGGTTGATCTCAGCAATATCGCACTGACCGGCCATGACGGCATCCTGGTTACCGTGTGGCTGGGTATTTCCATCATGGTGTTCTCTTTCAACTTCTCACCGATTGTTTCTTCCTTCGTGGTCTCCAAACGTGAAGAGTATGAGAAAGATTTTGGTCGCGAGTTCACCGAGCAGAAGTGTTCTAAAATCATCTCTCGCGCCAGTATGCTGATGGTTGCCGTGGTTATGTTCTTCGCCTTTAGCTGCCTGTTCACGCTGTCTCCGGCAAACATGGCGGATGCGAAAGCACAGAACATTCCAGTACTGTCTTACCTGGCAAACCACTTCGCTTCACTGTCCGGTACGAAGTCCACCTTCGCGACCGTTCTGGAGTACGGTGCTTCAATCATCGCCCTGGTTGCTATCTTCAAATCTTTCTTCGGCCACTATCTGGGCACGCTGGAAGGTCTGAACGGTCTGGTGCTGAAGTTTGGTTACAAAGGCGATAAAACGAAAGTTTCTGCCGGCAAACTTAATACCATCAGCATGATCTTCATCATGGGCTCCACCTGGGTAGTGGCTTACGCCAACCCGAACATCCTGGACCTGATTGAAGCAATGGGCGCGCCGATTATTGCCTCTCTGCTCTGCCTGCTGCCGATGTATGCCATCCGTAAAACGCCATCACTGGCGAAATACCGTGGCCGTCTGGATAACGTGTTTGTTACCGCGATTGGTCTGCTGACCATCCTGAACATCGTCTACAAACTGTTCTAATCCTTAAGCTCAGGATGAGCGGAGTAGTGAAATGAATGAGTTTCCGGTAGTACTGGTTATTAACTGTGGTTCGTCTTCTATTAAATTCTCAGTGCTGGATGCAGCAAACTGTGAAGTTTTAATGGCGGGGATCGCAGACGGTATTAACTCTGAAAATGCGTTCATAGCAATTAATGGAGGAGAGCCAGCTAAGCTGGCTCACCACAGCTACGAAGATGCATTAAAAGCAATTGCCGTTGAACTAGAGAAACGTAATTTAATGGACAGCGTGGCCTTAATTGGCCACCGCATTGCCCACGGCGGAAATATCTTTACTGAATCAGCAATTATTACTGACGAAGTTATCGATAATATTCGCCGGGTATCACCATTAGCACCGCTACATAATTATGCGAACCTGAGTGGGATCGAATCCGCTCAGCACCTTTTCCCGGGTGTGCAGCAGGTTGCGGTATTTGATACCAGCTTCCACCAGACGATGGCTCCTGAGGCCTATCTGTACGGTTTACCGTGGAAATATTTTGAGGAGTTGGGCGTTCGTCGTTATGGCTTCCACGGCACGTCGCATCGCTATGTTTCTCAGCGAGCGCATGAGCTTCTCGACCTGCAGAGTGATGACTCCGGTCTGGTTGTGGCGCACCTGGGCAACGGCGCGTCAATCTGTGCGGTACGTAATGGACAGAGCGTTGATACCTCAATGGGCATGACGCCGCTGGAAGGGCTGATGATGGGCACACGCAGCGGCGACGTCGATTTCGGCGCCATGGCGTGGATTGCCAGCGAAACCAACCAGACGCTGAGCGACCTTGAGCGCGTAGTGAATAAAGAGTCCGGTTTACTGGGTATTTCCGGTTTGTCCTCTGACTTACGTACGTTAGAAAAAGCCTGGCACGAGGGACATGAGCGTGCGCAGCTGGCGATTAAAACGTTTGTGCATCGTATTGCACGCCATATCGCCGGACATGCCGCATCGCTGCATCGTCTTGATGGGATTATTTTCACCGGTGGAATAGGTGAGAACTCGGTATTAATTCGTCGTCTGGTTATTGAACACCTTGCCGTTTTAGGTGTGAATATCGACAGCGAGATGAATAGCCTGCCAAATTCCCATGGCGAAAGAATTATCTCTAATAAAGATGCTCGTGTTATTTGTGCGGTAATTCCCACAAATGAAGAGAAAATGATTGCACGTGATGCCATTGCCTTAGGCAAAATTAATACACCAGTAGAATTTGCATAATTAATTTTCAGCAGAGAGATTATTTTTCATGAAGGTAAATATCGATACCAGCGATATGCTGTATGCCGAAGCCTGGAATGGCTTTAAAGGTACGGACTGGAAAGAAGAAATTAATGTCCGTGATTTTATTCAGCACAACTATACGCCTTATGAAGGGGATGAATCTTTCCTCGCCGAAGCAACGCCTGCGACCACTGCATTGTGGGAAAAAGTTATGGCGGGCATCCGTATTGAAAACTCGACGCACGCGCCGGTTGATTTCGATACCAATATTGCTACTACGATAACCGCGCATGATGCGGGTTACATTGAACAAGAACTGGAAAAAATCGTCGGTCTGCAAACGGATAAGCCGCTCAAGCGCGCTCTGCATCCGTTTGGTGGCATCAACATGATCAAAAGCTCTTTTGATGCTTATGGTCGTGAGATGGATGCTGATTTTGAATACCAGTTTACTGAACTGCGTAAAACCCATAACCAGGGCGTATTCGACGCCTACTCTCCGGATATGCTGCGCTGCCGTAAATCCGGCGTGCTGACCGGTCTGCCGGATGGCTATGGCCGTGGTCGTATCATCGGTGATTACCGCCGCGTCGCGCTGTACGGTATCCGCTATCTGGTGCGTGAGCGTGAACTGCAGTTTGCCGATCTCCAGTCGAACCTGGAGTGGGGCCAGAATCTTGAAGCCACGATTCGTCTGCGCGAAGAGCTGTCTGAACACCGTCGCGCCCTGCTGCAAATGCAGGAAATGGCGGCGAAATACGGCTGCGATATCTCCCGTCCGGCGCGTAATGCGCAGGAAGCGGTGCAGTGGGTGTACTTTGCTTACCTGGCTGCGGTGAAATCTCAGAACGGTGGCGCTATGTCGCTGGGCCGTACCGCATCGTTCCTCGACATCTACATTGAGCGCGATTTCAAAGCGGGAATTTTAAACGAGCAGCAGGCGCAGGAGCTGATCGACCACTTCATTATGAAGATCCGTATGGTGCGCTTCCTGCGTACGCCGGAATTCGACACCTTGTTCTCAGGCGACCCTATCTGGGCGACCGAAGTTATCGGCGGTATGGGGTTGGATGGCCGCACGCTGGTGACGAAAAACTCGTTCCGCTATCTGCATACGCTGCACACCATGGGCCCGGCACCTGAGCCGAACCTGACGGTGCTTTGGTCTGAGCAGCTACCGATTGCCTTCAAAAAGTACGCCGCCCAGGTGTCTATCATCACTTCGTCTTTGCAGTATGAAAACGACGATCTGATGCGTGCCGACTTTGACAGCGATGACTATGCCATTGCCTGCTGCGTCAGCCCGATGGTTATCGGCAAGCAAATGCAGTTCTTCGGGGCGCGTGCCAACCTCGCCAAAACGTTGCTGTATGCAATCAACGGCGGCGTGGATGAGAAGCTGAAAATCCAGGTCGGGCCGAAAACGGCACCGCTGATGGATGACGTGTTGGACTACGACACCGTGATGGAGAGCCTGGACCACTTTATGGACTGGCTGGCGGTGCAGTACATCAGCGCGCTGAACATCATCCACTATATGCACGACAAGTACAGCTACGAAGCTTCGCTGATGGCGCTGCACGATCGTGATGTCTATCGCACGATGGCCTGTGGTATGGCGGGTCTGTCCGTGGCGGCGGATTCTCTGTCGGCTATCAAATACGCTCGCGTGAAACCGATTCGCGATGAAAATGGTCTGGCGGTTGATTTCGAAATCGAAGGCGACTATCCGCAATACGGTAACAACGACGAGCGCGTAGACAGCATTGCCTGCGACTTGGTCGAACGCTTTATGAAGAAAATTAAGGTGTTGCCAACCTACCGTAACGCGGTGCCGACGCAGTCCATTCTGACCATTACCTCCAACGTGGTGTACGGACAGAAAACCGGTAACACGCCGGATGGACGTCGCGCAGGTACGCCGTTTGCGCCAGGGGCGAACCCGATGCACGGCCGCGATCGCAAAGGTGCGGTAGCGTCGTTAACCTCGGTTGCCAAACTGCCGTTCACCTATGCCAAAGACGGTATCTCGTACACCTTCTCCATTGTGCCGGCAGCGCTGGGCAAAGAGGATGGAGTGCGTAAAACCAACCTGGTCGGTCTGCTGGACGGTTACTTCCACCATGAAGCACATGTGGAAGGTGGCCAGCATCTGAACGTTAACGTTATGAACCGTGAAATGTTGATGGATGCCATTGAGCACCCGGAAAACTATCCGAACCTGACGATCCGCGTGTCTGGCTATGCGGTGCGCTTCAACGCGCTGACCCGCGAACAGCAGCAGGATGTTATTTCACGTACTTTCACCCAGGCGCTTTGACGCCGGAGGGGCTATGAGAAAAGTAATTGCAACCGAATGTGCGCCAGGGGCGATTGGGCCTTACGTACAGGGTGTGGATCTGGGCAGCATGGTGTTGACGTCAGGTCAAATCCCGGTGTGTCCACAGACCGGTGAAGTGGCAGAAAACGTGGCGGATCAGGCACGTCAAAGCCTGGAGAACGTGAAAGCGATCGTCGAGTCTGCAGGTTTGAAAGTGAGCGATATCGTGAAGACGACCGTTTTCGTTTCTGACCTGAACGACTTCGCCACCATTAATCAGGTGTACCAGCAGTTCTTTGATGAGCATAAGGCAATCTACCCCACGCGCAGCTGCGTGCAGGTCGCCCGCTTACCCAAGGATGTGAAGCTGGAGATTGAAGCCATCGCCGTACGTGGCGACACGCTGTAATCCCTTGCGGGGCGATCTCAGGATCGCCCCGATCCTTAATGAGTGTGAAACCTGGTCTTCACTGAACGGCAATCCGAGGGTGTGGATATGATTAGCGCATTCGATATTTTTAAGATTGGCATTGGACCTTCCAGCTCCCATACCGTGGGGCCAATGAACGCAGGTAAAAGCTTTATCGATCTGTTGGTCAGCAGCGGGGAACTTCCCAAAGCTACGCATATTGTGGTCGATCTTTATGGATCGCTTTCCCTGACCGGAAAAGGTCATGCGACAGATGTCGCCATCATGATGGGACTGGCCGGTAACAGTCCGCAAAACGTTAATATAGATTCTATCGCTGGTTTTACTCAGGAAGTGGCCCGTACCGGACGTTTACCGGTTGCAGAGGGCACGCATATTGTCGATTTCTCCCCAGACAAAAATATCCTCTTTCACGCCGAAACGCTGCCGCGCCATGAAAATGGCATGCGTATCACCGCATGGAACGGCACCGAGACGCTATTAAGCAAAACCTATTACTCCGTCGGCGGTGGTTTTATCGTTGAAGAGGAGCAATTTGGTCAGGCGCATGATGTTGAAGCACACGTGCCCTACAATTTTCATTCCGCCAGCGAACTGCTGAAATTGTGCGAGCGCAACGGGCTATCCGTTTCCGGCCTGATGATGCAGAACGAACTGGCGATGCGTAGCAAAGAAGAAATCGATGCTGGTTTTGCCGCCATCTGGGACGTCATGCACGCCGGAATCGAGCGCGGCATGAACACCGAAGGCGTCCTGCCGGGTCCATTGAACGTCCCGCGCCGCGCCGTGGCATTACGCCGGTTGCTGGTTTCCAGCGATAATCTGTCCAGCGACCCGATGAACGTTATCGACTGGATCAACATGTTCGCGCTGGCCGTGAGCGAAGAAAACGCCGCCGGATGCCGGGTTGTGACGGCACCGACCAACGGCGCATGTGGAATTATCCCTGCGGTCCTGGCCTATTACGACAAGTTCCGCCGTCCGGTGAATGCAAACTCCATTGCCCGCTACTTGCTGGCCGCGGGGGCGATAGGGGCGCTGTATAAGATGAACGCCTCTATTTCTGGTGCTGAAGTCGGCTGCCAGGGTGAAATTGGCGTAGCCTGTTCAATGGCGGCTGCCGGGCTGACCGAGTTGCTCGGCGGTAGCCCGTCACAGGTTTGCATTGCGGCGGAAATCGCCATGGAGCATAACCTGGGGCTGACCTGCGATCCGGTTGCTGGACAGGTGCAAATACCGTGTATTGAACGCAATGCGATCAACGCGGTAAAAGCCGTCAACGCCGCACGTATGGCGCTACGTCGCACATCTGAGCCACGCGTTTCGCTCGATAAAGTGATCGAAACCATGTATGAAACGGGCAAAGATATGAACGACAAATACCGCGAAACGTCACGCGGTGGCCTGGCGATTAAAGTGGTTTGTACCTGAGATGAAAGGGTGCGTTTGTAGGCCGGATAAGGCGTAAGCGCCGCCATCCGGCAATTAATGATTTAATCAACATAGCAGAATAAAAAAGGTGCACTTTAGTGCACCTTTTTTGTTGTGATCGGCTTCAAAAATAGAAATTACATTCTATATATGCATATAAAAGAGAAATTATTTCTTAACTTTTAGAAATTACAGGGGTTTGTTTGTGAAGTTTTTCTCTGATCCTGCGCGTATGATTTCTTCATTACTCCAATAGCTCACCTGCACCTAAGTACTGCGTATCGCATTGATGCAGTACGAAAAAAATATAAAAACCTCTACCTACAAATTGAGCGGAAAATTATGGAAACGGCAACGAATAGTAGCGTAATACTCGACGCATCTGCTCCGGCACGTCGGGCGGGAATGACCGAAAGCGAATGGCGCGAAGCTATTAAATTCGACAGCACGGATACCGGCTGGGTCATTATGAGTATCGGTATGGCAATTGGCGCGGGGATTGTTTTTCTTCCTGTCCAGGTAGGATTGATGGGGCTGTGGGTGTTCTTGCTCTCCTCTATCATCGGTTACCCAGCCATGTACCTGTTCCAGCGCCTGTTTATCAACACGCTGGCTGAGTCCCCAGAGTGTAAAGACTACCCGAGCGTGATCAGCGGCTATCTGGGTAAGAACTGGGGCATCCTGTTAGGTGCGTTGTATTTTGTGATGCTGGTTATCTGGATGTTCGTTTATTCCACCGCCATCACCAATGACAGCGCCTCTTATCTGCACACGTTTGGTGTGACGGAAGGTTTACTGTCCGACAGCCCGTTCTATGGCCTGGTACTGATTTGCATCCTGGTGGCTATCTCGTCACGCGGGGAACAAATGCTGTTTAAAATCTCCACCGGTATGGTACTGACCAAGCTGCTGGTTGTGGCAGCGCTTGGCGTGTCGATGGTAGGGATGTGGCATCTGCATAACGCAGGTTCACTGCCGCCGATGGCGCTGCTGATCAAAAATGCGATCATCACTCTGCCGTTTACGCTGACCTCGATTCTGTTTATTCAGACCTTAAGCCCGATGGTTATCTCATACCGTTCACGCAACAAATCCATCGAAGTGGCACGCCATAAAGCTCTGCGTGCCATGAACATCGCGTTCGGTATTCTGTTTGTTACCGTCTTTTTCTACGCCGTTTCCTTCACATTGGCGATGGGCCACGACGAAGCGGTTAAAGCTTATGAGCAGAACATTTCCGCTCTGGCGATTGCCGCGCAATTTATCAATGGTGCGGGTGCTGGCTGGGTGAAAATCGTCAGCGTTATTCTGAACATTTTCGCCGTTATGACCGCTTTCTTCGGTGTCTACTTAGGTTTCCGTGAAGCGACTCAAGGGATCGTGATGAACATTCTGCGCCGCTATATGCCGGCTGAGAAAATCAACGAAACCTTTGTTCAGCGCGGCATTATGATTTTTGCCATCCTGCTGGCCTGGAGCGCAATTGTGCTCAACGCGCCGGTACTGAGCTTCACCTCTATTTGTAGCCCTATTTTCGGCATGGTGGGTTGTCTGATCCCGGCCTGGCTGGTCTACAAAGTTCCTGCACTGCACAAATACAAAGGCGCTTCCCTGTATCTGATTATTTTCACGGGCCTGCTGTTGTGCGTTTCTCCGTTCCTGGCATTTTCCTGAGATATTTGAGCAAAGGTTGTTGTTATGTTTGAGACTACATTGAATCCATTATGGGATAGTTTTATCCGCGCGGTGCAGGAAGAAGTTAAGCCTGCGTTGGGCTGCACAGAACCTATCTCTCTGGCTCTGGCGGCGGCGGTTGCCTCCTCTGAGCTGGACGGCGCGGTTGAACGCATTGACGCGTGGGTCTCACCGAACCTGATGAAAAACGGCATGGGCGTTACCGTGCCGGGTACCGGAATGGTCGGGTTGCCTGTCGCGGCGGCGCTGGGTGCGCTGGGGGGAAATGCCCGTGCCGGTTTAGAGGTACTGAAAGACGCATCTACACAAGCGATCGCCGATGCAAAAGCGATGTTGAGCGCGGGCAAGGTTGCGGTGATGCTACAGGAGCCTTGCGAGGACATCCTCTTTTCCCGCGCGAAGGTTTACAGCGCTGAAGGATGGGCGTGCGTGACGATTGTTGGCGGTCATACCAACATAGTTCACATTGAGAGCAACAAAGGCGTGGTGTTCACCACAGAACAGAATGCTCAGGAAGAGGAACAGGAGTCGCCGCTGGCGGTGTTGTCTCACACCTCGCTGGAAGAGATTCTGGCGTTCGTGAACGCGGTACCGTTTGAGTCGATCCGCTTTATCCTCGATGCGGCAAAACTGAACGGTGCGCTGTCTCAGGAAGGACTGCGCGGTAACTGGGGATTGCACATCGGAACCACGCTTGAGAAGCAGTGTGCGCGTGGCCTGCTGGCGAACGATCTCTCCACCTCTATTCTAATCCGCACCAGTGCGGCATCGGATGCGCGAATGGGCGGGGCGACTCTGCCGGCCATGAGCAACTCCGGCTCCGGTAATCAGGGCATTACCGCGACTGTTCCAGTGATGGTGGTGGCCGAGCACTTTGGCGCGGATGAGGAGAAACTGGCACGTGCGCTAATGTTGTCTCATCTGAGCGCTATCTACATCCATCATCAGCTTCCGCGTTTGTCTGCACTGTGTGCAGCAACCACGGCGGCGATGGGGGCAGCAGCGGGGATGGCATGGATCGTAGATGGCCGCTACAACACCATCGCGATGGCGATCAGCAGCATGATTGGCGACGTGAGCGGAATGATATGCGATGGCGCTTCAAACAGCTGCGCGATGAAAGTCTCAACCAGTGCTTCCGCGGCGTGGAAAGCGGTGCTGATGGCGCTGGATGATACTGCTGTAACCGGCAACGAAGGGATTGTGGCGCATAACGTGGAACAATCTATCGCTAACCTGTGTGCGCTGGCGTGTCGTTCAATGCAGGAAACCGACAAGCAGATTATTGAGATCATGGCCAGTAAGGCACATTAATCTATAGGCCGGGTAAGGCGTTGCCGCCACCCGGCATAAGTCTAAGCCGCCTGTTCAGGCGGCTTCTTCATCTTCAAGCCGTAGCTCGGCATCGGCCACAATTGCTTCCAGCTCTGTCAGCATTTCTTCATAGCCGAAGGTAACTGTTTCCTGTTTTTTCGGCTCAGCCTGCGGCTGGCGTTTTTTTGATGATTTCTTGCTCAATAGTCGTACTCCATTGTTTTCCCTGACTATACGGGCAAATCTATCAGCAAAGCGCGCAGCGGGGTATCGGCGACTAACGTTATGTTAGTTTCGTCACGAATAAATGCCCCATCGCCACAGGTGAGCGCTTCTTTTTCGGCGCCAGACGTCACCGCATGGAATCTGCCGTGAATCGACTGTAAATAAGCCCGTGGCCCATGTAACTGAAAACTCAGTGATTCACCTTGCTGCAGCTCAACATGGTGCACCCATACCTGTTGGCGCAGATGCAGGCTGCCTTGTTCTCCGTCCGGCGAGGCCAGCAACTGATGCTTACCGGCACCCAGCGTGGCTTTTTGTACGCAGGCGTTTTCACGCTGCGGGCAGGCGTCCAGCCAGAGCTGCATCCGGGTTAACGGTTTGTCTTTGCTGATATTGTGTTCGCTATAGCTGATTCCCGGCTGTGTTGCGAGCAGTAAAACTTCTCCTGCTTTGGCCTTGATATGGTTGCCTTCGCTGTCTCGGTATTCTGCTTCCCCTTCGAGGATCAGATTGACGATATCCACCTTCGGATAGGTCCGTGGCTGGAAAGAGGCCCCCGGTGCCAGAACTTCCTGGTTCAGAACACGCAGCGAGGCATAACCCAGCAGTTTAGGATCAAAATAGTGTCCAAAGGAGAAGGTATAACGGGCCTGCAGCCAGCCGTAGTCTGCTTGCCCGCATTGTTTGGCTGTACGGGTAGTAATCATAGTTCTTGACCTCTCTTTACTTCCTTTTATGTTAAATGGCTAGACGCTGCATTGTTAGCCAGATATTCTGCCCGGTATGTTCAAATTTCCTGAATGAGAACGAGATGGCCAAAGAAAGGGCTTTAACGCTTGAAGCGTTACGCGTCATGGACGCAATAGACAGGCGCGGTAGTTTTGCTGCTGCGGCAGATGAACTGGGACGCGTTCCTTCCGCACTTAGCTATACCATGCAGAAGTTGGAGGAAGAGCTGGACGTGGTGCTGTTTGACCGTTCAGGCCACCGCACAAAATTCACTAACGTTGGGCGTATGCTGCTGGAGCGTGGGCGCGTACTGCTGGAAGCTGCGGATAAACTGACCACCGATGCCGAAGCATTGGCTCGCGGTTGGGAAACGCATCTGACCATCGTAACCGAAGCGCTGGTGCCGACGGCGGCGTTTTTCCCGCTGATCGACAGGCTTGCCGGGAAGGCCAATACCCAGCTTTCCGTTATTACCGAAGTTCTGGCCGGGGCGTGGGAGCGTCTTGAGCAGGGGCGGGCGGATATCGTGATTGCGCCGGATATGCATTTTCGCTCATCCTCAGAAATCAACTCGCGCAAGCTGTACTCGCTGATGAACGTCTATGTAGCGGCCCCGGATCATCCCATCCATCAGGAGCCGGAACCGTTATCGGAAGTCACCCGCGTTAAATACCGTGGGATCGCGGTGGCGGATACCGCCCGTGAACGTCCGGTGCTGACGGTTCAACTGCTGGATAAGCAGCCGCGTCTGACGGTGAGTACGATAGAAGATAAACGTCAGGCGCTGTTGGCAGGACTTGGCGTGGCGACGATGCCGTACCCGCTGGTGGAAGAGGATATTGCGGCTGGTCGGCTGCGGGTCGTTAGTCCGGAATCGACAAGCGAGATAGATATTATTATGGCCTGGCGTCGTGACAGCATGGGCGAGGCGAAATCCTGGTGTCTGCGGGAAATCCCCAAGCTGTTTGCGGGTAAATAGTCTGACTGTTCCGCCGGATGCGGTGCAATTGCACCTTATCCGGCCTACAAAAGGGTGTATGACGTCAGGATGGTTGTTTAGGGTCAGCGCCGAAGCGGTTGCTCCCTTGAGTCCCGTTTTGGCAGTTGAAAATGATGATCACCAGCCAGCCTACGATCGGGATCAGCAGCACCAGTAGCCACCAGGCTGAACGATCGGTGTCATGTAAACGCCGGAACTGTACTGCCCACCACGGAATAAAGACCAGAACCCCGTAAATCGTCGTTAATATGCCTTCTCCACCGGCGCGCTCCCAGCCAAACATTCTGTCCAGAATACCCAGCACGAACGTGAAGATGATGTTGACCAGAACAAACATCCAGTATTCTTTACGACGCGCGCGGCCACCAAAACCAAAGTAATTCTTTAATACGTTTAAATACCAATCCATTTTTGCCTCGTTCTGCATTCAATTACTTGTTTTTAAAGCAATCAAATTAAGAATAGCTGTGAATGAAATGATGGTAAATATTTGCGGTATTAATTATTTAGCCCCCAGATGGGGGCCAGTGTAAATCAGGCGAAACGCTCGTCACGCCCGTGGGGTTCGTTGAGGTCCTGCCACGGCCCAACAGAAATAATGCCGGTTGGGTTAATGGTTTTGTGGCTACGGAAGTAGTGATTGCGGATATGATCGAAATTGACGGTTTCCGCAATACCCGGCATCTGGTAGATATCACGCAGGAAACCGTACAGGTTCAGATAGTCGCTAATCCGGTGTTTGTCGCACTTGAAGTGGGTGACATACACGGGATCAAAGCGTACCAGCGTGGTCCACAGGCGAATGTCGGCCTCGGTTAACTGGTCGCCGGTCAGGTAACGATGTTGCCCAAGGATCTGCTCCAGTCGTGCCAGAGATTGAAAGACGTTATCCACGGCGTCGTCGTAGGCTTCCTGACTGGTGGCAAATCCGGCTTTGTACACACCGTTATTAACGTTGTCATAAATCCAGCCGTTCAGCTCGTCGATTTTGCTTTGCAGGGCAGGGGGATAGTAATCTCCGGCTTTCGCGCCCAGCGCATCAAACGCGGTGTTAAACATGCGGATGATTTCTGCAGATTCGTTGCTGACAATAGTGTGGTTCTTTTTGTCCCACAGTACCGGAACGGTCACCCGACCGCTGTAGTGCGGATCGGCGTGTAAATAGAGCTGATAAAGAAATTCGTGCTGATACAGGGTATCGCCGGTTGCCGCCGGGAAGTTGTCGTCAAAGGTCCAGCCGTTTTCCAGCATCAGCGGATGCACAACAGAAACGGAAATAAACGGCTCCAGCCCTTTGAGTTTGCGCAAAATCAGCGTGCGATGCGCCCATGGACAGGCCAGAGAAACGTACAGATGATAGCGGTCTTTTTCGGCAGCAAAGCCACCTTCACCGGTCGGGCCAGGCGCGCCATCCGCGGTGAGCCAGTTACGGAAAGCCGATGCAGAACGTTGAAATTTTCCACCGGTTGATTTGGTATCGTACCAGGTGTCATGCCAGACGCCGTCAATCAGTTGTCCCATGATTTTCGCCTCCTCAGATAGCAAAAGCGAGGAGATATCTCCTCGCTTTTTGATGTGTTCAGTATAGTTTGATTACCACTTTTTATTCAGTACGCGGTCAATACTAAATGCGCCTGGACCGGTGATAGCCAGCAACAGGAAACCGCCTGCGATGGTCAGGTTTTTCATGAACATCAGGGAGTTCACACCTTCCGCAAAGTTGCTGTGGAAGAGGAACGCTGTCAGCAATGTGAAGCCTGCGGTGAACAGCGCAGTTGTACGGGTCAGGAAACCGAACAGAATTGCCAGACCGCCACCAAACTCAAGCAGAATCACCAGCGGCAGCATAAATCCTGGGACGCCCATGGCTTCCATGTACTGTTGGGTACCCGCATATCCGGTGATTTTTCCCCAACCTGCGGTAATAAACAGGATTGGCATCAGAATGCGCGCTACCAGTACACCAACATCTTCTAATTTCTTCATCATACTCTCCAGGAAACCACTCAGGCGG
>Ga0129313_1000728_pt1 | contig 24476 bp, 24 predicted proteins | sample O1105metagenome_FD_94436 | JGI IMG/M metagenome (GOLD analysis project Ga0129313, IMG submission 94436) | Orangutan group fecal microbial communities from fecal samples from Wisconsin, USA - O1105 metagenome | ecosystem: Host-associated > Mammals > Digestive system > Large intestine > Fecal...
AAAGAAGCCTCGCAGAGTTTGCCGACGGTAGTCGGCAAATAAAATTAAATCATTTTCTGCCGGGGCGCACCCCAGGGTGGCTTCTCTTGTCCCTTCGGGACAATTCACCTTCTGTACCTGGCAAAAATACATCTCAGTCCGTTAGTGCACGCCTTGTGCGCCTATGGCGCACAAGGCGTGCGCGCGGCGGACTGCAAAAGTTTGGCGAAAAACCCCATTGGGGGTTTTCGACATGCTCAGCCGCCCCAACCGGGGCGGCTCAAAAGCAGCGGTTTATTGAAATCGCCGGGCAAATCCGCATCGCCTGCACAGCGGATGGCGGGCAGTGCCCTGGGAGAATCCGTCGTAAATTTCCCGGGCCAGTCGGGAATTCAGAATCTCTTCCATATTCCCCTGGAGCAGATTGCCCAGGGGAATTTTTCCGTCAGAATCCAGGCAGCAGGGGACCACGGTGCCGTCGCAAAGCACCCCAATCTGGTCCCGCAGTCCGTAGCAGAAATTTCTGCCCTGATTTTCCGCAGCCTCCAGAGAGGGCCAGTCGAATTTATCCCCATATTCCAGATAGACCTTGTCCCCAATCCGGGTGCCCCGGGGCTCTTCCTTCCAGCTCCCGGGGAAGAACCGGGCCATTCGCTCCAGAATCTCTCCGTTACGCTGCGCCTGTCCGCCCTGGTTCCAGAGCCGATAAACGGTGATTTTCTTCCCACTGGCCGCCTGACCATAGGCAAAGCAGTGCTCCAGATAGGCATCAAAGGGCATTCCCGCCCCATTGGCCTCGAAGGAATGCAGCGAAATATTCACCTTATGCAGCCCCGGGGCCCCCAGCAGCAGGGCCTGTTTGTCCTTTAGCAGCGTTCCGTTGGTGGTCAGAATCACCCGAAACTGATATGCATGGGCAATGGATAGAAATTCTCCCAGCTGGGGATGCAGCAAGGGCTCTCCCATCAGATGAAAATAGAGATAGTCCGACCAGGGCCGCAGCTTCGGCATCAGCGATTCAAATTCCGCCACACCCATCCTTCGCTTCTCCCGGCAGGTACCGGGACAAAAGCTGCACTGCAAATTGCAGATATTGGAGATTTCCAGATATATTTTCCGAAATTTCATGAATACAACGCCATTCCTTTGGTTTTCTTCTATCATATCGGGAAAGGACAGAAATGTCAATTCCCTCCTGCATGGCAAAATTTCATTATTGCCGCAGCCCCAAACTCTTGACTTTGGCACCTGAAAAGGGTATAATGTCCCAGTAAATGAAATGGGCTTGTAGCGCAGCTGGGAGCGCACCACATTCGCATTGTGGGGGTCGGGAGTTCGAATCTCCTCAAGTCCACCATAAGCCACCGTAATTTTTACTGGGTTACGGTGGCTTTTTTATATATAAAAATTCGCATTAAGTTCATGGCGGTACCGCACATTTTCCATCCTCAAATGGATAGGAGAAAGTGTGTTGAGTATTTCAGGGCTATCTTTTGAATGGCTGCTGTGGGTATATGGGCAATATATTCGCCTTATATTGGAACACATCCAAGACAATGGAACAGTGGGTTACTTTTCCTTGAACGCTGTTCATAGCTATGGGAAAATGCACAAATTATGCCCCTGTTATGAAAATATCTTCATAGGAACAATGTTTGGAAAAACGGAATATGGAATCCGTTGTTTTGCACAAAAAGTGTTTTTTTTTTTTTTTTCAGGGGGTTTTACCGGGAAAGATTGGGTTTTATGTTACAGAAAGTCCGGCCATTTTTTAAGCCACAGAAAAAGACATAATTTTTTAACAATAATGACAATCCTGGCTGCATTTTTTTAGACTAAATGTGTATGGTAATATTGTCATTTCAGTAGTATAATGTGGGAAGTGATGGGGTGCTTCCTTGGGTTTTGATTGCTTTTTTTCGAAAACAGGGAAGCGGTGTTCCCGTGCCTGCGAAGCAGAATTGTGTTGCGCAGGAATTTTGATTTTTGCGCCTTACTTTCTGTGCAACAGCCGAATGGCCCACACAGAAAGTCTTTGCTATGCGGCCAGAAAACCGAGGGCGGTTTTCCATTCCATTTATGCGGTTTTTATGGCTGCATGTAGAATAGCAACCGCCCCGTGGCCGGTTCGGGCCAGAACAGGTTTACTATGTATTGTTGAAAGTGAGGAAACCCAGACATGCCGACCCAAGTAAAGCAACAAACATACATCAATCGAGATGAGAATCTGAAAAGCCACCGTACTTATTGGTTTTTCAGAAGAGCCCAGGATATCTTCTTTTCCCTGATTGCTCTGATTGTCCTGTCTCCGGTGATGCTGATTATCGCCCTGGCCATTGTGATTGACGATTCCTCCGCCAGCCCGATTTTTGTTCAGGAAAGAGCCGGCCGGGACGGAAAGCCGTTTAATTTCTATAAATTTCGCTCCATGTGCGCCAATGCAGAGGACAAGCTGGAAGCCCTGCTGGACCAGAACGAAATGAATGGGCCCGTTTTCAAAATCAAGGATGACCCCCGGATTACCCGAGTGGGTAAATTCATCCGCAAAACCAGCCTGGACGAGCTGCCCCAGTTGGTAAATATTCTCAAAGGCGGAAATGTTATAATTGCAACGACCAAGAAATCCTGCGATTTCTCTAGATCGTTTTGCTATTCGGCATGAGCAGATTTTTGTATTCTGATGTGTAACACGGCCTGAAGAAAGAGAGGCTTTGGAACCTTTCTCTGTTATGACCCACATATGGAGAACGCAAAATGAGGTGATAGCCGGTAGCCTGCAAAACATTTGCAGGCTATATCTGTTGCGGCTATATCATGTCACCTTGCAGGCATATCGTGTGTTTGAGTTCTATTTCAAAGGGATAGATGTTAGAAGAGAGGTAGTTGGATGCGCGCAAGACATATTAAAGGAAAGTACAGTTGGCTGAAGCACTTGGATTTCTTAGTCCTGGATATCGTAGCACTGATGATTGGATTTGTATTGGCCTATGTCATCAGATTCCGGAATTTGAACTTTACGACGGAAGCCAATTGGAAGGGAGTGCTGGTGATTGCCTGCCTGCTGGATCTGGTGGTGATCCTGTTCGCCGACCCCTTCTCCGGCATATTTCGGAGGTATGGCAGCGAGGAGTTCCTGTGTACCATTCGGCAGACGGTATACAATTTTATCTTATGCTGCATTAACCTTTACGTCTTTAAGATCGGTGGCAGTTACTCCCGTGCAGTCATCCTGATGATGTATGGGTTCTACTTCCTTATTTCCCTGGCTTTACGGATGCTCTGGAAGAATATGCTCAGAACCGGAAAAGCAGTTCTAATGGGAACAACAGCGAAAAGCATTTTTGTACTTGGGAATCGGAAAGAAATGCCCCAGCTGCTCCGCTCCATTAACTCTGGATTTTTTAAGGAATATGCGGTGAAGGGCATCTGCATTGTGGATGGCGAGCCGAATGAGAAGGTTACTGCTCAAATCAACGAGACTGACGCTATGGGCAGGATGAAGGAAACAAATGTGGAATTTGAGAATTCCACCGGCTTGGAGGGCATTGTTGAGTACATTCTGAAAAATCGCATTGATGAACTGTTTGTAGGTATCAATCCCTCCGCAATTGCTCCGGCAGCCTATCAGGAACTGATTGACAATGGGAAAGCGATTCATTTGAGCATTCAGCCGATGATCGGGATTCCCTCGGATGACCAATTTATTACGACTGTAGGTACATATAAAGCGTTGGGCATAGGCATTTACTCCCTAACGGGAAAGCAAATGATCTATATGGCGGTGAAACGGTTTGTGGACATCGCCTTTGGATTGATTGGATTTGTGTGCCTGTTGCCGCTGATGTTGATCGTAAAGCTTTCCTTCCTAGCTACCGGCGACAAGGCACCGATCTTCTACACACAGACCCGAGTGGGCTTGGACGGGAAACCTTTCCAATTGATTAAATTCCGCTCCATGGTTTCCAACGCCGGGGAGATACTGGAAGAGTTATTGAAAGATCCCAAGTATGCGAAAGAGTGGGAAGAAAACCAAAAATTTGAGCATGATCCCCGCATTACAAAGATGGGTAGCTTTTTGCGGAAGACAAGCCTGGATGAGGTACCGCAGTTTATCAACGTTCTAAAAGGAGATATGTCGGTCATTGGTCCTCGTCCACTTGTGGTTGGGGAGTTGGAACAGCATGGTGGTCTGCAGCTTTATAACTGCGTCAAGCCCGGTATCACCGGCTGGTGGGGGTGTAATGGGCGGAGTAATACCACCTATGACGAGCGGCTGGAGCTGGAGTATTACTATGTGAAGAATTGTTCGCTGTGGTTGGATGCGCTGTGTGTGATTAAAACAATTGTTGTTCTGTTAAAAAGAGACGGGGCAAAGTAAGGAGTTAAAAGGAAATGATTATTACGAAGACCCCCTTCCGCATGTCCTTCTTCGGCGGCGGAACAGATATGGAAGATTACTTTAGAGAAAACGGCGGTGCCGTTCTTTCTACAACCTTTGATAAATACTGCTATGTCAATGTGCGGCATCTGCCCCGTTTTTTTGACTACACTTCGGAGCTGACCTATTCGAGGACAGAGCGTGTCGCAGATGTCAACGACATTCAGCACCCCGCTATCCGGGAAGCTATGAAGATGCTGGATATGCAGGAAATCCGCCTTACATACGAAGCGGACCTCCCCGCCCGCTCCGGGCTGGGCACATCTTCTTCTTTTGCGGTTGGTATGCTGAATGCCTTTTACGCACTGAAGGGAAAATACGCCGACAAGAAGAAGCTAGCAGACGAGGCTATCTATCTGGAACGCATTCTCTGCAAAGAGGCCGGTGGTTGGCAGGACCAGATTGCTGCCTCCTTCGGCGGCTTTAATCGGATCAACTTTGGACCGGACGGCTATGAGGTTCTTCCCGTTATCATCAGTCCGGAGCGGAAGCGGCAGCTCAATAATAATCTGCTGATGTTCTTTACCGGCTTTACCCGATTCTCTTCTGATGTGCAGAAAGCGAACAGTGCCACAGCAGCAGAGGATAAAAAGGCAAGACTGAAAAAGATGTATGCGCTGGTGGACGAGGCCGAAACGGTCCTTACTGACAAAACCCGCAATTTGGACGACTTTGGTCGCCTGCTGGATGTGACCTGGCGGCTGAAAAAAGGCACTGGCGGAGCGGTCAGTACCGGCAGCATTGACGAGCTGTACGAAAAAGGGATGGCTGCGGGTGCCTTAGGTGGTAAGCTCTTAGGTGCTGGCGGTGGCGGATTCCTGGTGTTTTATGTGCAGCCAGAGAAACAGGCTGCTGTCCGGGAAGCTATGAAGGACTTGCTTTACATTCCTTTCCAGTTTGAAAACGGCGGCACCCGGGTGATTCATTATAGCCCGGAAGAATTTGAGTTGAGAGGTTAACTATGCTGGAAGCCAATATTCAAAAGCATATTGATTTGCTGGTTCAACGATATCCCGTGTTGGACATTTGCAAAGAAGATATTGAAAAGGCCTACCGCATTCTGGAAGAGTGCTATACTCATGACGGAAAGCTTCTAATTGCGGGTAACGGCGGCTCTGCTGCGGACTCCGAGCACATCGCCGGGGAACTTATGAAGCGTTTCAAAACGCCTCGCCCCGTTCCTGCTGATTTTGCGGAAAAGTTGCAGGAGGTTGACTCCGTCCGAGGCCCAGAACTGGCAAAAAACCTGGAGCGGGGTTTGATGGCGATTCCCCTGGTTGCCCATGAGGCTCTTTCCACTGCGTATATCAATGATGTGGATGGGCTGGGCGTTTTTGCCCAGCAGCTCTACGGGTTTGGACGGCCAGGAGATGTATTTCTGGGAATTTCCACATCTGGAAACAGTAAGAATATTATGAGCGCAACGGTGGTAGCCCGTGCATTGGGGCTCAAGGTGATTGGGCTGACTGGGGCCAAGGGTGGAGAATTGGCGAGCGTGGCCAATGTGGCGATTCGGGTTCCGGAGACAGAGACCTTTATGATTCAGGAGCTGCATTTGCCGGTGTATCATTGTTTGTGTTTGATGTTGGAAGAAAAATTTTTTGGAGGTAAGTAATATGAATGTCTTGGTTACTGGCGCTGGCGGCATGGTCGGCTCTCACATGGTCGAAATGCTCTATAACCGTGGAGACAATGTAATTGGCATTTGGCATAAGAATAAGAAAAACATCGAGCAGGTCGCTGTGCCTGTAAAATTTGTCCAGTGTGATTTGCGTTACGCTCAGGGAATCGACGAGATTATTATGGACAATCTGCCCCAGCAGATTTTTCATTTGGCGGCGCAGAGCTACCCTACAGTCTCTTGGGTAAGCCCCAGCGAAACGATTGATGTCAATATCAATTCCACTATTAATATTTATGAAGCAATCAAAAAGGCGCGCAAGTACATTGACCCCAATTATGACCCAATGGTGGTTGTAGCCTGCTCCAGTGCTGAGTACGGCGAAACATTAAATCAGCTGGAGGGTGTTGGTGAGGTCTATGTTAAGGAAACCGCAGAATTGCAGCCTCTGCATCCGTATGGTGTCAGCAAAGTCGGACAGGATTTGATTTCCTTCCAATATTTTATGAATGACCATATTTGTTGCATCCGTGCCAGAATTTTCAATTCTACCGGCACTCGAAAAGTCAATGATGTGACCTCAGATTTTACGCATCGTGCAGTAGAAGCCGAAAGAAGCGGCATTTATGAGCTGCGTGTTGGCAATCTGAATACTAAGCGGGCCATTATGGATCAGCGGGATTTGGTGAAGGGCTTGATGCTTTTGGCGGATAAAGGCACCGCAGGAGAGGTATATAACATATCTTCCGAAAACATATATCAGATGAGCGATATTGTCACCCTGATTGAAGAAGAAATCGGTCACAAGCTGGAAATCAAAGTTGACCCTACTTTGATTCGCCCTACCGACGAAAAAATCATTGTTGGCGATGTTACCAAGCTGAAGCGGGATACGGGTTGGAAGCAGGATATTCCCATGAAGCAAACTATTGCGGATATGCTGGATTACTGGAGGAGTAAGTAAACATGTCCGATAAGCTGTGTCTCATCACTTTTTCTAACAATGCCGACCATCAAAACGTGATTTTCAGTATGTACAAAGCCCTGAAGGGCAAGGTCGATGTATATACGATTGGCATTGTGAATCCCAAAAGTGACAGTGCCTGTTTTGATGACCACAATATCTATTGCAATTGCCCGGAGCGGCCAGGTATCGGGAAAGGGACTTTTCGTTTGAGTGTACTCTTCTCTCTGGCTAGAAAGGTAAAAAAAGAAGGTATTACACATCTGTATTTCGAAAGTCAACATCTCTGGAATGCGGCGCTGATGGCACTTTGCCCACAATGTCGGAAAATCGTTGCTGTTCATGATGTGATTCCGCATGATGGGAATAAAGCTATGGACCTTAGTAATTTTGTTACCTGTCAGATGGCGGATCATATTATCCTACGTAACAAGATGTTCAAGGAAGAACTTTCTCGACGTTGTAAGGTATCTATGGAGAAAATCACCTGTCTAGAATCGTGGCGTGATTTTCCTATCTATTCTAAGCCCAAGAATACGGGTATCCTTCTTTGCTTTGGCCGAATTCGGAAATATAAAGGATTTGACAAACTTCTTCAAATTGTAACTGCAACTCCGGAGGTATCTTATCGGGTTGTCGGAGAACCAGATGAAGAAAGCCGTCCTCTGGTGGAGCAGTTGAAGCGTTGTGCCAATGCGGTTGTCATTGATAGAGAGGTTTCCGATCAGGAAATGGTTCAGGAATTCAAGAATGCGGATTGGCTGGTACTGCCGTATACTGCGGCTACGCAGAGCGGCGTGATTGTGGATGCTTTTTTGCATGCCAGGCCGGTTATTGCTTTCGATGTAGGAGCGATTTCAGAGCAGGTTGTGGATGGGTTGAATGGACGACTTGTGAAAGAAAATGATGTGGATGGGTTTGTTCGGGCTATACGGGAAGTTAGGAAGTATTCCTCTGAGTATTTGAATGCGTATTCTGAAGGGGCCTATCGGTTTGCGCATGAGCGGTATTCGGCGGAGGCTGCGGCGGAGAAGTTTTTGGAAATCGTGACCCAGCAGGTTAAGGAGAAGGTATGACAAATACAAAACTATTGGCACTTTATTTGCCACAATATTATGAAACTGATTATAACAGTGACTGGTGGGGCAAAGGCTATACAGAATGGACTGCTTGTAAGCAGGCAAAACCTTTGTTCAAAGGACATCAACAACCCAAGTTGCCGATGGACAATCATTTTTATGATTTGAGCCATAAGGAAGAGATTGTTTGGCAATGTAACTTAGCAAAGGAATACGGAATTGATGGCTTCGCAATTTATCAATATTACTCCGCCAATGATAGTGCCTATGGCAAAAAGAACGGCGAGCATGGTTCTATGCTTTTGAATGTTCCCACTGAAATCATTCGAGATAATACAGACATTAATATAAATTACTGTCTGTATTGGGCCAATCATGATTGGCGAAAGGCTTGGTTTGGACAGGATCCTACAATGCTATGGCCTCAAGTGTACGGTACTGAGGCTGATTGGATTGAATTTTACAATTACAATCGGGATTATTTCTTGGATAATCGCTATATCAAAGTGAGTAACAAGCCGGTTTACTTTATCTTTGCAGTCTGGCATTTCAAGGAAATTGAGAAGTTTATGGAATGCTGGAATGAACTTGCAAGAAAAGATGGTTTTGATGGAATTTATTTCGTAAAGACAGATGATGCGCACACGGATTCCACGTTAGGTCCTTTTGATGCGGCCTATCGCAGGGAACCATTCTATACATTTGGGAAAAGAAGCAATTACATTGAATTTCTTTCCCGAGGCTTGCAGCGAAAGTGCATTCCTATGCTAAATAAACTCTTGAACCGTTTTAATGGCGGTATAATCAGCTATCGTTACGATTACCAAAGGTTGTGGGATGGGATTTGCAAAAACGAATTGAACTCTTCTGTGATTCCGGGATTTGTGGCAGATTGGGATAATACTGCAAGGAAAGGTTACAATGGTCAGATTTTGACAGGGGTTACTCCGGAGATATTTTCGAAGTATTTTCAGAAGCTGATGGAAAGATGTAGAGCCGAGAATGTCCGTTTTGCAGTAATTAATGCCTGGAATGAGTGGGCAGAGGGAGCTTATTTAGAACCCGACATATACAATAATACGGCATATTTGGAGTCAATCAAAAAAGGAACACAGGTATGATTCTTGTTTACTTGTTCTTCGCAATTGCTTATTTAAGAAAGTCTAAAAAAAGATTATGTAAAATCGCACGGCAAAATGTTATGCTCCTTCTTATCATTGCCATTATTGGCATGTTTGCTTATGAACTCTACGTTGAATATGCAGTAGGTTGGCAGTATGGTATTCCCCAAGATGATGATACTGGATGGATTTTTCGTGCTGCAACAGCAATAAAAGATGGTACATCTTGGGATCGCCTTTTCTTGCTGGCGCATAATGCCGAATGGAATGACTCCAGAGTGCTATCAATTTCGACATTAGGGCAGTACATTTATGCGATCTTTGTTGCAACTGCTCTGTATTTTCCAACTGTATTGCATATTAAAGTCAATCTATATCTGCTTTATATTTTTCAAATTCTTCTCGTATCTTCCGCAATTATTGAGTGCGCCATTGCTCTTGAGATTGAGTATGCCGATGTGTATGGTGCACGTCGGCCTAGCAAGTCGGGATTCTTTTTCTTGATGTTCTTCTACCCTGTTGTTCTCTTCAATACTTATAAGATCCTTCGAGAAGATTTCTTCGTTTTTTTCTCATTAAAAACATTTCTTGCTTTTGTTCAGGCTCGCAAGGGGCATCGCTCTTTTTGCAAACTGGTTCTTTACTCCATATGTTTGGTTCTTATTCGGCCAAATTCTATCATCCTTGTATTTTCACTTGTTGTATGGAGTCACTTTGGTGAAAGAATTGCATTTACAAGTGGGCTGGTTCTGTCTGCATTACTGTTGGCTGGAACGTTTATCATCTCAAAGGTTACACAGATTTTAGGGTGGGGCTATGGATTTGGCACGGTTCAGTTTAACGAACTCATCCATCTATTGCTATTCCCATCCCCAGTTTCTCAGGCGAAAAATTTCCTTCAAATTGGGGCGAATCCCTCTTGGGTTACAGTGCTCTATTTTGCACAGTCCATTTGGAATATTCCGATATTATGTGTGTGTACATGGGGAATTCTCCATTCATTTACACAGAAAAAGAATTTGGTATGGGTAATTATTTGGCTCAATTCTTTGATGGTCTATTCTCTGGCTTATTCCATTGAAAATATGACCCCACGTTACAAGCTAATTTATCTAATTCCACAAATGGTGTTTCTTTATATAGGAATGATTCGAATAAAGAGCACATGTAATCGGCAGAAAGGAAACTTAAATAGGTGAGCTGCACAAATTTCTTATCCATTAGTCCTGTATGCCCATATGATTCTATTGGTCATGCCGGTGGAAAAACATATAACTTTTATCTGAAAGGCATTAGCCCAAAAAACAATTCTTCAGTATCTGTAGTTTTTTTTGCTCCAAAGAGTGAACTCATTAAATGCGATCTCTCTTCATACGGCATTCCCTACAAATGCATTTTTACAAGTGGAAACCTTGCAGTTAATGTTAAGCATTTTGTGTTAGATTCCATTGGTTATGCCCTTTTCCAGAACAAGATGTTTTCCCTTTATAAATTGATAGAGATAATGCGCTATCTAAAACTTTTGCGGAAAAGGAATAGCTTACCAGATGTTATTGAACTTGAATGGACAAACTTTGCATATTTTGCAAAGTATATAAAACGCAAGTATCCGACTGTTAAACTTATAGCATCTGAACATGATGTTTCTTACCAAGCTTACCAGCGAAAGCGTGTTAGTCCGCAAACATTGAAACGTGTAAAGAGGCAAGAATTAGACGCATTGGCCCAATGTGATTTAATATTAGTTCAAAGCGAAAAAGACAGAAATATCCTGATGCAAGACGGACTTTCCAATCCTGTTCTCGTAATATCTCCATATTACCACAACATGGGACAAACTAAGCGGAAAAGAAGAAATTACGATATTCTTTTTTGGGGTGCTATGTACCGTCCTGAAAATTATGAGGCAGCTATCTGGTTCATTGAAAACGTAATGCCGCTGCTGTCTGATTTTCCTGTTCGTTTTGTAGTTGCTGGAAATCGTCCACCCGAGCAATTAAAAAAATACGCTAGTGATCGCATCGTAATTACCGGCTTTGTAGAGGATGAAATGCCGCTCTTTGAATCCAGCATGTGCTTTGTGTCCCCACTGTTGAGCGGGGCAGGTATTAAAGTAAAAGTAATTGAAGCCCTTTCTGCCGGTATCCCGATACTGACAAATACGATAGGTATTGAAGGTATTCCGGCCAAAAACGGAGAAAGTTATTTTCATTGCGAAGCACCTGAAGAATATGCCGATGTGATTTACAAACTCTGCTTACATCAGATCGATGTAAATTCAATAGAGGCAAGTCAGCGTTTGCTTGTTAGCGAACATTTTGATTTAAACGCATCTTTGAAAACATATTGCAATGCCATATTAGACTGAAAGGTTTGTTTATGCGAAAAAATATTTTAATTTCAACTACTCGTCAATGGAATCCGGGTGATGAGTTTATTATGCAAGGATCCCTGAATATAATGGATGAGATTATGGGCAAAAATTATAATCCTATTATTTTCAACCGGAATCCTGATGTTCGTGGTGGTGCCAAGTTTCGAAATTTAACAAGGAAATACAGTTTTACATACAAGTGGGATTCCAGCTCCTTTAAAGGGAAGGGGGGCCTCCACGAACTCTTTCGAATTGGTCACTATGATAATTCATGGAAAGATGATATGGATCCAAACAATATTGACATTGCTCTTTTTGCTGGTTCTCCGGAATGGTATGGAACTAGATTAAGACAAATGTTTCAAGTAATTGATGCTAACAATATTCCTACGTTCTTTCTCGGATTGGGTGCAGGGGACAGTGTGAATTTCAAAGACTCAGATTCAATCGTCCACCGTGTTCTTAGAAGCGCCAAATTGATAACAACTCGAGATCAATCAACGGAGAATCTATTGCATGAATACGGTGCAATATATATTCCGTGTCCGGCTCTTTTAGCTGCAGGGACGAACAGAATTGTAAAAGATGTAAGAAAAATCGGATTGATTTATGCAACAGATAAAACTTTAAAAGGAAACAATGTTTCTACAGAGATGCACAAGTACATCTTAAGCCTTTATCCTGAATTGATGAAGCGGTATCGCTGTAGTCTGGTTTGTCACTATGTTGATGAAATAGACCAGGCTAGAAAAGAATTTCCAGATGTTGAAATATACTATTCATATGATTCAAAAGATTATTCTGAAATATATAACAATTTTGATTTGGTTGTCGGCGGACGTGTGCATGGAATTGGGATGAGCGCATCGCTTGGAATACCAGGTATCATGATAAAGCACGACAGCCGATCTAGCACAACTGACGGCTTCCTTGCTGAATCAATCACAGTTGGAACTGCCCCTAGCGAAGTGCTGAATCTGGTCGAAGTGCTAATTAGCCGAGTTGAAGAACAATCGAACCGACTAATTGAACACAAGAAAAGTGTTATGGCTCAATATATTGAATTATTTAAAGCGAATGCAAGCAGTTTGTTCTGAAACAGATGAAGTGAGGTTAAGGAATACACATAATGAATAAGCACTCATCATTGGCAAAAAACACCCTAATCTACGCCATCGGCAACTTCGGCTCCAAATTTCTAGCCTATGTCATGGTCCTGGTCTATTCCTACTACATTACTCCGGAAGAACTGGGTTACTACGATGTGGTTCTGACGACCATCTCCATGATACAGCCTCTGGTCATTTTCCAGATCAACGATGGTGTTTTTCGATTTTTGGTTGACTCTGACAAGCACCAGCAAACAGCAATCGTCGGTAATGTAATGAAATTTCTTTGTATTACAACGATTGCTTCTGAGTTGGTATTTGCGATTTTCTGTGGATTCGTAAATGTTCAGTATGCGGTGTGGATTGGGTTGCTGCTAGTTACGACCATGTTTTTCGTACTCATGCAGGATATTATACGTGGACTTGGTCTGAATAAAGAATATGCCGCCTATGGTGTGCTGAACAGTGTTGTTATGCTCGTTCTAGAGGCGGTGGGGTTGATTGCACTCCATATGGGAGTAGAGGCACTTCTTATTTCTAAGGTCTGTGCCTATGGTGCGTGCATCATCACTATGTTTGCACGCCATAGGGAACTCTCACAGGCACTACGTGAGAAAATATCTAAAAAGGTTTTGGGACCGATCCTTAAGTACTCTGCTCCGCTGGTGCCCAATACCATTTGCTGGTGGGTTGTAAATTCATCTGATCGTTATATTATCCTATTTGCGCTGGGGGCTGCATACAACGGAATCTATTCCATGTCCACAAAATTTCCGACAATTCTGACTATGGTCACAAGCATCTTTTATCTGGCTTGGCAAGAAACAGCAATCAAAGAATATAACACACCGGAAAGAGATCTTTTTTTTAGTGACATCTTCCAGAAATACTATGTTCTGTTGTTCTCGCTGTGCTTATGTGCAATTCCTGCAACACGAATCGTAATAGAATTGTTTGTGTCAGACGCATTTAAGGATGCGTGGAAATATACTGGGTTCCTGTATTTGGGTGCTTCTTTCAGCGCATTGTGCAGTTTCTTGGGAATGGGATACCAGATTTCGAAGGAGACAGCACGGAGCCTGGCGACCACAATTTTTGCGGCAATTTTGAACTTTGGAGTAAACATTGCTTGCGTGGAATTTATTGGGCTTCAAGCAGCTAGTTTTTCTACATTTGCTGCATATTTATTCTTGCTTCTGATTCGACTACAGCACTCCAAGCGATATTTTATCCTTACTATTCACTGGGTGAAATTTATTAGTTTGTTTATGTTGGCAATTCTTTTTATGCTGATTACAGTTTTCGTCCCATACCTGTGGTTATGTGTACCAATGGTATTAGTTGCATTTATTATTCTTGTCAGAATGAACTACAGTATGCTTCTGCCGTTTATTTCCAAAATTCGGAGGGCAAATAAATGAAATGCAGAGATTTGAGTGTAGACGTATTAAAAATTATCGCAATGCTCGCAGTTGTTTCCGAGCATATGCTGTTATCTATCGGAAGTTACCACCTCCCTGAAAGTGTTTATTGGGCAATTCGGGTTCTGTGCAAAATCAATGTTAATACATTTATCATCGCTACGGCATATCTCAGTATTGGACGACCAACACGACTGGTAAACTGTCTTAGGATATCCCTGTCGGCTATAATAATATCGGTTATATCCTACGTTATTTCAATAGCCGTTTTTCACTCTCAATTTTCAATCAAGGAATTTTTGAAGTGTTTTTGTCCAATATTATCCAACACCTACTGGTTCTTAACTAGCTATATCGGTCTTTATCTATTAATACCAATTCTCAATGTAATCATTGCACTGTTCCAAAAAAGAGGTTGTCTGGGGGCTGTAGTTATTATGCTTTACATTATAACAAGTATTTACCCCCAATTTTATCCGGTTCATGAAAATATTAGTAATGGGGGAAGGACACTTTACTGGATGGTAATGCTTTATTTTATTGCCGCCGCAATAAAGCAAAAGGAGTTTTCAAAGTCTACAGCAATCTTGCTTGCTGTACTGTCATACGCAGTACTTTATTCTAGCCGCCTTATACTCAATGAGCAGGCGATGATACTTTTTTCAAACCAATCACCACTTGTTTTGGGGCTATCCTTCGGTGTTTTCATTCTCATTCGAAAGATGTTATATGGCCACAACTCGCCACGGATTGTAGCTTTTTTTGCCACCTCCACCCTAAGCGTTTATTTGATTCATGAATGCTATCTGAAGGCGCAATTATGGCAGTATGTAGACGACATGAGCAATATTTCACCTATGGTACTGTTGATTACCCCTGTTTTAATCTACTTGTTAGGCGCTGTTTTTCATTTTTTTAGTAACCGTCTAGTAAATTGGATCTGCTCGTTTCAGTGCATTGTGACTAAATGTGAAAAAATACAAAATGCTATGTTTGCAAATTTGAATATAAATTAAGCAACTTTGTACTGTGTCAGAAGGTGAACTAATGAAAACCATCATCATGGCCGGAGGCCGGGGCACCCGCATCTCCGAGCTTTTCCCAGATATCCCCAAGCCCCTGATCCCCATCGACGGTATCCCCGTCCTGGAGCGGGAAATCTGTTCCTTGGCCTCTCAGGGCTTTACGGATATCATCCTGACCGTCTCCTACCTCCACGAGAAAATCGAGGAGCACTTCGGCGACGGCAGCAAGTGGGGCGTACATATTGAATATTTCGTGGAGGATACCCCCCTGGGCAATGCCGGGGCTCTCTTTAAGCTGGACCTGAAAGAAGACTTCCTCCTGCTGAATGCCGATGCGGTATTCGACGTGGACTTTAACCGGATGGTGGATTTCCATAAATCCCACGGTGGCCTGGTGACTCTGTTCACCCATCCCAATTCCCACCCCTATGACAGCGGTCTGATCCTGGCGGATGAACAGGGCCGTGTGGAAAAGTGGCTGGCAAAGGAAGACCAGCGGCCCAGGTACTACAAGAACCGTGTAAATGCCGGCCTGCACGTGATTTCCTCAAAGGTGCTGGAAGCCGTGGACGGCAGCCACGTGGGTGAGAAGGATTCCAACGGGAAAACCATCAAAATCGACCTGGACCGGCAGTTGCTGAAACCCTTGGCCGGAACCGGAAAAATGTTCTGCTACAATTCCCCGGAGTATGTCAAGGATATGGGCACCCCGGAGCGGTTCTATGCGGTGGTAGAGGACTATAAAAAAGGCACCGTCCAGGCCAAGAACCTGAAAAACAAGCAGAAAGCTGTCTTCCTGGACCGGGACGGCACGATTAACAAATATGTGGGATTTCTGAGAAATATCGACGACTTCGAGCTGATCGACGGCGTAGCCGAGGCAATCAAGAAAATTAATACCTCCGGCTACCTGGCAATCGTTGTAACCAATCAGCCCGTGATTGCCCGGGGAGAGGTAACGGTCCCCCAGCTCCAGGAAATCCATAACAAAATGGAGACCCTGCTGGGCCTGGAAGGAGCCTACGTGGATGCAATCTACTATTGCCCCCACCATCCCCACAAGGGCTACGAAGGTGAAATTCCGGAACTGAAAATCGACTGTGATTGCCGCAAGCCCAAGCCTGGTATGCTGCTGAAAGCGGCACAGGACTTCAATATCGACTTGGGCCAGAGCTATATGGTTGGCGATGGGGAAAACGATGTGAAAGCCGGAATTGCGGCAGGGTGTAAGTCGATATTGCTTTCCTCTGACCCCAATGCAGCACAAATTGGTCAGATGGATACGTTTGTGTCTGTGCAGGGATTTGTGGAAAAATATCTATAAAAGCGAGTGATAAAACATGAAAGCCATCATCCTAGCCGGTGGTTCCGGCACCCGGCTCTACCCTCTGACCATGGTTACATCCAAGCAGCTTCTCCCCGTCTACGATAAGCCCATGGTCTATTACCCCCTGTCTACCCTCATGCTGGCGGGGATCCAGGACATTCTCATCATCTCCACCCCCACGGATACGCCTCGGTTTGAGGCCTTGCTGGGGGACGGAAGCCAGTTCGGCATCCATCTGACCTATAAGGTCCAGCCCAGCCCTGACGGCCTGGCCCAGGCGTTTATCCTGGGGGAGGAGTTCCTGGCAGGCGAACCCGGGGCTATGGTCCTGGGGGACAATATCTTCTACGGCAATGGCTTCGGGAAGATCCTGAAGGCGGCGGCCCAGAATGCGGAGGAGAATGGTCGGGCCACGGTCTTCGGCTACTACGTGCCGGACCCGGAGCGGTTCGGCGTGGTGGCCTTTGACGAGGATGGCCACGCTACCTCTATCGAGGAAAAGCCCCTGGAGCCTAAGAGCAACTACGCCGTCACCGGCCTCTACTTCTACCCCGCCGGGGTGGACAAGCGGGCCAAGGAGGTAAAACCCTCCCCACGTGGAGAACTGGAGATCACCACCCTGAACGAGATGTACTTACGGGACGGGCTGCTGGATGTGCAGCTGCTGGGCCGGGGCTTCGCCTGGCTGGACACCGGCACCATGGACAGCCTGGTGGAGGCGGCAGACTTCGTCCGGATGATCGAAAAGCGCCAGGGTATTAAGATCTCCGCCCCGGAGGAGATCGCTTACCGCTACGGCTGGATCACAAAGGAAAAGCTTCTGGAATCCGCCGCCCGGTATGGCAAGAGCCCCTATGGAAAACATCTGCAAGCCGTTGCGGAAGGAAAGGTAAGAGGATAATGAAAAAATATTTGATCACCGGCTGTGCCGGCTTCATCGGCTCCAACTTCGTCTACTACATGCTGAAAAAGCACGATGACATTCTCCTGGTCAATCTGGACAAGCTGACCTACGCTGGGAACCTGGAAAACCTGAAGGGCGTGGAAGGGGACCCCCGGCACGTCTTTGTCCAGGGTGATATCTGCGACAAGGAGTTGGTAACGTCCCTGTTTCAGAAATACGACTTTGACTATGTCGTAAACTTCGCGGCTGAGAGCCACGTGGACCGGTCCATTGCCAACCCGGAAATCTTCGTCCAGACCAACGTCATGGGCACCGTGAATCTTTTGCAGCGGGCCAAGGAGGCCTGGTGCAACGCTGAGACCAAGACCTGGAAACCGGGCAAGAAGTACCTCCAGGTATCCACCGATGAGGTCTACGGCGCTCTGGGCGCAGAAGGCTTCTTCATGGAGACTACCCCCCTGTGCCCCCATAGCCCCTATTCCTCCTCTAAGGCCAGCGCGGATATGTTCGTCATGGCCTTCCACGACACCTACGGCATGCCCGTCAACATCACCCGCTGCTCCAACAACTACGGCCCCTACCAATTCCCGGAGAAGCTGATCCCCCTGATGATCAACAACGTGAAGCACCACAAGCAACTCCCCGTCTACGGCGACGGTATGCAGGTCCGGGATTGGCTCTATGTAGAGGATCACTGCAAGGCCATTGACATGGTCTGCGAGGGCAGCAAAATTGGCGAGGTCTACAACGTGGGCGGCCACAACGAGCGGCCCAATATCTTCATTGTAAAGACCATCATCTCCCAGCTCCACGACCGGCTGAATGACGAGGGCATCAGCGAGGACCTGATCAAGCACGTAGAGGACCGCCTGGGCCACGACCGCCGCTACGGCATCGACCCCACCAAAATCAAGAACGACCTGGGCTGGTATCCCGAGACCCCCTTTGAAAGGGGCATCGTCCTGACCATCGACTGGTACTTACAGCATGAGGATTGGATGAATAACGTTACCTCCGGCACTTATCAGAAGTACTACGAGGACATGTACAAGGCCAAAGCGGAGGTAATGGCATGAAATTTTTCGTAACCGGCGTGGGTGGCCAGCTGGGCCACGACGTCATGAATGAGCTGCACAAGCGGGGGCATGAGGGTATCGGCTCCGACATTGCCCCCCAGTATGCGGGCGTGTCCGACGGCTCCGCTGTCACTACCATGCCCTACGTGTCCCTGGACATTACGGACAAGGAGGCCGTGGAGAAGACGATCCGGGAAATAAACCCCGATGTCGTTATCCACTGCGCTGCCTGGACCGCCGTGGACATGGCCGAGGACGACGACAAGGTAGCCCTGGTTCGCAAGGTCAACGCCGGGGGCACCCAGAACATCGCCGATGTCTGCAAGTCCCTGGACTGCAAAATGCTATACCTGTCCACGGACTATGTCTTCAACGGCCAGGGAACTGAACCCTGGAAGCCCGACTGCAAGGACTATCAGCCCCTGAACATCTACGGCCAGACCAAGCTGGAGGGGGAACTGGCTGTGGCCAACACCCTTACCAAATACTTTATCGTCCGCATCGCTTGGGTTTTCGGTCTTAACGGAAAGAACTTTATCAAAACCATGATCAACGTGGGCAAGACCCACGATACCGTCCGGGTGGTGAACGACCAGATCGGCACCCCCACCTACTGCTTCGACCTGGCCCGCCTTCTGGTGGACATGTGCGAAACCGAGAAGTACGGCTACTACCACGCCACCAATGAGGGCGGGTACATCAGTTGGTATGATTTTTGCGTAGAGTTCTACAAGCAGTACGGCCTGACCACAAAGGTGATTCCCGTCACCACCGCCGAATACGGCCTGAGTAAGGCCGCCCGGCCCTTCAATAGCCGCCTGGATAAATCTAAATTGGTGGAAAACGGCTTTACGCCCCTGCCTACCTGGCAGGATGCGGTCAGGAGATATCTGAAGGAGGCGCAGCTGTAATGGGTAATTTCACCTTCCACAGTACAGAAATTCCTGGTGTCATCGTCATTGAGCCGAAAGTCTTCGGTGACGACCGGGGCTACTTCATGGAGACCTACAAGCTGGACGACTTCGCCGCCGCAGGCATCGATAAGCCCTTCGTCCAGGACAACCAGAGCCGTAGCACCCGGGGTGTCCTCCGGGGCCTGCACTTCCAGAAGGAGCACACCCAGGGCAAGCTGGTCCGGGTGACCATGGGAGAGGTCTACGACGTAGCTGTAGACTGCCGCCCCGGCTCCGCCACCTATGGCAAGTGGGTGGGGGTGACCCTCAGCGCCGAGAATAAGAAGATGTTCTACATCCCCGAAGGTTTTGCCCACGGCTTCTTGGTCCTTTCTGACGTAGCCGAATTCTGCTACAAGTGCACTGATGTCTACGATCCCACCAGCGAAGGCGGCATTCCCTATGACGACCCCACGGTAAACGTCCACTGGCCCGACTGCGGCTGTGCCCACAAAACCAGCGCCAAGGACAAAGAGCATACCCCCTTTGCGGAGCAGCGCTTCGAATACTTCAAAAAATATCTGTAATCCGTATAACATAGCCATTGGGCACTTGTTGTCCAATGGTTAAATTTTGTGCGCCCGGTGGGCGCACGTTCTCTAGGGTGAAAGTCCCGAAGTCGCCCGGTAGCGGGAAGGCTTAGCCGAAGGATAAGGGATAAGGCAAGGGTGTCCGTCGTGAGGCGGAATCTGAAGAAAGCCGGATTTTAGGAGTTAAAAGGTCTCTTAATGGGCAAAACGTAAGCGTCAAACCTCCCTACATCTTGTCTACCATACCATCTCCGTGAGATAATATTTCAAACTTCAAATGTCTCCCTTAGTCTGCATGGGAGACATTTGGCATATAGGGAGATGGTCAAAATGGAACAAAGTCTACAAGCACTGCCCAAGCAGGAACGGCTGGAGCAGTGGAGCGGGAAAATTGCAGCTTGCCGTGGCAGCGGGATGACGGTTCGGGCGTGGTGTCAGGAACGTGGCATTTCGGAAAAACGTATTACTACTGGCAGCGGCGGCTGTTTCAGGAATTAACACGCACACAGGCGCAGGGCAGCGGGTTTGCGGATATAACGCCAGCCAACGTAGGAGGCTCTGGCCAAATCGCCGCAAAGGTCCACATCTTAGGTTCGGAGATTGAAATATACAACGGAGCGGATGCAGCGACGTTGGAAGCGGTGTTCCGGGGACTGCGGTCATGCTGAGTGATTTTACAGGAGCCGACAAGGTCTATCTCGCCTGCGGCTATACGGATCTTCGGCTTGGGATCGACGGACTGTCCGCACTGGTCAAGCAGCAATTTTCATTGGATCCTTTGGAGAACTGTCTGTTTCTTTTCTGCGGAAGAAGACGGGATCGGATCAAGGCACTATATTGGGAGGGAAACGGCTTTCTTCTCCTCTACAAGCGTTTGGAATCGGGCATCTTCCAGTGGCCGCGGAAAGAAAGCGAAGCCAAAGCCCTCACCATGTAGCAATACCGCTGGCTCATGGAGGGACTCAGCATTGACCAGCCAAAGGCGCATAGGCAGATAAGTGGATTGAAAATTGTATAAAACGGTTCATTTTTCTGTACTTTTCTACATTTATATGGTATAATCATTCCACGAAAAAGACAGATTCTTGCCGGACAAGCACCCCGGAAACCGTTACAATTTCCCGGGCGGAATATGAGGAACTTCAAGCTCAGAGCAGACGTGTTTCTGAGCTTGAGGGTCGTATGAACGTGCTCATGGAGGCACTGCGCCTTGCGCAGCGCAAGCGTTTCGGTGCGACTTCTGAAAAGAGCGAGGACACACTCTCCGAGCAGCTGAGTTTTCTGTTTAACGAAGCGGAAGTGTTTGCGGAAGAATCACGGGACAAGGAAGATGTGACCGTTGTAGCTGCCCATAAGCGTCACAAAAAGCATGAATACACGTTGGACAAAATCCCAGAGGATGTTCCGGTAGAACAAGTTGAGCACCGGCTGGAAGGACAGGAACTGGTCTGCCCCCCAATGCGGTGGAGAGCTGACGGAGATTGGAAAAGAAGTTGTCAACAAGCTGAAAATCATTCCCGCACGGGTGGTTGTGGAACAGCATATCTACTACAGCTATGCCTGCCAGCACTGTAACAAGGAGAATATTACAACACCTGTGGTACGTGCGCCCAGAGAGAATCGTTTTCTGCCCGGCAGTTTTGCTACGCCAGAGGCCGTTGCCCATATTATGACACAAAAATTTGTCATGGGCATACCCATCTACCGTCAGGAACAAGAGCTGAATCGCCGTGGTATTCAGTTAAGCCGGCAGACCATATCTAACTGGATTCTAAAAGCGGCCGAAGACTACTTAAAGCCGGTATATGACCGACTGCACCGGGAACTGCTTGTCCGAGAGGTACTCCATGCGGATGAAACGACGCGCCAAGTCCTCCATGAGCCTGGAAAAGCACCTCAAAGCGACAGCTATATGTGGCTCTACCGCACCAGCGGGGATACGCAAAAGCCCATTGTGCTGTACGAATACCAGCCGGGGCGGGGTGGAAAACATCCAAAGGAATTTCTGAATGGCTTCCATGGATACCTCCATACAGACGGCTATGCCGGGTATCATAATCTTCCGGAGGAGATAACCGTGGTTGGCTGCTGGGCTCATGCCCGTAGAAAATTTGACGAGGCGGTAAAATCTCTTCCAAAGGGAAAAGTCAAAGGAAGCGCCGCGTCCCAGGGATTGGCGTACTGTAATCTGCTGTTTGAAAAAGAGCAGAGTCTGGAAGGGGCAGCACCGGAAGAACGTTATAAGCAGCGGCTGAAGCAGGCAAAACCTGTTTAGACGCTTTGTGGCCGTGGGCAAGTATCCGGAACGCCGCACCGAAATCTGCGCTGGGCAAAGCACTGACTTATCTGAAAGGGCAATGGCCTTACCTGACGAATTATCTGAAAGACGACAGGCTGGAGATATCCAATAACCGGGCGGAACGGAGTATCAAGCCCTTTGTCATCGACCGGAAGAATTTTCTGTTTGCCAATACTCCAAGAGGTGCTGCCGGAAGCGCGGTTATGTTCAGCCTTATACGCACCGCTATGGAATATGGATTGGATCCCTACGAGTATCTTTCTCACGCTCTCCGCATGGCAGCCAGGATGGATTTGACAAAATCTGAAAATGTTGCCGCATTGCTGCCAGAGAACGCTCCGTTGGAATGCAGAATTTCTGCTCCAAAATAAAGAAAGGGATGAATACGATGTTGGATCTGAAAAACATGACAGACGAAGAATTCAGTATTCTGGTTACCCCCTCCGCTCCGCAGGTCGCCATGTATGTAAAAGTAGAGGAAACAGGGAGTGTGCTGCTCAGCAGTAAAGTGGCAGAAAAATTGGCAAAGATGCCCGTCCAGATTCGATTCAACAAGGATTGTACTGCGATCCAGATCTGCGTAGCAGGAAGTTGCGACAGCGTGACATTTCCAAAGAGCGGCAGAAAAACAGTTCCCAATGCCGCAAAAATTCTCAGAGAGAACAGAATTCAATTTCCAGCAATTTTTAACGGCGAGATTTGTGGCGAAAACGCAAAATGGAGAGGAGAGCTCCAGGTAAACCCTACTGGCAAGCCCTCGCAAACTATCCGAAGCACAAGGAAGAAATAGATGCGCTTCCAAGAGAATGTGATAACATTTTCGCCCTGTATCCGTACGAAAATAGTAAATACCTGATGGAGGAAGATGATTTCTTTATGGGGCTTGTCGTCCATTGCGCAGAAGCAAAGCTTGCAACCGGAGGAACTTTCCTGGAACGGGTACGCAGAGCAATTGAAGCTGACCTTTATAAGCAGAAACAAGAAATGCGCAAGCTCTACAATCCATATCGCAATAAGCTGGGCGCTGGTCACTCGGACGGGTGCATCCTCCGGTAATTTAATTTCACTGTTCAGTATAAGAATCAGTTGATTATTTTGCTCAACTGCGGTATACTGAGTTTGCGTTCCAGAGTTTTTCATGGTAGTTTAATTCTAACGCAAAAAACCACATCAGCCAAGCCCTTTCGGGATGGCCGATGTGGTTTTTTCGTGGGCGTATTTTGCAACAGGCCCTTTCCCTGCCCGGATTCTGAAAAATGTTTCTTTGTCTATGGCGGTGCATCCGTTGAGCCGCCGCCTATGCTCTACTCCTCGTCATCATCTCGTCATCATCAGACTACGAGGAGATCATGTGAATATCGCCTGTGTCCATGTCCATCGCCATGTGATCTCCCATGCGCATCATGATACTCCCATCGGAGTCCATCGCCATGCTGTCAGAAATGCTCATGGCGAAGTCGCCGTCATCGTAGTCGAAAATGTACTTTGACATACCGTGCACCTCCAATTTTAATCATCGTATTCCGGATAGTCAGGTGCCCACTCGGGCATCCAATGCGCTTTGTTTCTGCGGTTTGCATTGTGAGTTTTCTGGTGCGATCTGTGGTTCGGATTCATCTGATTGGCACGATTGTCGGCATCAGCTCGATATGCCTTGCTATTGGGATTATGCAGATTCGCCCAGTGATCCAGTTGTTCTTTGGTATGTGTTTTTCCTGATACCTTTCCCATAATCAGCCTCCTTTCTGAGCCGAAAAAAGTCCATGCACTTTGCTTCGTGCGTGGACTGCGATCATCCGGAAGACCGCTTTGCACGCAACAAAACAAACCCGACGAAAGAACACTCTCTTCGGTTCGATTTTGTGGTGCAAAGCATCGAAACAACAGGGGGACAACGACAGTCAACCAGCAAACTGCTTTCTCAATTCCATAATGAGAATTTGATTGGAATCAATAGTTTCGAGGATTTACATATTTTTTTACTCGCTTCGTTGTCTATGTCACTGCCGTTCGATATGATTCGTACTCTCATGATACGAACGATCAAAGTTCAGGACAGTCCAACAATTTAGCGCTATCATGATAACACGAATGGGAAGCGAATGCAATGGGAAACTGCAAATTTCCACGACGATTGTGTTCATTAGTCAATGATGTGAGACCGTAAAAAAGGAAAGAGTTCTAGAATTAGCAGAACGTTTTTTCGGACTCCAACTCCAGACGTTTTTGTATCGGCGATTTCCAGTTCAAGACTGA
>Ga0129313_1000729_pt1 | contig 24460 bp, 14 predicted proteins | sample O1105metagenome_FD_94436 | JGI IMG/M metagenome (GOLD analysis project Ga0129313, IMG submission 94436) | Orangutan group fecal microbial communities from fecal samples from Wisconsin, USA - O1105 metagenome | ecosystem: Host-associated > Mammals > Digestive system > Large intestine > Fecal...
ACTTGATACACTCTCGCAGGCCCAGAAGGATAAAGTCGAGTTTCTGTGCAATGAATGCTGCTCGTTTTACTGTAAAGACAGAAAAGCGTGCTACGAAAATGTAAGCATGAAAAATCTCGGAGAAAACTGTCCCGAGCATATCTGTACCTCACCTGATGCCAAGGACGGATACCGTTTTTCAAAAGCAATGAAAAATCCCGGATTTATCAGTATAAATGACATCATCAACACATATCTGCCCCTCGGTTTTTCTAATTTCAAAATAGAAGGCAGAGGACTCGGAAGTGCTGTCAATTTCGAATTTCTGCTTTATTATCTCACAAAGCCGGAATACCAGCTTACTGTCCGTGAAGAGATCTATCTCGACAGCATGCTGGATCTGTTCTGAATATTTGGTATACTCATTAATTAGAAACGAATATAAACAGTATTTGACTACTAAAAATAAGATGAATAAAAGTCAAAAGGAGAATGAGGTAAAATGTGAATAAAATTTATGGGAAAATACAATGAGAAACTTGACTCTCTTCCTAAAAAAGAGATGGTACCTGGGGCAAAAAGGATTAAAAAAATTGATAACCTTGTAGTTCTTACAATCGTTATGACTATTCTGTCATGTATATTGTTATACGTATTTGGTATATTTCTTGTCAATTACTTTGGAAAGGCTTTACCCGAATAACATTTTCATCTTGACAATCAAATAATCATGTGCTAATATGCTGATAAGACCGACTGCTTTCACAATCGGTCTCATCATATACTCTTTTATTGCACTATTTTTCGTTTACACAGAATTTGGGATTGACTCGAAGTTTATTTCCATTATTATGCCATGATTTCTACGAATAAAGACGGAGGTTTTGATAATAGCCAAAAGGAAGTGACGGATGTACATCATGATGGGACTATATCGATAATGAAAAATGCGCATATTAACGGTCTAAAATCGCTTGTAATCTAGAGTAATAATTTTTTTGAGTAAAAATTCTTGTATGCGGAGGGCGTCACCTGATGTAATGCCCTTAATAGATGTATCAATGTCGCCGTTTAGCTGTCCCTGTTCTGTTATATGGTTTTTGTCTGTGCCCTCAAGTCCATATTTGTTGGGATTTGCAAGGCTCTGCATAATGAGAACAACGTCAGACATATCAACTTGTGTATCGCAGTTTGCGTCACCAGCCTTAAATTCGGCAGTTGTTTTTTCACTTGTTATCTTGATATATCCCTGAACGATACCTTTGGTAAATGTCCATGATTCCATAGTTTCATCACGAGCTTCATTTACAAGCTGTTCAACATTTCCATATCTTATTTGAATTGGATAGATATCACCTGGTTTACAATCTGAAGGAATTGTTAAAGGAAAATAACACATAACACCGTCTTTGCCGTCATTTTTATTGTCGGCAAATGCAATAAATAGTTGATTATTATATGAATCAAGTCGTTTATCTAAAATTTTTATTGATTTTAAAGCAGAACCATAAACTACTTTATCATCAGCGCCTACAAATGATAGTTTTTTATCCCAAATTATACTTATTCCTCCCGCACAGTATTCTTTTTCAGCATTTTTGATCGATAATGTTATCATCTGAGATGGATTTGCTCTTGCTTCTTCAAGTGAAAGTTCTATACGGCTTAAAGATAATATTGGTTTTACAGATGCTTTATCTACATCAACTTCGTCAAAATGGCTCAAATTGCCTACAGCAGATCTTGTATCATCATAAGAATACTTTGTTGTTGTAGTTATTGTTGGATTTTGGGTTGTAGTAGTTGTAGTTGGTGGGATCTTTGGTGTCACAGATATAGTCATATCATAATTATTAGATATTATGTACCTTATAATTCTGTCTGCATCAGCACCTGTTATCTTGACTGTCGCGGGATTAACAGGCATTCCTGTGATATCCTGAGGATCAACAACGTCTGCGTTTACTCTGCCCTGAGCCTTATCAAATGTGAAACCATAGTCTGCAAGGAATCTATCAATGTCAGTAGCCATGTTTCTGATAGCAACAACGTCTGCAACATTTACCTTACCGTCAACGTTAGCATCACCCCACATTGTCACATTGATTTTCTTAACAGGAATAGGATAAGAAGTAGTTGTTGTTGTTATGGATGTCGTTGTACTAGCAGCATTAGTCGATGTATTAATAGGAGTATTAGTAACATTAACAAATAACTGTACTACATTGTATTTATTATCTATTATACTTATAACTGCATTTCCTAAACCAATAGCCGTTACAATACCAGATGGTGATACTACAGCAACGTCGGTATTATTAGATTTAAAAATAACATCTTCTATATTAATTGGTATTGAATATTGTCCTCCATTGCCTAAGGAAATAGATTGCACATCTAATTTAAGAGGATCAGTAGTTGCTGTGGTTATTTTATACGTTGTCGTGATTGTTGTCGTCCTATATTCTGTAGTTGTATTTGTTGCCTTAGTTGTTGTGGTTGTTGGAGTTGTTGTAGGTGCTGCAATCTCAATATATCCCTGTTTAACATTGCTAAAAGCATAATCTCTTATTTTTTCAGTGTCTACACTGCCTTTAAGATCAAATAGGTCACCATCAACGAAAGAAACATTGATAGGGTACTTTTTGCCAACCTCTGGATTCTTAACCTTAAGCTGGAACTGCCAGAGAGCTACACCATCAGTTGTAGCCTCGTAAGGTGTGTCGTTACCGAATGTGAGGAAGAGACCATTGGCACCATCTGTTACAGCACGGTATGCACCGTAAACGAGCATATCCTCAGCATTTACCTTTGTTCCTTTGATTTCGATTGGAACAAGCTCAAGTCCCTCATCATATGTGATGTGGATACCTGTTGAGTCAAACTTTGTAGCATTTAAACTCTTTGCAGAAAGAGTAATCATCTGAGCGTTCTTAGCCTCGTCAAGAGTTATTGTCTTTTGTGTGAGTTCAAGAGATGCGCCTGTGAAGTTAGAAGACTTGCCTGTTGAAAAATATCCAACCGCATATTCTGCATTTACCGTCATCGGAATAATTGAACTCGTTATTAAGCATATACCCGAAACTATACCTGCTATTATCTTCTTGAATTTCATACATTATCACTCCTTACTAATCATTAGTCAAATGTGTTTTGCATAGTATATTATCTTATAAGTTGATTATACAATACAATATTAACAATTTCAATGATAAGAGTAAAATTTTACAATAAGTTAATAATATACGTGAAGTGCTACAATAACTGTATAACAAGCTTGTACATATCGCATATAAAATGTTACAAAGAGTAATTAAGCAACGTGCGTGTATAAATGGTATAATATCATGATGTAGCTTGAATTATGGGAAACTAAAAAAGCATAGAAGATTTGTTATATGTCAACGTTCACCTTCTGACTGTTGAAAGGCACAGCCGATTAATGCAAATAAAACCTGCATGATTTGAAAACCTTGTGTCTGAAGTGGATAACCGCTTCTTGCAATGAGCAGAGGAGGTTCGGTTTCAGTCTGCTCTTATAAAAAGCAAAAACTCCCTGTGATTAAAGCACAGGGAGCAGTTTTGTAATCAGAGAATGTAACTTTCAAATCTGATGTTAAATTATATTACTAATGCATTGTGATACACAGATATAAGTGTGAATCCTGATAGACCAAAGGAAAACGGTTGATAGCAAAAGAAAACGCAAAAAACAAAAGAAATCGCGGTATAGCAAAAGAAATCGCCGTTCATATGCCGTTTTCTTTTGGCTGTGTAAGGGCTGTTTATAATGGTGGGATTTACATGAAATTTGCAGTATTTCTTCGTTCAGATAATAACGCATTAAAAAGCCTGAATCCGTGTGGGGGTTAGCCCATTTCAGGCAATCAGTCTCACGGATTCAGGATATAATTATCTTATCTGTAAAATTTTCTGTTCATCTTTCCGTTGTAGGTTCTTGCAACCTCATCAACCTCTTCGATCTTATTAGGAGTTTTGTAAGGCTCAAGGCTGTGTGAAAGCTGACGGCGGATTTCGTATGCATCCATAGTGCCCTTTTCTTTCATTACAACAAGAAGTTTAAGTGAATTGCCGTAAAGCTCATTTTTTTCTGCGATACAGATACAATCCTTTATTCCTTCAATGCGGATAGCGGCTGACTCAACCTCCTCCGGCGCAACCTTAAGTCCGCCTGTGTTGATAACATCATCAGCACGTCCTTTTACAAATACAAAGCCGTTTTCATCGACATAGCCGAAATCATTTGTATAGACTATTCCGTCTTCAAGAATTTCAGCTGTAAGCTCAGGCTCGTTGTAATAGCCTTTCATTACTGAATTGCTTCTGAATGCAAGTTTGCCCATGTTTTCCTTAGATGATTTTATTGGTTTACGCTCATCATCTACAACAATTGCTTCATTATTCGGCAAAAGCTGTCCTATGCAGTATTCAAGACCTTTATGCTTATTGAAAACAAGATTTGAGAGAATACCTGCCTCAGATGAACCGTATGCGTTGTGAAAATTAGTATTTGGGAGCAATTTCATTGAAAGCTCCTTATCATGCTCAAGCAATGGTGCTGTACCGAGCTTGATGTCGCCTATTTTGTCAGCATATTTTGCGAATTCATCAGGTACCATAGTTATAAGGATTCTGAGATTTGCGGGAACAAGTGAAAGGACCAATTTTTCACACGGATAGTCAAGTGCCTTGAAGTATGCCTTTAAATCAGCCATTCCACGAAGGATGTAAACTGTTCCTCCGCTGCGGAGCATTCCTCCTGTTTCCCATATTCCCTTTGCGTGATTAAGCGGAGTAGGAGTAATAAACACACCATGCTCAGCGTAGTACTTCATATCAAGGAAATCAGCGATTTTTTGTTCAGATGCACCCATTGCTTTGAATGAAATTTCAACACCCTTTGATGCGCCTGTTGTACCTGTTGTAAACATGATGATCTGTGTGTCATTTTCAGACGGAAATTCAAGACCGCTCATGTCATCTGCAAGTGAGCTGCTTTTTGAACGAATTTCCTGCATTGAGAAATATTTCAGATTATCAGGTAAATCATTTATGGCAATTCTTTCGGAAATAACAGCGACTGTTTTCAATTTTAAGGCAACTTGTACTGTTGAACTTGATGGCATATTTTGTTCAAGAGCACATGGAACAGCGCCTGCAAGCTGTAATCCGTAGTAGCAGATTAAATAGCTCGAACTCTGTGCAGCTTTTATGGCGACCAAATCTCCCTTATTTATGCCGTTTTCTCTGAAAAAATGAGCTGCTCTGCAGATTTCTTTCCAGAATTCTGAATATGTAAGCTGTTCTTTATTTGATATAACAGCAATTCGATTGGATTTTGCAACTGCGTAACCAGAAATTACGCTAAGAATGGTATTATTCATTTTAGCTCCTTTATAGATTTTTGTACTGATTAAGCTATGTGTCTATGGATTGATTAAGTTCCCACACTCAATCAAACATTATATAGCAGTATCTGCACACAACACGTTTACATTATATCATTGAGCAATCAGTTTGTCAAGAAGCGATTATAAAAATCACGATCATATGCAGTGGATAGTAAATATAGAAGAATCAGCGATTGATTTTCTTTTTCAATGGAGTGCTGCTGCGGTCAAGCTCTCCGCTGTAAAGATGTATCGGTATCAGAGCGAGGAGCGCACCATAATTGAAAGAGAAAGCTGCAAAGCTATCATAGTATTTCAGGAATGATATCGGTAGAATTATTATAGTTGCTGCGATAAATGCAGATAGCATCTTATACCTTTCGTTATTGAAAAAGAGAAAATTATTGTCCGGACTGGAATAATATAGCCCCAGTCCACAAACTGTGCGAAGGAAATTGCAATTGCATTTAATATACCTTTGACTGTAAAGTTCAGCTTATCACATAAAAAAGGCGATGTTTTAATTCGCGAAGGTATAAGTGTGGATCCTGATATGCTGCAAAAGAAAGGACTCTGTTTAACACAGAGTCCTTTGCATTTCAGGTCTTACTTTTCATTTTTCTTGCGTGGAGCGAGAACTTCCGACTTTGCGATCGCAGCAAGACCGAATACGATCATCATAGCTGCTCCGAATGCTATAAGAATATTTGACATGGAGTTATTACCTGTCTGAGGGAGCTCAACTGCTTCACCTGCGGCATTTGTTCCTTTGCCTGTTTCTGGATCGATGATGTATGTATCGAGTACATTATCTTCATTATCCATTAAGATGATCTCGCGTTTGCCGTCCTCAGTTGTTTTGATAGATGTAACGCCTACCATTTTTCCTGTCTTGTTCTGTAAGTCTGTTATAGCTTCCTTAACAAGAAGCTGATCAGCAGCAGACATTTCATTTGCTTCAGATGATGCCTTATCAGAAGTTGTTGCAGCAGTTGTTGTAGTAGTTGTGGTGGTGGTATTAGTTGCTGTTGTTGTAGTGATTGCCGCAGCAGTAATAGGACCATTGCCGCTGAGATCGTAATCATAGCCGCTGAAATCCTTTACTTCGCCCTTTGCTATGAGCTTGCAGCCGTCCTTTACAGTAATAACTGTTTCGGGGGCAATAAGCACGCTGATATAATCAGGGATAGTAATGTCAGAAGTTACGTTAACATTACCGAAGAGTGAAATCTCGGTCTTTTGACCTTCCTTTACAGCGTCTTCAACTGCAACTCTGATATCTGCATAAGTTTTCTTGTTGCTGAGCATAGCGACAGCGTTTGGATTGATGCTGATGCTGTCAACGATGTCGCCGCAGATATCGCATACCTTAACGGCAACACCTGATTCTCCGCCCTTTGGAGGAACAACGAGTGTGAATTTGCCTGTAGAGCTGCACTCGTGTTCTGCTACGCTGATTATCTGCTTTTCTTCCTTGGTACCGTCTGAATAATCAACGTGGAGAATGCCTTTTTTGCCTGTTTCGTTTGAAGTGAGCATGATAACTGTCTCACCTGTTACAGTGATCTTGCCGTCAGCGTCGGGAGCGATACCGTTTATTTCGGATATCTCAAATACCTTGCTGCTTGCTGTATCTGAAACATTGCCTTCCTCTGAAGGAGCAGGCTGTCTTCTTGTTCCGTCAGGTTCCTCAACATAAACGGTTGCGGTAACATCAGGAGACGGAGGAGTGATTGTTAATAATGATACAGAATGGAGTATAAGCGCTTGTGGACTGAGGTTAAGCTCATGGTTAAGATGCTGAGTGTATGCTGAATAGCTGCCGGAACTGCTTGATGTTGTGGCAAGTAAGCAGTTCAATACATAATTCTGTCTGAATGAAGTGTAGGTTGCTCTTGAATCAAATCTGTCGTTGTAGAATGCGCTGCTGAGTGATCTGAATGCTGCGTTTGTACCTACCACGTGGATACCGCCCATTGAAGGAGTACCGTTATCGATTATCTTGATTTCGTAAGGAACTGTCATATCAGAACCTGCGAAGCTTACTGATACGTTATTGAGGATATGCTCAACAGGCATCTCGCTTAAAGCACGCTCGTAGAAACAGTTGAAAATGTAATCGCCGAGAAGTTCGGGACGGTGCGAAGCTGCAAGAAGAGTGCGGTAATAGTGAGCGTTTCTTTCCTCTGTGCCGATGTACTGTTCATATACCGACTTCCAGAGATCCTTGATATTCAGCTTGATAACAGCTGATTCACCCGGAGCGAGCTCATCTACCTCGATACGTGCAGCATTTCTCTTGTCCATGAGATCCATGTGCTTTGTAGCTACAGGCTGGAAATTGTTGTTTCTGTAAGCACGGTAGAGAGTAGCGTCAGAACCCTGCTCTATTCTTGTGATAACATTTTCAAGATCGTAGATAGGCTTGTCCGAAACATTTTCAAGCTTGATCTTTACAGGGTACATCTCCTTGTAGTAAGAATATCTTGGAAGCTCAACTGTCATTTTAAGAGCCGAGCTTGAATATACGTGGAGAGAATCCTTTGACTCAAATGTATACTTGAATTCCTCGCCTCTGTTCTTTCCTGCGAAGTCTGCTGTAAGGTCGTAGTCGCCCTCTTTGTCTCCGCGGATATACCAGTCGGCAGTTTTTACTTCATTTGGCTTAAGGTCGCCGAAATCCTGTTTAAGATCGCCCTTTACGAGAGTAAGTCCCTCAGGGTAATTCAGTGTAGCAGAACAGTTTGTAAGAGTCTGTGTATCATTGTTTACGACGATGAGCTGAACGTCATAGAATTCCTTGAGCCACTTGCTCTTGCCGTAGATTATCATGTACATTTCTTCTTCAACTGTTTCTGTGCGCACTACATAAGCGCCCAGTCCCGGAACGTATGTAGGTCTGCCTGTAGTGAGAACAACGCCTTCGCTGCCTCCAACAGTGATTACAACGTGCTCGCGTGAAGAAGAACCGTTGTTGTTGTATGCAACTACTCTGTCGATAACAACGCCTGCTGCGTCGAAATCAGCCTCGATAGAGTACTTGAAGCTGTTGAAGTTGTCATCGCCCGAAATATCGATACCTGCGTCGATAACCTCCTGCTTTGTCATAGGAGTTACCTTGAGCTCGCCCTTGATATCAAGACGTGCAGGCTTTTCATCAATATCAGCAGGTCTTTCGGAGACATTTTCCCATTCACAGATGAAGTACTTTCTGTTGCCGCCTGGGAGATCGTTCCATTGACCTGAGCTGTATGTATGGATATAGTCCTCGTGACCGCCAAGGTTATTTGGCTCGCCGCTGCTCCAGTTGGTATATACCATAGGCTCGCCTGTGATCCAGCCGAACTCACCGTTTTCGTCACGCTTACCGCCTAACCAGCATTCGCTCAGACCTGCTTCTGTAAGAAGATTGGTGATCTGTGCCTGCTCTTCAAGAGAAGTGAGTGTGGCAAGGTGTCCGTTGACGCTTCGGCAGTATTCCTCAGCCTCTTCCCATGTCATTGCGTCCGCGAATACCTTATAGTGGTTCTTATCGGGAAGCGGACCAAGTGTTGTAGTAGTTGTGGCAGTGGTTGTTGCTGTGGTGGTTGTTGTTGAAGATGTAGTTGATGTAGAAGTTGTAGAAGTTGTAGAAGTTGTTGAAGTTGTTGATTCAGAGCTTGTTGCAGATGTTGTGGAGGTTGCAGTAGTTGTAGATGTAGTAGTTGTGGTGGTTGTTGTTGTAGATGTTGCAGTAGTTGTTGTTTCTGCTGCGTCTGTCACAGTGAAATAAAGCTCGTTATCCTCATTTAAGGTAACTGTACCGTTAACACCTAATTTGCTAAGGTATCCTGACACCATAGAAGCCTGATCGAACTTTGAGAGACCGTCGGTTATTACGCCCGAAGCCTCTGCGTATATACTTGTATCGGCAGAAGTTATAGTGCTTGTGATATTTAACTTATGTCCTTCAGGAAGGTGGATACCGCCTTTTTTACCTTTAATACTGATGTTGTTTTGGAGATTGACAGCGGTTTTTCCTGCGCAGTTGATACCGTATTCGCTGTCACCGATGAGCTTGCCGCCTGAGATGTTGATAGTACCTGATGATGATTGAGTATAAATAGCTGAATCAATATCGGAAATCACCTCAGAGCCTGTAATGTTGACAGTACCTGAGTAGCCTGTATTCATCCATATCGTACAGCCTACAGAGTGTTCCTTTGTTGTGTGCTTGCTGGTATTCTTGAGAGTACCGCCCACAAGGTTGGTCACACCGCTGCTGGTTCTGAGAGAAAGGGGATTGCTGTAGTACGAGGTAACGACGCCGCCGTACAGATTGAAGTTACCGCTGCCGTTGATACCTATGGTCGCACTGTCATTTCCTTGGTCGTTACCGTTGAATGTACCGCCGTATATATTGAGGGTACCGTATACTGTGAAGAGATTGCCGCCTGATTTTTCATTAATTGTACCTGTCTTTTCGGCGGAGCTGTCTCTTATATTCACCTTGCCGTTAACGTATATACCATTAATATTTATGGTATGACCGTTGAGGTCAAGGTCGAGGATATCGCTTACACTTACCGAATCTGTTTCAACGTCGCACATGAGCTTGTAAGCTCCCGACTTCGGCAGGCTTGTTGAGTCTGTCCATTCCTTGCACTCTGCGGCAGAATTGTTATACTCGCAGATAAATCCGAAGTTCTGAGTACCGTAGAAGCTGTAATTTTCGTATGTTCCGTCACTTTTTATATCGTCCCATTTTCCTACGGGGATATCGTTTTTAACTCCGTAAAGCAAAACAGCGTCCTGTTGACCGTCAAGGTTATTCGGATTGTTATATTTTTCGTCCCAGTTTGTGTAATCTAAAGCTTCACCTGTTACCCAGCCGAACTGCTTTTCATCATTTAATTTAAGACCTATCCAGTAGTTGTTCTTGATATCAGACTTTTCTCTGAGGATAGACTCAACTACCAGCTGCTCCTGCTCGGAAGTGATAGTAACAAGATGACCGCCGCGGCTCTCGCAGAATTCCTCAGCCTCCTGCCATGTCATGCCGTCATTGAATACCTCATAATTGTCGGGATTTGGGTAGTACTTCCACTCGATCGTGCCTGTATAAGGCAAAATGCTCTCATTCTTGCTTGTTGATACAAGCTGATATTCCTTTAATACCAACTCTGCGTCACGAATCGTGACCTTTCCGTCAAGGTCAACATCGGCTGCCTTGAGATCGATGTCGCTGATATCTCCCTTTGCAGCATATCTGGCGATAAGGGAAGCGTCAACAGCGTTGACAGATTTGTTGCCGTCTGCGTCTCCGTAGATCACAGCAGTATCCGTTGTTGGCTTTTCGTCACCCCACCAGAGAGTTTTCTGAGGGGAAATTTCAGCATTCGGAGCTGTATCTATCGCTGTTACATTAAGGGCTGTTGTCGTTGCAAGCTGTCCTGCCGCTACGGAAGCTGCTGCCAATAATGATACTGCTCTCTTAGCTTTTTTTCTGAAAAAACTATGCTTCATTGTAATTACCTCCTTTTGATGATAGGATTGGTGAGTAGTTTTTTATATTGTCATACGGCAATAAAACAATATATGTAAATTATATGCTGTTTTATACAAATTGTCAATGATAAAGCCTGTTAGTTTTGATTTTTTTCTGATTTTTTGTGCTGTTTGCACAAAGGAAATGGTCAGTCGGGCGGGAAGCATTTGCTCGTGGTTTTCGTCAGCCGAAATGGCTCTCTTTTATTCAAAGTTCCGTTTTATTCTCAGTCATATCACAGCTTATCTGATTTTTTGATCTGAAGTAAAAATATGCGGCAAAGCACATTGCTATCTGCAATACCGTTGAGCATGGTATTGCCATTCCTATGAGGAAAAGGGAGTTGTTTCCGATTTTCTGCATCAGAAAAGCAAATGGTATTCTTACAAGAAAAGCTCCGCAAATGCCCTGCAGCATTACGAACTTAGTTTTTTCTATGCCGTTATAATAACCGATAAAGCAGAACAGGAAACAGGTATTCAGGCAGTCTATGGCATATGCTTTCAGATAATCCCATGCGGCTTTGACCGTATCGGCTTCGGGTGAAAAGATACCTGCAAGGAGGTCGCCGCGGAAGAATGTGATAAAGAACATTGCGATTCCGAATGCAAACGAAACGGCGATACCTGTTTTTAGTGCAGTATTTGCTCTTTTCATCTGCCCTGCGCCGTAATTCTGAGCTACGAATGCGGTCATTGACTGCATAAAGGAAAGTGGGACAAGCATGATAAATACGCAGACCTTTTCGGCAACGCCAACTCCTGCGGAAGCGGTAACGCCTATCCTGTTTACGATACCAAGCATAACGAGGAAGGAGATACTGACAAGAAAGTCCTGCAATGCTATGGGAGTTCCGATACGGATTATTACGGCAGCAACGCTCTTATTCAGTTTAATATTGCTTTTATGGAATTCAAAGGGCAGTTTTGTATGACGGATCATAAAGAATGAAATGATTACGCTTATAAGCTGTGCCATTACGGTTGCAAGAGCTGCACCTGAGGCGCCGAGATGAAAGCCTGCCACAAATACAAGGTCTCCTATGATATTGAACAGACAGGCTATACCTACAGCTATAAGCGGAGTTTTTGAATCTCCCAGACCTCTGAAAATACTTCCGAGCAGGTTATATGCTGTAATGACGATAAATCCTCCGCCGCATATTCTGATATAGCCTGAAGTAAGTTCAAACGCCTCCTTAGGCGCCTGCATTATGCTGGCAAGTCCCGAAGCGCCGATAATGCTTATGAGCGTGAAAACAAGACCTGTTACCGCAAAAATCACCATACCTGTTCCTATCGTCTGAGCAGCGTCTTTTGGACGTTTCTGACCTATCCTCTGACCAACGGCAACGGTTATTCCCATGGAAAAGCTTACGATAAGATTCGTAAGCGTTGTTATTATCTGCGAGCCTGTAGATACAGCCGATACATCTGCTGTTGAGCCGAATCGTCCTACTACAAGAAGATCTACAGCGCCGTACATAGCCTGCAAAAACATAGCAAACAGCACAGGCAGCATAAATTTCATGAGCTTCGGCAATATCGCACCGCTTGTAAAATCATTGTTTTTCATTTTTATCCTCCATAAAAAAGCGGATAAAACAGCAGTTGTATTTCTGCGGTCCTATCCCTTTGAGATCCGATAAATGTTTATTGTCCGACTTTAGTATTATATCATACTGAAAAATATGTGTCAATGTGATAAATGCAAAGTGATTTCAAGCAGATGATCTCGGAAAACAGCGATATGATACAAAAAACGGAGCATTTCAGGCGGCTTATGGAAAGGGACGGCGTGAAGCCGTCCCTGATGTTTTTATGATCCGAGTTCTTTTCTGAGCTGTGCTTTTACTTCGTCAGTTGTGAATGCAGAATCGACGGCATTCTCAAGTATCTGTTTTTCCTGTTCGGCAGTCAGACCAAAGCTCTTTTCCATATAGCGGAATTCATCTGCCAGAGTAGTTCCTTCGATACCCATATCATCTGTGTTCAGCGTTACGGCAAGCCCGTTGTTCAGATAATCCATAAAAGGATACTGAGACATATCCTCAACAGCGTGAGTCTGTCGGTTGCTTGTGGGACACATTTCAAGTGCTATGCCTTTTTCTTTCAGCGTCTGAACGACCTCGGCATCCTCATAGCTTCTGACGCCGTGTCCGATACGGCTTGCACCGTACTCAACGGCGAGCTTTACGCTTTCTGAGCCGTCTGCTTCGCCTGCGTGTATAGTGAAAGGAATATTTGCTTCCTTGGCTTTTTTGAATAGTCCGCGGTAATTCTCAGTGGGGAAAAGGGCTTCTGCGCCTGCGAGGTCAATTGCAACAACGCCGCCGTCCTTTACAAGGTATTTCTTTGCAAGCTCAAGTGTTTCATTGTTGGCAGCCTCGTTGCCCTCTCCGCGCATACAGCACAGTATCAGATTGACCTTTAGCTCGGTTTCCGATATGCCTTTAAGCGCAGCCTTTACTGCGTCCTCCTGCGTCATGCCCTTTTCTGTATGGAGCTGAGGGGCGAAGCGTATTTCTGCGTATATCACGCCCTGGGAGCGGATATTCTCCGAAACAAGTCTGACCGCTTCACTGAGTCCCTCTTTTGTCTGCATGAAAGACAGCGGCAGAGCAAAGCATTTCAGGAAATCATTCAGGCTTTCGCAGTCATTTGGAACTGTCAGCTGTTTTTCAAGCTCGGCGTCGTCATGAGAGAGGGGAATACCCTGTATTTTTGCTAATTTTCGCGCTATGTCAGCAGTGACAGCGCCGTCCAGATGCAGATGGAGCTCTATATATTTGTCGGCAAATTTCTTAGGTGCAACTGCTTTTTCCATAGTAAACTCCTTTCAAGTGTCAGGATATTACGATAATCAGCTTGCACTGCTTGCAGCTGTCGTTGCAATTATCGTAGCATACAAAGCGGCTTCCTGTGCAGCAATGACAGCAAGTGCAGAAGCGGATACTGCTGCCTGAGTATTGTCGGTATCTTCGTAAAGGTCGGCTGTGAGCATAGCTGCGTGCATGAGCCTTGTTTTCTTATCGAGGCTTAATGCTCCGTAGCCTTTCTGAACGCTGAGTCTGTTATCTATATCTATAACAGTGTCAACAAGAATTTTTTCGTCGGCTTCAATTATGGAGATAGCAGCGAGAGTTGAAAGCTCATAGTGTTTGCCGTACTTATGTCCTGCTGCCGTTAACATATCAAAGATACTGAAAAGTCTGCCCACCTTGTACTCCACAGCTCCGTCAGTCATGGCGAGAATATGAGATACGGTCTGAACGGCGTTCTTGTCGGAAAATTTCTTCCTGAGAAGCTCGAAGCTTTTTTCAGTTTCGGCTATGAGCTGCTGATCGTTCTTCTCGGAAAAAGCCATAAAGCCTGCCATTATGTTGTCCTCGCTTGAGGTGAGTATTGGGTGTTCCTTTTTCATCATATTATAAAGAGCGCGTCCTCTTGCAGCGATGTGCTCCGCCTTATCAGCTGTAGTTTTCTCGGCAAGGAGAGTTGAGAGCAAAGCAAGGTAATCCGATCTGCTGAAGTATTTTTTGAGGATAGCGTACATACCCATTACATTTTCAAACTGAACTTCTGGATCATCAGATACACAGAGCTTGGCTGCAAAGGTCGGAAGTATCGTACCCTTGAGATATGACGCAAAGCCAGCGTTCTTTTTGATAATGCTCTTGCATTCGCGGAGCCTGTTCTCGTCAGCTCTTATTCCTGCCGCACAGAATATATTTGCTGCTACAGGATAGATATATGAGCTTTCAAGCTTAAAAGTCTTTTTTATAATATCTCTGTTTGCGATAAAGTCCATTGTGATCTGTTCTGTATTGTTATTCATAGTGATTTCTCCTTTTGGTGAAGTGGTTTTTTGCTTCTGTAAACATAGTATAACATATTATCGCATTAGTGTCGGTCTTTTAATATTACCGTATATTACAATTCTGAAATGTTCTGAATGCTGTGCTCCTGTCTGTTTCTTTAATTAAAGATTATCATAATTTTATTTCTGTGTCAATACTATTTCAGGCATATCAAAAATGAGCTTTTTATATTGCAATCTCAGACTCATCATGATATAATATGCTTGACAGTCAAAAAAGAAAATAAGGAGTGAAACTATGGAAAAGACAGTCAGCATAATGAGTTTTCTGAAGCGTTCTGCCGCTGTTGTGTGCAGTGCGGCAATGCTTCTTACTATCGGCAGTTTTAAAGTGAACGTGGATAACTGCGCAGAAGCTGCTTCCGTGACAGTGTCTGACGATATAGGACTTGTGGGGAATCTCTTCTGCATTGCCGACGGAAAAAATGCAGACCACGCCGCTCTCCAATGGGCGACAACGCTCTCAGCGGACAGCTATACCCTGTATCGTTCCACATTGCCTGACAGCGGCTTTGAGCCCGTATATCAGGGCAATGGCAATTCCTATGAGGACGACGATATGGCTTCGGGAACGACATACTATTATCAGCTCAAGGTCACCTCAAAGGGAAAAGAGCTGTATTCATCGGTGAAGTCCCTTACGCCCTGCACTCTGCCGTCAGGTCTGAGTACCTACGACAACCAGAAGGGCAGCAATCTGGTCTATGAAACCAGCGGCTACAAGGTAGGGAATACCTACTACAATTACTCGCTGAAAAAGCATTCGGGCAAGGACGATATCTACCTTGCGGAGACAACTTCGAGCGACGGCAGGCACTTCGGAAATGAGAAAAACGTGGCTGACAGCACACAGAACTCCGCTCTTGCAAGCTGCAAGATAGAGTCGGTGCATATCGACTATATCCCCGAGAAAAACAAGGTGGTCGTGTGGGCTCACTGGGAAAAGCCCAGCGGCTACAGTGACGGAAAGGCTCTCGTTATCACGGGTACTCCGGGAGGACAATTTACGGTGCATCATGTGTACAATCCTCTTGGTATACAGGTCCGTGATATGGCGATATTCTTTGACGATGACGGCACAGGCTACCTCATTGCGGCTGCAAACAAAGAGGGGCAGGGCGCTAACGCCACCATGTACATCTTCCGCATGAACGATGACTACAGCGATGTTACCGAGGTAGTCAATACTCTTTTCGAGGACCAGTACCGCGAGTTCCCCAACCTTATCAAAAAGGACGGCTACTACTTCCTGTTCACCTCACAGGCGGCAGGCTGGTACCCCAGCAGCGGCGCCTACAGCGTTACAAAAGACATTGCAGGCAAGTGGAGCGAGCTTCGCAGCATAGGCAATACCTCTACATTCTCCTCCCAGTCGGGCTGGATAGTGAATATGCAGGACAATAACTACCTCATGCACGCATACCGCTGGCTGAGAGCCTCGTCAACAAGCGGAACTACTCTTTGTCCGCTGTATTTTGACAAGGGCTTTGCGTTCTACGACTATTGTCCCTATTTCAAGTACAATACCTCTACAGGCGACCTTTTCCCAGTTCAGCAGGGACAGCTTCTCTCGCAGGACAGACCTGTCTCGTCATCATTGGCGGCAAAGAGCGGAAATGCTCCTGCAAAAGCAGTTGACGGTTCGTATCAGAGCTGTTTTGCGGCGATAGGGGACTACAAGAAATGGCCTTTCTACTTGCAGGTAGACCTTGAAAAGGTATGCGACCTTGCAAACGTTCAGACCTCGTGGTACATATGCAAGGGCTCGGAGGGCTACTACACATACACCGTTGAGGGAAGCCTTGACGGCGTCAACTGGACGAAGCTTCTCGACCATACCGACAAGAGCAGCGAAACGGTAAGCAAGACCTACGGCTTCAACAGCGATATGCTGTCGGGCAAGGCAAGGTATGTACGACTTAATGTGCAGAATGCAACCCTTCAGAACAATCCCAACAATAACTGGTATACGCCAACGGTCTATGAGTTCAAGGTGTTCGGAACTCCTGTGAGCTCGGCGGATAAGCCAAAACCCTATGTGGATATCGACTTTGAGGACGGCACGGGCAATCTTAGCCTTAACGGCGGAGCTTCCGTGAAGCAGGACGGCGAAAAGGGCAAGGTGCTTTATCTTGACGGCAGCGATGATACTTACGGAGAATTTCCGCAGGGTATGCTTGACGGGCTTCATGACTACACTGTCAGCATGGATATAAAGTCGGAGTCAGAGGGCAATTTCTTCACCTTTGCCGCAGGAAAGAATGACGAGAAGTACGTGTTCTTCCGCGTTGCCAAGGAGCTGTTCAGATTTGCCGCAACTACAGATTCATGGCGGGACGAGACCGAACTGGTATGTGACCTTGACGGTACGCAGTGGCATAATTATACTCTTGTGGTAAACGGTGCAGATACAAAGATCTACATCGACGGCAGGGAGACTCTCCACACCACCGAAACTCACGGTCAGGTGGCTGATATGGGCTCGGGAACCAGCTGCTTTATCGGAAAGTCCTACTATTCCGACGACAGCTGCTTCAAGGGCAGTATCGACAATATAAGGATATACAAGACTGCTCTGACTAAAGGCGAGATAGTCGGAAAAGCCGATGTAAATGGCGACGTCAACGGCGACGGTCAGCTCTCTGTGGCAGACCTTGCGGCTTTGCAGAAGTTCGTTCTCGGTATCGGCGAGCTTGCCGACTGGCAGAAAGGCGACCTCTGCCAGGACGGCAGGATAGACTCCTTTGACCTGTGCCTTATGCGCAGACTGCTAATAAGCGGTGCTGAACAGCAACGATAAAAGGCTGCTGATTTTTATGAAAAAAGGAGTTATAGTAAATGATAAATATCATGTTCGTGTGCCACGGCAATATCTGTCGTTCGCCAATGGCTGAATTCATAATGAAAAAGCTTGCCGAAGAAGCAGGAGCAGGTGACCGCTTCTGTATCGAGTCAAGTGCCACAAGCACCGAAGAACTCGGCAATCCTGTTTATCCGCCTGCTCGTTCGGAGCTTGCAAAGCACGGCATAGGCTGTGCAGGAAAATACGCCGTACAGCTAAGGAAGTCCGACTATGAAAAATATGATTACTTCATCGGCATGGATACCGCCAATATCCGCAATATGAACCGTATTTTCGGCAGCGACAGGGACGGAAAAGTTTACAAGCTTCTCACCTTTGCAGGCAGAGGGGACGATGTTTCCGATCCGTGGTACAGCCGCGATTTCGGCAAGGCTTATGCTGATATCGAGGAGGGCTGTAAGGGACTTCTCAGCAGCCTTATGGAGCGATAAATGAAAGACAAGGAGATAATAAACGATAGCTTTGCACTTGGAGGATTTACCTCGGGGGAAAACGGGATATGGACAAGAAACGAGCCCTTTGATCCGCCTGCTGATGATTATGTTGCTCTCAGCAGTAAGCTCGGTATCCCGCTTTCACGTTTTATACGTCCCTATCAGGCAAGCGGTGACAAGGTGAAAACAGTAACCGCAAAACACGGCGGTTCGGGAGTTATCAAGGACAACGAGCTGAAAAGAACAGACGGACTGGTGACTGTTGAAAAGGGCGTAGCTCTCAGCGTTATCGCCGCCGACTGCGTACCCGTGTATCTTATTGCAAGAAGCGCAGGAGTTATAGGGCTTCTGCACTGCGGCTGGAGGTCAGCGGCAGGGGAGCTTCTTCACAACGGAATCGCAGCCATGAAAGAGCTGGGAGCTTCTCCTGCTGATATACAGCTCATTATCGGACCGCATATATGCGCCGATTGCTACGAGGTGGGAGAAGAAGTCAGAACTGAATACGCTAAGACTTTCTCTGAAAAAGAGCTTGAAGCAATATTCAAAGTCCGTGATAAAAGGCTGTATCTCTCGCTTTCAAAGGCTTTACAGCTTAAAGCAGAAGCCGAGGGCATACTTCAGGTAAAGATCTCAGCTGTAAATGAATGCACCTGCCATGACAAGTCCTATTATTCATACAGGCGCGGAGACCGCGGCAGGCAGGATCTGGCATATCTGGTACTTAAATGAAAGAATTAATATTAAATGCAGTCCGTTTGGGCTGCATTGGTTTTATAATATGCTTTTTGGCAAAAAACAAGAGAAAAGACCTGAGAATACTTGACAGACAGGCTTTACGATATAATGCTCAAAAATTGCGAAAGTCCGAGTTCAAAGCAAAAATTGCGGCTTTTTGTTATTATTGAACATAATTGTTCATGATTTATTGACTTTTCATTACTGCAATGCTATACTTGAAGCATAAATTCTATTTCATAGTGAAAGGAGCTTTTGTAATGAAATTTAACAGAACGGTTTCAAAGCTTATTGCAGGTTCTCTCGGAATGCTTCTTGCATTGGGAGCTTTTCCCGACAGCGGCTTTATTGCTCCCATGAGAGCTTCTGCCGAAACTATCAACGCATACGGAACTATCAACTACAACACCGATGACAAATTGTATGTGTATACTCTTTCGGGCTATACCTATGACCATTCCGACGTTTATAACGGTACTCCATGTATCACTATCCAGAACAGCGAAAGAACTCATCTCGAAGGAGTCGGCGACGAGCTCAACATATACGATACAGATGAAAATAATCTTAAACTGCTTGAAAAGCTCAAAAGCGGCGAAAGCTACGATATCACCTTTGAATCAAAGGTGTTCTATGACTTCCTGAACACTGAAAAAGGTCCCTCTTTTGAAGAACTCACACCTGAAGAAATGGGGCTGTTATTCAAAGGAGAACTTGAGTTAGGTCCTCCCATAAATCCCGACCTTGGCTTTGATCCCTTTGATGACTGTGATCCGGGCTACACAAGTACTTATGATGATGGTACATGGAGCGACTGGAGCGCCTTTGGCGGCTACAATACGAAGTATTATTCTCTCCGCGCCGATAAGCTCATTTCAGTCAAGCGCCATAATTTCAACTACTACGGAGATATCAACGGCGACGAGGTAGTTGATTCCTTTGACAGACTTGAATACGGCAAATACATAAACGGCTGTCTCGGCAGGGAGCTTACAAGAGACCAGTTCCTCAATGCCGATATCAACAAGGATAACAGGATAGACGAGGAAGATTTTCAGCAGATAACTGACTTTATCCTCGGAAAAGTGACTGAATTCAACGGCGTTACGGAAATAGGCAGTATCCGCCTCGACGACAACATCGACGTTCAGCGCTCTGAGGGCAAGGAAGCAGATGAGAAATTTGCAGAGGCTCAGATGAAGTTCGGCGTTGACCTGCTGAAGCAGTGCTTTGATCCGAAGAAAAAGGAAAAGAACGTACTTGTTTCGCCGTTCTCGATATCATCTTCGCTTTCCATGATGGCAAACGGTGCCGACAATAACACATTAAAGGAAATGGAAGAAGTCCTTGGCGGCTCAAAGCTTTCATTAGACGATATCAACGAATATATGTCATATTTCCTCAGCAGGACTCCCGATGAAGATGGCAAACACCTCAATATTGCCAACTCGCTCTGGTGCAAGGACACTGAATACTTCAAGCCCCTTGACAGTTTCCTTGAGACCGATAAGAAGTATTACGGCGCTGAGATATACAAGACCAACTTTGATGACGGAGCTGTAATCGATATCAACAGCTGGGTGAACAAGAACACCAACGGAATGATACCTACTGCCGTGCGCAAAAGCGATTTTAACGATCTTACCCGCATAGCTCTTATCAATACCCTTTACTTTGATATGGAGTGGGATAAGAAGTACGAAAAGACCAACGACGGAAAATTCACCGATCTTGACGGTAATACCCACAGTATCAAGGAAATGAAGAGTCAGGAATACTTATATTATGAGCTTGAGGACGCAGACGCTTTCAAGAAGCCTTACCTGAACGGCGATTATTACTTCCTTGGCATAATGCCGAGAGACAAGGATATAATCCAGTATGTGAAGGAACTTGACGCCGAGAAGCTTTCAGAAGCTCTCACAAAGCCCTATGATTCCGCGGAAGTTCCTCTCGACCTTCATGTAATGATACCCGAGTTTGAATACGACTATTCAGCAAGTCTTCCCGATACTCTCAAAGCGCTGGGCATAAAGGACGCTTTTGATTATAAAAAAGCAGATTTCTCAAGGCTCTGCGACTGTACTGTTCCGGGTTCTGATCCTATATATATTGGTGATGTTATCCACAAGACCAAGATAGAGGTCAGCAAGGAGGGCACAAAGGCAGTAGCAGTTACTGTAACCTTTGGCAACGCAGGCGGTATGACTCCACAGGTGAAGACCGTAAATATCAGGCTCGATAAGCCGTTTGTATACATGATAGTGGATAAGAACAATATTCCACTGTTTGTAGGCGCTGCTACAGAGCTTGGCAAATAATTACTAAGCAAGCTCCGCGTAACCGTGATACTCATATAGAAGCTTATAGTTAATTATGGGGGAAACCTTTCTGAGGAAAGGTTCTCCCCCATACCCCTTTCCAAAGACTTTTATCTGTTTTTTTCACAGATAGGGCGCTTCATAAATGAAAAAATCTGCAAAAATGCAGGTGCGCCCTATCTGAGAAAAAACAAAACGAAAGTTTTAGGGAGAGAGTTTGAGAGAAGCCCCTTTTTCAAAAGGGGTTCTCTCAATAATAAGCATAAAACTTCTTTATAAGTACTACGGGTAATGCGGAGCTTGCTCTTTTAGCGCTTTTATGATATAATAAAAAATATCTTTTATGTTTCGATATAAATGCTGTAATTACCGAGGAATACGACAATGAATATCATTTTAAAGAAGCTTATACGTTTTTCCATGAGAGATTTTATGAAGCTCAGCAGGCTTGACAATCCCGAATTCGGCGAGGGACTTGCAGAGCTGAAGAAAAAACTGCCGCAGGACTCCGCTCCGTCAAAAAGAATAAGGCGTGAAATGGAAGTGAAAAAGCGTCGTGTTAAGAACGGAATATACTATGTTGCCCGTGACAGGCGCAACAGAAGCGGCAAAAAGGTGCTGTTTATCCACGGCGGCGGATTTTTCCTTGAAGCTTTGCCCCTGCACTGGAGGCTTTGTCAGCGTCTTGCAAGAGATACGGGCTGCGAGATAATATTTCCGCAGTACCCCATGGTGCCCGAGAGCAACGCAAAAGAATGCCACATTATGCTCATGGAGGTCTACAGTGAGCTCATGAAAAACAGCCGTCCCGAGGATATAACCATTATAGGCGACTCCGCAGGCGGAACGCTGTCCCTGTCGCTGTCCATGCTGGCGATAGAAAGGGGACTTCCCGTTGCCAATGAGATAATCCTTATCTCTCCCGGCTTTATAATTGGGGAAATGACTGAGAAAGAGCAGAAAAGAGCCAATTATATCAGGCAGCAGGACTGTATCATAGGTCATTTCCCTGTGGAAAAGGTAAGCGAGCTGTGGCTGGGCGACCTTGACGTCAATAACTACAGAGCCGACGCCACAAAGGGCAGTATAGAAGGACTTCCTCATATCATCATGTTTTCGGGAACTCACGACATAATGAACATTCCTGCAAGGCGGTTTGCCGCAAAAATGAAAAAAGAGCACCACCCATTTTCTTATTACGAGAAAAAAGGCGGAGCCCATGATTATGCCCTGTTAAAAAAGAGCCGTAAGGAATACGATATCATCGTATCCAGAATATTATGTTCAGAATAATTACTGCCCACAGAGTTTTTCATCTGTGGGCAGTTGTTTTTTTGAGCGATATACTGGCTCTTTACTATGTCAGAATTTGTCCGCTGTCAAGCGCGTGTGTGTACCTGACCGCCTGCAAGTGTCTTGCCGTGAGCCTTAGCCATATCAGAGATATTTACGTTCTGATAGCCGTTCTGAGCCAGCCATGGGAGAACTTCTTCCATAGCAGCAGCTGTTGTAGCATATGTCTCGTGGCAGAGCACGATAGCGCCTTCAAGGGAGCCGTCCTGAGCAGCCTGCTTGATCTTGTTTACGATCTGATCCTTGCTTGCGTTGTTCCAGTCGCCTGTGTCGATAGCACAGCTGATAAGCGGTACATCGTAGAGAGCTGACTTGACCTGTCCGCTGCCGTCGAGATATGGGAGTCTCATGATGTGTGACGGCTCAGCGCCGATAATGCTCTTGAGCTTGCTGTTGCACTGTTCCCACTCGCTGCGAACCTGCTGAGAACCAAGTGAACCAAGCTTTGGATGTGAAGTGGAGTGGTTAGCGACCTCCATGCCGTTCTTGTATGCGAACTTGACCTCTTCATTGTCGCCTGCTGTTGTTGTCCAGTTGCCTACATAGAAGAATGTAGCTGTCATTTTGTTCTTGATAAGAGCATTGAGTATTCTCATTGAAGTATCAGATGAGTTGTTGCCTACAGCGCCGTCATCAAATGAGATAGCGCAGAGCTTCTTGCCAGCCTGAACGCCGGGAGTTGTAACTGCCGGAGCTTCGCCAACGTGTCCCTGACCTGTTACTACAGAAGATTTTGTGCCCTCTGTACCTATAAGTACATCGTCAATATAGAAGTTCATAAGGTCGCTCGACTCCTGAAGTGTTTCAAAATAAAGTATCATATCTCCTGAGTTTTCAGGGATAGTGAATGATGTGTTTTCGAGCTTTGTCCACTCGTTGTTCTTGCAGGTTGCCTTAGCGATAGATGTGTAAGTTGCGCTGTCGCCGTCACCCTGCTGGAGTGAAAGCTGGATAGTTGCGTCCTTGCCTGACTGCTGGAGTACAGCAGCGCTGAAGCTGTATGTTTCGCCAGCCTTGAAGTCTGAACCGAGAGTTAAAGCTGCGCCGTTCCACTCAGCTGATCTGCCTGTTACGTACAGGGATTTGCCTGAGTAGTAGCTGTCGCCGCTGATCTCAACAGAAGCGTTGCCTCTGCCTGCCCAGCTTTCAGTGCTTGAATCGAATGAATTCTTTAAGAGAGTCTTTGCAACAGGAGCCTGAGTTGTGGTTGTTGCCTGTGTTGTAGGCTGTGTAGTTGCCTCTGTTGTAGGCTGAGTTGTGGGAGCCTGAGTTGCAGGCTGTTCAACGGGCTCAGCCTTGAGGTTGTTTGACCAGCTCTCAGGGAGCTTTGTGATAAGGCTTAACAGATATTTCTGGATAGAAAGCGCGTCATTTGAAGTAATGCCGCCGCCTGCCTCGTAAACGTCTGCGTTGTAGAGACCTGCCTCTGTGAGAGAATACTTATTTGGGTTTGCGAGAGACTGCATGATAAGAACTACATCGCCCATATCTACTGTATTGTCGCCGTTTGCGTCGCCCCACTTGGATACCTTTGCTTCAACTGCAGCCTTAGGATCCTGTGTTACAGGAGGTGCAGTTGTAACAGCTGTTGTAGTAGTGGTCGTTGTGGTCGTAGTTGTAGTAGTTGTTGTTACAGCAGCAGGAACGTCAACCTTTACGCCTGCCTCAGCAACGACAACTTCGTCAATGCTGAAATCGCCTGTGCCCTCTTCTGTCTCAACATAGAGGATATATCCCGAGCCCTCGGGGAGCTTGAAGTTTGTGTTGGAAAGCTGTACGTATTCGCCGTTTGAAACTCCGTCTGCAATGTGAGCATAAGCTGTTGTACCCGTTGAATCCTTGTATTCCAGTGACAGCATCATATTGCCTGAGCCCTTTGCAACAGCACTGAAGCTGTACTCCTGTCCAGCCTTGAATGTGAGCGAGTCGAGAGTTTTTGCAGCACCGTGCCATGC
>Ga0129313_1000730_pt1 | contig 24453 bp, 24 predicted proteins | sample O1105metagenome_FD_94436 | JGI IMG/M metagenome (GOLD analysis project Ga0129313, IMG submission 94436) | Orangutan group fecal microbial communities from fecal samples from Wisconsin, USA - O1105 metagenome | ecosystem: Host-associated > Mammals > Digestive system > Large intestine > Fecal...
ACTGCTATCTAAGCTAATCACTCAGTTGATTGTACAATCATAAGTGTCCTGGCTCTAAGTCCAACTTATTTGTGCTTGAAAAGATAGCGGCGACTTATAACAATTCAGGATATTCTATTTGAGTAGAATTGCCTACTCTGCCCCACGTGCTCTGTAGTATACCACCTCTCTTTGATTATACTATTATATCGAGATGCGCACTAGAGTTTTGGGGGATTTGAGGTTTAATATATATTTGTGTCAGCGCAACGAAGGCGCGGGGAAATGGAGAAAACAATGATAAAAAATTGTCATGCCTTTTTCAAATCCATAGTGGACTTTTGAGCGTATTCAATTTTTGAGTGGTGTGGGCTTGGTCAGCGTATTGGGTGGACTTCTCTACCGTAACGAGTGGTCTTCAATTAGCGGAATACTCAAGAATATAGATAAAGTGTATTCTATTGTATTATCTATTCTTACAATTGCTATGGATAAACATTGGATTTTATTTATGGTGCTATTACTGTTAAATATTCTTGATACATTAACAGGATGGATAAAATCAAGAATAAATAATAAAGAAAATTCAATGGCTGGATTGAAAGGAACCGCAAAGAAAGTAGCTCAATGGATATTAGTTTTATTGTCTTTTATAATTCCAGTATGTTTTGAAGAATTAGGAAAGATAATTCACATCGATTTGGCGATATTAACGTTTTTAGGCTGGTATGTTTTAATTTCGTTAATCATTAATGAGTATCGTAGTATTTTAGAAAATCTTGTAGAAGCTGGATTTGATGTGCCACAGATTCTTGTTAAAGGCCTAGAAGTAGCTTCTCAAAACATAAAAAGCATGGTAGAAAACAATGAGTAATTATATTATAGATATTTCATATCATAACGGGAAAGTAGATTTAAGCAAGGCAAAGGATTCTATTTCTGGTGTGGTGGCTAGATGTTCTTATGGATGGAGTTCTGGAAATATCGACAAGCAGTGGAACAATAATGCGAAACAAGCAAATGAGTTAGGCATTCCATTATTTGCTTATCATTTTTGTTATGCTAGAAACGAATATGAAGCTAAAAGAGAAGCATATTTAGCTTTGCAGGCATGCAGTAAATATCAGGTATGTGTTATTTATTATGATATTGAATATTCTGATTATCAGGGCAGTTTGAGTAATGACATGTATTATAAGATTGCTAAAGCATTTTGTGATGTTATTGAAGGAGCAGGTTATTCTGCTGGAATATATGCCAATCAGGATTGGTTTAAAAATAAGCTTACAAATAGTGGCTTTTCCGCATGGACGTTATGGATTGCTAATTATGGGCTCAACAATGGGTACAATAATTGGGACAATAAGATTCAGTACAATCCTTTTGGAAATGTATTATTGCATCAGTTCACTTCTAATGCCAGAAAAGGTGTTTTAAGAAATATAAAAGGAATAGATTCAAAATTTTTGGACTGTAGTTATGATCATGGTCTGATTAGTACTTTTTATAAGGTGAAAAACAAAGCTAATAATTTAAACGTTGGAGATAGTGTGCGTGTTAAGGCTGGTTCAAAGTGGTATGATGGTCAGTCAATCGCCAATTTTGTATTTAAAAATCAATATGAAGTGATTCAAATCAAAGGTGATAGAGTAGTAATTGGGGTAAACGGTAAAGTAACAGGAGCAATTTCATTAGATAGTTTATATTAATGAGATGCGAAAGGCACAATGGTGCTTCTGAATGAATGTATGATAAAAATGTAGAAAGAATACCGGTATGAATTCTACGTAAAGTAGTTATCAAAATAGGAGGATAGTAATAATGGCAGATGAAAATGTTAGAAAGGCACAGAAATATTTAAACAGCATGTATGGTCATCGTTCCGAATGGGTAAAGCTGGATGAGGACGGCTTGACTGGTACAGGTACATGTAAGGGGATTATCAGAGCCTTTCAGATTGAAAATGGGATCTCTCCAGTAACAGGAACAGTAGGAAATATCACTTTAAATAAAATGAGATCTTTAAGTGATATTTCAAAAATGAATGCTAATGATCCAGGAAATCCAAATGTATGCATTCTGCAGTGCGCATTGTTTGTAAAGGGGTATAATGCTGGAGGAATTACAGGAGTTTATTATACGACTGGAGTGAATGCTGTAAAGCAGTACCAGGAAGATGCAGGACTTCCAGTAACAGGCATCATTGACTGGAAAGTATGGATGGGACTAGTATCAATCAACTGGTTTAAAAAGACAAATGCTGGAGATAAGACGATTGTAAAAATTCAGCAGCAGTTGAATACAGACTGGTCTGATATCATTGGTGTAGGTCCATGTGATGGTGTTGTCTCAAGATTTACGTCTTATGCATTAATTGCAGCACTACAGGCTGCTGAAGGCATTTATACAAGCTTTATTGGCAGTATTGATAAAAGAAATTTTGGTGATCAGACAGTAGCAAAATTTCCTAGTGTATTAAAGCAGGGAAAGAATGGAAGCTATGTAAAGTATAATAAGCTTGTTCAATACGGATTGTACTTGAATGGATATGATGCTGGAAGATTTGATGGTAACTTTGACAGTACTACTAAGTCCATGGTTGCATCATTCCAGGAGTTCTATGCATTAACAGGAATTGGACTAGTGACATCTGGAGAAGTGAACTGTGCAACAATGAAATCACTTTTAACAAGTAAAGGTGATACAGGAAGAAAAGCAAAGGCATGTGACTGCTCAACAGTATTAAATAAGCAGCAGGCAGTAGATATTAAGAATGCAGGATATCAGGTGGTAGGTAGATATCTGACAGGAACAGCAAAAGGAAAGAGAAAGTTCATCACATTTGAAGAAATCAAAAACATTGAAAGTGCTGGATTAAGAGTATTCCCTATCTATCAGGATGGAGGATATAAAGCAGAGTATTTTCAGAATCTTAGACAGGGCATTGTAGATGCACATACAGCAATTACAGCAGCTAAGAGAATCGGTGTTCCTAGTGGTACAACTATCTACTTCGCAGTAGACTTTGACTGTTATGATTATCAGATGAAATCATTTATTGTACCATACTTTGAGAAACTGAATTTTGTATTTAATAGTGAAACAAATAATAAGAAGTATAAGGTAGGAATTTATGCACCAAGATATATCTGTTCATATATCAGTAATAAAGGCTTAGCGGAATATTCATTTGTAGCTGATATGTCAAGCGGATACAGCTGCAATTTAGGTTATCCTATTCCGAAGAATTGGGCATTTGATCAGTTCTTCGAATTTAATGAGAGAACAGGCGGTCAATTCCCTTCAAGTCCTTCATTTGATTTAGATAAGGCAGGCTATTCAGGTAGAGATAAGGGTATTACAACATTTGATAAAATGCCTTATATGTCACCAGATGAATTAGCAGAGAAAAGCTCAGATCAGATGACAAAAGAACAAATTTATCAGTATGTATATAATGTACTTGATCCATTAGGATATTCAGACGCAATTTCAAAAGCGGGTCTTAAACAAGAAGCAGAATTTCCAGTAAAAGAGATTGTTATTAATGGTTTAAAAATAGAAGTTTCCTCTAAAATTAGTCAAAAATTTACACCAAAATCTGAATTTATTGAAGAACCTGTAACTATTGAGTTGGATTCTGAAGGTAAACTGACTACAAAATGCGAGAATAAAATTAATAAGTTGACTTCTGAATTTGAAATAGATATAGTTGAAGTACGTGATGCAATTGCTAAAGAAAATAGTAATTTGAAAAAAGTAGCGTTATCTGTCACTACAGGAAATATAGGAGTTAAATTAGAGGAAAATAAAGGATATCCAAAATTTGTTTTGATTGTGACTTCTGAAGATATTTTCGCAAATGCTGATACAAATAAAGTGAAAGATGATACAAATAAAGTGAAAAAGGAACTAACAGTAGAAGTTGGTTTTACAATCATTCCTCAATCAAACGATGATTATGATTATGAATTTGTACCAGAATCATTACAAAAAAAAGCATTAGTTACTTGCGCAACTATTGCTGTGCTTGCAATCTTAGTTTTTGCTTCATATACATTTGTACCGCAGGCTTTAATGGCGCTTAGTATGATAGTTAATAGAATTGCTTTTGCTAGTGAGGTAGATTCATAAGTTAATTGAATTATGAGAGGGCTGCAATGGTTAAATAATTCATTATAGTATTAGAAATAGTAAAAGGCGGACCAAAGTCCGTCTTTTATGAGTGCGATTGGTATGATACAAATTCAGTTAGAAATATGCTGATCAAAGATATTTGTTGCTAAGTGTAGTGAACCACAAGTTATTACCATAAAGGAAACAGGAATAGTGAATTGCTCTGGGAGTCTCACGGGGAAATGTAGTTCAACATTTTTGAATCAGTGATGGTAAGTTATACGAAAAAATACTTATTATAATGAGTAAACTGAGGTCATTTCAGGAATCTTACCAACACTGCAGATTTAATATTTATATGCTGTTATTCATCATAAAGCGATGTTTAGGCAGTTTGTTAAACTGCATACTTGATATATAAAAATTAGTAACAGGTGGAGGAATATGCCATAATAAAACGTATAATCTTCAACAGTTTTCTATTCTGTATTTATGATACTATTTAATTATGAATATTCAGAAAAGAAGAACCTGTTTAAACATCTTACTTTCTACCTACATTTTTATTTTATCCTTTGCACTAACACTTTTTTCAATCGTCAGTTGATATTGATAATATATTTGTTATACTCCAGTATTTCTCATTAATTATCAAGTCAGTCATTTCTTTATAAAATTACAACTAAATATCATTGCACTACATTGTGTTCTAATAATAAAAATGCAATAATATATAAGACAAGGAGGAATTTATATGGATTATAAGTCAGATAATATTGAGGTTAATAATGTAGAACTTGATTATGATATATTAAAAAAATACAGACTTTTATTGAATACAAGAAGCTATAGAATAGCTCTTTTACTATTTATACTTATTTCTGTTTTTTTTCTGCTATATGAATTTGTTTCTAGGTACATGAACTTATTTGTAACATGCCTCATTATTTTTGGAGTTATTTATTTTTATTTTTTAGGAACCTTATGTGTGAAATTAATATTTCGTAGAAAAAAAGAACTATATGATATTGAAACTGATAAAATTATATACAATCTTGTTTTCAAGGACAGTTCTGTAGACATAATATCAACTGAACTTGTTATGAACATTTCATATACTAGAATTATTAAAATTCTAAAAGTAGAAGAAGGCTATTTTCTTCATTATAATGAAAATGATTTTGTTTTTTGTGAAACAAAGCAGCTAGACACTCAAACAAATGAAGAACTATTAAACCTATTACAAAGAATACCTAATGTTAAGTGGAAAGAGGCTAAACACTGGACACTAATCTAGAAAGTAGTGATAGATAGAATTATAAGGACTGTGCATTTACTAATAGGGGTTTATTCCCCTGTTTTTTTTATGTATACTTGATTAAAAGCGAGGTAATAAGAAACATGTTATTTAACACACATACACATTTAAATAGTGAACAATTATTTGAAAATCGTGATTTATATATTCAGAATGCAATAGATAGAGGTGTGAAGTACTTTACTGTTGTAGGTTATGATTTAGAGTCTTCACGTCTTGCAGTACAGATAGCGCATGAATATGACTTTATTTATGCTGCAGTAGGTATTAGTCCTAATGATTGTAAAGAGACAACAGATGAGGATTTAGAGGCAATAGAAGTACTTGCGAAAGATCCTAAGGTTGTTGCTGTAGGTGAAATAGGATTAGATTACTATTGGGATGAAGCATCTAAAGAAAAACAGATTGACTGCTTTAAGAAACAATTAGAAATAGCCAAGAGATTATCTTTACCTGTTACTATTCATGCCAGAGATGCTTATGAAGATACATTGGATATTCTTTCTAAGTCTGGTGTAAAAGGTATTATGCATTGTTATAGTGGAAGTTATGAGATGGCTTTAAGATTCATTAAGATTGGTTATTATATTTCTTTAGCAGGTCCTGTTACCTTTAAGAATGCGAAGGTTCCTAAAAGAGTCGCTGAAGGCGTAGATTTAAACTATCTACTTGTAGAAACAGATGATCCTTATCTCACACCAGCACCTTATAGAGGTAAACAGAATGAACCAGGTCATGTCTACTTTGTTGCACAGAAGATTGCTGAACTAAAAGGATTAAGCTATGAAGAAGTCGCCAAACAGACAACAGAGAATGCACTTAAAGTCTTCCAGTTAAAGAAATAGTAATTAAAATAGAGTATAATATATTCTATCAGGAGGCTTTTTATGAATATTTATGATAAGCTCGAACAATTATCCCTTACAGAAAGTGAAAAGACACTTATAGATTATGTTATAGAACATTCAGAAGATATTATGAATATGTCTGCATCAGATATTTCTAAAAACAGCTATGTATCTGTTTCTACTATTTATCGTATTATTGACAAACTAGAACTTTCAGGTTTACAGGCATTTAAATCCCATATTTACTTTGATCGTGAAAGATATCAGAAAGAACTTGTTTCAGTGGACTATAACTATCCTTTCAGGATCAATAACACAAACCATGAAATCATGACTAAAATGTTGAATCTCTATGACCAGACACTTCATTCTACACTAAACCTAGTGAATCTAGATGAATTTGGTAAGATTGTCCAGAAGATGTATGATGCAAATGTGATTGCATTATTTCCTTCTATTGGGAACTATTTTATGGCCGAAAGCTTTAGACAGAATATGTTAGAAATAGGTAAGAATGTCATAGTAGAAAAACAGATTTATTATCAATACAAAGCAGCTGAAACATTAAAAAAAGGAGACCTCGCAATCGTGATCTCCTATGCTAATAGAACACCTCATGTAGAAGACTTCATTCGTATACTGAAAAAGAATAAAGTGACTACAGTTCTTATATCTTCTACAAAAGAAAGTGAATTATCTAAGCTTGTTGATTATCATCTCTATTTTGCATCCTATGAAGATTCTGAAGAGAAAATTGCATCATTCTCATCAAGAGCCTCATTGCAGTTTTTATTAGATTGTCTCTATGCATGCTATTTTAATAGAGATTATGAAAAGAATATAGACTATCGTATTAAACATTACATAGAATTCTAATTATTTTGTGTTGTACTTAATATCATAGCACCAAGAAGAATATATTCCTGCATGTTATCTACTTTGGTAATAGGCGGAATATATTTTTTTGGTATAAGAGTAGCCATTTCTTCATATAGAGGAAGTACATGAGGAATAAAGTCACAATAGAGAACTAATTCTTCAGGACTTAATAAACTGATAATAGAAACTAAAGTACGTGATACAACCTCAATACATCCTTCAGGAGATATACTCAATGTCATTTTATCTTCTGTTAAGTCTAAAGGAAGAAATTGTACTTCTCCTACTAAATTATGCATACCATGTAATAAACAGTTATCCACAATAATACCTGCACCACTTAATGCATGTACAGGCTGGAATAAGAAAGCCAGTGAACTTACCTGATCTTGAGAAGAATAATAACCTACTGCAGCCGCATTCACATCATTACATATACATACAGGTAAATGATAACGTTCAGTGAGAACATCTTCCAATCTTTCTGGTGTTTCCCATCCGACTAAACTTGTAGAAGACACATAACCATCATCAATAATACCTGGAGTCGCAATACCTATATAACGAATACGTGGATAATGAAGACGGGCAATATCAATAACGTCACAAATATCCTGAAGATTCACTGTAGGTTTAATCACTTCATTATCTAACAGTATTTCCTGATTCTTATCATAGACACGATAAGCAACATGGATGGATTGTTTATTACGGAAAATAGAAAGAGCCAATGTCTTATGTTTGATTTCTACATCCAACATAACAGGTAAAGGAATCTTCTGATCTGATTGATTCTTTTTAATCTCTAAAGAATCTTTCACAAGTGTAAAGATAGCTTTTACATCATATTTCGCAAATACTTCAGGTGGTACATTTAAGACAATCTTATCTTTAAGAATCTCACGTGCTTTCGCATGTAAATAAGAAATCTGTGGTGCTAAGAGAACCACATCATAATCCTGTGCTACATAATAGAGATTATTATAACCACTTGCTTCTGTTACATAAGGAAGACTCATCAACTTAGATGCTTCATTCATCTTCATCGCAAAATAACTTGTCGTCAACCCACCACTACAACATAATAGAATCTTAATAGTAGGCGATTCACCAATATGTTTCATATAATGAGTGAGTTCTCTAAATAATTTCATAGCATGATTCAAAGTTTTCATCTGAAAGTGTAGATAATATTCAATCTCACCAGATTGTGTATTGGTTGCTTTAAATTCGATGATATTCATTGGATTAAATACAATTTCAATATCTGCATGCTTATTAAAGAAATGAATTTCTGTATAGTCTTCATTCACTCTTGTTTCAAAATCTGGTACTTCCTGCAATAGAATCCATTTTGCAAAGAGTATTGTATAAATATCACTTAAAAAATCATCCATGAATATCACCTCCATGTTCATATTTTAACATACTCCCAATCTCTAAATACAGTAACTCTTGAAAGATGAAAAATATATATCATACAAAGTGAAATAAAGGTGATAGGAATGAAAAGAACCTTGCGAATGCAAGGTTCTAGATATCCATCTCAAAGATGAATTTAGTATGAGTGATGTTATTTCCTGATAGACCACTATAATGGTCTTTTTCTTTTAACTTCTTAATTGTAGTTATATCAGTCATCTTTTGAATACCTTCTTGATCAAATAGTTTCATTCCTTCAGATAAGCTCTTTGCGCCAGTTGTAAGAGTCTGATATTGTTGAGACAGTTCATTTCCTGCCTGACTTAACTGTGACAAGCTAGAAGATAACGTTTCTAGTTGTTTTGATACAGGACTTTGAGAAAGTAACTCTGAGAGCTGTTCAAGACTCTTCTTATTTGACATTAAGCTTTCCTGTACACCTTCACTAATTGCGTTATTGACTGCAGCACGCTGTTCATCAGTAAGATCAATACTATTGATCTTAGATTGAATCAGTTCTGTCGGATCCTTCATAGAAGATATTAAGTTTTTAATAAGTGCCTGTGTAGAGGCATCATATTGTTTGGAACCCTTTAATAATGCATTGGCTCCATCACTCACTTTAGATACATTAGACATATATGTATTAAGATATTGTCCATACGTTGTACATCCTGCGAGTAATTGTGCTGAACCCTCTACAAGTTTCTGTGATGATTGATTTAATTGATCTGTTGTCTTGGTTAGATCACTTAAATCTAAATCCTTAAATACACCATCAGTAAATACAGTACTCATATAGTCACATTGGAAGTTCTTAATCTTCATAGTCACTTCCATGGAATCCTTAAATGGTTCATAACCAGGACAACCTAATCCAACAATGGCTTGATAATCATCCATCAACATACTCTTCCCATTCTTCACTTCAATATCACTGACTGACTCTTGAGGAAGAAGCATAATAGTAGTCGCTACAAAAGGTGTTTCAGTACTATTCTTATATTTAAATACAGCCTTTAATGTCCCTGTTTTACCTTTGATATTTGTCACTTTCTGTCCATCTAAATAATAAGTCACATCCACACCAACAGGTAGTGCTGCATCTAAAGTACCCTCATACTGAATACTATTCTTATTATTCTCTATCAATAATTGATGATTATTCAAAGTTATATTCTCATCACCCTTATTACTGATATCTTTTAATACAGTTGTATCTTCAATAAGATCACCTTCACTTATAGAAGGAATAGTTACTTCCGCTTTAATACTTTTTGTCTTTACAGTAATTGTTTCACTCTTATTCACTGCTTCCTTTACATCATGTCCTTTAGTTGTAAGTACAACAGGTGTTTCTTCTTTAATAGTCTTTGTTTTAATAGTCTTTGTCTCTGTTGTACATCCTGTTAGCATAATACAACATAGTATCGCTATTAACTTCTTATTCATACATGTACCTCCTATTCCACATTCTTCAATGCATCCTGCATTGGAATCTTCTTAATCTTCTTATACTCAATCAACATCACTATCAAATAACTTATAAAGCCAATAACGATTGTCTTTAAGAAAGTAAGGTTACTTACCGTTAAAGGCATCCATCCTGCCATCTCTTCTTTCATCATTGCCTCAAATATAGGCTTTAATATCGCATAATCTAATGGCACAGTAAGAAGAATAAACAGAGATACAATAATAGACGTAGACACAATATAAATAGAACTTACTTCATGATTTGTATAACCAAGAATCTTAGTCATAGAAATAGACTGGGCATTCTTCTCTATAATTGTCTTTGTAAGAAGATAAATAAGCACGACACTCATCATAGCCGCAATCGCACATAATAAATAAGCCATACTTCCCATTGATACATTCAATTGTCGCGATACTTTACTTAATGAATCATAATCAATCGTTGTCCCTATATACTTTTCATTAATATCTTTAATAGGATTTGAAGAGAAATAACCAGAAAAATAATCATCATCTAAATTAAATAACTGATTCATCTTTTTCTGATTCATGAATATCGCAATACCACCTGGATAGTTATATTCTCCACTGACCTTTAATGTATACTTCTTCTTTGTATATTCTGTCTTTAAGTGAAGAACATCACCTTTATGTATATGATATTTATCTGCATAAGCACTTGATACATAAATACCTTCACCAATAGAAACATAACGACTGTTCTTCTTTACTCCATATACAGTTACTGTATCCAAAGTATTGTCTTCCATCTTTAAGCTATAAGCACTAAACTTCTCAGCTGTCTTTTCTTCTGTTTCTATTCCCTTTGTGAAAGTATAAGCTTCTATCATATTAGAAAAGCTCTTTTCATTTGATTGCAAGCTTGCAGGTACTTTAAGAATATATTGATAATCCGCAAACATATTCTGTTTAATATTAGTCCCATATGAATTGATGATATCGGGCATCGCAAGTCCAAATAACAAGATCATGTTCGCAAACATTAATCCAATAAACATGACAAGATAATGAGCTTTATTCTGGAGAATAATACGTGTTCTAAAACGTGTAATAAAAGGAATATGTGTAGACAAAGGCATGACATGGGACTGTTTATGTCTCTTTAAATCTCTTCTTAAGAACTTAAGAGGAGATAAAGACAATTGTCTATTGAGTATAAAGAGATTAATAATAAACATAAGTATAATAGGTACAACTGTTGTCTGGATAAAAGCACTCGCATTCCAGATTGTTTGATAAGTTGTTAAACTATAGCTGGCATAATATAAATTTGCCATAGTTGTTCTAAAGTAGGTATAACCTAGTATATTACCTATCAAGGCACTCATAAGGGTCACAATAATAGGAAGTGTCATATAGTGACTGATTAATTCTTTCTTTGTATAACCAGATGCAAGTAATGTCCCAATCACATTGGATTCTTTTTGTATTGTATTGGTCATAGTCACCGCAAATACAAATGCGATAATCACAATCATGATATATAGAAGCATTTTTATCATGACACTATCACTACCCATATCATCACCAGTAAAATGAATAGCCTGATTCTCATATTGAGGAATATATTCTTCTAGATGCACTTCTTTATTCAATAATTTCAAGAATGATTCAGACTTCTTTTCTTCATTCTTTGGTTTATTTGTATAAAGCCATGAATAACTATAGGTCATATGTGTTGTATCCCATTGAGTAAATAATGATGGTTGTACAACAGCCACACCAAACTTGATTGCATCAAACATCGTATCACTGTTATTCTCAAATAATGCGGAATAATCAGGTAAAGCCACTAAACCACAGATCTTTAATGAATGATCCTGACTCTTTATAGAATCACCAATAGATAACTTATTGTTTACTGCATACATACGGTCTATCGCAATCTCTTTATTATTTTGAGGAAGTCTTCCTTCCATGACACATACTTTATTCACACTTTGAGGTGTCGCAAAGATACGTAATTTATTCCCATTGATCAATGTTTCTTCTACATAAGAATGATCATAAAGATGCACGCCCGTTTTAGAAATATTGATCAATGACTGATTATTCAACTTCTTATCTACATTAAAGTGACCATCTTCTATCGTATACTTCTCAAAACTTTCATTATAAGCCTTGATCATACTCTCATCAGCCACAATAAAACCAGATACAAGACCAATCATTCCTGTCATCAATAAGAAGATGACAAGATACTTACTCCAGTCTTCTTTTAATTCACGTATAAAACGTTTATTTAATGGATTCTTCATATTACCAATCCACCTCATTCACTCGTTTACGTTCTGTATTGATATAATCATCTTTAATTCTTCCATCATGTAATACAAATATATGATGCGCAATATACTTAATAGACTCATTATGTGTGACCATGATGATTGTATTCCCAAATCTTTCATTAATATCACAGATCAACTGTAATATATCCTGAGACGTACGATAATCCAAAGCACCTGTTGGTTCATCACAAAGAAGAATATCTGGATTCTTTACGACTGCACGTCCAATTGCGGTACGCTGCTGCTGTCCACCTGATAATTGATTAGGTAATTTATTTTGATGTTCATATAAGCCAAGTGTATGTAGTAATTCATCAATATCCAAAGGCTTCTTACTTAAATAAGCACCGACTTCAATATTCTCTCTGACTGTTAAGTTAGGAATCAAATTATACATCTGGAATATATAACCTAGATGATCACGTCTATATTGACTTAATTCCTTTTCTTTCATTGTCTTTAAACGATGTTTATTAATCATAAGTTCTCCCTCATCTAAACTATCAATACCCCCAATAATATTAAGTAGTGTAGATTTACCAGAACCAGAAGGACCTAGTAATACACAAAATTCTCCTTTGTTGATGGTCATATCAATCCCCTTTAATACATCAATATGACTCTCTCCCTGTCCAAAGGATTTCTTTAAATCCTTAATCTCTAAAAAGTTCATAACATCTCCTCCTATGTTAGTATTATCTAACCACATTATACTCTTAGAGTTAGTTTATGCAAACTAAAAACTATGATATAATGAAGAAAAAATGAGGTACATATATGAATTATACAGAAGAAGAATTATGCACATTAGTAGATCAATTACCAGATATCCAATATAACTTACAGATGCCTATGACTTCTATTAATCTATTAGGTTTAACACCTGATTTATTTGATGAAGACGTCTATGAAATATTAAAGGATTACTTTACTGAACAGAAATACAATGTCCTTACAACTTTCTTATATCATGATACATCACTCGATATGGCAGGTTATGCAGATGTGAATATTGTGGTATCAGTCAAAGGATTAAAAACTGCAGAATTATTAAAAGAAAAATATGGCACACCTTATGTCGTAGGATTCCCTTATGGTAAGTTCTCTTCTTATTTCTTTATGGCTGTTGAACAGGCATTAGAAACTGGCATTGACCAGATTCCTTATCAGAACTTCTTTAGATTACAGACAAACCAGATGATTCAATTACATGGTGATCCTGTCATTATGAGTTCTATAGGTTTCTCTTTATCCCAGCAATATGATCTTGGTTATCAAGTGATATCAGATAGAAAAGATACATTAGGACCAGTAGATTTGAAAGAAACAAAAAAAGATGATATCCAAGTCGATATCACCTTCCCATTACATGAATCTATATTTGATTTAACCATTCATAACTTGTAATACACAATTCTCTATTGTTTCTATTCCCTGATCATGAAAAGCATGAAGTAAATCTTCATCATAAGTCCCCGGCTGCATCCAGGCATACTTAATACCAAGTTCTCTCATATCTCTAATATAAGTCATACCAATTGTTTTATTAACGACAAAAACAACAACATCAACAGGATACTCTATATCCATGAGGGAGGTATACATCTTATCATTGTCTATTGTGTCATATTTAGGAGATATACCATAAACATGCTTTCCTGCATTCTTTAAGCATTGATATATTTGGTAACTGTACTTATCAGGATCAGGACTCATCCCAATGACACAATAATTATTATAGATCTTTAAAATATCTCTTTCTTTCATGTTTCATCACCGTTTTTATTATATCATACCACCAACATTTTTGATTGAATTTTACACCATAATAATGCATTTGTGGTATAATGACAAACGCGAATTGATGTGTTAATATAAACACGTATTAAATAAGAAAGGAAGGTCGTTTATAGTGTACGATATTATAGTTGTAGGTGCTGGCCATGCAGGTATTGAAGCATGTCTTGCCGGCGCAAGAACAGGAAATAAAACATTACTTATTACAAGCAACTTCTCTAATGCAGGAAGCATGCCTTGTAATACATCTATCGGAGGACCTGCTAAGGGCATTATTGTAAGAGAAATAGATGCACTTGGTGGACAGATGGGTAAAACTACAGATGCGACTTACCTTCAGATGAAGATGTTGAATACTGCCAAGGGACCAGGTGTTCAATCTCTTCGTGCACAGGCAGATAAGAAAGCTTATCCACGCTATATGCAGAAAGTATTAAAGGAACAGGAAAATCTTGATATTGTAGAAGCAATGGTAGAGGATTTGATTGTAGAAGGTGATGAGTGTAAGGGTGTTATCCTTGCAGATGGTACTCGCTATGAGTCTCATACGACTATTCTTACTACAGGAACTTATTTAAAGGCTGAAATCCTTGTTGGTCATTCTAAGACTCCGAGTGGACCAGATAAACAGAAGGAAAGCTTATATTTATCAAGTAAGTTAAAGGATTATGGATTTAGAATCCAGAGATTAAAGACAGGTACACCACCTCGTGTAGAAATTAATTCTATTGATTATTCAAAAACAACAGTACAGCCTGGTACAGATGCGAAACTTTCATTCTCATATGAAACAACACATTTCACACCAGTAGAAGATCAGACTGTATGTTACTTAACATATACAACTGCCCAAACACATAAACTCATTAGAGATAATCTAGATAAATGTGCGATGTTCTCAGGACTTATTAAAGGTATTGGACCTCGTTACTGCCCTTCTATTGAAGATAAGGTTGTTAAGTTTGCGGATAAGGAAAGACATCAGATCTTCCTTGAACCAGAATCTAAGGAAATGAATACAATCTATGTACAGGGATTCTCTACATCTATGCCTCATGATATTCAGGAAAAGATGGTACATTCATTACCAGGACTTGAAAACTGTACTATTTTAAAATATGCCTATGCGATTGAATATGATGCGATTGATCCATTACAGTTATGGCCTAGTCTAGAAACAAAGGTCTTAAAGAACCTCTTTACTGCAGGTCAGATCAATGGGACTTCAGGTTATGAAGAAGCAGCAGGTCAGGGTCTTATTGCCGGTATTAATGCCTCTAAGAAGGTAAAGGGTAATAAACCTTTGATCTTAAAGCGTGATGAAGCTTATATTGGTGTATTGATTGATGACTTAGTAACTAAAGGTACTAAAGAACCATATCGTATGTTAACAAGTCGTGCTGAATATAGATTATTATTAAGACATGATAATGCGGATGAAAGATTAAGAAAATATGGGCATGATGCAGGTCTTGTCACTGATGAAGTCTATTCACGTTATCTAGATAAAATGAATCGTATCCATGCTGAAATAGAACGTCTAGATACCATTCATTTCTCACCTAAGAGTGAAATCAATGACCTCTTAGAAGAAAAGGGTTCAACACGTTTAAAAGAAGGTGTCACTGCCCGTGCTATTCTTCAAAGACCAGAATTAGTTTATGAAGACTTATTACCTTATATTGAACATGTTGACTTAACTGAAGAAGAAATGAGAAGAGTCACTATTCTTATTAAATATAAGGGATATATTGAAAAAACATTAAGACAAGTAGAAAAAGTAAAGAATATGGAAGAAAAGCAGATTCCTGCTGACTTAGACTATGATGATGTATTAAACTTATCATTAGAAGCAAGACAGAAACTAAAGAAGGTGAGACCTGTCACTATTGGTCAGGCAACACGTATTTCTGGTATTAATCCTGCAGATATTTCTGTTTTACTTATTCACTTAAAAACACAATACGGAGATTAATATGACACAACAAGAATTTATTGTGAGCTTAGAAGAAAAAGACATTGTGCTTTCAGAAAAACAGATTGAACAGTTTGAAAAGTATTACGAAATACTTGTAGAATGGAATGAGAAGATGAACTTAACCGCTATTACAGATAGAGAAGGTGTTTATTTAAAACACTTCTATGATTCTCTTACAATTGCGTTTGATTTCCCATTCTCTAATCAAACAATCTGTGATGTAGGTGCAGGTGCTGGATTCCCTTCAGTTCCACTTAAAATCGTTTATCCAGAATTAAATGTCACTATTGTAGATTCTTTGAATAAGAGAATCACATTCCTTAATCATTTATTTAAAGAATTAGAATTAGATCATATTCAAGCAGTTGCATCACGTGCTGAAGATTTCTGTAAAGATCATCGTGAATCATTTGATATTGTCATGGCACGTGCAGTTGCAAGATTAAATATCTTAGATGAACTTTGTCTCCCACTAGTGAAGAAAGATGGTTACTTCCTTTCATTAAAAGGACTCAAAGCCCCTGAAGAATTAAAAGATGCGAAGGGAGGCATAAAGGTACTTGGAGGAGAAGTGATGGATGATTTTACTTTTACTTTAAGTGATCAGAATGATCATCGTCATAACATCGTGATCAAGAAAGTGAAATCAACACCTGCAAAGTACCCAAGAAACTATGGACAAATTAAGAAAAAGCCTTTATAGAAAGAAAAAGAACGTTATTAAGGATGCTTATTGTTTCTTAGATATCAATGATATTGTTGCCAATAAGGAACAGCCACGTACTCACTTTGAAGATGAGAAGATTCAGGAACTCGCTGAATCTATTATGCAGAATGGTCTTTTACAGCCTATCGTAGTCAGAGAATATGAAGGTAAATACCAGATTGTTGTAGGGGAAAGAAGATACCGTGCCTGCAAACTAGCAGGTATTAAAGAAGTACCTTGTATTATCCAGGAACTCGATGACAATCAGACTGCCAATGCCGCATTAGTAGAAAATATTCAAAGAGAAAACCTTTCTGCGATAGAAGAAGCCTTAGCTTACCAGCAGATTCTAGATACACAGGGTTTAACACAAGCTCAGCTTGCTGAAAAAGTTGGTAAGAAACAGTCTACAGTGGCTAATAAACTTAGACTTTTAAAGCTTCCTATGACAGTACAGGAATCAGTTAAGAAAAAAGAAATCTCTGAAAGACATGCCCGTGCTTTATTAAAGCTAGAAGATACAGCACAACAGAATAATATGTTGAAAGAGATTCTTGAACATAACTTAACTGTCGATGAAACAGAAAAAAGAATTGCGAAACTATTAGCACCTAAAAAAGAAAAACCACGTGTACGTACTTTCTCTAAAAGTGTTAAAATCGCACTCAACACAATCAATCAGGCAGTAAAGATGGTCACTGATGCGGGAACTGATGTAGAAGAAAACATCGATGAAACAGATGATGAAGTCATCATTACTATAAAAGTAAAGAAGTAGATCCTAATTACTAGGACCTACTTCTTTTTTAAACCTTTCTGGAATTCTATTATGGAACACAATATCCATGACTTCATCATAAGTAAATTCAAAACATTCATTTGTCTCAGTGACATGTATTCTTAATACATCACCTCTTTCTGCTTCTATTAAGAATAAATATAAATTTCTCATCAGTTCTTCCATATCTGCCCTCCTATATATTTATTCTCAAAGAATCTTTGATTTACTTAATAATTCCTCAATTATGTATATGATATTGTTTTTTTTGACGATTTATATATAGTTAAATTAAAGGATACTCTAGATGAAAGGAGAAACTATGAAGAAAGCACTTATTATAATAGGAGAAGTGATTGTATCATTTTTTGTCGCTCTCTATGTTGGATTACCATTAACTGGTCTTGTAACAGAATGGATATGCTATTATGACAAAGATGTAGAAATATTCATTATCTTCCTTATTATTCTATTTGGAATCTTAATCTTGAATAAGCTTAATAAAGAATAAGTATATCCTCGGATATACTTTTTTAGTAAAAAAAAGATTGAGCTAAGCTCAATCTTCAACACATACGCATACAGGTGCAGGAATCTCTAATTCAGAATCTGTCATTAATAGTTTTTCATTCTCTTCATCAAAAGTAAGTACCTGAAGCTTATTATCTTCCTGTGCCCCTACAATAACATACTTATCATCAATGATATTGAAGTCTCTTGGTTCTTTGCCAGTATGTACCATATAAAGTAAAGAAATCTTACCATTCTCTTTATTGACTCTATATAACGCAATAGAATTGTGACCTCTATTAGAAATTAGTAGATGTTCTCCACTCTTTGTAAGATGAATAGCAGCAGCTGCATTAAATCCCTTAAAATGACGTGGAACACAATGAATTGCCTGAATCAAACTCATACGACCTTCATTATACTTAAAGACCATGATCTTATTCGCAATCTCATTAATAAGATAACCATAACGTCCATCTTGTGAGAAAATCAAATGTCTAGGACCAGAACCAGGCACTACATTTACTGTATAATCTGTATTCTCTTTAAGAACACCGTCTTTATAATTATACATCACAATCTTATCAGCACCTAAATCTACTGCATATAAGAAACGCTTATCAGGTGTAAAACCAACATTATGTACATGAGGTGCAGTCTGTCTCTTTAATAAATCAGGACCCATACCAGTATGTCTCACAGCCCCAATCTTATGATCAATACGATAATTTTCTAGTTTATAAGCAGCTGTTGCACCAACATGATAGTTTGCGGCAAAGATATACTTATTATCATCAGAGATACATAAATGTGTATAACTTCTACCAGAAGAAGAATAGTTATTATTAAGGATTAATTCATCCTTATGAATACTAAAACTTCCTAATCCTCCACCTTCATTATTAGATCTCGCATTCTTATAAGATACATAAAGTTCTTTATTTTTCGCAATCAGATATGATGGAAAATCCTGAGTTAATATCTGTTGTACTTTCTTTAATTCCAATGTTTCTTCGTTAAAAGAAACGATATAGATTCCTTTATCGTCACCTTTACCATAACTTGCCACATAAAACGTTTTCATAGGACACCTCCGCATGAAAATATTTTATCACAATTATTCTCTATTTACTAATGAGTTTTGTTATTATAAAATAATTGTACAATAGTCAAAGGAGGACAAGAGGTTGGATAATAAGGAACTTTTATCTATGAGTGATGGTCTTTTAATTCAATTATTACAGAAAAATGCAAGATATAAGGTTTCTGACCTAGCCGCCGCGCTAGCAGAATCTAAAGACAGCATTGTAGAAAGATTAAATAGACTAGAAAAAGAGAAGATTATTTGTGGTTACCATACTATTGTCAACTGGGACAAGACAAATACTGAACTTGTGACTGCGATGATTGAAATCAACGCTATTCCTGAAAGAGAATATGGTTATGATCGTATTGCGTCACACATTTATAAGTACGAAGAAATTGAAACAATGTATTTATTATCAGGTGATTATGATTTTATGTGCATTGTAAAGGGTCGTACTATGCAGGAAGTCGCGCACTTTGTTGCATCTAAATTAGCATGTATTCCTGGTGTTACAGGAACAAAAACAACATTTGTGTTAAAGCCATATAAGACAGATGGACATGTCCTAGTAGATGATGAAGATGGTAAAAATACGCGACTGGTGGTGACTCCATAAAATGGATTATGAGAAGAAATTAAGTACTGCAGCACAAACTATTAAACCAAGTGGTATTCGTAAGTTCTTTGATCTTGCGAACCAGATGGAAGGTGTTATTTCATTAGGTGTAGGGGAACCTGATTTTGCGACACCTTGGAAGATTAGAGAAGCTGCAATCTATTCAATTGAAAAAGGACGTACTTTCTATACCGCAAACAGAGGTTTATTAGAATTACGTCAGGAAATTAGTAATTATTATTATCGTCGTTTTGGTGTACATTATGATCCTGAAAAGGAAATCATTGTGACTGTAGGTGGTTCAGAAGGTATCGATATTGCAGTAAGAGCCTTAATGAACCCAGGTGATGAAATGATTATCCTAGATCCAGGATATGTAGCCTATGAACCAAGTGTTATTCTTTCAGGAGGAGTACCTGTAAGAATTCATCTAGAAGAAAAAGATGAATTTAAATTAACACCTGAAAAGCTTAAAGCAGCTATTACACCAAAGACAAAGGTTATGTTGATCAACTTCCCTTCAAACCCAACAGGTGGGGCAATGACAAGAGAAGACTATGAAAAACTTGTACCTATTATTAAAGAATCAGGTATTATCGTTATATCTGATGAAATCTATGCAGAACTTAGCTATGAAGAACCATTTAGTACATTGGCTTCATTCCCAGAAATCAGAGATCAGATTGTTGTCATCAATGGTTTCTCTAAAGCTTATGCGATGACAGGCTGGAGACTTGGTTATGTCCTTGCAAACCCAGTACTCTCTAAGGCAATGTGTAAGATTCATCAGTATATTATCATGTCAGCACCTACTTGTGCACAATATGGTGCATTAGATGGACTAAGACATTGTGATAAAGAAGTAGAAGAAATGAGAGCCTCTTATCTCTCACGTAGAAACTTCCTTGTAAAAACATTTAATGATATGGGACTTCATACATTTAACCCAATGGGTGCTTTCTATGTATTCCCATGTATCCGTTCTACAGGTCTTACATCTGAAGAATTCTGTGAAGAACTATTAAATGATCAGAAGGTTGCCTGTGTACCAGGTACAGCCTTTGGTGATGCCGGAGAAGGATTTATCCGTGTTTCTTATGCATACTCACTAGAAGAATTAAAAATAGCGACTGAGAAGATTAAATTATTCTTAGATAACTTAAAAAACAGATCTCATTAGAGGTCTGTTTTTTCTCTTTCCAGCATTTCCTGATAGCTATAAACACAGCCACAGTAATTCTGTCTATACATATGATATTCATCACTCATACGTGTTGATTTTAAATAACCATTATCCTTTTTAAAATCACTATGAAGGAATTTTGGTGTCTCTAGATCTAGATCATCACCAATCTCATTGATCCATTGGCTATTCTTATGAGGAGAAACAGACAATACAGTTGTCCAATAATCAAAACCATGCATCTTTGCATAATCTCTTGCTTTCTCCATTCTTACTTTATAACACACATAACAGCGATAGCCCTTTTCTCCTGTATCCTTATATGGCGCAATATGCGTTAAATATTCTTCAGGATCATAAGTATCTTCTACCACCTGTACATTCTGATTCTCTTTCTCATTGAACTCTTTCACAAATCTTTCTAACTCAGATTCACGACGATGATACTCATCAGCAGGGTAGATATTACTATTTGTATAATAAATAGTAATATCAAAGTACTGACATAACTCTTTAATCACATTAGAAGAGCAAGGACCACAGCATGCATGAAGCAATAACTTTGGACGTCCTTCTATATGTTTAAGAGTCTCCAACATCACTAAACGATAATTCTGTTTCATTAGTGGATAAACATTGCATCACCAAATGAGAAGAAACGATACTTCTCATTCACTGCAATCTTATAGGCATTTAAGATATGTTCTCTACCTGCAAGAGCACTTACAAGCATCACTAATGTAGACTTAGGAAGATGGAAGTTTGTGATCAATGCATCAATACCAGTAAATGTATAACCAGGATAAATAAAGATATTTGTATTTTCATGAGCTGCTTTGAAGCATCCATATTTAGAATGATTAGCTTCTAAAGTACGACAAGAAGTAGTGCCCACCGCAATAATACGTCTACCTTCCTTTTTAGCCTGATTTAACTTTTCAGCTACTTCTTCACTGATTTCATAATATTCACTATGCATATGATGTTCTAATACATTTTCTACCTTAACAGGTCTAAATGTACCTAAACCAACATGTAAAGTAACATCTAGGATTTCAACCCCTTTTTCTTTTACTTTCTGAAGTAATTCTTCAGTAAAATGTAAGCCTGCAGTAGGGGCGGCAGCACTACCTTCTACCTTTGCATAGACTGTCTGATAACGATCAGGATCATTTAACTTTTCTTTAATATATGGTGGTAAAGGCATAATACCTAACTGATCAAGAATTTCATAGAAAATTCCATCATAAATCATCTTGAAGATACGAATACCTTCTTCTCTGATTTCAGTACACTGAGCCTTTAAACGACCATCACCAAAAGTAATCACAGTACCAAGCTTTACAATCTTTGCGTTACCTACTAAACATTCCCATAAATCATCATGAAGATCTTTTAATAAAAGAACTTCTACATGTCCACCAGTTTCTTCCTTAAGACCATAAAGACGTGCTGGAATAACCTTTGTATTATTTCTTACAATCACATCACCAGGCTTTAGATAATCTAGAATATCATAGAAATGTTTATGTTCAACATCTCCTGTTTCTTTATCTAGAACCATTAAACGTGAAGTATCACGTTTCTTTAATGGTGTCTGTGCAATTAATTCTTCTGGAAGATCATAATCAAATAATTCAATATCCATAAAACTAAAACGCCCTTTCATAAACATCACGACCATACTGTTCTAAGAATTCTTCCTTAAAATCAGCTAAACGGTCTTCTTGAATTGCTTTTCTAATATCTGCTGCAAGATCTAATAAGAATGCAACATTGTGAATAGATAATAAAGACTTACCAAAGATTTCATCACACTTGTGAAGATGTCTTAAATAAGCTCTTGTATAATTTCTACATGCATAACAATGACACTTATCATCAATAGGAGTAAAGTCACGTTTATACTTTTCATTATTGATATTCATACGTCCATGATGTGTCATAAGTGCACCATGTCTTGCGACACGTGTAGGAAGTACGCAGTCAAACATATCAATACCTCTCATAGCACCTTCAATTAAATCAATAGGATTACCTACACCCATTAAATATCTAGGCTTATCTTCAGGTAACCACTTAACACTATCTTCAATCATTTTATACATGATTGGTTTAGGTTCACCTACAGAAGTACCACCAATAGAATAACCAGGGAAATCCATATCAACTAAAGTCTTAGCACTTAGTTCACGTAAATCCGCAAACTCACCACCCTGGACAATACCAAATAAAGCCTGGTCTTCTCTCTTATGTGCTTCCTGACCTCTCTTAGCCCATCTTAATGTTCTTTCTACAGAGTTCTTCATATAATCATGAGTACATGGATAAGGTGCACATTCATCAAAACTCATAATAATATCAGCCCCTAAATCTTCCTGAATTGCGATAGACTTTTCAGGAGATAAGAATAGCTTAGAACCATCCACAATACTCTTGAAGGTAACACCTTCTTCTTCAATCTTACGTGTCTTACCTAATGAAAATACCTGGAATCCTCCAGAGTCTGTTAGAATAGGTCCATCATAGTTCATGAACTGATGAAGCCCGCCTGCATCTCTTACAATATCACTACCTGGTCTTAACCATAAATGATAAGTATTCGCAAGTACAACCTGAGAGCCCATTTCTTTAAGCTGTTCAGGAGAAATACCTTTTACTGTTGCCAGTGTTCCTACAGGCATGAACATAGGTGTTTCTACATCACCATGTGGTGTATGAAGAATCCCATATCTTGCGCCTGTCTGTTTACATACGTGTTTACATTCATACCAAAAATCTTTCATTCTATCACCTCGATAACCTTGGATATTATACGAAAAAATACGCATTAAATCAATAAAAAAGGGGAAAGCTCCCCTTTCTTAAGAATATTATTTGTGTTTTAAGTCATCCAGTTTTTTTAGGATTAGAAGACCAAAGATAATAATCAGTCCAATAATCACTAAGCCATAGGATCTAATGATTATATCATAGGGAGAAATAATATACACTATTAGTTCTACGCAACATAAAGTGAAAAGTGATGCAAAAAACCAAATGAAAAATTTTACTACAATACTGTTTTTCATAAAATATCCTCCTAAAATGATAAAAAGCAACACATCTATGATGTTCATAGTTTGAAAAAAAGAATAAAATCCGACTCATCTTTTACGATGAAATTTAAAACATGATTACTTAAAGTATTTATGGTGTACCTGTTACTAGAGGGGATTCAAATCACCATTCATTATTTATATTTTACCATTACAAAAATACTAATAACAGTCTGTTTTATTAATAATAAAAAGTATAAAATTAATATAGTAATAAATAGATTTACGAGGTAGAGTCAAAAGTTTATGAAAAACTTGGTGAATGACAGATTTCAGGGCTCGATGAACGATGCGATATCATTCATGTAGTATTAAAATTGAATATTTTGAATTTTTCTAAACCGAATGAT
>Ga0129313_1000735_pt1 | contig 24415 bp, 21 predicted proteins | sample O1105metagenome_FD_94436 | JGI IMG/M metagenome (GOLD analysis project Ga0129313, IMG submission 94436) | Orangutan group fecal microbial communities from fecal samples from Wisconsin, USA - O1105 metagenome | ecosystem: Host-associated > Mammals > Digestive system > Large intestine > Fecal...
CGGAACAAAGTGTAGTATGGCGAACCCTGTGAGAAGTCGCCACTGTCGATGAGCAGCAGGTTGGGATTCTTCTCACGCTCCTCTTTCACCATTGCCACACGCCGCAAAAATCCGCCGCGTCCTGCCACTGCCGTGTCGGCAAGGTTAGGGTTGAGCGGCATCACACAGCTGTGTGTGTCGTTGGTATGCAATATCTCAAGTCTCTTCTGCGCACCTGCGGCAAGCACAGAGAGCAGCATCACTGCCGTTAAAAGCAAAGTTTTTCTCATTGTTTCTGTCCTTTCTTCACGTTGATTATTCCTTCACTATGCGGCCGTCCATGCGGCTGTCCACCGCCATGCCTTTAGCAGCAGCCTCGCGGAAGTAGTCCATTATGATGTTTCTCACGTTGTTGTCATCGCCAGCAGGCGCCACCACATTGGTCTTTGCCTTAAACGCCACCAGCTCGTCGTTGCCCTGTGCGAGGTAGTCGAGCGTGGCAATGCGATACGACGCCTTGTTGTCGATAGGCTTTCCTGCCACCGATGCACTCACGAGTCTGCCGTCTTGCGTGATGCGAAGCTTCACCGACGCACTCACACCCTCGCCTCCACGGCGCGCCATCTGCTCAAATAGTTCCTTCACCTTGTCACCACTGAGCGTGAGAAACGATATTTTGTTTTCAAACGGAGCTACGTCGAGCACGTCGCCAACCGTCACGTTGCCCTCGGGCAGGGCTGCACGTATGCCGCCCATGTTATATACAGCGAAGTCCACCTTCTCGTCAAAGTGCGCCGATGCCCACGCCAGTATGTCGGAAAGCAGATTGGACAGTTCGCTCTCCGGGCGATGCGACGCCATGAAACGAGCGGTGCGTCCCACCACCGGACTCATCATACTGTCTACCGTAGCGCTGTATGGCGCCAAAAATTGTGATGCTTTTGCGTCGGGACGAGCGTCATAGCGTTTGTCCACGAGCACTCGCGTGCGCTCCATGCCCGTCAGTTGCCACTGCTGCGCACACGAAGTACACACAGCAACAGCCCCTGCTAAGCAGGCACTTCTTACCAATAGTCTGTACATATATTCTCCTTCTTGCGTTTTTGTTATATTCCTTATTACGTTTTATTATATTTCTTCTTATATTTTAGTTGCCGACTTCGAGACCTTCAAGCGTCTGCTTCATGGCTTTCACCAGATTTATTTCTTATAAACAATGAAGCCATGTCGTTAGCATTATATGCAAAGATAAGCATAAAACCGCAGCAAGCCAAATATCACAATCCAAAATCGTGGCAACGCCATTGCTTTGACTTTAATACACCTATGCTTTAGTTAAAAGACACCGTAGCTTTGGTTAAAAACACTGTCGCACAAGCGAATAACGTGTCTAAAATTTGCGCCGTCGGAAAAAAAGCAGTAACTTTGCACCGCTTTTCGGCGTAACCGATGATGGGAAGAAGTGTTGCTCGTTATGTTACGTTGGAACGATAAAACAAATTTAATTATCAAAACAACAATGGATTTAATTAAAGTTGCTGAAGAAGCATTTGCAACCGGCAAGCAGTTCCCGGAGTTCCGCTCTGGTGACACCATCACTGTCGCTTACAAAATTATCGAGGGTTCAAAAGAGCGTATCCAGCTCTACCGTGGCGTAGTAATCAAAATTTCTGGCCATGGTGACAAGAAGCGTTTCACCGTTCGCAAGATGTCTGGTACTATCGGCGTAGAGCGTATCTTCCCCATCGAGTCACCCAACATCGAAAATATTGAGGTGAACAAGCACGGTAAGGTTCGTCGCGCTAAGCTTTACTACCTGCGCAAGCTCACTGGTAAGAAGGCTCGTATCGCAGAAAGACGCGTTGTTACTGGCGAGTAATAAGCTTCTTTTCCGCCCTAAGCAGAAAAATAAAAAAAAGATACCGCTGTCGTGGCAGTCACGATGCAGTATCTTTTTTTTATTTACCATCTTCATAGTTCGCCTCGCCGTCGGCAGTGCCGTGCAAAGCGGCCCTCAATGTGGCCCAATCTTGAAACCCAAACAGCAGCGCCAGCCTGTTAAGAGCCTCTGCACTGGGTTTCTCCTTGCCGCGCAGACATGCTATCAGCTTTCTGATAGCATCCATTTTGAGCGGATTTTTCTTTACTTCCCGCCCCGCAGTCTTCTCAAGTTTCTTGAGTTCAAGCAACAATTTCTCCATAATCCTTTCTCCTTCATACATACTTGGCAGCCATAATAAAACAGCATTAGGCTATAACAAAAACGCCATTAGGCTATAACAGAAGCGCCACTAAGCTACCACAGAGTTGCCAAGCAACTGCGATGCGCCAACATAGTGCCACAGATAGCGATTTTATCATGCTGCCACGCAATGCAAAAGTAGCAAAAAAACGGGAGCCACATCACTGACGACGCAAAAAAATCGCAGTCCCTTCATCTTTTCTTGTCATAAGGCAACAATTTGCGCTACAGCCACAAAAGAGCTTCGCCACTATATAGAAAAGTGTTGTGTAATTCATAAAAAAATCGTAATTTTGCACTAGGACAAAATCATTTCTTCAATATCCACAACATGAAAGAATTAGCATTAAAGTACGGATGCAATCCCAACCAGAAGCCCTCACGCATCTATATGGCTGAAGGCGAACTTCCCCTTGAAGTGTTGAACGGCCGTCCTGGCTACATCAACTTCCTCGACGCGCTGAACTCATGGCAGCTTGTGAAAGAGCTGAAGGAAGCGACAGGCATACCCGCAGCCGCATCGTTTAAGCACGTGTCACCGGCAGGAGCCGCCATCGGTCTGCCTTTGAGCGACACCCTCAAGAAGATCTACTTCGTAGACGATGTAAAAGAGGAGCTGTCACCTATCGCTTGCGCCTATGCACGAGCACGCGGCGCCGACCGAATGAGCTCTTACGGCGACTTCGTAGCACTCAGCGACACCTGCGACGTAGCCACTGCCACGCTCATCAAGCGCGAAGTGAGCGACGGAGTGATTGCCCCCGACTTTACCCCTGAGGCCCTCGACATACTGAAGGCTAAGCGCAAGGGTACCTACAATGTGATAAAGATAGACCCCACCTACCGCCCCGAGCCCATCGAACACAAGCAGGTGTTCGGCGTGACCTTTGAGCAGGGCCGCAATGAGGTACGCCTCGACGACCCCGCCCTGTTTGAGAACCGTCCCACCGAGAACAAGGAGTTCACACCAGAAGCCATGCGCGACCTCATCATCTCGCTCATCACGCTGAAATATACACAGTCCAACTCCGTGTGCTACGTTAAAGACGGCCAGGCCATCGGCATCGGAGCAGGCCAGCAGAGCCGCATCCACTGCACACGCCTCGCTGGTAACAAGGCCGACATTTGGTGGTTGCGCCAGCACCCGAAGGTAATGAACCTCCCGTTCATCGATGGCATCCGCCGCGCCGACCGCGACAACACTATCGACGTCTACATCTCTGAAGACCACGACGACGTGCTTCGTGACGGCACATGGCAGCAGTTCTTCAAGGAGAAGCCCGAAGTGCTGACCATGGAAGAGAAGAAAGAATGGATTGCGCAGAACACTGGCGTAGCTCTCGGTTCCGACGCATTCTTCCCCTTCGGCGACAACATCGAGCGCGCCCACAAGAGCGGAGTGCAGTTCATCGCGCAAGCCGGCGGCTCCGTACGCGACGACAATGTCATTGAGACATGCGACAAGTACGGCATTGCTATGGCCTTCACAGGCGTGAGACTGTTCCACCATTGATTTTTGAAAGCGGCAGGTCCGCTGGTAGACAAGCAGACCGTCTGCAGGCTGTTCAGAAGTCAAGCCCAAATGTGTCGGCACCGACAAGGCTGCCATGACACGTTGGACATACAACCATAACACTAACATTCACAAGCCATACGACTCGGCGGGCTGTACAACCCATAGCCCGTCCGCCTGCAAACAAGGCGCTTGCGTCAGCAAGGAGCTGTCTACTCGTCGGCTTGTCAACACACAAAGGATATGAGCAAAGGCGACGATATTGACGCAATCATCTCCGGTGGCGGACTGTCATGGGGCCGCGGCGGCGCATCAAACAGACGCGACGACGACGGCAAGATAAAGACCAAAGCCAAGAAGAAGAAATACATCACAGGCGCACACGGCAGCGGCTCGGCACGCCAGAAGGCGAAATACCGCGAGCAGCGCGCCAACCGCAGCAAGCGGTAGCCGCCAACACTCTGACCACGCGGCGTCGCTGCCGCCCTATACGAAGCGAGTCCCAGAAGCCATTCACGGTTTCTGGGGCTCGTTTTTTTATAGTTTCATCCTCAAAACGGGCTATTCAATCAACATTTCGTCATCGTTTCGCATGAAAACGGCCAGCCGTTTATGCCAGCGCCAATCCTCATACTGTCCCTCATCAGTTCTTCTTCGACGAGAAGCCGCCGTTCTTTCTCAGCGTGAGCGTAGACTTCTGCAAGCGGCGATTGACATGGTCGAAAATGATGTTAGGATTGAAGCGGCGGCCCTTGAACCGCGTTTCAAAATGCAGATGCTCCGTTGTGGCACGCCCTGTGCGTCCCGTCAGACCAATGACCTGCCCCGCTTTCACCTTATCGCCCACCTTCACGAGGTTTTTAGACTGATGACTATACAGTGTCTCCAAGCCCCATGCGTGCTTCAATATCACACAGTTGCCATAGGCAGAGAATGGTCCAGAGCGTATAACCTCGCCGTCGAAAGCAGCCACAATCTCGTCGTTAGGTCGCGTCTTGAGGTCCACACCTGCGTGGTTGCGTCGTCCGCCGTAAGGGCTGATAACCTTTGCTCCCGGCAGCGGATAAGCCCACTGCTGCTGTTCCAACTTCTCCAAGTCGAGTTTGAACACCTCGCTTTTTACAAACGGGTCTACATTCAGGTCTATACTTGAGTCAGAGATGTCAACCTCATCCTTCACCACCGACACATCCACATTGCTGCCCTTCTTCGTGCAGAGCAGCGTCTGCTTGTGCAGCTTGTGGCTCTTCAGTCCGAGAATGATTTCAGGGTTTACACGTCCGCCGTTTATCATTATCCAGAAGTCAAGGTAGGTTCGTCCCTCCTTCGAGCCAATTATAGCGATGGTCTGTCCTGCCTTCACACGATCGCCGACCGCCACCAGATTCTGCGCGTTGTTCGCATAGACGGTCTCCAGACCATTGCTGTGGCGCACCACAATCACGTTGCCGTGCTCGGCATGGCGTCGCGACAGTCGCACCACACCCGCAAACATCGCCTTCACGGCGTCGCCCTCCTGAGACACAATCTCCAGACGGTTGTTGTCGTGGCAGTCAATCTTTCCCACGGGCAGCGGGAAAGCATATTCGTTGGGTTGCACGAGGCTCAGTTCTATGTTGAACGCGTTAGACCGCGCAAACAGTCGCGGTGTAGCTATGCTTATCTGCTGCTGCTCGGCAGGCGTAAACTTGTCGTTGGCAGGAGCAAAGGCCGACAGTGTGACGACCATAGAGAAGGCGAGCAGTATATTTCTTAATAGCATTATTATTGTATGGTTTAAGTTTTCAAAAGAAAGAATCACGCTGGCATCCGCACCGCACGACGCGGCAACACGCAGCCCTATCAACAGTCCGTTGACAGCATGACGCCGTTGAAGATGCGTCCCGACTCAATGCCGAGTCGGCGTGCCGAGAAGAAGTCGTTGCAGCGGTCGTAAGTGCAGATGCCGCTCATGGCGATGTTTGCCTCGTCAAGTCCTGCCTGCACCAGCAGCTGGCGGTTGATTTCCGGCAGGTCGATGTGCCACTTTTCGCGGCGCTCACTGGCAGCGTCGAGGTTGAAGTCGGCGGCAGCAAACTGCTCATACACCTCGTCGCCCACCTCAAAGTTGGCAAGCGATATGCAGGGACCTACCACTGCATGCAGGTCGGCGGGAGCAGTACCAAAGGCAGCTCGCATGTCCACCACGGCCTTGTGTGTGACTCGTGCGAGCGTGCCGCGCCAGCCAGCATGCACCGCACACACGGCGCGATGTACCGGGTCGTGGAGCAACACAGGCACACAGTCTGCCGTAGACACACCGATGCAGAGTCCTGGCACAGCCGTCATCACGGCATCGACGCCGTCGACAATCATCGTGCGCACCTGCTCGGGCAGGCTGCAATACTCCGCACTGATGATGCGCGTCTCCACTCCGTGAACCTGATGTGGCAACACCAGACGCTCGTCAGCAATGCCCAACTCGCGGCACAGAGCCTCGCGACACTGTGCCACATGCTCGGCGCTGTCGCCACAGAACGGGTTTATGTTAAAAGAGTTGTAGTTGTCGGCAGCAGGATAGCCCCCGTGGCGCGTGGTGCTAAACGCCACTACACCATCACCGAGGCTGTAGCTGTGCAACGTCAGACCGTTACTTTCCATCGCCGTCCTCCTCATATTCAAAGTCGTCAAGTTCGTCGATGTCTTCAATGTCGTCATCGTCGATAAACTCTATCTCGTCTTCGCCCTCGGCAGCCAGCTCCGCAGCAAAGCGCGACATGTCCTTGTCGCGATGCACTATCACGTCTTCGCTCACTATGCCCTGCAGCTTATTGCTCTCGGCGTTAAGCTCCTGCCACAGCACGTCTTTCAGTTCGGCGATGCCCTTGCCTGTGACCGACGATATGAACACCACCGGCAGGTCGTCGGGCAGACCCTCCTTCAGCATCTCGCACAGCTCGTCGTCGAGCAGGTCGCACTTCGTGACAGCCAGCACACGATGCTTGTCGAGCATGTCGGGGTTGAACTGTCGCAGCTCGTTGAGCAGCACCTCGTACTCCTTCTTTATGTCGTCAGTGTCGCCCGGCACCATGAAGAGCAGCAGCGAGTTGCGCTCAATGTGGCGTAGGAAACGCAGTCCCAGACCTTTGCCCTCGCTCGCTCCCTCGATGATACCCGGTATGTCGGCCATCACAAACGACTTGTGGTCGCGGTAGTCCACGATGCCGAGGCTCGGCTCAAGCGTGGTGAAGGGGTAGTTGGCTATCTTCGGACGCGCACTCGACACGGCAGACAGCAGCGTAGACTTGCCCGCATTGGGGAAGCCCACCAGTCCGACGTCGGCGAGCAACTTTAGCTCGAGAATGATGGTCATCTCCTCCATCGGCTCGCCAGGCTGTGCATATCGCGGTGCCTGATTGGTGGCAGAGCGGAACTGGAAATTGCCCAAGCCGCCACGGCCGCCCTTCAGCAGTAACACCTCCTGGCCGTCGTAGGTCACGTCGCAGACATACTTGCCCGTCTCGGCGTTGTAGACCACGGTACCGCACGGCACGTCAATATATATGTCCTTGCCGTCTTTGCCATGACACTTGTCACGTCCACCGTTGCCGCCATGCTCTGCGAACACGTGGCGCTGGAACTTCAGGTGCAGCAACGTCCAGTAGTTGTGGTTGCCACGGAGATAAATGCTACCGCCATGACCGCCGTCGCCACCGTCGGGTCCGCCGTTAGGGTTGTACTTGACATGTCTGAGGTGCATGCTGCCCCTTCCGCCCTTTCCCGAGCGGCAATATATCTTCACATAGTCTACGAAGTTGGATTCTGCCATATTCTTACAAAAAAGTCTTTTTTATACGAATTCTTTACACAATAAGCCGTCGCTAAAACAGCGCCTGTCAGAAAAGCGACAGGGCGACGACACAATTTCTGCAAAGTTACGAAAATAATGCCGTATGCCCCGCTTTTGCCCCACATCTTTATGGATAAATAACATTCTTGCGAGCAAAAATCGAGCTACGGACAAACACTAATCAAAGAAATTGTCGTAACTTTGTAACCAAACGCCCCCGACAGTGCGCACCGCACCGAAAACGCCGGCAGCCACGTGGCAGACGCTTCTGGGGAAAAAGATGTGACTATGCCGTTTGAAAAAGAAATCAAAGACTATGAGAGTCTGAAGGCGAAATACATGACTCTCGTCATAGACAAGATGGACCGGGACGAGTACCGCGACTTCAACGAGGTGCTTTTCTCCACACATTCGTGTGCCATTGAGGGCAACTCTTTCTCTGTCGACGACACACGCGAGCTTAAAGAGAAAGGCCTGGGCATGATACCAGCAGGCAAAACGCTGTTTGAAGCCTTTGAGATGCTCGACCACTTCAAGGCGTTCGACTACATGGTGAGCAACACCAGCCACCCTCTCGACGAACAGTTGCTGAAAGACATCAACCGCCTTGTCACCCTCCACACCCTCGCCTACCGCTCTCCCGACGCCGTACCTGGCGAATACACCACCACCGACATGGCGGCTGGCGACACCGTGTTTGGCGACCACAAGCAGCTCGTCGCGCGAGTGCCGCAGATGCTTGAAGCCACCGAACGGGCCATAGCGACAAGGGCTGCCCACCCCGTCGTGATAGCAGCACGCTTTCACGGCTTTTACGAGTATCTGCATCCGTTCCGCGACGGCAACGGCAGGACAGGGCGCCTCATCAGCAACTACATACTGCTGCGGCTCGGTCATCCACTCATCATCATTCCCTCTGACTGCCGACAAGAGTACATCTCCGCGCTACGCATGATTAGAACAGAAGCGACGGACGAACATCTCATACGCTTTTTCTTCAAGATGGCGATACAGAGAATGAGCAACGAGATAGAGCAAAAGGAGCGAAACACTAAGAATTTCAGAATGTTTACGTTCTAACACGACATTCACAACAATACCACAATGTAGCAAAGTAAGCGAAACGAGGATTTTCGTGACACTTTGCTACATTTTTGTTTAATTATCTGACGCCAATTCTTAACGCATGTTAAAAACCCGATAAGTTTTCCATTAGGCCCCTTTGACGCGGTCATTAGGCCGTAGTGGCGTCGTCACTACGCCCCTTTGACAAGCCCAAAAGGGTGCTATCATTTTGTCAATCGGGCGTGAAAGGAGATTTATGGGATAAAAGAGGGATTGGCGAGGGGTAAAAGAGAGAATGGCGAGAGGTAAGAGAGGAATTGGTGCAGAGTGAAAACTGCCTTCCGAACCAGACACAAAAAAGGCCGTACCACACCCTTACGGATGTCGGCACAGCCTTTATATATCTTTCAGTCATAGCACCTTGCTGGCGCCAAGCTGATTACAGGTTGTCGATTACAGCGCACACATCAGCGAAGATGCGGTCGAGCTCGCCCAGTCCCTGAATGTGGTGGTGGATGCCTTCCTTCTTGTACCACTCAATGAGGGGAGCGGTCTGGTTATGATAAACGTCAAGGCGCTTCTTGATGGTCTCGGCGTTATCGTCTGAGCGTCCGCTCTCCTGACCACGCTTGATGAGTCGCTTCATCAGCTCTTCCTCAGGTACATCCAGCTCTATCATGGCTGCCACCTTGTGGCCGCGCTCTGCGAGCATGGCCTTCAGAGCCTCTGCCTGCGGGATGGTGCGAGGGAATCCGTCGAATATCACGCCCTCATGCTCCTTGCCGAAGCCGTCATATACGCTGGCGAGAATGTTTACCATAAGCTCGTCGGGGATGAGCTGGCCGTTGTCGATGTAGCCTTTGGCAGTCTTGCCAAGCTCTGTACCGTTCTTGATTTCGGCACGCAGCACGTCGCCAGTGGAGATATGACCGAAGCCATACTTCTGAATCATCAAATCGCTTTGGGTACCCTTACCTGAACCAGGGGCACCGAAAATCACAATATTTTTCATCTTTATTACCTTAAATTGTATGTATTATGTTATTTTTTCTTGGTCTTGTTCTTCACGCCACCGATACCTTCGGCGGCGCCGCGCAACCGACATCGCTGCCACATCGCGCGCTCCGTTGTCACACACCACGCCCCGTCGCGACACCCGTCACAGGCACGCGAGCACGGCGGCGACACGTTGCTCCATTGCCACGCCACGGGCATGGCAATCTCCATCTGTGCTTACTCCTCTACGAGCGTGTAGATGTCGCGCAGGTTTCTGCCCTGCTGGTCGTAGTCAAGTCCGTAGCCTAAGATGAAGTCGTTGGGTATTTCCATGGCTGCATACTCTATGTCGAGAGGCACCTTTAGGCGCTCGGGCTTGAGCAGCAGTGTACAGATGTGTATGGACTCTGGGTTGCGGGTGCCGAGAGTTTCTATCATGCGCTTCATGGTGAGGCCCGACTCCACGATGTCTTCCACAATGATGACCGTGCGACCAGTGAGGTCTTCGTTTATGCCTATCACCTCTTTGACGTTGCCTGTAGACGTGGTACCCTGATAAGACGCCAGCTTCACAAACGAGATTTCACACGGTATGGTTATCATGCGCATAAGGTCGGCAGCGAACATAAATGAGCCATTGAGCACCGCGAGCAGCAAGGGATTCTTTCCTGCCATGTCGGCGTTTATCTTGTCAGCCACAGCCTTCACACTCTTCAGTATCTCCGCTTCGGGTATGGAGGTTCTGAAGCTCTTGTCCTTTATTTTTACTATACTCATGGAACAGTTTTTTAAATTTCCGCAAAATTACGAAAAAATCGCCAAACACATGCCATTACGCCACGATTTATTATCCTACAAGTTGCACAATGAGGTGTCACGCGCCTGCCAACAGGCTTTCGCGACAGCCCGTCGGAGACGGAAAGCGCAAAAAAATGGGCGGTTATGGCGCGCGAATGGTTTCTTTTTTGTATTTTTGCAACGTTATGAAGATATTTACAAGTGCTCAGATACATGAGCTTGACAAATATACGATAGAACACGAACCTATATCGTCGATAGACCTAATGGAGCGCGCTGCCAAGGCCCTCACCGCCGCCATAGCGGAGGAGTGGACCAAGCTGACGCCTGTCATCGTGTTGGCAGGACCAGGCAACAACGGTGGCGACGCGCTGGCGGTGGCACGCATGCTGGCGGACAGAGGGTTCAGCGTGAAAGCCTATCTCTTCAACATACACGCCCATCTGTCTGCCGACTGCGCCGAGAACAAGAAGCGCATAGAGGGCGACAGTCGCATAAGCCTCACGGAGGTGTCTACAAACTTTGACCCGCCGAAGCTCACTGCCGACACGCTCGTGGTGGACGGACTGTTTGGGTCGGGCCTCAACAAACAGCTGGAGGGTGGCTTCGCGTCGCTGGTGAGATATGTCAACGCGTCGCCATGCAAGGTGGTGAGCATCGACCTGCCGTCTGGACTGATGGCAGAAGACAACACTCTCAACAACGGACAGAACATTATGCGTGCGGACCTGACACTCACGCTGCAACAGAAGAAGCTGTCCATGATGCTCGCCGACAACCAGCAGTACATCGGACGGCTACAGATTCTGAACATCCGCCTGTCGCAGGAGTTTGTCGAAAACACCGACACGCCATTCAACATAGTGGAAGCAGCAGACATCAAACGGCTGCTCATGCCGCGGCACGACTTTGCACACAAAGGCACAATGGGTCACGCACTCATCGTGGCAGGAAGCTATGGCATGGCAGGGGCGGCAGTGCTCGCCACACGCGCGTGTCTTAGAGCAGGCGCCGGCAAGGTGACTGTACACACGCCGCGACACAACTGCGACATTCTACAGATAGCGGTGCCAGAAGCGGTGGTACAACTCGACAGCCACGAGGCATACTTCACCGACCATATTTCGGTCGACAGCTTCAACGCATTGGGCATCGGACCAGGGCTCGGACGCAACGAAGACTCGGCACTCGCGCTGATAGAGATGCTGCGTAAGGCACAGTGTCCTGCCGTGGTCGACGCCGACGCGCTGACTCTGCTCGGCCACCACGTGGCATGGATGCAGATGCTTCCAAAGGGCTTGGTGATGACTCCACATCCTAAGGAGTTTGACATGTTCACCGGTTCGACAGCTTCCAACGACTACGAACGCCTCGACCGCGCACGCGAGATGGCTGTCAAGACGGAGGGATACATCATACTCAAAGGCCACTACTCTGCCCTATGTGCCCCCGACGGAAGGGTGTACTTCAACTCTACAGGCAACTCTGGCATGGCGACGGCAGGCAGTGGCGACACGCTAACCGGCATACTCACCGCCCTGTTGGCACGCGGCTACAGCCGACTCGACGCTTGTCTGCTCGGCATGTTCCTACATGGACTCGCCGGCGACATAGCTGCGACGTTGAACGGAAAAGAGAGTCTCATCGCCAGCGACATAACAGAATATCTGCCAATGGCGTTCCGCAGACTCGAAAGTGGACCGTTCCACACCGCAACGCGATGCCAACGCGACGACGCGCTTTTTTAGAAGACAAAGCCATACATCGCACAAGACTAAACAACACACTACATATTTTATTATTAAGCAAAAGACTCTTCATTACTAAGTAATAGACTTTTAATTATTAAGTAAAAAGACATGAAAAGACTATTGTCAGCCATCATGATTGCCGCAGCCTCAATGGCGACAGCGGCAGCACAGAACGCCCCAGGAGGCGTCACATACTTCCTGCCTAAGACCGCCGTGCAGATGGCACTGCGCATAGAGAAGACCACTTACACACCTGGTCGCCTTGCCGGATATTCGGAAATATATTTTAAAAAGGCTGCCGACGCCAAGCCAAACGTCAGCTATCGCATCGTGGGAGTGGAGTTCCGTCCCACCGCAGTGCCCGACTCTTCAAAGCAATTCAGCGTCATGATTGACAAGAAACACAGCATCGTGAGTCTGGATTGCGACCGCAACGGCGTGCTCATGGCTGTCAACGCGAAGGCGCAACTCGCACCACAGCCCGTGCCATTCAAGCCCGCACCGCAGCCTGCACCGCTCAATCCAGAAGACTATATGAGCCAAGACATACTCTCATCGGGCAATCTGCCCACCATGGCGCGACTCATTGCACAGGAAATCTACGACATACGCGACAGCCGAAACCAGCTCTCTCGCGGTGAGGCGGACTTCATGCCGAAAGACGGCGAGCAGCTCAAGCTGATGCTGGCACAGCTCGCTACACAGGAGAAGGCGCTCACCCAGGTGTTTCAAGGCACCACGGTGAAAGACACGACCGAACAGGTTGTGACCGTCATACCCGTCAAGGGCGAGAGCAAGACGCTCGCTTTCCGCTTCTCACACCACTTCGGTCTGACAGCCAACGACGACCTGGCAGGTGCGCCCTACTACGTTGTTGTGGAAGATGAGAACATCATCAGCGAGCTCCCCACTACCGGCGAAGACAAGAAAAAGAAAGACGAGTTGCAGATAGGAGTAAGTCTTCCCGGCAAGATAAAGCTCACTTTGACTCACGACGGACGCAGCATCGCACAGTATAGCACCTATGCCGCGCAGTTCGGAAGGGTAGAAATGCTCAGCGGTGCGCTGTGGGGAAAGAAGATAACGTCACACATCGTGCTCAATCCTGTGACTGGAAACGTTGTCAGCTTGAAGTCGGAGCCGCTGGAATAGAATCTTAACAGCACAGAAAAACATTCTTAACGACACAGGAAAACATAAAGAGAGAACTTTTAATCACAAAGGTGAGGCGGGCAAATGACATAATAGAGCCAGCAAACGAAAGCCTTTAAAGACAAATGGAAAAGAAGAAAATATCACTGAGCAACAGGCAGTACATAGTGCCGTTCGTGCTCATCACCTCACTGTTTTTTATGTGGGGCTTTGCGCGTGCCATACTCGACGTGCTGAACAAGCACTTCCAAAACACGCTCGACATCAGCATCACACAGTCTGCACTCATACAGGTCACGACCTATCTCGGCTACTTCCTCATGGCCATACCGTCAGGACTGTTTATCAACCGCTTCGGCTACAGACGCGGAGTGGTGTTTGGATTGTTGCTGTTCGGACTCGGTTCGCTGCTGTTCATACCCTGTTCGGCAATGGGAACGTTCTACGCTTTCCTCGCCGCACTGTTTGTTATAGGCTGCGGACTGACGTTCCTTGAGACAGCTGCAAACCCCTACGCCACAGAGTTGGGACCGAAAGAGACCGCCACAAGCCGCCTGAACTTCTCGCAGTCGTTCAACGGACTGGGCTGCATGTTTGCCACATTCGGCGTAGGACAGTTCCTGTTCAAGGGCGACAATGCCGACGGTGGCAATGTGGCAGTGCCTTACGCCATCATGGGAGCGCTGGTGCTCGTCATCGCAGTGGTGTTTTCACGCGTCAGTTTACCAGAGATTAGACACGACGAAGAGGCTGCCTCCGACCAGCCAACCAGCGGTACCGCCAACCTGCGTCGCCTGTTCAGCAACCGCATGTTCCTCTTCGGACTCTCCGCACTGCTTGCCTATGAGGTAGCAGAGATATCTATCAACAGCTACTTCATCAACTTCGTGACAGGTCAGGGATGGATGGGCGACCAGTCAGCAGCCAACGTCATAACCGGCGCCTTGTTCGTATTTATGATTGGACGCTTCATAGGCAGCTGGATAATGCGCCGCGTAGCAGCAGAGACTATGCTCGCCATCTGCGGTGTCGGCACTGTAGTGTGCATGGCACTCGTGCTGCTCGACATTGAGCACATATCGCTTGCAGCACTCATTGCCAACTATCTGTTTGAGGCAATCATGTTCCCCACCATCTTCTCGCTTACCCTCAACGGCCTCGGCAACCTCACAAAGAGCGCGTCGTCAATACTCATGATGACACCCGTTGGCGGCTGCGGATTCCTACTGATGGGCCTCATCGCCGACTCTACAGGCAACTTCATCACGCCATTCTTCATCCCGCTCGTAGGTTTCGCCATAGTGTTGGCATACGCACTGAAGAAGAGAAGCGCCATGAAATAACGCCACTGCACCCTACTACATCAAGCGCTGGCGCTGCCATCAACACCTATCGGCAAGCGGCACCACACACAATCAGCCAATGGAGGGAGCTTTCCGCCATTGGCTGATTTGCATAAACAGGTAATAGACAACACATTAATATATATATCAAGTTAGTAAAAGAAAACTTTCTTTCTTATTGAGTTTTCTGTTTTTTTTTGCTAACTTTGCACCCGATTTATTAATTCTCACATACACTGCCGCACGGCAGTTCAGATAAACAACACGACTGGGAGTCGGCACAACGCGACATTGTAGCCACATCCAAAGAGCTAAAAGATAATAATAACAAAAAGGTCAATTAATAGAAAAATGAAACAATTCAGATTCTTACTCATGCTCACTCTGCTGTTTGTGGGCTTGAGTAGCTATGCACAAACCGTAGTAGAGTTTGTTGCAGGAGTAGACAAAGGAACAAACACAAAGTTTAAGACTATCGGCGATGTCGCCGATGAAGTAACAAAAGACGGCGTCAAGATGCACAGCAACAACGCCACATTTGCTACAAACGAATACGTTGTAAATAAAAAATTTATCAACAAGACCCTTGCATTCTCTTCAAGCAAGAAGATAACAAAGATTCAGTTCGTTGGAGGAGAAAAACTCACAAAGCTTTCTGCCGACGGTTTCAACGCCGAGACAGGCGAATGGACTGGCAATGCGACAGAAGTCAGCTTTACAGTATCGGGCGAAGCAAAGTTCGCAAAGGTGCTTGTCACCTTGTTTGACAAGTGTGTTACGACCCTCGCGTTTGACAAAGACGTCAACACCATAGAGCTTGGCGCTACCCATAAGTTTGCAGCGACACTCACAGCTGCTGACGCCGACATGTCGGGCAAGACCATCACATACACCAGCGAGAACCCCGACATAGCATCTGTTGACGCCGACGGCACCGTGAAAGGTCTGGCTTTGGGCGCCGCAACCATCAAAGCCACATTCGCTGGCGACGACGAGGCGATAGAGTCAGAAACTTCTTACACCCTCTACGTAGTAAGAAAAGGCACATACTTCTATGAGTCGTTCAACAAGATGGAAGGCAAAGGAGGCAACGACGGACAGTGGAACTTCAAAGAGACCGGCACACGCTCCAACGCACAGTCGTTCGACAACAGCGGCTGGACAGACTCTTATGCCATTTGGGGAGCCTATGCCTACAATGCAAGTGGCTGTCTGCGTTTGGAAATGAGTGCCTCCGCTACCACTCCTGCACTTACCAACCTCTCTGGAGACGCATTCCTTTATTTCCGCGCAGGACAGAACCGAGGCACGGGAACAAGCTTAGAGCTGTCCATCTCTGGCGGCGGTACACTCCCCATAAAGGAAGTGTCACTGACACAGGGCGAATTCACCGACTTCATGGTACCCATAGTAGGCGCCACCCCTGACACTAAAATCACCTTCGCATGTAGCACTGGCGGCTGTCTGTTCTTAGACGAAGTCAGAATCGAACGCGCCATCTACCTCGACGACAACGCCGAAGACAACAGCGACAAGTTGTCTGCCAACAACGGCGAGACGGTGAATGTAGCTCTGAGCCGCAACTTCTCTACAGCATATTGGAACACCATCTGTCTGCCGTTCAACTTCGACAAGAGCGAGATAGACGCCATCTTCGGCGAGGGCACAGAGCTGAAGGCGTTTGACCGACAGGAGGGCAGCACGCTCTACTTCAAAGATGCAGAGTCGATAGTGTCTGGACAGCCCTACCTTCTCAAACCCACCACAGACCAGAGCCTGCTGATGATTGTTGACGCAGAGCTTGACGGCGTGAGCGGTCCCGGCAGCGTGAGCGGCACAGGTAGCGTTGCGTTCAACGGCACCTTCAACTCCACACGCCTCCTCGACACCGACGTGTTCTTCAACACCGACAACAAGCTCACACGCCCCGACACCGCTATTGAAAACGCCAATCTGCTGAAGGGCTTCCGCGCCTACTTCTCAGGCATACTCGGCGACGTGGCTTCGGCACAGGTTAGCTTCGGCGACGTGGTGACATCTATAGACTCTATCGACGGCGGCACACAGCTCAATGCTGACAAGGTGTACACCATCGACGGCCAGTACATCGGCACTACCACTGCCGGACTGAAGAAAGGAATTTACATTGTGGGCAACAAGAAGGTGGTGGTGAAGTAACCCCACACCCACACAAACAACTTAACTACCAAACAAAACACATGGAAAAGAGAAAATATACAGCTCCTGCAACAACCGTGATAGCAGCCAGCGCAGAAGCAGCACTGCTCGCAGGAAGCAACACCTACACTCCTGGCGACATAATAGAAGTGTCGCCTGGCACCATACCTGGCGGCAACGCCCAGGGGGCTGCGTCGAAACTCAAGATAAACGACGTGTGGGAATAATAATCGGCACCGCGTCGCCACAGGGCGACAGGCTATAAACAGCAATGGCTCGGCACAGGTCTTACGGACCCACGCCGAGCCATTTTTGTTTTTATACGCAAGCGGTCGTCAAATCTTGTTTCTATACGCAATCGGTCGTCAAACGTAGCAACGTGTCAGCTATTAGGCAACAACACCACACCTTCTTGCTTTTTGCCGTCCATCATGATGCGAAGCGCACTGTCGAAGCGCACGTGTCGCACATACGGTGTCTCCTCCACTGCTGGCAACGCGTCGAGCACGTCTTTGCGATAGAGTCCGTTGGAGGTGTTGGTGTCGATGGTGAAATAGCCCACACCAAAGCTCGTGAGGTTTTGAAAGAAGTGCGTGCCCTGGCTCGGATCTACGCGGTAGTTTTTCAGTGCCACCTCCACGATGACCTTTGCACCACTGATGTGCGGCCACTTCACTGGCACACCGAGCCACGGGTCGCTCGAGCCCCAGCGTCCAGGACCCACAAGCACGTAGCCGCGCCCACTGTCGAGGAACTGGCGATTGATGCGTTCGATGTCGTCGGCAACATAGTGGTTGTTTGCAGCTGTGAAGTCGTCAGACGTCTTTACATACACCACGTCTGTCACGTCGTCGCTTATGCCGTGACCCAACGAGTTGTGTGAGCGCAGCAGACAACGGCTGTCGTCGATGGCAGCCACGTCTTCATCGAGCATCTGTTTAGAGTCTACGATGGGTCTTATCTGCAATAGGTAGAACTCACCCGTGCGGTCGTCGTTGAGGTTGCAGGCAAACTCTATCTCTACTGGGCGTCGCATGCTCTCGGCACCATACTTCATAGACATCTGCAACAACTCCGGCAGTGGGAATACATCCTGCTGAAGCACGGCAGAGAAGCTTATGACCTTACGGCCGCCCTCATATATGCCGTCGCGTATAACGTTGTCGTAGGGGTCGTAGGTGGAGGCGAGATAGGTTATGGAACCGTCTTTCACAGCCTCCTTCACCTTTATGCTGGCAATATTAAAGCCGTCGTCTACCGTGAAGTCGTTGCCCACATGGGTAGTGTCGAGAGCATAAAATCGCGTCTGTGTCTCACGCAGCGCCGTCTCCAACTCGCTGGTCTGCAACACCTGATGTGGATGGTATGGCGATACACGCAGCGTCTGTCCGCCGTCCACAATGTACTTGCCCAGTCCGAGTGCCAACGAGGCGATGCCATCTTCTGACTTCTCGTCGCCGATGGGATAGTAGTTGATGGAGCGCAGCACACCAGAGATGTTCGGGTAGAAGCGTCCGTCGTATTGGTGGCCCGCCACCTGTTGCAGAATCACTGCCATCTTCTCCTGGTCTATGACGTTGCTCGTAGCGGTCATGTAAGCCTTGGAGTCGCGATAGTAGACCGAGGCGTAGACGCCCTTGATGGCACAGGCGAGCATGGAGAGCATGGCGTATTTGTCTTCGAGCCACGGAATCATGTACGTGCTGTAGATACCCGCAAAGGGCTGGTAGTGAGCGTCTTCGAGCAGCGACGACGAGCGCACGGCGATGGGGCTGTGTACGGCATCGAAGAACGTGAAGAAGTCGCCGATAAGCGAGTCGGGCAGCTGTGCGTGCAGGAAGTGTCGCAAAATGTCTTCGTCGGAGGCGTCGCTGAGGGCTATCTGGTAGAGGTTGTTCTGGTCCATGAACTGGTCGAACACGTCGGTACAGAGCACCAGCGTCTTCGGAATCTGCACGCTCACACCAGGGAACTTGTTGAAGTCGGGATGGGTTTTAACCACATTGTCGAGAAAGGCGAGGCCGCGTCCTTTGCCTCCGAGCGACCCCTCGCCGATGCGTGCGAAGTGTGAATAGGCGTCGAACTTGAGACGATCGAACACTGCCACCACGCCGATGTTCTTCATGTGGCGGTACTGCACTATGGCGTCGAAGATAATCTGACGGTGCGCCTGCACGTCTTTCAGCTTGTGCCACGTGACGGTTTTCAGAAACGCCGAGACGGGGAAGATGGCACGTGCGGACAGCCAGCGACTCATGTGGTTGCGCGAGATGTGATAGAGCATGGAGTCGTCGGGAATCTTGAAGATGTTGTCCTGCAACTCCTTCAGACTGTGTATGCGCATAATCTCGGCTTTGGTCTTCGGGTCGCGGAATATGAAGTCGCCGAAGCCGAGGTGCTCTTCAAGCAGGCGTCGCAGGTCTATGCTTATCTTCTTAGAGTTTTTATCGACGAAGCGGAAGCCTTCAGCCTCTGCCTTCTGGCGGTTTACAGCCTCCGAACTCTCCATGATGAGCGGCACATACTCGTCTTTGGCACGTATGGCACGCAGCAGTTTCAGACCCGCTTCGGGGTCTTTCACGCCGTTCATGGGGAAGCGCACATCGCTTATCACGCCCAGCGTGTTGGCAGAGTACTTGTCGTAGATGGCCATCGCCTCTTCGTATGTACGGGCAAGCACCACCTTTGGACGGCCGCGCATGCGCAGCGTGGCGGTGTGGCGGTTGAGCGCCTCAGTGGAGAAGCGTTTGCTCTGCGCCAGTATGTAGCTGTAGAGAGTGGGTAGAATGGAGCTGTAGAAACGTATGCTGTCTTCTACAAGCAATATCATCTGTACGCCGTCTTCGTGTATGTCATGTTCTATGTTCATCTTGTCCTCAATGAGTTTTATGATGGACAAGATGAGGTTGGTGTTTCCGAGCCAGCAGAACACGTAGTCGAAGATGCTGAGGTCTTCGTTCTGCATGCGGCGCGTGATGCCGTGGGAGAATGGTGTGAGCACCACACAGTGTATGTCGGGGAAGCCCGACTTTATGTCGCGCGCCACAGTAAAGGCGTCGTTGTCGGCATTGCCAGGCATACATATCACGAGGTCTATGTTCATGGTACGCAGCACACGCAACGCTTCCTCGGTGGTGCTAACCTGTGTAAATGTCGGCGGATAGCGCAAGCCAAGCTCCATGTACTCGTTATAGATCTTCTCTTCCACACGTCCGTCGTCTTCAAGCATGAAGGCGTCGTATGGATTTGCCACTATCAACACATTGTAGATGCGCCGCATCATGAGGTTGACAAACGTCACGTCCTTTAGATAAAACTGGCTGAACTCCTGTGGTATGTTGCTTTGTTTCATGTTTATTGGCTTGTTGCTGTTCGTCGGCACGGTGGTGCCGTAAATAAAAAAAGACCGGCAGCAGACGCCCCCAGACAGGGGTACGACTGCTACCGGCCTTGTACGATTATAACTCGTTGGTCACCTCGTTGCCCATCTGCATGACGTAGGTGAGGTTGAGGTCGTGGTTAAACATCATGATGTCGGCGTCTTTGCCTTCTTCGATAGAACCCTTGCGGTCGAACACGCCCATGATTTTGGCGGGCGTCTCACTCGCCATGCGGAACACATCTATCATTGGAATCTCCGCTTTCTGCACACATGTGCGGATGAGAGTGTCCATTGTGGCGATGGAACCGGCAAGCGCCGAGTGGTCGGCAAGCTTGCACACGCCGTCTTCGAGTATGACACGCGGCTCCGACGACACGCTGCCAGAACAGGCGGCGTAGGCTAACGAGTCGGTGATGAGCGCCGTCTTCTCGACACCTTTTATCTGATAGACAACGTGGAGCATGACTGGCGGCACGTGTATGCCGTCCGCAATGACTTCTACTGTCATGTCTTGGAGGGCGTAGACGCTCTCTACTGTACCAGGCACTTTGAACTCATGCTCTTTGTAGACCACGGGCATGGCGTTGTAGAAGTGTGCGGCATGGGTCATGCCGGCGTCGTGTCCTGCCACCACATCTTCGTAGGTGGCACGTGTGCAGGTAAGCGCGGTGAGCACACCGTGCTTGCGACACGCCGTGATAAACTCTTCTGAGCCGGGCAGCTCGGGCGCCTCGTCCCAGCGACGGATGCACGGGTACTTGTCGAGCAGCGGCTCATACTCTTCGGGCACGGGCGACTTGACTTGGTCTGCATCCTGTGCATCAACCTGTTTAGGATTGAGGTAGGGGCCCTCGATGTGAAGTCCGAGCACTGGACTGTCTGCCTCTGCCATGAGTTTAGTACATGTCGCGCAGGCGGCCTCTATGGTTGGGACTGTCGACGACGACAGCGTGGGGAAGATAGAGGTGGTGCCATGACGCATGTGGGCATCGACTGCAGCACGGAAAGCCTCTTCGCTGCCTTCCACAAAGTCGCGTCCACCACCGCCGTGAGCGTGCATGTCTACTCCGCCTGGGACCACATAGCAGCCTTTGGCGTCGATTATCTCTGCATCGACAACATGAAGGTCAATGTTTGACACGGCTCTTATCTTGTTGCCGTCGATGACTAAAGAACCGCCCTCAAGCCAGCCCTGTGGGGTGAGTATGCGGCCGTTGACTATTTGTTTTAACATAATGTTCTTATTAAAGCGGTTGTTGTTTTTATATTTAAAGAGCTGCGTCTGTTACAGCTCATTGAAGAGCTGCGTTTGTTACAGCTCGCTGAAGTGTTATCTCATTGAAGTGCTGCGTCTGTTACAGCTCATTTGTCACTTCGTTGCCCATCTGCATGACAAACGTGAGCTTGAGATTGTCATCAAACATCATGATGTCGGCGTCTTTGCCATCTTCGAGCGAACCCTTGCGGTCGAACACGCCCATGATTTTGGCGGGCGTCTCACTCGCCATGCGGCAGGCGTCGGCCATAGGAATGTTTGCCATCTGCACACATGTGCGGATAAGGCGGTCCATCGTGGCGATGGAACCAGCGAGGGCGGAGTGGTCGGCGAGCTTGCAGACACCGTCTTCGAGTATGACACGCGGGTCGAACGCTACACCTTCGTCGCTTGCAGCGCATGCCAGCGAGTCAGTGATGAGTGCTGTCTTCTCCACACCCTTTATCTGGTAGACCACGCGAAGCATAACTGGAGGCACGTGTATGCCGTCGGCAATCACCTCCACGGTCATGTCGGGAAGGGCATAGACGCTCTCCACGGTGCCGGGAACCTTAAACTCATGCTCCTTGTAGACTACGGGCATGGCGTTGTAGAAGTGTGTGGCGTGCTTCATGCCAGCCTTGTGTCCTGCCACCACATCCTTGTATGTGGCGCGTGTGTGACCTATAGATGCCACCACACCGTGGTCGCAGCAAGACTTTATAAACTCTGTCGAGCCGGGGAGCTCGGGGGCTTCGTCCCAGCGTTTGATGCAAGAGTACTTGTCGAGCAGCGGCTCATACTCTTCTGCGACAGGCGCCTTTATCCACTCCGGAATCTGTGCGCCCGCCTGTTTGGGGTTGAAATAGGGACCCTCGAGATGGAGTCCGAGCACCGGACTGTTCTCTTCTGCCATGAGTTTCTCACATGTCTGGCAGGCGGCCTCTATCATGGGCACTGTCGACGACGACAGTGTGGGGAAGATAGACGTGGTTCCGTGCTTCATGTGCGCGTTTATTGCCACACGGAATGCTTCCTCGGTGCCTTCCATAAAATCGCGTCCACCACCGCCGTGTACGTGCAGTTCTACACCGCCCGGAACGACATAGCATCCCTTTGCGTCGATGATTTTTGCGTCTACAATATATAGGTTACTGTTTGACACGGCCTTTATCTTGTTACCGTCGATGATTACAGAGCCGCCCTCAAGCCAACCTTGAGGTGTGAGAATGCGGCCATTAATAATTTGCTTAAGCATAATTGTATAATAGGGTTAGAAATATTGCCAAGCTGCATGACTTGCTTTTACAAATGCGTGCAAGACTTTACTGTCTATCATTAGATTTCCAAGCAAAGGTACATATATTTTTCTAACTACGACACAGAATAATAAGAATATCTAATTTCGAACTTATAAATAAACCTGTTTAATGGTTTCGGCGGGCTAATTTAACCTAATTTCTATTAAATAGAGGTTGTAGGGTGGTTTTGTTACGGTTTTCTTGACGCTGAGATTAGGGTGGTTAGAGGATGAGATTTTAGGGGCGAGACAGGGGGATAAGGGAGAAATTTTGACACCACTCGACAGGGGCGCGACTTGGTTTTGACATCGCGTTTACACCGTTTTGACAATAGTTTATCTAAGAAAAAGCCCATTGTCAGTTTTTTTTCATAAATTTGCCGAGAACAAACGATAAACAGGATGGCACACATACTAATTGTCGAAGACGATTTGGCCTTCGGCACAATGATGCAAACATGGCTTAAAAAGAAAGGCTTTGAGACCAGCAGAGCCACAAACGTGCTGGATGCGGCACGGCTGCTAAAGGACGGTGGCAAGGTGGACCTTGTGCTGTCAGACCTCCGTCTGCCCGACCGCGACGGACTGTTTCTGTTGTCATGGATGCAGAAACACGACATTGCGGCACCTTTCATCGTGATGACCAACTATGCAGAGGTACAAAACGCGGTGCTCGCCATGAAGTCGGGAGCTGCCGACTACATAGCTAAGCCCATGCAGCCCGACATTCTTCTTCAGAAAATAAAAGACGCATTGGCACAAGCAACAGCCTCAACTGCAGTGGCAGGAGGAACTTCAGCGGCAGTGGCAGGAGGAACCTCAGTGGCTGTTGACAGCGGTTCTGCAGTGGCAGCAGGCAGTAGACCAGCAGCTATCAACAAAGGGTTGGCAGCAACATCAGGCAGAGCTTCTACTTCCACTGGCAGCGGTTCCACAAACATAGACAATGGTTCGGCGGCGACTGTAGGGAGAGATGATGCTCCCGACGCTACCGTTCCACGACACATCGAGGGCAAGAGTGAAGCGTCGCAACAACTTTATAGTTATGTGAAACTAGTCGCCCCAACACCTATGTCGGTGCTCATTCTTGGAGCAAGCGGCACAGGAAAGGAGTACGTGGCGCAGCGCATACACGAGCTGAGCAGTCGCAGCGGTAAGCCATTCTTTGCACTCGACTGCGGCGCCATACCAAAAGATGTGGCAGCATCAGAGTTTTTCGGACATAAGAAAGGGTCGTTTACGGGTGCCGACAGCGACAAGCGCGGTGCCTTCGAGACTGCCAATGGTGGCACTCTGTTTCTCGACGAGGTGGGCAACTTGAGCTATGACGTGCAAGTGCAGCTGCTAAGAGCGTTGCAGGAGCGACGCATACGTCCGGTCGGCGGCGACCATGAAATACCTGTAGACATTCGCTTAGTGTGCGCCACAAACGAGAATCTGGAGCAGGCTGTGGCAGAAGGACGATTCCGCGAAGACCTATACCACCGCATAAACGAGTTTACTATATACACCTGTTGGCGGAATTAATTTAGTGCATACTTAATTCTACCAATGGGCTTGTCGTTAATGAAGTTTACGTATTGCAGAATGGTAAGTGCACTAATTTTGCCAATGATTCTGGCAAACAAACCA
>Ga0129313_1000736_pt1 | contig 24411 bp, 20 predicted proteins | sample O1105metagenome_FD_94436 | JGI IMG/M metagenome (GOLD analysis project Ga0129313, IMG submission 94436) | Orangutan group fecal microbial communities from fecal samples from Wisconsin, USA - O1105 metagenome | ecosystem: Host-associated > Mammals > Digestive system > Large intestine > Fecal...
GCACAGTTTGCAATTACCTATTTTCTACGGAGATAGCAGAATTATTTGGGATTGGCAGTATCGATAAGCCTTGATGATTCGACAACAGCCGGAGGGGCATGACACTTTTGCGTCGGGAGACTCTTGCTTTTGCGCAGCAAAAGTGGTCCCGGTGGCACTCTCTATCAATACGGCCTCTGTGAATTGGCTCAGCGACAAGCGGTATTTGTGCGTTAGGATAATCCCTCAGATAGGGCCATTAAGTCGGACAGAGCAAAAGTCGTTATGACCGCAGGCTGTATTTCGAAAAACATTATCATAACTAATCATATCTGCAACACCAAAGAAATGCAGCCAAATCTATTAATCAGAATTTGTAGAAATATATTGCAAATGTATGACAAATGATATATTATGATGGTGAGGTGATAAATATGGCACAAGCAACATTGACTGCAAGATTAGATCCTATGGACAAGCAAAAATTCGAGACATTTTGTAATTCAGTAGGTTTAACTGTTTCTGGAGCGATTAATTTATACGTGAAAGCTGTATTAAAAAATTACCGTATCCCTTTTGATATTTCTAGTGATCCGTTTTATAGTGAAGAAAATATGAATGTATTAAGAAAATCAATTGCCCAGGCAGAAAACGGCTATACAGTTAAGCATGACCTATTAGAGGTGTCTGAATGAATTTGCTTTGGACAGAAATTGGTTGGGAAGACTATATCTATTGGCAATCTCAGGATAAAAAGACCTTAAGGCGTATAAATGGCTTAATTAAAGAAATACAAAGAACACCATTCACTGGAACAGGTAAACCAGAACCTTTACGACATGAATTTCAGGGATGTTGGAGTAGACGTATTGATGACAAAAATCGTATTGTTTATTCCTGTGAGGGGGATACTGTTACGGTATTTCAATGTCGTACTCATTATGGTAATAAATAGATTTTTGACATTGGCAAGAAAAATTCAAAAAATGTCTTGACAGACAGGACAATTAGTCGTATTATATAAGACATCAAAGGGAGCACAGCTCCTGCTAATCAAATACTCAAACCATTGAATGGGAAATAGTAGCTGATTTTGCTTATCTTCAGCGAGCCGGTGCCGTGAAAGCGGGTAGGTGCGATGACCGGTGGTAAGGTTTTAGTGAATGGTCCCAGGAGGGTTCACCCAAATCCCTTGTGGAAAGTAGGCTGAAACGGTTGCTCCCGTTACAGAGCTGAGGTATCGGAGGATAACTCCCGTACCAAGAGGATATTATATCGAGTGGCACGAACATTTCGTCTCGTTAGAGGTGGATGTTCGTTTTTTGTTTATATAGCCCTTGGATAGATATTGAAATTGGGTGGCACAGCGGAACCATTTCGCCCCATGTACAATCTACACAGTCAAATGTAGGTTGTACACGGAGTGAAATGGTTTTTTATTTTGAGTAAATCCAGAAGGTCCAAAGCAGCAAGAAGAAAGGAAGATGCCTTATGTTGAAGCAGTATATAGAAAAAATTATCAGTGGTCAGAATCTCACTCAGCAGGAAGCCGGAGAGGCTATGGATATTATTCTTACCGGTCAGGCCAATGACAGTCAACTGGCCAGCTTCCTATCTGTCCTGAAAATGAAAGGGGAGTCCGTAGAAGAAATTGCAGGCTTTGCCAAAACCCTGATAAGTCATGCCGACCATGTACCTCACAGCAAGCCTGTTATGTGCAACTGTGGCACTGGTGGAGATACCAAAAACACCTTCAACATTTCCACCACCGCAGCCTTTGTGCTGGCAGCCGGCGGTGTAACCGTAGCCAAGCATGGCAATCGTGGGGTATCCAGTGCCAGCGGCAGCTCCGATGTTTTAGGGGAGCTGGGAGTTAGATACAATCTTACACCGGAAAATGCTGGCAAAATCATTGATGATATTGGCGTAGCCTTCCTCTTTGCACCAGCCTTTAATAAGGCCATGAAATACGTAGCTAAAACCCGTCAGGAACTGGGCTATAGAACAGTATTCAATCTGTTGGGGCCTATTATCAATCCAGCAGGTCTTGACTACCAAATGGTGGGAATTTACGACAAAAACCTTACAGAGCTGATTGCCGGAGTGCTAAAGGAAATCGGTGTGAAGCATGCTCTGGTTATTGCCTCTGAGGATGGCATGGATGAAATCTCCACCAATGCACCTACCAAGGTCAGCGAGCTAAAGGATGGGGCCGTTCATACCTACGAAATCAATCCAGCAGATTATGGCTTCCAGCCAGGAACTATCACAGATTATGCAGGCGGTACACCAGCAGAAAATGCGGCAATCACCCTGCGGATTCTCCAAGGTCAGGAGCAGGGACCAAAGCGGGATATTGTTCTTCTCAATGCAGGTGCGGCCCTTTATGCTGGCAACAAGGCAGAATCCATTGAGGCAGGCATTCAGCTGGCTCAGGAGATGATTGACAGCGGTAAGGCACTGCAAAAGCTGCAGCAACTGGTTGCAGAAACCCAGGAGCTGGGAGCATGATTATAAAAATATGCGGTATTCGGGATGTGGCCACCGCCCAGGCTGTGGCCGCAGGGGCCGATATGATGGGCTTCATTATGAGCAGTAGATACTGGCGGTACACAGAGCCAGCTACGGCTAAGGCCATTTGCCAGCAGGTGAAGCCATGCCAGAAGGTGGGAGTTTTTGTAGATGAGCCTGCCTCTCAGGTGGCAGAACTGGCTAGAGAATGCCATTTAGATATGGTACAGCTCCACGGACATGAGACACTGGCATATGGTCAGGAACTAAGGAAGCTGTTAGCCCCTAGCCATATAGGCATCATTAAAGTCTTTCGTTACGGTGATGATTTTACCCCAGAGCTGGCCAACAGTTATCCCGCAGATATGGTGCTTGTAGATAGCTACAGCAGAAACACCGAAGGAGGCAGCGGCGTGGCCTTTGCCTGGACACAGGCAGCTGATTCCATCCAACAGGTTAGGAAGCCATATTTGATTGCCGGAGGTATTACCAAGGATAATATTCAGGCAGCAGAGAAAATTTTTCATCCCTATGGCTTGGACGTATCCAGTGCCTTAGAGGTAAATAAAAAGAAAAGTCCTGAATTGATTAGAGAATTTTTGACAAAGGCAGGTAAGCTATGAGAGATATACTGGCAGAAATAGTAGAAGCCAAAAAGGATGTGGTGGCCAAGGCTAAGGAGCAGCTGCCTCTACAGCAGGTGCAAAAGCTGGCCAAAGCCCATGTAGGCTGTTTTCCTATGAATTATAGATTCAAGGCCAATGGCTGGGGGCTGATTGCCGAGTGTAAGCTTCAATCCCCCTCCAAGGGGAATTTTGGCCACCATCATACGGTGGCAGAGCTGGCTAAGATATACGAAAAAGCCGACGCCACCATGCTTTCCGTCCATACAGATGCCCATTTTCTAGGCAGAAATGAGGACATTCCTATGGTAAAGCAGTTGGTATCTATTCCAGTCCTGAGAAAAGAATTTATTATAGATAAATACCAGATATACGAATCCCGGATGCTGGGGGCAGATGCTATTTTGCTTATAGCAAGAATCCTTACAGCCAATCAGCTAAATGAATATCTTCAGCTGGCCTGGAGCCTGGGCATGGATGCCTTGGTGGAGGTACACGATGAGGAGGATATGGCCAAGGCTTTGGCAACTCCTGCCAGATTTATTGGTATCAACAATCGGAATTTGAAATATTTCCAAACCACCATTCAGAATACCTTGGATTTGTTGCCAGTGGCAGATAGAAGCCGGGGACTAATCAGTGAAAGCGGTATTCACACCCTAGAGGAAGCCAAAATGCTTCGGGAAGCAGGTTTGCAGGGGATCCTGGTAGGAGAGGGCTTGTCCACAGCTCCTGATGTGGAGGCCATGACCAGGGCTATGGCTCAGCTTTAGAGGCCACCCAGCATCCCACCTGATATAAATAAGACTTAAAATAGACGGAGGATATTATCATGACAGTAGAGAATAAAAAGGGCAGATTTGGCAAATTCGGCGGACAGTATGTACCAGAAATCGTAATGCCGGTACTGAACCAGCTGGAAGAAGCTTATGAAAAATATAGAAGAGATCCTGATTTTCTGGCAGATTTACGGAAATACTATGTGGAGTACGCTGGCCGACCTACCCTTTTGTATTATGCAGATAAGCTCACCAAGCACTACGGCGGAGCCAAAATCTATCTCAAGCGGGAGGATTTGCTTCACACTGGCGCTCACAAGATTAACAATGCTCTGGGACAGGCTCTTTTAGCACAGCGCATGGGCAAGAAGCAGGTAATCGCTGAAACCGGTGCTGGTCAGCATGGTGTGGCCACCGCCACTGTGGCAGCTCTCTTTGGCATGAAATGCAAGGTATTTATGGGAGCTGTGGATATTGAGCGTCAGAAGCTGAATGTATTCCGCATGAAGCTGTTGGGAGCAGAGGTGGTGCCTGTGACTACCGGTACTGGCACCTTGAAGGATGCCACCAGCGAGGCTATCCGCTACTGGGCTGCTCACATTGATGATACTCATTATATCATCGGCTCTGCTGTAGGCCCTCATCCATATCCAACTATGGTAAGGGATTTCCAGTCCGTTATTGGTCAGGAAATCCGCCAGCAGATTCAGCAGGAAACCGGCGGCCGGCTGGATTATATGATAGCCTGCGTAGGTGGCGGATCCAATGCCATTGGTACTTTCTACGAGTTTAAGGATGATGCTCAGGTGAAAAAATTCGGGGTAGAGGCTGCTGGCCGCGGCCCGGCTATGGGAGACAATGCTCAGACTTTGTCCAGCCCTAACAGCCGTCCCGGTGTCCTGCACGGTGCCTATAGCTATCTGGCTCAGGATGAAGATGGACAGGTTATCGAGGTTTATTCCATTTCCGCCGGTTTGGATTATCCCGGTGTAGGCCCTGAGCATTCCATGTTCCATGAGCAGGGTGTGGTGGAATACGTAGGCATTAATGACAAGGAAGCTCTGGATGCTTTCCAGCTTTTGTGCCGTACTGAGGGCATTATTCCAGCTGTGGAAAGCTCCCATGCTCTGGCTTATTTGGAAAAGCTTATGCCTCATACCAAGCCAGAGGAGGTTGTGGTAGTCACCCTGTCTGGCCGTGGTGACAAGGATGTACAGCAGGTAGCAAAGGTACTAGGAGAGGAGATTTGAAGATGACTGGTGTAGAAAACAAATTTGCAGAATTGAAAAAGGCAGGCAAAAAGGGCCTGATTATCTATATAACCGCAGGTATTCCCGATGCAGATTCCACTATACAGCTGGTGCTGGAGGCAGAAAAAGCCGGAGCAGATATGGTGGAGCTGGGCATTCCCTTTTCTGATCCTATGGCAGATGGCCCAGTGATTCAAAAGGCTTCCTATGATGCTATCCAAAAGGGCATGAATTTGCACCGGGTGCTGGATATTGTCAGGAAGATTCGCAAGAAATCTCAGATTCCTTTGGTGGGTATGGGCTATATTAACATCATGCTGAATTATGGTTTTGCCAAGCTGGCCCAGGATGCCAAGGAAGCTGGTCTGGATGGCTTTATTATTCCTGATGTGCCCCATGAGGAATCTGGGGAGCTGAAAAAGGCTTGCCGTGACAATAATCTCCATTTGGTGGAATTTGTTACCCCAGGCACCACAGACCAGCGGATTGGGGAAACCTGTACCACTGCTGATGGCTTTATTTATTGCGTATCCATTAACGGAGTTACTGGTGTGCGGAAGATAGATTATAGCCCTATTAACAGGGTTATCAGTCATGTGAAGAAACAGACTGCCACCCCTTGTGCGGTAGGCTTTGGCATTGGCACCCCAGAGGCTGCGGTAGAGGCGGCAGCAGAGGCAGATGCCGTTATTGTAGGCTCTGCTGTGGTGAAAAAGATTTTGGAGGGGGCTGACCAGGAGGCTATGAAGTTGATTGCTTCCATGCGTCAGGCCTTGGACAATATTTATCACAAATAAAGGGAGGGAAAGGATATGAAGCTGACTCCTACACGGGATGAATTTAAAAAGCTGGCTAAGACTGCCAATCTGGTAGCAGTCAGCACTCAGATAGATACGGATTTGGACACACCGGTTTCCATGTATTACAAGCTGGTAGGGGAGAAAAAGGGATTTTTGCTGGAATCAGTAGATGCTCATCAGAAATTTGGCCGGTTTTCCTTTATTGGGGCAGAGCCTTTTATCAACCTTCAGATTTACAAAAACCGCCTGATGATTCAGGAGGAAGAGCTGATGAAGGCTCTGGATGGCAGCCCGGTGGAAACCATGAATCAGTATATGCAGAAATTCCGGGCGGTGCTGGGGAATCAGCAGCTGCCCTTGGCCAATGGCGGCGCGGTAGGCTATTTCAATTATGAAGCCTCGGCGGTATTTGACCGGGTGCGGGGCACGCACATAGCTGAGGAGGAGCTTTTGGGCCAGTTTATGATTTGTCGGATTCTCATGGTTTTTGATCAGGAAAAAAACGCCTCTCAGCTGATTTATCTGGCAGAGGTTAAGCAGGAGGAAAATCCTGATGAGATTTATGCCAGAGTGGAGCAAAGAATGGCGGCGTTGGTGGCCAAGCTCTACCAGCCGGTATGTACTGGCAATTATGCTATGCCACCACGGCAGGACAAACTGGATTTTTTGGCTCAGTATGGAGAGATGCCAGAAGAATGGGCCAAGACCATTGCCAAATGCAAGGAATATATTAATGCTGGGGATATTTTTCAGGTGGTGCCCTCTCGTCAGTTCCGCACCAGATTAACCAAGCCAGCCTTTCATTTTTATCGCCGTCTGCGGCAGGTCAATCCTTCTCCTTATATGTTTTATCTGAATTTTGGCAAAAAGAAATTTGTGGCAGCTTCTCCGGAAATGCTGGTTAAGGTGTCTGGCTCCTATGTTTATACCTATCCTATTGCGGGCACCCGCCGTCGGGGACAGAATGAGACGGAGGATGCAGCCTTGGAGGCAGAGCTGAAGCAGGATATTAAGGAATGTGCGGAACATTCCATGTTGGTGGATTTGGCCCGCAACGATATTGGCCGTATCAGTGAAGCTGGCTCTGTAGAGGTTACCAAGCTGCAGCAGGTGGAGAGATTCTCCCATGTTATGCATATGGTTTCCGAGGTACGGGGAAAGTTGAAGCAAGGCTATACCCCTATGGATGTACTAAAGGCCTGTTTCCCTGCTGGCACAGTTAGCGGTGCACCTAAGCTGAGGGCTATGGAGATTATTCACGAGCTGGAGCCAGTGAAGCGGGGGCCTTATGCCGGCACTGTAGGCTATATGGATTTTGATGGTAATATGGATATGTGTATTACCCTTCGCACCATGTTTATTGATGGGGATATAGGCCATATTCAGTCTGGAGCAGGCATTGTTTATGATTCTCAGGCAGAGTTTGAATACAAGGAAATCCTGCAAAAATCCAAGGCTATGTTTACTGTGGTAGAGGAGGTGGAAAATGATGTTGTTGCTTTTAGATAATTACGACTCCTTTACCTACAATGTTTATCAGCTTTTATCCTCTCTGGGAGCATCTGTGGAGGTTATCCGCAATGACCAGATAAGTGTAGAGGAGATTGCTCGCCGGGGTTATGAGGCGGTGGTGATTTCCCCAGGCCCGGGAGTGCCAGCCGATGCTGGTATTACGGAGGAGCTTATCTTCCAGTTGAAGGGAAAACTGCCTATATTGGGAATCTGTCTAGGACATCAGGCCATTGGTGAGGTATTTGGAGGCAAAGTGGTAGGAGCTGGGGAGATTGTCCACGGCAAAACCTCTCCTCTGCGGCACAATGGCAAAGGTATTTATGCCGGCCTGCCTCAGAATATTCCTGTAGGTCGGTATCATTCCCTGATTGTGGACAGGGACAGTCTGCCAGGTTGTTTGGAGATTACCTCAGAGCTGGACAACGGCATGATTATGGGCCTCCGCCATAAGGAATATGATATTGAAGGCATCCAGTTTCATCCGGAATCCATTTTGACTCCCCAGGGAAAGGTAATGCTGGAAAACTTCTTGAATCGTCTTTGAAAATCTTTTCTCAACAAGAAAACATCCCTCTGTAACAAATGAGTATAATTAAATCATCAAAGCGAAATGTTATGCTAAGCAATCAACCTAAGAAAGCTCTGGTGCGGGCCAGCAAGTTTCGAGGGTGTTGCTAGCTTGCTATGGATGATAAATTGGAAAGTTTGTTATAGGGGGAATTTTTTGTGATTTTGGTAATAAATCTCAACGCGTCTGTGGACAAGAGATACAAGATGAAGGATTTAATCAAGGGGGAGGTTATGCGGGCTGCTGAGGTGGATAATACTCCCGGCGGCAAGGGTATCCATGTAGCCAATGTAGCCACCATTCTTGGTGAGGATTGCATTGCTACCGGTTATCTGGGTGGCAAAAGCGGTGAGTTTATCAGCGAAAAGCTGCAGGACTATGGCATAAAGCAGGATTTTGTGCAGGTGGCTGGAGAAACCCGCTCTTGTTTGGCTATTATTACAGAAAGTGGTGCGCAGACCGAGATTTTGGAGCCAGGCCCTACTGTTACTCCAGAGGAGCAGGAAGCCTTTATGGCTAAATATCAGGAGCTTTTGTCTAAGGCTGCCGTGGTAGCAGCCTCTGGCAGTATGCCCAAGGGACTGCCTGGAGATTTTTATGGTCAGCTTATTAGATTGGCCCACAAGGCAGGCAAGCCCTTTCTTCTTGACACCAGTGGTGAGGCATTAATTCAGGGCATCAAGGCACAGCCATATTTTGTGAAGCCTAATAATGATGAAATCAAGGTGCTGGTGGGAGCAGAGCTTCGCAGCGATGAGGATATTGTCCATGTCCTCCAGAAATTTATGGAGGACGGTATCAAGCTGCCTGTAATCTCCCTAGGTGCTCAAGGCTCTATGGCTGGCTACAATCAGCATGTGTACAAGATTACTGTGCCCAAGATTCAGTGCAAGAATCCAGTAGGTTCTGGAGATTCCTTTGTGGCTGGTATTGCAGTAGGTATTGAGCGGGGCATGGCTATTGAGGACGTACTGTCTCTAGGTGCAGCCTGTGGTACTGCCAATGCTATGGAGGATGAAAGTGGTTTCGTCCGCAAGGAAGTAGTGGAGGAACTTTTCCCACAGATTAAAATTCAACAAATAGTGTAAAATCCATTTTATTGATATACACTCTCCCAAACCCTCTGATTGTTGTAGGACCAGTCAGAGGGTTATTTAATTGGGAATAATTTTAATATTTTTAATCATAAAAACAGTCTGAAAAGATTTTCATACTATGAAAACATAGACAAAGGGAAATGGGATAGAATACCTAGTGTAAGGAGAGGAACAATAATAAATTCTATATTTCTTGGAGGTAAAAGATTATGAAGAAGAAAACTTTGGTATCTGCAGTTCTTGCAGCAACTATTATGGGCACCGCCAGTGTAACTATGGCAGCTGAGAATATGTTCTCTGATGTGCCATTGGATCATTGGGCATATGATGCCGTTAATAAGCTGGCCGAGGATGGCATTATTGATGGCTATGGTGATACCAATTTTGGCGGTGACAAGCCTATTACCCGTTATGAGATGGCACAGCTGGTAGAGAAGGCTATGCAGAATCAGGAAAATGCTCGGGCTGTAGACAAGGCTGCTATCGAAAAGCTCCAGAAGGAATTTGACAGCGAGCTGAAGGGTGAGGTACAGAGCCTCCGCAAGGATGTAGATGATTTGAAGAGCCGTATGGGCTGGTATGGTGATGCTCGTATTCGTTATTTTGCCAACAAGGATCAGAAGGGCAATAATGGCAAGAATAGTAACGGCGAAACTTCTCAGTTTGAGAAAAGATTGCGCTTGGGCTTCTGGGCAAATCCTGCTGAGAATTTGACTGTTGATGGACGTTTGAAGTATGAGGACAAGTCTTGGCAGAGAAGCCATTGGACTAATGGACATCAGAATTTTAATTCCTGGGATAATTCTTATGATAACCAGAACAGCCTGCGTTTGGACAAGTTAAGTCTGAATTGGGAACATGTAGGCACCAAGGCTTCTATTGGCCGTACTGAGGTTAAGCTGGGTGAAGGCTTGATCTGGTGGGAAAATCAGGTAGATGGTGCCTATGTAAAGCATCAGTTTGGACCTAAGGTTACTGCTATGCTGGGTGTTGGTGATATTTCTGCTGAGGGCTGGCATGATTCTAATATTAATGCTCAGTTTGGTGAAATTGCTGTTCAGACCTCTCCTGCTACTAAGATTGCTGTATCCAATATGCGTACACTGACAGATGTTCAGAAGTATACTTCTGGTACAAACTGGGTTGAGGTTAGCACTCCAGGTGGTGGTATTACCTGGGTGCCATCAGGTACGTGGTCTAAATGGGAAGATGATGCATACAAATTGAATCAGTATTCCCTTAGCGTAAATACTCAGATTGCTCCTAAATGGAATGTAATTGCCGAAGCTGTTACCAACAATGTAGGTACTGTACCTAATGCTAACAAGCATGGTGTATGGACTCGTGTAACCTACGGCAAGATGGATTGGAAGACTGCTAAGGATTGGCAGGTATATGGTGAGTATTTCGCATTGGGTAACACCTCTGTAGATTCCACCAAGTGGGGACATCGTTTGAATATTGCCGGTGGTGATGGCTTTGGTGGCAATGGTGCTCGTGGTTTCGGTATTAATTTGGACTACATGGTTGCTAATAACACCTGCCTTGGCCTGAACTACTACAAGTTGAAGCCGTATGATGAGGCAGCTGCAGGGTTCTCCAAGTATGACGATATCGCTACTGTAGCTCTGTCCTACATGTTCTAAAACAAAGTAAATATACTGCTTCTTGTGCCATACTGTATAGGGTACAACACTATGGCATGATGGTTGAATATTCACGGAGCTTCTAAATATTAGTTAGAAGTATCGTAGAGAGAGGCTAATTTATAACGAGGTGTCTGATGTATCCCGCATTTATAGGTGGCGGGATAAGAAATTAAGAGGGGAATAATATGAAATCTTTCAAGAACAAAAAGCTAACTGCCTATGTTATGGCAGCACTAATGGCTGGTTCTGCCATGCTGGGCACCAGCTTTGGTGCCAGTAGTGCTGAAGCTGCTGTAAAGGTAAATCCAATAGCCGGTATCAGTGATGATTTTATCAAGGGTGCCGATGTATCCATGTTGCCAGAGCTAGAGCGTCTGGGTGGGAAATTCTACGCCAATGGGATGGAAAAGGATTGTCTCGAGATTTTGCAGGAAAAAGGTATTAACTGGGTGCGTGTCCGCATTTGGAACGATCCATATTCCTATGGCCCTAATGGTAATGGCGGCGGTGTTACCGATGAGAAAAAGGCTCTGGAGGTAACCAAGCGGGCCAAGGCCTTGGGCATGAAGGTGCTGGTGGACTTCCACTACAGTGACTGGTGGGCAGATCCAGGCAAGCAGTATCCACCAAAGGCTTGGGAAAAACACAATGCCAAGCAGCTGGCCAAGGATGTGTACAACTACACAGCCAAGGTTATGAAGGATTTCAACGAAGCCGGTGTAACTCCTGATATGGTACAGATAGGCAACGAGCTGAACAACGGTATGCTGTGGCCAGTTTGCAAAACCGATACCCCAGAGGGATATAAGGCTTTGGCAGATGCCATTGCTCAGGGCTTGAAGGCTGTAAAGGACAATGATCCAAACCATCAGGTAAAGCGCATGGTACATCTGGCCAACGGCAACAACAATGCCCTGTATCGCAGCTTCTTTGATGAGCTGATTACCAACAACGGTGTTAATGATTTTGATATTATCGGCTTCTCCTATTATCCATTCTGGCATGGCAGCATGGAAGAGCTTTCCTACAATATGAACGACATGGTAGACCGTTACGGCAAGGATGTTGTTGTTGTAGAAACAGCTTATGCCTTTACCAATGAGCAGGGAGATGCTCAGAAGAACTGTGCCGGCCCAACTGAGGAAGCCATTGCAGGCTACAAGTCCACTGTTCAGGGACAGGCCAGCGGTCTTCATGATGTAATGGAGCACGTTTCCAATGTGAAGGACAGCCACGGTAAGGGTATCTTCTACTGGGAGCCTGATTGGATTCCTGTAGAGGGTGCTGGCTGGAAGGCTGGAGAAGGCAACGAGTGGGAGAATCTGGCCATGTTCGACTTCCAGGGCAATGCTTTGGAATCTCTGGATGTGTTCAAGATGGTTAGCGACCAGTCCCTGCCAACCCAGCAGTACAAGGTAAAGACCATTGAGGCTGAGCTGGTAAGCGGTTCCGTAGGCCAGCCGGTAGAAATGCCAAAGAAAGCCAGCGTGGTATTTGAAAACGATGTAGTCAAGACCATGCCTGTAACCTGGGAAGATGCTGCTCCTGTTTTCAATACTCCAGGCAAGTACACTGTCAAGGGTACTGTTCAGGGTGTTGATGGCAAGACCGCCATTGCTTCCATTGATGTTATCAAAAAGGTAAATCTTGTAAAGAATGGCAATTTTGAAAATGGTGATTTGAATGGCTGGACCATTACCGGCGACAAGGATGCGGTAAACACTGTATCTTCTGCTGGTGATGCCCGTGGCAAGTCTGCTATGCATTATTGGGCAGACAAGGGCTTCAAGTTCCAGGCAACTCAGAGCTTTGAAGGTCTAAAGGATGGCAAGTACACTGTTTCCTGCTGGACTCAGGGCGGTGGCGGAGAACATTACTATACTCTTATGGTACGCACCTCTGCCGGTGAGCAGTCTGCCGTAATCGCAGACACTGGCTGGAACAATTGGCAGCAGTGGACTATCCGTGATGTAGAGGTGAAGGATGGCAAGGCCACCATCGGCATTGATATGGTAGGCAACGCTGGCAACTGGGGCTCTATTGACGATGTAGAGTTCTATCTCCAAGAGTAAAATCCTGTATTCTCCAAAAGAAACATACCCTTAAATAAAACTCATATAAACAACCCTCCCATCAGACAGCCTGTATCCCTGCAGGCTGTCTGTATTTTATTGCGAAAAAAGCAGTAATTATTCAAATCCGGAAGCACTTTTGCAGTGCCTTGTACTCACCCAATGCTAAAACCGTTATATCATCGGATAATATTGTATTAGACATGACAGAAACATCAGTTTTTCCTGCTCGTTTGATGCCGAGAATGTTGATTCCAAATCTTCTGCGCACATCCAGCTCGCCAACGCTTTTTCCAATCCACTCCTTCGGTACTTGTACTTCAAATATGGCATGCTGTTCGTCAATCTCTATGTAGTCAAAAATATGGTCTGCGCTGTACCGGATTGCTGCCCATTTTGCCATTTGTTTTTCGGGGTAGACTACATTGTTTGCACCGTTTCGGAGCAGAAACTTTGCCTGCACATCGCGTTCAGCGCGGGATACCACGGATTTTGCCCCCAGCTCTTTCAACAGTGAGGTAGTCTCCAGGGAGTTCTGGAAGTTGCTGCTGATGGTTACGAAGCAAACATCAAAATTTCCAATTCCAAGGGTACGCAGAAACTCCTCATTGGTGCTGTCACCAATCTGCGCATTAGTGACAAAAGGAAGCACATCGTTGATCCGCTCCTCATTTGTATCGACTGCCATGACCTGATGCCCCAGTTGAGAGAGTTGCATGGCGATATGCCGCCCAAAACGACCTACTCCAATTAATAAAATATTTTTCATGAGATAGATGCTCCTTTGCTTATCCTATCGTGATTTTTTCCTGCGGCAGTTTTCCATTGCCGTTTTTCTTACTGGACACCGTTGCATAAATGAGCGTAAGTCCACCGACTCTGCCCAAATACATCAGCGCAATTAATACCATTTGCGAGGGAATATGCAAATGTGGTGTAATTCCCAGACTTAGTCCCGTCGTGCCTACTGCTGACGCTGCTTCATACAGGCAGGAGGACAGAGGAAGATTCTCATATACACTGATAAAAACGCCTCCACCAAAGAACAGCACAAGGTACATCGTTAGAATGGTTGCGGCAGTTTTGACAGCGTCGCAATCTACCCTGCGTCCAAAGAACTGGACACTGTCCCGCTGGCGGAAGGTGGCAACAACATTGCCAAGCAGAACAGCCAGTGTTGTGGTTTTCATACCGCCTGCCGTGGAGCCGGGAGAACCGCCAATGAGCATCAGGAGAATCATCACGGCCAAGGACGCACTGGACATTCCCGGTAGATTGACTGTGTTGAAGCCAGCCGTTCTTGGTGTGACCGACTGGAACAGCGCTGCCTGAATCCCCTCTCCGAATGGAAGGGTACCAAAGTCTACAAAGAAGAAAAAAAGCGCTGGCAGGACGATCAGTGCCAATGTTGTGACAAGAATCACCTTGCTCTGCATTTGATAACGGTGGAAGTGCAGCTTGTTTTCGCAAATATCATCCCATGTCAAAAATCCGATGCCACCGGTTATGATCAGCATCATAATCGTGATATTGATCACAGGATTTTGGACATACCCGGTAAGGGATGGATACAAGTTATCGCTGGTTCCCAGAATGTCAAACCCAGCGTTACAAAAGGCAGAGATGGAGTGAAACACCGCCAGCCAAATCCCGTGCCATCCATAGTCGTGGCAAAACACCGGCAGCATGGCCAGGGCACCGATTAGTTCTATCAGGAATGTTCCCCGCAGGATGAATCGTGTCAATCGGACGATACCTCCGACTTTCGGTGCTGAGATGGCATCCTGCATGGTACTGCGCTGCATCAGAGAGATTTTTTGCCCGGACATCAATGCAAAGGATGCTGCCACGGTGACAACACCAAGTCCACCTATCTGAATCAGAACTAGAATCACCATCTGACCAAAAGTTGACCAATAGCTGCCGGTATCCTGCACCACAAGCCCTGTTACACAAACAGCGGATGTAGCGGTAAAAAGTGCTTCATTGAATGGAGTTACGCAGCCCTCTGTTGTAGAGATCGGCAACATCAGCATCAGTGCACCAAGCAGAATAATCCCAGCAAAACCAAGTATGATAATTTGAAAAGACGAAAGATGATACTTATTGTAAAATGTTCTTTCGAACAACATTCTTATTCCTCCTCATATAATAAGTTTTGTAAGCAAGATATCCACCTTGTCTACAAAGCTTTCTAATGTGCGCTTATATCATAGCATTTCTTCGGTGTAGATTCAATGAAGGAGAGATTGAGCTGACCAAGACGGAATACAACTGCCACCATCATTCGAGGGGGGAGGGGACCTGGACTATGGCAGCATCAAGAAACTGCAAGTCAACATGAAAACCATCCGCAAGAAGATGGGCGTGACGCCTGGCGAAACGCGGTAATTTTATAAAATATTGAAGAAACGACATATTTCGCTATGGTGAGAAATTCGCAAATGCTGATTTGTATATGCAAAAAGAGCATACACGTCTTATGGACATCGTATGCTCCAAGCTTTTAAATACTATTAATTTTTCCAAAACCTTTGACTAGTGTATGCGCATTATCTTCTATTGCTTAAGACTTTTGGCAACAGAATCCAACTCCTCTGAAGTGTAGCGACCTGTAGCACGCAACTTATCTATAGTAGTAAGTCCATCTAAGATCATATCTCTTAAACTATCAAGTCTGCCTTCAAGCACTCCCTGCATTCTGCCTTCTGTTGCAGCTTTTTCCCACAGGCCCAAACTTAAATTACACATATCGCTCACCTCCTGATCAATTTCCACTGTCATAGGAAGCTGAAATTCTTCCTGTAATTTTTGTTTCTTTGCTTTTACATCCATTTCACTCAGCAATGTGTCCAGCATACCAATAAGCTGATTCTGACTGCACTCAGGATTTCCACTGAGATGGACAACAACCACGCCTACATAGTCATAGGTATAATCAATATTAAGACGATTATTACCTTGATAAAGAATTTCTGGTTTTAAGGAATATGATACAATAGAGTCCTTTTTATCTTCTGGACAATCCATGCATATCCAAATGCTATAGACCTTTTTCATATTGTCATATTGAGCTGAATCGGAACCATTATTGGTAAACTCTGTGTTTAATTGTGCTGAAAGCAATCTGGCTGCATAGAATATACCTCGATTGACAATACTATAACCGGGATTGCTTTTCCGCTGAGCTTCAACATTGATAATAACCTTGGTCTTTTCGCCATCTGGCAAATTTACTTCAAAACGCAAATCATATACAATACGTCCCTCACCGGAAATGTCATCCTCCAGCTGTTTGTTAATGATCTTTGGATTACTCAGCCCAGGCTCTACAAAAGTCTGGCCAAGCACAACACTGTTACCATCAATACAGCTTTCTATTTGCTGCAACGATAAGGTAGACAGCTCGTTAACCGTGAATTTGAGAATCCGTGCCAATATAGGTTTATTTGCCAGAACCTTTTTGATGCTCTTGTCATATTGAATGAAAAGATTTTCCTTTTCAATATCTGAAGCAAGTACTGTAGGGGTATCAACCAAATTCACCACTTCCTTATGCTTATTTCACAATAATTATATCATTTTCCAAACATATAATCAATCGAACATCAATTATAAGCAAAAATATATTTGGTAGTTTGCATAATGCCTCAATATAAAATATTACAGAAATGCTGATTTGCCGAGTTAGCTATCTCTCCCTAGAGTTGTAAATATAATTCGATATGTCAAAGGTTTTCGATATACAGCCTGCGGTCATAACGACTTTTGCTCTGTCCGACTTAATGGCCCTATCTGAGGGGTTATCCTAACGCATTAATACCGCTTGTCGCTGAGCCAATTCACAGAGGCCGTAATGGTAGAGAGTGCCACCGGGCCACTTTTGCTGCGCAAAAGCAGGAGTCTTCCGACGCAAAAGTGTCATGCCCCTCTGGCTGTTGTCGAATCATCATGCTTTATCGATACTCCGTTCTCCTGATACAGCCTGTGGTCATAACGACTTTTGCTCTGTCCGACTTAATGGCCCTATCTGAGGGGTTATCCTAACGCATTAATACCGCTTGTCGCTGAGCCAATTCACAGAGGCCGTAATGATAGAGAGTGCTACCGGGGCCACTTTTGCTGCGCAAAAGCAGGAGTCTCCCGACGCAAAAGTGTCATGCCCCTCCGGCTGTTGACGAATCATCAAGGCTTATCGATACTGCCAATCCCAAATAATTCTGCTATCTCCGTAGAAAATAGGTAATTGCAAACTGTGCCAAAGCGAGAAGGTGCGATGAATACACAAAATAGAAGGCATGACATATACTCTTCACAGGTATATCGATGTGCCTCGCTTCTTAATGAATTTAAGCCATGAAAAGATGAACATCGTGAAGCTTTTCATGTGATTAAATGAGTTTAGCAGCGTGAGGCACATCAATATAGCGCGAGCGTGCCTGGAAGAGTATATGCCATGCCTGCAGAAATCGTATAAATAAATTGCCTCATGAGAGCTTTAGTACCGCTAGGTGAGAAAAGTAGCGAGAGCGTGCCTGAAAGGGTACTCCCATATCGACTACAACATTTTACGCATATAAATCACATCATCCATAGGGTTATAATAATAGGCTTCGCATTCCTCGAATCCGTGTTTTTTATACAAGGAGATGGCGGCTTTCAGCGGGACTATCGTATCCAACACAATTTCCTGATAACCTGCTTCTTGGGCGTGGGCAAGTATTTCCTTTACGAGTGTATCCCCCAAGTGCATTCCTCTTGCTATCGGGCGAACATATAACCGCTTCATTTCACAGCGGGTATCAGAATGTCGATGATACGCTACCATGCCCAGAACTTTTTCACCCTCTATGGCTACCAAAAGCTCTCCCTCTGGGGCCGTATATTTATAAGAAGGATCTTTTAACTCATCCTCGATATTTTGGAAAGATAAATCCCGCCCCAAACGCTGGAAATACTCCAGAATGAGTTCTTTTACTTCCGGCAGATAATCTATACCATCAACTATTTTCATAACAATCGCTCCTTTACAACTTGTCCCTTAGCCATTGCACAGAGGCCGTAATGCTAGAGAATGATAATTAGGGTTTCACGATAGCATAAAAGCTATCGCAAGTCAATTTTCAGGTTTTCTTCATCATGAAAAGGTTTTCATGGTTGGAAAACATCTGCTGAAAAAATAACGTATAATAATAAATGTAAGGTGAAGGGAAGAGAGTACCGAAGCCTGAAGAAATTATAATGTATGATAAATCAATTTTTACTTAGGGGGTATAAAGCAATGGCAACATTGAAGAAGTTCCCAGAGGGCTTCATTTTTGGCGGTGCCACAGCTGCCTATCAGGTAGAAGGGGCTACCAAGGAGGATGGCAGAGGGCCATGCGCCTGGGATGATTATATGAACCGTCCCGGCAGCCGGTTTACCGCAGATCCAGCTAGTGATTTCTATCACAAATACAAGGAAGACTTACAGCTGTCCCACGACTTCGGCATCAACGGTATCCGGATCTCCATTTCCTGGACCCGCATTCTGCCAGAGGGCAAGGGCAAAATCAACCAGGCTGGTATTGATTATTACAATGACTTGATTAACGAGTGCATCAAGCAGGGGGTAGAGCCTTTCGTAACTCTCCATCATTTTGACACTCCGCTGCCATTCTTCAACAACGGCCACTGGCTCAACAGAGATTTGATTGACTACTTCGTAGACTACGCCAAAATCTGCTTTGAGAACTTCGGTGACAGAGTAAAGAAATGGGCAACCTTCAACGAACCTTGGTCCATTCCACAGAATGGCTACATTGCAGGCAACTTCCCACCACACAAGCAGTTCGATATGCCAACAGCCATTCAGATGATGCATATCATGATGGTGGCCCATGCCAAGGCCCTGAATCTTTACAAATCCATGAATCTGCCAGGAGAAATCGGTATTGTCCACACCCTGGAGGGCAAGGTGGCCATTTCCGACAAGCCAGAGGATATACATGCAAGAGATTTGGACGATGCTATGGCCAACCGCTTCATGATGGATGCCTGCTTCCACGGTGGCTACGATGATGAAACCATGGCTCTGATCAATGAGATTCTTGACAAGAACAACGGCCAGCTGGTAACCTATCCAGAGGATTTTGAGGAGTTCCGCAAGGCTGCTGAGCAGATTGATTTCCTGGGTATGAACTATTACTCCAGCCACTTCCTGCAGGCCTATGAAGGGGAAAGCAGAATCTACAGCAACTCCACCGGCGATAAGGGCACTTCCGTATTTGCCCTGAAGGGTGTAGGAGCCAGAGTTTGCAACCCAGAGGTGCCAACTACCGATTGGGATTGGCCAATTTATCCAGTAGGCATGTACAATCAGTTGAAGCGGATTGCTAAGGACTATCCAAACTACAAGAAAATCTACATTTCCGAAAACGGCATGGGCTATAAGGACGACTTCGAAAACGGCAAGATTGACGATACACCTCGTATCGAATACGTTACCCAGCATTTGGAATATCTGCTGAAAGCCGTAGAAGAAGGGGTTAATGTATGCGGCTATTACATCTGGTCCTTGATGGATGTACTTTCCTGGTCCAACGGCTACAACAAGCGTTACGGTCTGTTCTATGTAGACTACAATGACCAGAAGCGTTATCCAAAGAAGAGTGCATATTGGTACAAGCTGATGGCTCAGCGAGGGGAAATCGTACCAATTGAGGATGTTGAATATTAAGAAAGTATAATATAGAAAGAAGAGAGAGTTATGGAAAAAATTATCGCTGCGGTTGATAGAATGAAGCCTTTCTTTGAAAAGGTTTCCAACAACCCATATCTGAGAGCAATTCGGGACGGCTTCGTAAGCTGTCTGCCAGTAATCCTGTTTTCATCCCTGTTCATTCTGGTTGCCTGCATTCCAGAAATCTGGGACTTCAAGTGGGATGATTATGTAAGCGGTCTTTTGTGGCAGGCTTATGGTTATTCCATGGGTATCCTGTCCGTATTGATGGTTGCTACCATCGCCAAGAGCTTGACTGACAACTTTAACCACAAGCTGCCAAAGCTCCGTCAGATTAACACCGTATCCGTAATGATCGTATCCATCATCTGCTTCCTGCTGCTGTCTGTAGAGGGCGTAGATAAGGGTATCGCCACTGAGTTCATGGGTACCAAGGGCTTGCTTTCCGCTTTCGTGGTAGCCTTCACCGTACCAAATATCTACAAGTTCTTTGTAGGCCGTGGCATTACAATCAAGCTGCCTGAGGAAGTTCCTCATTACATCGCTCAGACCTATGCTGACCTGTTCCCTCTGGCTGCTTCCATTACCTTCTTCTGGGTATTCAGCTTCGTATTCCGTGATGTAACCGGCATGCTCTTTGGTAACTGGATTCTGGAGCTGTTCAAGCCACTGTTCCAGGCTGCTGACGGTTATATCGGTATCGCTCTTATCTATGGCGCTATGGCCATGTTCTGGTTCGTAGGTATTCATGGTCCTTCCATCGTAGAGCCTGCTGTAACCGCTATCTACATTGCCAACATAGAGCTGAACCTGCAGATGGTACAGGCTGGTGAGCACGCAACCGCTATTCTGACTCACCCAACTTCCTACTTCGTAGCTACCCTGGGTGGTACTGGTGCAACCCTGATGTTCTGCGCCATGTGTGCCTTTATCGCTAAGTCCAAGCAGCTCCGTACTGTAGGACGCAGCTCCATTATTCCTGTAATCTTCGCTGTTAACGAGCCAATCCTCTTTGGTGCTCCTATCGTATTGAACCCAGTTCTCTTTGTACCATTCATTCTGGCTCCAATCGCCAATGTATGGCTCTACAAGTTCTTCGTTGATGTTCTGGGCATGAACGCCTTCTCCTATATTCTGCCTTGGACTACTCCAGGTACTATCGGTTTGATTGTGGCTACTGGTTTTGCCAAGCTGTCCTTCTTCCTGGCTCCATTGCTGCTGGTTGTGGATGCTGTTATCTACTATCCATTCTTCCGTGCTTATGACAAGCAGTTGGTAGAGCGTGAGGCTCTGATTGCTGAGGGTGCTGAGCTGGATGACGATGGTGTACCTGTGGAAGAAGCTGTAGCTGTTAAGGAAGTTGAAGTAAAGAAGGAAGAGCCAAAGGCTGCTCCTGTACCAAAGACTGAAAAGAAGGTTCTGGTTCTCTGTGCCTCCGGTGCCACCAGCTCCATGCTGGCCAAGGCAATTGTCAAGGGTGCCAAGGCTGCTAATGCTCCTGTTGATTCCATCGCTATGGCTTATGGTCAGCACAAGGATTGCATTACCGACTATGATTTGATTGTTCTGGCTCCACAGATGGCTTCCATGTTTGATGAGTTGAAGCACGACTGTGACGAGAAGGGCGTACCTGCAGCTACCTGCTCCGGCAAGGAGTATGTAGGACTTACCCGTAACCCTGCTGGTGCATTGGAATTTGCTCTGGCACATATTGCTTAAGTTATCCCTGTCAGTGCATTGATGTAATATTAATGTACTTCCTCCCAAGGGGCTGTGAGTGCCAATTAGCCTCACAGCCTTATTTTACTTTTATTAATCAAGGAAAACACGCAAAATACAACATTTTTCCGTATATACGTAACAGATGTGGGTGGCGTGGTACAGAAAAAAATATTAAAATCCTATATAGAAACAGCGAAATGATGTAAAACAATAAAGAAAAACCGTTGTAAATTCCGTTTATGTCAGATTTTTTGATGAAAAACCAAATTATTATGACAATTTCCTTGCAACAAAAGTGGGGAATAGTAACTATGGCCGGAATTTGTCCAGCGGTGGGGGTAAGAATGCTGTATCAGAGGAGGAAGTATTATGAGTGGAATTCCTGTAATTACCATTAGCCGTCAATATGGTGCCGGTGGCCGTGAGATTGCTGGCCTAGTGGCCGAAAAGCTTGGTGTCAAGCTCTATGACCGTCAGATTGTCCATATTGCCGCAGCCAAAATTGGTCTTGATGATCTCAGCGAAAATGATTTGTTAGAGCTGGAGAACTATGTGAAGCCTTTGTCCATGAGCTTTTTGCCATTCCGTTCTTTTGGCATGAATATGACTGATTCCAGTCAAAAAGTATTCATGACTGAGTCTGCTGCTATTCGCAAGCTGGCAGAAGATGGCCCTTGTGTTATTCTGGGCCGTAGTGCTGACTATGTATTGCGGAAGTTCGAGAACAAATTCTCCATCTTCGTCTGTGCAGATGATGAATTCCGTGAGGCCAGAGGCAAGGAAGTCTATGGTGGCAAAACCTTGAAGGAGCTGGACCAGGAGGACAAGAAACGTGCTCGTTATTACAACTACTATACTGGCCAGAACTGGGGAGAAGGCCAGAACTATGATTTGGTTGTCAATACCAGCCGTGATTCACTGGACAAGATAGCCGATGCTATTATCGACTATATCAAGGTTGTTAAGGGGTAATTATTTCGTAAAAGAGGGGAAGTTAATATTATGTCAAACGGTAAAAATCGTATCTGGCAGCGTATAGCCTATGCCTGCGGTACTTTCGGTCATGATGTGTTCTATGCCATGATCGGCACATATTTCATGATTTTTGTTACCAGTAATCTGTTTAACTCAGATAATCAAACTAACGATGCCTATATGATAGGTATTGTTACCACTATCATTCTGGTATTGAGAATTGCGGAGCTTTTCGTAGATCCATTTATTGGTAATATTATTGATAAAACCAAAACCCGTTGGGGCCGTTTCAAGCCTTGGGTTCTGGGCGGTGCAGTTGTCGCAGCTGTTACTTTGGCTATGCTGTTTACCGATTTTGGAGGCTTAACCGTAAGCAATCCAACTCTGTATCTTGTTATCTTTGCCGTTGTATATTTCATCATGGATATTTTCTACTCCGCTAAGGACGTAGCTATCTGGTCCATGATTCCGGCTTTGTCCTTTGATTCCCATGAGCGTGAGGTTACAGCTACTATTGCTCGTATTGGTTCTGTATTCGGTGCTCAGATGGTTACTGTTATCGTAATGCCAGTGGTACTGTATTTCTCTGTGAATCAGAATGGCGGTGCCGGTGATCCAACAGGCTGGTTTGCCTTTGCCTGCATTGGCGGCGGTATTGCTACCCTGGGTGCTATTATTCTGGGTTTGGGCACACATGAGCAGGAAAATGCTCTCCGTGAAAACAAGGAAGAAACCTCTGCCAAGGATGTAATGAAGGTTCTCACCAGGAATGACCAGCTCCTTTGGATGGCTATTGCTTATCTGGTTTATGGTATCGGTATCAATATTGTCAACAACTTCAACCTGTATTATTTCATCTATGTAATTGGTGATGCTACCAAGTTCTCTATTCTGGGTGTTATCAACACTGTTATTGGCCTGCTGGCTGTAGCAGCTTTCCCAATTCTCACCACCAAGTTCAGCCGTCGCAAGCTGTTCTTCTCTTCCATTGCTGTTATGACAGCTGCTCTGGTACTTTATGCTATGAGCGGTACTAATGTTACCTTGGCTCTGGTGGCTGCCGGTCTCTTTACTCTGCCACAGGCCTTGATTTTCTTGGTTGTTCTCATGACCATTACCGACTCTGTAGAGTATGGCCAGCTGAAGCTGGGCCATCGTGATGAAGCAGTTTGCCTCTGCGTAAGACCTTTGGTTGATAAGTTCGCCGGTGCTGTTTCCTCTGGTATTATCGGTTTGGCTGCCATCTGGGTAGGTATGACCGGCGGTGCCAGTGCCAGTGGTTTGACTGCTGACAATATGATGCGCTTGCAGATTGTCATGTTTGCAGCACCTATCATATTGATGATTGTGGGCGCTCTTATCTACCGTGCCAAGGTTACCTTGACTGAGCAGGAGCATGCCCGCATTGTTGAGGAACTGGAAGAAAAATGGGAATCCATGAATAAATAAAAAATTAGTCCCCCTTTTCGCCACAGACGAGACGGGGGACTAAACAGTATAACTAGGTTGATTACAACCGCCAAAATTAATAATAGGTGAAAGACGGGGGTATATTTATGTCAATTCAGTTTAACGAAAAAACAAAGCAGTTTCATTTGACCAATGGCAATATCAGTTATGTGTTTGAAATCATGCGGAATGGACAGCTGGGACAGCTGTATTTTGGGCAGGCCCTGCCTCTTGAGGGAAACTATTCCTATCTTCAGGACAAGGTTCATTATCGGGCGATGCTGGCTCAGGCCTACGAAAATGAATATAGATTTTCTCTGGAGCAGATAAAGCAGGAATACCCTTCCTTTGGTACTACAGATTTCCGGGAGGGAGCAGTGGAGGTACTGCAGCAGGATGGCAGTAGAATCTCAGATTTCTGCTATGTGTCCCATGAGATTGTACCGGGCAAGCCAAAGCTGGAGGGACTGCCTGCTACCTATGTGGAAAAGGATGAGGAAGCAGAAACCCTGCTGGTGAAGCTCATGGATGCCAAGGATGGCATGGAGCTGATTCTATCCTATACAATTTTTGCTAATTTCGATGCCATTGCCAGAAATGCTTATTTCAAGAATACCGGTGAGGAAGTAGTCAACCTTACCAAGGCTATGAGTCTGAATCTGGACTTGCCAGATGATGACTATGACATGGTGCAGTTCTCTGGC
>Ga0129313_1000739_pt1 | contig 24348 bp, 23 predicted proteins | sample O1105metagenome_FD_94436 | JGI IMG/M metagenome (GOLD analysis project Ga0129313, IMG submission 94436) | Orangutan group fecal microbial communities from fecal samples from Wisconsin, USA - O1105 metagenome | ecosystem: Host-associated > Mammals > Digestive system > Large intestine > Fecal...
CTTTCCGGCAAACTACTTTGTGCCGGGCCGTATGGCTATGACCTGCTGTGCGGAGGATATGGCATTTTTGGGCTATGCCTGTGAATTTGCAGGCGCCGGTGCTCTGAAACAGAAAGAGTGGGTCAAGGTGACGGCTACTGTCTCTAAGGAGTTCTGGGAAGATTATAAAGGAGAAGGACCGATTCTGCATGCGGTGAGCGTGGAAAAGACCAAGGCGCCAAAAGATGAGGTTATAAGCTTCACGTAAGTTATGGCACAGGACAACGAAAAGGAACTGCAGCAAATAAAGAACAGATTTCACGAGTTGGCGGACAGGTCTTTCTCTCAGGGCATTTTTACCTTCACGGGCTTTCTGGGGCTGAGTGAGCAGGATGTTTTCTGGAGAGAGGAGCCGGGACTCAGGTATGCGGGTTACACCCTTTACGGCGGTTGCGGTAGCGCTGACAGAGTGGTGGTGCGCTTCGGAAACAGGGAAGAGTTGGGATACGAGGTGCCTTTTCCCATTGTGTGCCTTCATATCAGACCTCTGATGCAGAAGTTTGCGGATGAACTGTCTCATCGGGATTTCCTGGGAGCCTTGATGAATCTTGGGATTGACCGAAGCACTGTAGGGGATATTAAGGTAGGCGAAAAACAAGCCTACCTTTTCTGTCTGGAATCTGTTGCAGAATTTGTCTGTGGTAATCTGGAGCAGATTAAGCATACACATGTAAAGTGTTCAGTTGCGGATAACTTTGAGGAGTTGCCGGAGGAGGAGCCTGAAACACTGAGTATTCAGGTACAATCCCTGCGCGTTGACGCAGTGTTATCCAAGGTATATAATATGTCAAGAGAGAAGAGTCTGGAGTTGTTCAGAGCGGGAAAGGTATATGTGGACGGAAGACTCTGCGAGAATAATTCCCGTCTTTTAAAGACAGGAGAGACCGTCAATGCCAGAGGCTTTGGCAAATTTACCCTGAAGGGTGAGGCAAGAGAGACCAGAAAAGGCAAGCTTGCAGTGGAGACAGCGGTTTACAGATAAGACGAAAAGTGCCCAAAGCACGGGCGAGGGGGAAATGATGTATCAATATACCATAGTTCAGTGGCTGTTCTTTTTTTATTTTTATTGTTTTTGCGGATGGTGTTTTGAATCCGCGTATGTTTCCATCAGGACAAGAAAGCTGACAAACAGAGGTTTTATGCGTGGCCCCTTTCTTCCTATTTACGGTAGCGGGGCTATTATGATGCTGGTGGTATCCATGCCGTTTCAGGACAATATTTTCCTGACATATCTGGCGGGATGCGTTGGTGCAACTGCACTGGAATATGTGACCGGTGTCACGATGGAAGCACTGTTTAAGGTGAGATATTGGGATTATTCCAACCAGAAATTTAATTTTCAGGGGCATATCTGTCTGGGTTCCACTCTTGTCTGGGGTTTATTTACCGTTGTCATGACCAGGTTTGTCCATGTCCCCGTTGAGAAGATGGTGCTGGCAATTCCGTACAAGGTGTTGGCAGTGGTGACCATGGTGCTGACGGTAGGAATTGTTGCCGATTTCGCATTATCTTTCAAGGCGGCTATAGATTTGCGCAATATTCTGGCTAAGATGGAACAGGCCAAGGAAGAACTGTCAAATGTTCAGAAGCGCCTGAATGCACTGATTTCGCACACGGGGGAGGAACTGGCAAGCCGCAGGGAAGCCTTTGCCGAGAATGTGAAGGAAGAACTGGCTGAATTGAAGGCAAAGTACAACTTAATGCAGGAAGCCCGCAATCGTATCACCGGGTTGCTGGATATATTCCAGAAAAACATGATTCGCTCCAACCCCGGAATGACCTCCGTGAAGTATAAGGAATCTTTGGAAGAACTGAAGGAAAAACTGAAAAGGAAGAAGAACAACAAGTAGTGGTTATTTCAATTATCATAAAGGCTCATTGTCAACAGGCAATGGGCCTTTCTTAAAGACTTCTTAAAGAATTCCCCTGTTTATTGTTAAAAAATCATCTGTTACAATAATGATATCGACTTAAGGAGAAAAAGGATATGTACAACATACTGATATGTGATGATGAGCGGGATATTGTGAACGCTCTGAAAATTTACTTGAATGACGTGAATTATATACTGTATGAGGCTTTCAACGGCAAAGAAGCGCTGAAGGTAATCGAAGAACAGGAGATTCACCTGGTACTGTTGGATATTATGATGCCGGAGATGGACGGTATGGAGGCCATGGTGAAAATCAGGGAAAAGAGCAACGTGCCTATCATTTTGCTGACAGCGAAATCCGAGGATTCGGATAAGATACTGGGCCTTACTGTGGGTGCGGATGATTATATCACAAAGCCTTTTAACCCGGTGGAGGTGTCCGCAAGGGTGAAGTCCCAGCTTAGACGGTATATGCAGCTTGGAGCGGGGAATATGCAACCTCAGGTTATGCGGTGCGGCGCCATCGAATTGGACGACAGCGCCAAAAAGGTGACTCTGGACGGTGAAGAAGTATCCCTGACACCTACGGAGTATGATATATTAAAGCTTCTGATGCAGCATCCGGGACAGGTGTTTTCTCCTAAGGAAATCTATCGGAAGATATGGAATGATTTGCCCTATGGCAGCGAGAATACGGTAGCGGTACATATCAGGCATCTGCGGGAAAAACTGGAAATCAATCCCGCCGAACCAAGGTACTTGAAGGTGGTTTGGGGACAGGGATATAAGTGCGAGAAAATTTAGTGCAGTTTTTTGTGCAGCCAAAGCAGTGTTGTGCAGCCAAAACAGTGCGGTGAACAGGGAATGAAGCAGTGACATTCTGCCGGGGAAATGTAGGGGCAGAGAGATGCGGGAGGTATCAAAATGGAAGAACAGAAGATAGAAAAGTATGGTCAAAGTGCGGAGATAACTGAGCAAAAACCGAAAGATGATGAGCGGCAGAATGGGGAACCGTTGAAGCAGTATGATATGGATGAAGTGGTTATAAGACGAAAAAGAAATAAGGCAAAATTTCATCTGACAGGTTCCACAGCTGTCAAGGTAATGGCATTTTTACTGATGATTTTCAGCGTGGTGCCGGGTGTGGCAGCAGCATGCGGATGCTATGTAGCAGCAGAGGAACGCATGTACATAGACAGTAAGAATGAGGTAATCAGAAACAGTCTTGGAGGGATGGCAAGGAGGACAGCGTACACGGTCCGGGATTACCTGGAGAACGGTTATGAGAAAGCAGCTTTGGAATATCTGGAAGGCGTCAATGCTGAGGTGGCTGTCCTGAAATCCGAAGACATTTATGCAGGGGACAGCAATGCCTTTCTCTGGCAGAGCTATGATGAGAACAGTGGGTTCCCGGGGTCCGGCTTTTATTCGGATGTGTATCAGGACATCTGTATGCCCACCTCTTTCTTTGATGAAAGAAACAGTGAGGGAGAGAAAACAGAAACAGAGGAGCAGTCGGAATTTGTGTTCCGCGTCTTCTTTGACTTGGAATTCCCTATCGAGGACGATATCAGACAGACTTACGAATTGACAATGTTTGTATATGAGATGCGCTATATGGCTATTGGAGTGCTGGCAGGCAGCATACTGTTGTTTATCTTGTGCTTTGTTTTCCTGCTGTGTGCTGTCGGGCATAAAAACGGCAGGGAAGGAATTGTACCTAATGTGCTTACAAATATACATTTTGATGTGCTTACGGTGGCTTTGGCGGTTTTACTAAATGCAGCCTTTTACATTGTGGATGATATTGTCGGTTCCGGCATGGAGGGATCAATCTGTGCAATTATCTTCTGCTTTCTGAGCGGAATCCTGGGGATGCTTTGGCTGATGGACTTTGCTGTTCGCCTGAAACTGGGAAAATGGTGGAAACATACATTGATTTATACCGTGCTTCGGGCAGTATGGCGTGCTGTGAAATTTTTTGGGAGGGCGATTTGGAAGCTTTTGTCCGGTATGCCTTTGGTCATGACTACGGTGATAGTCTATCTGGGAATCTGTATTCTGGAATTTATAGGTTGCATTGTTTTTATGGAAGCAGAGGGGGTTGTACTCTGGGCGATTGAAAAAGTGGTACTCCTGTTTATGGTGCTGTATATTGCCCTGACCTGTAAAAGGCTTTTAACGGCGAGTGAAAAGCTGGCGGAGGGGAAAGAGGACTACCGGGTGGACACCGGATATATGGTTGGCGCTTTTAAGGAGCATGGGGAAAATTTAAACAGCCTTGGACAGGGAATTTCCAAAGCTGTGGCGGAGCGCATGAAGAGTGAGCATTTAAAGACGGAGTTGATTACAAATGTATCCCATGATTTGAAGACCCCTCTGACGTCCATTATCAATTATGCCAACCTGATTTGTGAGGAGCAGACGGACAATCCGAAGATAGCAGAGTATTCCCAAGTACTGCTGCGTCAGTCGGGACGGCTGAAAAAACTGCTGGAGGATCTGGTGGAAGCATCCAAGGCAACCACGGGCAATTTGGAGGTAAATCCGGCGCCCTGTGAGGTAGGCGTATTGCTGACCCAGGCTGTGGGGGAGTATCAGCAGAGGATGGAAGAAAAGGGACTGGAGTTGAGAACAAGTCAACCGGAGTTGCCCGTTAAGATTATGGCGGACGGAAGGCATCTCTGGAGAGTGTTTGACAATCTGCTGAATAACATCTGCAAATATGCGCAGGAAAATTCGCGGGTGTATCTGTCTCTGGAACAGAGGGAGGAAAAGGTACTTATCATCTTCCGAAATATGTCCAAATACGCGCTGGATATCTCCCCGGAGGAGTTGGAGGAGCGCTTTGTCAGAGGAGATAAGTCACGGCACATGGAGGGCAACGGTCTGGGGCTGTCCATCGCGAAGAGCCTGACCGAACTGCAGAAGGGCAAACTGGATATATGTATAGACGGCGATTTGTTTAAGGTAATTCTTACCTTTGATGCACTTCCCGAATAATTTATGTAGTAACAGTTAGCAATATTTTTGAAAATAATAGTTGACAAATGATAAAAATTACCATATTCTTATCATATGTTTTTAAACCTGTGAGAAAGAGTAGTAAGCTTAAGGGAATATTTCAGAGAGCCGCCGGCGGTGGGATGGCGGTATAGGAACTTTTGCCGAATGGACTTTTGAGGCCGGTCTGAATTGCGAAAGCAGGTAGGAACCGGCGGGATTCGGACCCGTTATCAAGCCGACGGATATGATAGTATTCGGAGAGAGTGGACTTTGAAGTCAATTTGAGTGGTACCGCGGTGATTGTTGAATCAGCGTCTCAAATGCGTAGAAATGCGTGTTTGGGGCGCTTTTTTGCGCGAATGAGCAGAGTTTCGTGCAGAACATGCGGATGTCATGCTTGCATGAACAGCCGCACGTTTCTGCATGAAACGAGCAACGCGAGCGAGGAATGTCGAAGACATTTCGAGCTGCTCATGAGCGATGAGTCGGATGTCATGCTTGCATGAACAGCCGCATGTTCTGCATGAAACGAGCAACGCGAGCGAGGAATGTCGAAGACATTTCGAGCTGCTCATGAGCGATGAGCGGATGTCATGCTTGCATGGATACCCGGCGATGAGCCGGACATCGAAATCACTCACAGGAATAAAACGAAACAGCAGCCTGAGGGCTTAAAAGGAGGAATCTATTATGAAAAAGAAAATTTTGGAAGCAGTGATGACAGTGACAATGGCAGCAGCAATACTGACCGGATGCGGAAATGCAGCGGGCGGAAACGGTGCCGGCAGCTATACCATCGGTATTTCCCAGTTCGCGGTACACGGTTCTCTTGACAACTGCCGTGAGGGCTTTCTGGCAGGGCTTGCCGAGGAGGGTATCGTAGAGGGTGAGAACCTGAAGGTGGAATATGTGAATGCCCAGGCAGAACCCGGAACCGCAGCAATGACTGCAGACAATTTTGTCAGCAAGAAGGTGGATATGATTTGTGCCATCGCAACACCTTCCGCAACCACGGCATACAATTCAACCCTGAATTCCGATATTCCCGTGATTTATACTGCGGTATCCGATCCTGTGGGAGCAGGTCTGGCAAATGCGGACGGCAGCTCCGTGGGAAACATCACCGGAACCTGTGATGCCCTGGCGGTGGACGCACAGCTGCAGATGATTCGGGAAATTCTGCCTGATGCAAAGACCATCGGAATTATTTATACCACCAGCGAGGCAAACTCTATCAGCACGGTTGCCCAGTATGAGGAAGCAGCAGGAAATTACGGCTTCGAAATTGTGACAACAGGTGTAACCGCAATGTCCGAGGTATCTCTGGCAGCGGCAGATATGGTGAAAAAGGTTGACTGTATCACAAATCTCACTGATAATACAGTAGTAAGCGCGCTGCAGACTGTGCTGGAGGAGGCGAACAAAGCCGGTATCCCTGTGTTCGGCTCTGAGGTGGAGCAGGTGAAGGCAGGATGCGTTGCATCCATGGGTCTGGAGTATTTTGAACTGGGCAAGCAGACGGGAAAGATGGCGGCAATGGTGCTGAAGGGTGAGGCGAAGGCTTCCGATTTGAAGTTTGAGACTATTTCCGAGCCCAGTCTGTATGTAAACTTTGCTGCTGCAGAAAAGAACGGTCTTACACTCCCTGAGCGCTATGCAACCGATGCTTACCAGAGCTTTGATGAAATAGTTGTGGAGTGAGTTTTCAAATAAAAATGATGTCCGGGGCAACGGACAAAGAGGTATGGAAATGGCTTTAATTTTAAGTGTGTTGGAACAGGGTATGATATACGGTATCCTGGCTTTGGGTGTTTACATTACCTATAAGATACTGGATTTTCCGGACCTTACGGTGGACGGCAGTTTTCCCTTCGGGGCAGCTGTTACCGTCCGGCTTATCAGTCTGGGAGTACCTGCTGTCCTGACTCTTCCGATAGCATTTCTCGGAGGAGCGCTGGTTGGTATGTGTACGGGGTTGATTCATGTAAAACTGAAGGTGCGGGATTTGTTGTCGGGAATCGTGATGATGACAGGGCTTTACACCATTAATTTGTGGATGGCAGGCAGCGGCTATGTCCCCATATTTAACAAGAGCACCATTTTTGACAACAGTACGGTGAATGCTTTGTTTACGGGAGCCTTATCCCGTTTCAAAACGGTCATCATTATCTTTGTAATCACCATGGCAGCAAAGTATCTGTTGGATTGGTACATGAGTACCAAATCCGGATTTCTGCTTCGGGCGGTGGGAGATAACGATACCATTGTCACAAGCCTTGGTGTTGACAAAGGGCTGGTAAAAATCGTGGGGCTTTCTATTGCAAACGGTTTGGTCGCCCTGAGCGGCTGTATCTATGCCCAACAGCAGAGGAGCTTTGAAATCTCCATCGGAACGGGAGCGGTTGTTATCGGTCTGGCAAGCGTTATCATCGGCACCAGCCTGTTCAAGAAGGTGACATTCCTGCGCGTTACGGCCAGTGTTATCATCGGCTCCGTTCTCTACAAGGCATGTGTGGCTCTGGCAATGTTTGCGGGAATTGACGCAAATGCAATCAAGCTGATTACGGCAGTGCTGTTCCTTCTCATCCTGGTAATCAGCATGGACAGAAAGAAGGTGAAGTAATGCTGGAACTGAAAGGAATCAGTAAAAATTACAATCCCGGCTCGGTGAACGAACTTTGCCTGTTTAAGGATTTTCATTTGACGGTACAGGATGGCGAATTTGTGTCGGTGGTGGGAAGTAACGGCTCCGGCAAAACTTCCATGCTGAACATCATCTGCGGCAGTATTCCCGTGGACGGAGGACAGATTTTGATAAACGGGGAGGATATTTCCGGACAGAAGGACTTTATCCGCCAGAGGCATATCGGCAGGGTATATCAGGACCCTTCCAAGGGAACCTGCCCGGGTATGACCATCTTGGAAAACATGTCCATTGCGGACAACAAGGGAAAAGCCTATAACTTAAGCCGCGGTGTCAACAAGGCAAAGGTGGAGATCTACAGGGAAATGCTTCGTCCCCTGAATCTGGGGCTGGAAGACAAGATGGGAGTGCAGGTAGGCTCCCTGTCCGGCGGACAGCGACAGGCCTTAGCTCTGCTCATGGCAACCATGACACCCATCGATTTCCTGATTCTGGATGAGCACACGGCGGCTCTTGACCCCAAGACTGCGGAAATCATCATGGAGCTTACGGATAAGGTGGTAAAGGAAAAACAGGTGACTACCATCATGGTAACGCACAACCTCCGCTATGCCGTGGAATACGGCAGCAGACTTATCATGATGCACGAGGGAAACGTGATTCTGGATAAGGCGGGAGAGGAAAAAAGGCTGATTGACACAGAACAGATAATGGGAATATTTAATCGCATCAGTGTGGAGTGTGGAAACTGACTCCATTTTGTGGGAAAAAAGAAATCCGGGAAAAGCGGACTGTTTGGAAACGGTCTGCATTTCCGGATTTTTTGTTGCCGGAATAAAAATCTGAAAGGTTCTAAATGTGTACAAACAGCAAAAAATCTGGTAATATGTAGATAAGTGTATTTTTCGGAGGGATAGTGTTATGGTTAAGTTACAAATCTGCTGCTTGCTGATTATTTTGTTTATAACTGCGCTATACTTTCAGGCAAAAAGAGTGAAAACACATTCCCATATTCTGTTTTCCCTATCGCTTTGGACGACTGTGTTTAATTTGCTGTTTGATATGATTACGGTCTATACGGTAAATCATTTGGATACTGTATCTGCGTGGCTCAATAGGATATGTCATACTCTTTTCTTGGGAAGTCTTGTCATGGAGGTCTTTTTCTTCTATCTGTACAGCGTTGTGCTGATAGACGATAACAGGACAAAAAAGCGCAATTTATGGCTCGCAGCGGTGCCTGTCTGGGTAGCATGGCTTGGACTGGTGCTTTTGCCTATACAGTATATGGAAACCGCCGGGGGAAATTATTCCGACGGTCCTGCTTTATGGGTTGCAAAGGGAATTATGATATTATACACAATTCTCATGCTTTATGCGCTTATACGTCATTGGCGGGAAATAGATCAGAAAAAGAGATTTTCTGTAGCGCTTGCTTTCGGTATTCAGATCGGAGTAATGGCATTCCAGTCTGTATTCCCTACATCACTAATCAGCAGCATGGGCCTTACGTTGATTAATCTGGCTTTTTTTATGACTGTAGAGAGCCCGGATGTGCTTTTGGTGGAAAAACTGCGTACGGAGAAAGCGAGAGCGGATGAAGCAAATTCGGCAAAGTCTCAGTTCCTGTCCAATATGTCCCACGAGATTCGGACTCCCATGAATACAATTGTAGGTATGACGGATATTTTGCTGCGGGAAGAACTGCCGAAGAAGACAAGAGAATATTTATATAATATTAAAAATTCCGGAGAAGCACTGCTCACTATTATCAATGATATTCTGGACTTTTCCAAAATTGAAGCCGGAAAGCTGAGTATTGTGGAGGATGAATATGAGCCTATGTCCATATTCAACGATTTGTCCATGATGTTTCTGAATCGTATCGGCAGGAAAAGGGTTGAACTATTGTACGATATATCTCCCGATATGCCGTCTAAACTGTACGGAGACGGACAGAGACTGCGCCAGATTATCGTCAATCTCATGAATAATGCCATAAAATTTACGGAGAGCGGATATGTGCGATTGAAAGTGGAAGTTAACCCTATGCATGGTGACTGGATTAGCTTGGCTGTTTCAGTACAGGATACAGGTCAGGGAATCAAAGAAGAAGACATTGAAAAGCTCTTTAACTCCTTCCAACAGGTGGATATGAAGAAAAACCATAGCAAGGAAGGAACGGGTCTGGGACTCTCAATCTCCAAGCAGCTTGTGGAACTGATGCATGGTGAAATCGGGGTCAGAAGTGTTTACGGAGAGGGAAGTACTTTCTATTTTCATATTCCACAGAAGGTTGTGAAGGCAACTCCTGCAGCCAGAATAGTAGAAGAACGCGGGCAGAAAAGCACAGTGGGATTTCGCATTTCAAATGATGTGGTGAGAGAGCAGTTGAAGGAACTGGCATACAGATATCGGGTGAACTGTGAGTGTTATGATGCGGTGACTGACAAGACGGTTGATTTCCTGATTCTGGACAGTGATAACTCCGTTTCAGAAGAGGAAAGAAGGCTGTTGGTGGAGAACGGTGCGACGATATGTGTGTTGCAAAATCCCATGTTGGAAAACATTGTGGACAAGAGATTCACCACAATCAATAAGCCGCTTTATAGTCTGAATTTCTGCCAGTTGCTAAACCGTGAGGAATTGATATTCAGAAGCTCTGCGCTGGAAGAATTGCATTTTATTGCACCTCAGGCCAGAATTCTCGTAGTGGATGATAACGAGATGAATCTCAAGGTGGCAAGAGGACTGATGGAGCCGTTTCAGATGCAGGTTGACACTGCGGAAAACGGAAAAAATGCGGTGGAGATGGTACAGCAGAAACAGTATGACATCGTGTTCATGGACCATATGATGCCGGTTATGGACGGCTTGCAAGCCACTGCTAAAATCAGGGAGCTGGAGGGAGACGGATACCGGGATTTGCCTATCATAGCTTTATCTGCCAATGCAACTGTTGAGGCGAAGGAGATGTTCCTTCGCGGAAAAATGAACGGCTTTGTGGCAAAACCCATTAAAACCAGAGAACTTGCAAAATGTATTATCAAGTGGCTGCCGAAGGAGAAGGTGGTCATGCTGGAAGAAACAAGGTTGGAAGAAACAGAGAAAGAAAACGAAGACACAGGAAATTCTACAGGGTTACCTGTGATTAACGGAATTGATGTGCAGGAGGGCATCAAGAACTGCGGTTCTAAAGAACTTTTCATAGAATTGCTGGGAGATTTTTATAAGCTCATCGAGCCGAAGTGCACAAAACTGGAAAAATGTCTTGCGGACGGAATGATTCGTGATTTTACCATTGAAGTACATGCTTTGAAAAATACAGCAAGAATGATTGGAGCCATGAAGTTGTCCCAGCTCTTTTATCGCATGGAGCATTTGGGCAATGAAGGGAATGTAGAGGAAATCGAAAAGAGCATGCCGCAGTTGATTTCCCTGTACAAGAGCTATAAGCCGCTGCTGCGGGAATATGCAAATACTCCCGGGAAAAATCAGGTACAAGTATCTTTGGAAGAGGTGCAGAAAACTCTCATGCGACTGCATGATGCCATGGATAACTTCGACCTGGATGGGGCAGACAGCGCCATGAAGGAACTGGAAACCTATTCGGTTTCCGGTGATTTACAGTCCATGATGGAACAGCTTAGCGCATATGTGGCGGATGTGGCCATGGAGGATGTCATGAGAGTGACGGAGGAGATGTGCGATAAGCTCCGTGAGATGGATGCCCGGGACAGCGGTAAACCCACAATCATGTTGGTGGATGATGATAAATTAAATATCAAGGCTGTGACGGGTATGCTTCAGGATAATTACAGAATTATTGCCGCAGACTCAGGCGGGGAAGCACTGTCAATGTTAGAGAATCGAATTCCGGACATGATTCTGCTGGATGTACATATGCAGGGAATGGACGGACATGATGTGATTCACAGCCTGAAAGAAAACCCGTCTTATGCAGAAATTCCGGTGGTCTTCCTGACATCGGATGCGGATGAAAAGACAGAGATTCAGGGATTTAGCGAGGGAGCGACAGACTTTATCAGAAAGCCCTTCCAGAGAGATGTGGCAATTCAGAGAATCAGGAGAATTCTGGAACTTTCCTATCTGCAGAAGAATCTGGAGCAGGAGGTGGAGAAGCAGACAGAGGTTGCGGAAAAGAGGCGCGAGAGCGTTGAGCGGATGTCCCTTCAGATGGTGCAGGCATTGGCGAACACAATCGATGCGAAGGATTCCTATACCAACGGTCACTCCACAAGAGTTGCAAAGTACTCAGTGATGATAGCGGAGAGAATGGGGTATACGGGAGAAAGGCTGGAGTTGGTGCAATACACGGCGCTGCTTCATGATATTGGAAAGATAGGTATTCCCAACGAAATCATTAATAAGCCTTCAAGACTGACAGATGAGGAATATGAAGTCATCAAGACTCACCCGGTAATCGGCAGCAATATTTTAAAGGAAATATCGGAAATACCGGATATTGCAATCGGAGCAAGATGGCATCACGAGCGATATGACGGAAAGGGTTATCCGGATGGAATCAAGGGAGAGGAAATACCGGAGATTGCAAGGATTATCGGCGTAGCGGATGCGTATGATGCAATGACATCAAAGCGAAGCTACAGGGGTGTACTTTCTCAGGAAAAGGTTTACGCGGAGCTGGAGAAGGGAAAGGGAACCCAGTTTGACCCCAAAATAGAAGAAATCATGATTGGTCTGATAAAAGAGGATACAGACTATCAAATGCATGAGTGATGAGGAAAGGGAGGCCGTAAAATGCAGAATATAATGGTTGTGATGGAAAAGAGCGGATTTATTGCCAGATCTATGGTAGAGCAGCTGAAGGAACTGGAGTATAATGTGGTTGCTACCGAACTGGATGTACAGCTGTTGGCAAAGCTGAACGACACTTATGAGGCGGTGCTATTGTACATCGAGGGCGAAATCGAGGAGAAAACACAGGAACTTGTGTATCTGCGGGACAGAGCGGTAGAAGAGGAACTTCCCGTTTTCTACATCGGTGAAAATGTTTCCGCCCTGCAGAGTATTATACCGATTCATATTATGAAGGAAGTATTTCAGAGACCTATTGACGTAAAGATTGTGGCGAAAGAGATTGATAAGTATATTAAAAATCACGGGAAACATATGAAGAAGAAAATCCTTGTGGTGGACGATTCCGGAGCAATGCTCAGGAATGTGAAGGGGTGGCTGGAAGATAAATACCATGTGATATTGGCAAATTCCGGTGCCATGGCTATTAAATATCTTGCGACCGATAGACCGGATCTGGTTTTGCTTGATTATGAAATGCCTGTGGTGGACGGCAGCCAGGTTCTGGAAATGATACGGACCGAAATGGAGTTCAGTGATATTCCGGTTATTTTTCTGACAAGTAAGAACGATAAGGCCAGCATTATGAAGGTAATGGCATTAAAGCCGGAGGGATATATTTTAAAGAGTACGGAGCCGGAGCAGATAAAACGGGAAATTGACGAATTTTTTGAAAAGCGGAAGTTTTAGGCAAAGCAGGAGGTTGTCGGATGTCAAAGGCAAAGGTTTATTTTACAAGGGAGATTGCACCCCGGGCTATGATTCGGATGTATGAGGCAATGGGAGTTAAACTTCCGGGAAAAGTTGCGGTAAAGCTACATTCCGGTGAGGTGGGAAATCAGAATTTCCTGCGCCCCGATTTTATGAAGCCTGTCATAGATTATGTGAAGGGTACTATCGTAGAGTGTAATACTGCCTATGAGGGAAAACGCAATACCACCAGGGAACATTGGGAGACCATGAAGCTGCACGGATGGACAGAAATTGCGGATGTGGATATTTTGGATGAAAACGGCGAACTGGAGTTTACTGTGCCGAAAGGAAGACGGATTCAGAAAAATTTTGTGGGAGAAAATATTAAAAATTATGATTCCATGCTGGTTTTATCTCATTTTAAAGGACATCCCATGGGTGGTTTCGGCGGTGCGTTGAAGAATATTTCCATCGGACTGGCATCCTCCCACGGAAAGGCCTACATTCACGGCGCCGGTGAGGTAGAAAAAATCTGGACGGCAGACCATGATGCTTTTCTGGAGTCCATGGCGGATGCGGATAAATCCATTATGGATTACTTCGGAGAAAGAATTGTGTTTATCAACGTCATGAAAAATATGTCCGTGGACTGTGATTGCTGTGCTGTTGCAGAGGACCCGGCAATCGGTGATATCGGAATTCTTTCTTCTGCCGACCCGGTTGCTCTGGACCAGGCTTGCCTTGACCTGGTGTACGCTTCCGATGACCCCGGAAGAGATCATCTCATCGAGAGAATCGAATCCAGAAACGGGGTCCATACGGTGGAAGCGGCAGCAGAGCTTGGTGTGGGCAGCAGGGAATACGATTTGATAGAGATTAATTAGTTCTTTTTTGCGGATTCTGTGTATTTTTCTTCGCAGTATTTGCAGCGATAAACTTCCTTTTCCGCATCAGCCAGATAGAAAATGTGCGGCAGCTCCTGCTCGATGGAAGTAATGCAGCGGGGGTTATGGCATTTTATGACATTCTTAATCTGCTTTGGCAGTACCAGTACCTTTTTCTCCACAATATCACCGTTTTTGATTACATTGACGGTGATATTGTGGTCGATGAAGGCAAGTACGTCCAAATCCAACATATCGATGTCACATTCTACCTTTAAGATATCCTTTTTTCCCATCTTGTCGCTGCGGGCATTCTTGATGATGGCAACGGTGCAGTCCAGCTTGTCCAGTTGAAGATGCTCGTATATATCCAGACTTTTTCCGGCTTTGATATGGTCTAATACAAAACCTTCTTCAATTTTTCCTACATTCAGCATTCTGTTTTCCTCATTTCTGCGCTGCTTTTACACATGAGCAATTTACTGGCAGGCAGCGCGCAGACGTAAATTGTTGTGTGAACAGTAACTTTATTCTCATACAAATTCCAGCAGAGTCAGAATCAATGCCATGCGTACATAAACTCCGTACTGGGCCTGCTTGAAATAGGATGCTCTGGGGTCATTGTCCACTTCTACGGAGATTTCGTTGACTCTGGGGAGAGGGTGGAGTACAAGCATGTCATCCTTTGCAAGTTCCATCTTCGCCATGTCCAGAATATAGAAATCCTTCAAACGAATATAATCTTCTTCGTTGAAGAAACGCTCCTTTTGGACTCTTGTCATATAAAGCAAATCCAGGTCGGGCATCACACTTTCCAGACGGATAACCTCTTCGTAGGGAATTTGTTTTTCCTTCAGCATATCTGTAATATAGTCGGGAACACGAAGTTCTTCCGGAGAGATAAAGATAAACTTGATATTGTCATAGCGCACCAGAGCGTTAATCAGGGAGTGAACCGTACGCCCGAATTTCAAATCTCCGCACAGACCGATGGTAAAATTGTTCAGACGTCCTTTCAGACTGCGGATGGTAAGCAGGTCGGTCAGGGTTTGGGTAGGGTGCTGGTGTCCCCCGTCACCGGCGTTGATAACCGGAATACCTGACTTTTCGCTTGCAACCATAGGCGCACCTTCCTTGGGATGGCGCATGGCGCAGATGTCGGCATAGCAGGAGATGATGCGGATGGTATCGGAAACACTTTCTCCCTTTGAGGCAGAAGAGGAGGCGGCATCGGAGAAGCCGATGACCCGTCCGCCAAGCCTTGTCATGGCGGATTCAAAGCTTAAACGTGTTCTTGTGCTGGGTTCATAAAAGCAGGTGGCGAGTATTTTGCCATCGCAGGTATGAGCGTATTTTTGCGGATTGTGCTCAATGTCATTGGCCAGGTCAAAGAGTCTGTCCAACTCTTCCGTTGTAAAGTCCAGTGGGCTCATTAAATGTCTCATTGTTTTCCTCCTGAAAAATATGTCCTAAAAATAAGTCGAAGAGAAAACTCTTCGACTTATGATAATCATGACTGAAATGTTAATAAATCCTCCACTGCTTTGCGCTTGGGAGCAACGGGAGATTCTGCGGGATATCCGATGGGAATCAAAGCCATAAGCTCTCTGTCTTCGGGAAGGCCGAGAACCTTAGCGGCATCCGCCTCATCAAACAATCCCATAATAACGGTGCCCAGCCCCTGCTCGTAAGCTGCCAGGCAGAATGCCTCACTGGCAACACCGGCATCATACATCTGCCAGCCTGTTTCCTTGGGAGTGGAGAAAGAACCGTCTCTTTCATAACCGCTTCTTCCGGTAATTGCGGTAACAGCGATTACCATGGGAGCCTGTTCCATGATGGCACCATTTCCGGGATAAATGGATGTACATTTGGCAAGTGCAGCCTTCTTTTCCCCTTCAACCGCAATGTAGCGGGTAATCTGGGTATTCTTCCAACTGGGAGCAAAGGAAGCTGCAGCAACTATCTTTTCAATCAGATCATGAGATACCGGCTGGTCTGTAAACTTGCGGATACTTCTGCGGCCGGTGATGCACTCGTTAGCTGTCATAGTATTAACCTCCATAAGCATTTTTATTATGATAACACTTAAGGACAAGAGTTTCAATGGGTCTTGGGGGAAGTTTTGCAGAAAAAAACAAAAAAGTTTTGCATATGTGCCCGGATTCAACTATAATAAAGCCAAAGATACATTACTTCAAAAAGGAGAAAAGACATGGAATTTGTTGAAAGAAAACGGTGGTTATTTTTAGGCTTACCCTTCACCTTTACCAAGTATACAATCAAAGAGGACATAATTACTGTTGATACGGGACTTTTCAAGACGGTGGAAAATGACTGTTATATGTATAAGGTGCAGGATGTTCAGCACAGTGCAACGCTGATTGAAAAAATGTTCCGTCTGGGTACGGTAGTTTGTTTTACGGGAGACACAACTCATCCTCAGCTGATTCTGGAGCATATCAAAAACTCAAGGACAATTAAGGATTTTATACTGGAGCAATCCGAGCAGGCAAGGCTGAGGAGACGTACGGTGAACATGCTGGATATCGGTTCCGGTGATATGCAGGATTTGGATGATCCGGAATAAAGGGAAGAATGAGGCAGTATGGAACTTGATATGACAAAGGGATTGCCGGCAAAACTGATTGCACGGTTTATTATCCCGATTATAATAGGCAATATTTTTCAACAGCTCTACAATATGGTAGATACCATTATTGTAGGGCGTTTTGTAGGTGTGGATGCACTTGCGGCAGTGGGAGCAACAGGTTCCGTGGTGTTTTTGATCTTGGGATTTACCCAGGGGCTTACCACCGGTTTTACCGTAATGACGGCCCAGCGCTTTGGTGCCGGTGACAGGGAAGGGATGAAAAAGAGTATCGGAAGTGCTGTTATTTTGTCGGTTTTTGTGACAGTTTTTATGACAGCGGTCAGTATGGCAGGAATGGATTCTCTGCTTCAACTGATGAATACTCCGGCGGATATTTTTGAAATGTCAAAGCAGTATATCCTGATTATTTGTGCGGGAATCTGTTTTAATGTACTTTATAATCTGCAGGCAAGTATCCTTCGGGCTATCGGAAACAGCGTGGTTCCCCTTGTGTTGCTGTTGATTTCGTCGGTAACCAACATTGTGCTGGATTATGTATTGATTGTCTACGGGAAAATGGGAGTGAGCGGTGCTGCGGCAGCTACGGTAATTTCCCAGGGACTGGCGGGGATGCTCTGCCTGATTTATATTATCAAATCGGCACCTGCCCTGCATATAAACAGAAGTCATTTAAAATTGGAAGGACAGTGTGTCAAAAATCAGCTCGGAGTGGGTATCCCCATGGCCCTGCAGTTTTCCATTACGGCAATCGGAACTATTCTGGTTCAGTCCGCCTTGAATCTGTTGGGTTCTCTTGCTGTGGCCGCCTATTCGGTTGCATGCAAGGTGGAACAGCTGGTAACTCAGCCCTTTGGGGCGATGGGCGTCACAATGGCTACCTATAGTGCACAAAACAGGGGAGTCAATGATTTGGAGCGTATCCGCAAGGGAGTAAAAACTGCGAACAACATGTCGGCTGTTTATGCGGTAATCATATATGGAGTCATTTACGCAGTACTTCCCTATATTGTGCCGCTGTTTACAAGCGAGAATGTTGCGGAAATCATTGAATACGCAAAGATTTACATCGGAATCTGCGGTATATTCTTTATCCCGCTGGGAATGATATTTATTTTTAGAAACACCCTGCAGGGTTGTGGCTTTGGCTTTGTTCCCATGATGGGCGGAGTGGTCGAACTGGCAAGCAGAGGTATTTTGGCTTTTGTGGCGGCAAAGATGATGAGTTTTACCGGTGTCTGCGTAGCAAATATCAGTGCATGGTTCACCGCGGGTGTGTTTCTGCTGATTGCTTACCGCGTCCTGATGAAGAGGATGTTAGAAGCCGCTCAAATAAAAGTCCCGCTCCAAACCAATACGGAGCATAATCAAGCCGTATGACCCGGTTCACGTTCCATTTGCTTTTGCTGTAATCCCAGGGACACAGTTTGTGTCTGGATAACAGTCTGCCGGTGAGGTATTCCGTGGAGAAAATCATGCTCATGTAGGTTAATCCCCGAATCCAGGACGGCTTTTTTCGGAGTAGTTTGCTTAAAGGGGAAATCACAGCGGCGCAGCCGTAGATGGGGAACATCCAGATGGAGGTTACGCCCTTTAGGGTCATGTCCCGGCGACGGAGGGAATGCATGGAGGTAAAAATGATTTCTATGCACCAGCCAATGAGGCCACATTTCATAAAATTTTTGGCAAAAGTAACAAGTGTTTTTTTCATGGTATGCTCCTTGTTTTTAGTGACAGCTTTATCAAATAGTACCAAAGGGGTATGGCATGTTTCTCCGGAGAAAATTTGAGGTGTCGGATAAGTGTAGTATGGACAGAATTGTCAGTAATTAGTCAGGTTGATTTTATGGCAGAAAAAGAGGCGGTAAATACGAAATGAAGGAACAGGAAGTGTTGGATTATATAGAAAGCCTAAACGGTCTTGGGATTGTACCCGGGCTTGACAGCATAAAAGAGCTTTGCGGGCGACTGGGGAATCCTCAGGATGACCTGAAATTTGTCCATGTGGCGGGAACAAACGGAAAGGGATCTGTGTCCGCCTATATCGCTACAGCGTTAAAGTGCGGCGGTTATCGGGTGGGAAGATATATTTCTCCCACAATTTTTCAGTACCGGGAGCGGATTCAGGTGGGTGATCGGTGTATTACAAAGGAAGCACTCGGAAGACTGATGGGGCAGGTGAAACAGGTTTGCGACGAAATGGTGGCGGAGGGGCTGCATCAGCCTACGGCTTTTGAGATAGAGACAGCATTGGGATTTTTATATTTTAAAGAAAAAAGATGTGATATTGTGGTGCTGGAGACGGGAATGGGAGGGCTTTTGGATGCCACCAACGTTGTTCGGAATACGATTTTGGCTGTTCTTACCTCCGTCAGCATGGATCACATGAAGTTTCTGGGGAAAACACTGGGGGAGATTGCCGCTCAGAAGGCGGGTATTCTGAAAGCCGGCTGCAGGGCAGTAAGCATCAGGCAGGAACAGGACGCAATGGCAGTCATAGAGAAGAGGGCTGCGGAACTGGAATGTGAGCTGGTGGTGGCGGACCCTTCCGTGATAACCGGAATAAAATACGGACTGGAAAAACAACGTTTTACATACGGCGGCTTTGCCGGACTTGAAATTTCGCTGGCGGGAAAATATCAGATAGAGAACGCATGTCTGGCGGTGGAAGCACTGAAAGTGCTGGGAGAGTGTGGCTTTCCCGTGGCAGAGAAAAAACTGCGTCAGGGATTTCTGGAAACAGTATGGCCCGGAAGATTTACCCCGATTGGAAAAAAGCCTTATTTTATCGTGGATGGCGCCCACAACGAGGATGCGGCCAAAAGACTTGCGGAATCTGTGGAATTTTATTTTACAAATAAGAGAATTATCTATATAATGGGAGTATTAAAAGATAAGGAATATGAAAAGATTATCGCACTGACTCACTCTTTGGCAGACCAGATTATTACCGTAACCACACCGAACAATCCCAGGGCTATGTCCGCTTATGAATTGGCCCAAGCGGTGGCAAGGGTACACAGGAATGTGACGGCGGTGGACAGTCTGGAGGAGGCTGTGGAAATGAGCCGCCTGCTGGCCGGAAAAGATGACGTCATTATTGCGTTCGGCTCCCTTTCTTTTCTGGGGAGATTAATGGAAATCGTGGAATACCGATAGAATCGAGGAAAATATGGTAAATCAGGATAAAATTCGACAGGGTGTGAGACTTCTGCTGGAAGGAATCGGCGAAGATACGGAGCGGGAGGGGCTTCTGGATACCCCGGACAGAATTGCAAGAATGTATACGGAGATTTTTTCGGGGATGGATGCGGATGCGGCGGCACCGTTGTCCAGGGTGTTCACGGCAGACAACAGCGAGATGGTGCTGGAGAAGGATATCGTGTTTTATTCTGTTTGTGAACATCATATGATGCCGTTTTTCGGAAAGGCCCACGTGGCATATATACCGGATGGAAAAGTTGTGGGCTTAAGCAAGCTGGCAAGGACTGTGGAGATTTATGCAAAGCGGCTGCAGATTCAGGAACGGATGACGGGACAGATTGCGGATGCCATTATGGAATATCTTGCACCAAAAGGAGCCATGGTAGTTCTTGAAGCAGAGCATATGTGTATGACTATGCGTGGCGTGAAAAAGCCCGGCAGTAAGACGGTGAGCATTGCTACCAGAGGGGCATTTGAGGGAAATGCAGAGTTGCAAAACAGATTTTTTCAGATGCTGCATTTGAATGACGGGAGTGTGAAACAATTCGGTAATCCCGGGGAAACTTCCGGTGAAGCACAATAATGCAACTGTATGGTTTGAAATGACAGATGAGCAAGGAAGCACTATGGACAGAATAGACAAAATATTAAAACATGATTTGTTTTTGGAGAACTTGCAAAAGAACATGGCGGCAGAAGCAGACAGATGCTTCTGCCGTCATGATATGGTACATTTTCTGGATGTGGCGAGAATCGGCATGATTATGAATCTGGAGGAGAAGTTGGAAATTCCCCGGGAATGGATTTACGGGGCAGCTCTGTTACATGATATCGGAAAGCACAGACAATATGGGGAAGGGATTCCCCACGAACAGGCCAGCGCTGAGATTGCACCAAAAATTTTGAAGGATTGCGGTTTTGATGAGAAAGAAACGCGTGTTATTATTGATGCAATCCTGCAGCACAGAAACAGCAATATGATTCCGGAAAGGAATCTGCGGGGAGTGCTGTACCGTGCGGATAAAGCCAGCCGTCCCTGCTTCTCCTGTACTGCGGAACAGGAATGTAACTGGAAGGGAAATAAAAAAAATCTGAAGATATTGTATTGAGTGTTAATATCGTATAAATTTGTGTCTGCACAGGTGAAATGAATCTGAATTTGCGGATGCGGGAAAGGGCATGGTTACCGGAATGAAGATTGGCAACAGGGAGTTTCAGACAGAGGGACATACTTATGTAATGGGTATTTTGAACGTGACCCCGGATTCCTTTTCCGACGGAGGGAAATGGAACGATAGAGACAGGGCACTGAAGCATGTGGAGGAGATGCTGGAGCAGGGAGCAGACCTGATTGACATCGGCGGTGAATCCACCCGGCCGGGATATACGCTTCTGCCTGATGATGAGGAGATTGCCAGAGTAGTTCCCATGATCGAGGCGGTGAAGGAAAACTTTGATGTGCCCGTATCTTTGGACACTTATAAGTCCAAGGTGGCGCTGGCGGGTATCAAAGCGGGGGCTGATTTGATTAACGATATCTGGGGCTTGAAATACGATGATAAAATTGCAAGTGTTATTGCTGAAAGCGGCTTGCCCTGCTGTTTGATGCATAACCGAAAAAATAAGGACTATGGCGATTTTATGCAGGATGTGGCGGCGGATTTGGCTGAGTCTGTCCATCTGGCTGAGCTTGCGGGTATCCATGATGACAGAATTATTCTGGACCCCGGCGTTGGATTTGCAAAGAGCTATGAACAGAATCTGGAGGTAATCAATTCTTTGGAGGAACTGCGGGTTCTGGGGTATCCGTTGCTTTTGGGCTGCAGCCGAAAATCGGTAATAGGACTTACCCTGGACCTTCCTGCGGACCGGAGAATGGAGGGAACGCTGGTAACTACGGTTTTAGCGGTGGTGAAGGGGTGTATGTTCGTCCGGGTTCATGATGTGGGAGAGAACGTCAGGGCAATCAAAATGGCGGAAGCAATTCTAAGGGGAGGAAGAAGCTGATGTACAATGAAGTGGGGAGAGACGAAATCAGAATAGAGATGCTGGAAGTATATGCCTATCACGGAGTCTACCCGAAGGAGAAAGAAAAGGGGCAGACCTTCTATATCAATGCAACTCTGTATGCCGATATTCATAAAGCGGGTCTGGAGGATAAGCTGGAACTTACCGTAAACTATGGTGATGTTTGTATGTTTATCGATAGATGGATGAAAGAAAACACATATCAGCTGCTGGAGGCTGTGGCAGAAAAACTTTCAAAAGCAATTTTGTTAAAATATGATTTGATTTCTGCGATTGATCTGGAAATACGAAAACCGGAGGCGCCCATTGAACTTCCCTTCGGCTGCGTTTCCGTTAAAGTACACAGAGAGTGGCATAAAGTGTTTCTTGCGTTGGGTTCAAATATGGGAGACAGGGAAGGCTATATCAGCGGTGCTGTCCATGCATTGAAGGAACATCCTCAAATTCGTGTGAACAAAATTTCAGATATGATTGTGACGGAGCCCTACGGGGATGTGGAACAGGAGGACTTTCTGAACGGGGTACTGGAGGCAGAAACGCTGCTTGGTCCTGAGGAACTTCTTGAAGCATGCCATGATATCGAGGATGCGGCAAATCGAAAGAGAACGATACACTGGGGCCCCAGAACTTTGGATATTGATATTCTGTTTTATGATAAGCTGGTTTATGAGAGTGAAACACTGGTGATTCCACATCCCGACATGGAAAATCGGGATTTTGTGCTGAGACCCATGAATATGCTGGCACCGTTTTTCAGACATCCTGTTTTGAAAAAGACGATGGTGCAACTGTTGCAGGAGTTGTAAAGAGAATACTTTGTTTTAAGACAGGCTCTGAATGTCGGGAAAATCCGGCAGAGAGAGCCTGTTTTCTTTTGCAGAAAAATTGTTACAGGTTTTTGTTGACAAATTTAGCATGCGTAAATATAATTACAAATATCTAATTAGATAAATACAAAAATGCAAAAGGAGAATTAAATAGACTGATGTGTGAAATGATGGAAAAATTTGATGCGTACTTAACGGAAAGAAACAGAGAGGTATCGGAAGAAGCGCAGAAACTGATACAGGAGGAAAGAGCGGACGAAGCAAGATTTTTGAAGGCGAAGGCGAATATTTTCGATGTATTCAAAAGTTTGTTCCGGGTATCCTGTCAGCAGGCAGAGGGAGATACGGGAAAGTGTGATACACTTTTTCTGGATAAGGCCAAAAGCGTTCCCATGAGCTGGCAAAAGGCACTTACGCTGGCAAAGGAACATGGAGATACCGAGAGGATTCTGATGGAGGAAACAAAACTTTCCGCAGTAGAAGAGATATTAGAAAGATATGAGGTTTTTAAGGCAGAAGGAGGCGACGGAGAATGACGGAGCAGGAAGCAATTAAACTGTTTAAGTGTCTTGCGGACAAATCGAGAATACAGATATTGAAGTCCCTGATTCAGGAGGACATGTTTGTGGAGAGGCTTGCCGAAAGATTGAATCTTACGGCACCGACCATATCTTTTCACCTGAAAAAACTGGAAGATGCGGGTGCGGTTACCTCGCGCAAGGAACAGTATTATACCATGTATTCCATTAACCAGCAGATTTTTAATACCAGCATGCTGGATATATTAAAGGAAGAATCCTCCGAGAGTTCTTTGCAGGAGGAACGGGATGAACTGTATCGCAGGAAAGTACTTGACTCCTTCTTTGAATATGGTAAGCTGAAAACAATACCGAGTCAGAGAAAGAAGGAGCGTGTCATCCTGGAGGAAATTGTGAAAGCCTTTGAAGTAGGCAGAGAGTATACGGAAAGAGAAGTGAACATAATCATTGCTGACTATTTCGATGATTTCTGTACTCTTCGGAGGGATATGATTTCGGAAGGTCTTCTGGAGAGAAAGGATATGAAATACAAAAGAATACCGGGTTGAGCCGGAATGGGGACAGATAACTCAGTGCTTGCGAAAAGAAGGGGAATAGGAAGGATGAGAGATAATTATTTTGTGGAGGGATTACAGGGAGCGGGGAAAAGCACTCTGCTGCAACGGCTTTCCGGGAAATTTCAGGATTATCAGGTATTTCGGGAAGGAGATTATTCTCCGGTGGAGCTGGCATGGTGTGCTTATGTCACAGAGAAGCAATATGCGGATGTACTGGACCGCTATAAAAATCTGAAGGAAGCAATCGTGGAGAAAACCGTTGAAGAAGGTGAGCGCCGTGTGATTTGTTATACTCAGATTCTGACAGATGTGGAAGGCTTTCACAAAGATTTGGAACAGTATGAAATTTACAACGGGAATCTTGAGAAGGAGTCCTTTGAGAATATCATTTTGTACCGCTTTAGAAAGTGGACCGGGACAGGTCAGATTTTTGAGTGCTCCATCTTCCAGAATATCATTGAAAATCAGATGTTGTATCTCGTGATGACAGATGATGAAATCCTGAGTTTTTACAAAAGATTGAAAGAGGTGCTTTCCGGTAAGCCGTATCGGATTATTTATCTCGATGCGGAAAACATTCGTGAAGGAATTGAAATCATCAGAA
>Ga0129313_1000741_pt1 | contig 24278 bp, 17 predicted proteins | sample O1105metagenome_FD_94436 | JGI IMG/M metagenome (GOLD analysis project Ga0129313, IMG submission 94436) | Orangutan group fecal microbial communities from fecal samples from Wisconsin, USA - O1105 metagenome | ecosystem: Host-associated > Mammals > Digestive system > Large intestine > Fecal...
CGCGATACACCAGATGAAAAATTGATGCAGGAGGATAGCTTCGGTCCCATCATGCCCATCCTCACCTTCGACAGCTTTGATGAGATATACTCACTGCTGTCAGAGAAACCCAAGCCCCTCGCCCTTTATCTGTTCTCAGAGTCGAAAAACAGATTCTATTCCTAAGATAAAAAACAGTGCAGCCTTTTTCCGGGTTGCACTGTTTTTAAATTACTTTGTATTATTTTGTCCTGCTGTCGCTTCAGCTTCCCTTGCTGCCTTCTTCGCTGCCTTCTTTTTCCGATGTCTCTTTATTAACAGTACAATTACCGTTATAATTACAGCCCAAATAACCAGCTGGGGAATGTGAATCACAAACCAGATACCAAACTCTGCAAATCCGTGGCCTATGCTTCTCAGACTGTGCATAAAGCCCTCCGAAATTCTCTGCCATGCAGTCTCTTCCACTTCCTCCACGGGAGTCAGTTCCTTCACCTCTGAAATACTCAAATAAACGGTACTGTACTGCACTTGATTGTCCATGGCGCGCAGCTGGGATTCCATGCTCTCCAGTTGATAACGGACTGTTGTCAGCCGCTCCTCGATGGTCAGTATATCCTCCAAACTTTCCGCCTGCTCCAGCAGTTCCAGCAATCTGGTCTGTTCCGTTTTCAATGCATCCCTGTGGCTCTCCATATCCACATAGGTCAATGTTACATCATCCACACTGTCCGAACGCCGCACTACATTGCATATATCCGGCATCACAGCCAAAAATGCATCCAGCTTTGTCTGCGGAATACGGATTGTCAGGTTTGCATAGCGGGAATTGCGGTAGCCGGAATAGCTGCTTCCGTTGTAAGAATCCATGTTCTCTATGTATCCTCCCAGCCCCTGAATCTGTGTCTCCAGACTGGACATCATCGCATCATATTCCTTTGTCTCCACTTCAAGATTCACATTCCGGATCAGCTTTCTGTCAGTCAATATCTGCCCGTTTTCTGTTGTTCCTGCGGAGCCTGTACTCACTGCTTCTCCGTAATAGCTTCCTCCCATATCTACTTCAGCCATATCATAGCTCATAGAGGCTTCAGTCGACCAGCTGCCATTCTCCATTAAAGTCGTCATGGAATCCTTGCTGCTTGCTCCACAGCCCGTCATCAGCATTGCTGTCAGACATACCGCAAGCATTGTCATTATTTTCTTTTTCATATTACTTCCTCCCTCTCCATTTGCCGAGAGGCACCTGTCGGGTATCTGTCCGCCAAGTGCCTCTACTGCTCTGTTATCCGTATAGACGAAAGATATCAGAAAAGGTTCTCAATTTTCATAAATTTCTCTTTTTCTGCCATTATCTGCTGCTCATTTCCCACAACACACAGGAAATCGTCATCCATAAACGCCCGGATATATTTTGACAAAGCTCTGATATCATCGGGGGTAGCATCCAAAACCTGGTTTCTTGCGCTCTGCAGCATTTCGTTTGTCATGCCGGTCATATAGTGCTCTCTGGAACGGCGTCCCTTTCCCGCAGCAGTCAGAGGTGTATCCAACTCACTGATGGCTCCGATGATATACTGAGTCATGGTACGCTCGTCAGCCTCATAATTCGCTATGAAATCAGCTGCATTCTCAAACACATCAATGGTCTGTCCCAGGTTAGGGTCACGGTAGGAACAGAAATAGCTGCCTCCGTCCCTGAAGAAGCCGCACATACAGCCGTAAGCTCCTCCCTTAACACGTATATTCACCCATAAATATTCATAACCCATCATGACACGGAGCACGGTCAGCGCACCTGTGTAGGGAAGCCCTTTCTTTCGGAAGTTACCGGCCCGACACACAAAGTCCACCTGTCCCGAGGTCGTAAGCCCCTCGTTCTTCTTCTCCGGTACAGGTATATAAGACGCTTTCTCCACCGCATCGGTGTACAACTTACTCTTCAGCGCAGCCACCGGTCCTGCCAGCTTCTCAAGTGCTTCTCCGTCTCCCGTGAAATCAATCATCAGGTTCTCGGGACGGAAAATCATCTTGCAGAGCGCCTGAAGCTTCTCCACGAGTTCAGCCTTTCTCTCCTCAAAATTCCTTTCCAACTCACAGGTCAGACGATACTGGCTGACACCGTTTAACTCCTCGTCAATGGCATCCTTGACACTTCCGTAGGACAACGCCCTGCTGACTGCCACACCGTGTCCTGCCTGCATCATGTATTCCCGGGCTTTGGAATTGTTTTCCGCAAGAATTTCCTTCAGTCTCTTGGTATCCGTAAGGTCTGTGGTAAAAATCAGTTCCTCCATCAGTTCAATGGCTCTGGGCAGATTCTCGTACAATGCCTTGGTACAAACCTCCATGGTCATGGTAAACTGATCCGGCTCCACCACGCTTCCGTAATTGTTTTGAGCCACAAAAATCTCTCCGGTAACCAGATTGATTTCGCTGCACAGCTCCCCGTAGGTATAATGTGCAGTATTCATATTGCAGTATACATTTTTCAGAATACCCAGATAAGGGAAGTAAGACTCCGGTATATCCTTTATTTTAAATATCAGACGGAAATAGCCGATGCCGTTTGTAAATATATCATGATGGAGGGCCGGGGTATCTCCCAACTTCTTCTCTTTGTTGTAGATAGGAGCCGCCTCACGCTTTAAGTCTGCTCTTGTCAACAGCGGAATCTTTGCAATATCCTCCGGAGCATCCTCCTTCTCCCGGAAGGTATTCAGTCTGTCCATCATAGTCCGCACATCAGCCAACTCCTGCTCGCTCATACCGCTCTTGATATTGGCGAGTTTCGCCTTCAGCGCCTCCTCCTGTTCCTTTGCCAGTCCCTCCTTAGGCAGAAGAATAACAGTCGCGGAATGGGTATTGTTCAGCATATATTTTTCAATAATTTTCTCAAAATACCCTTCCTTCACCTTCCGGCGCAAGGAAGCATAGGTCTCGTTTGCCTCAATATGGATAAAGGGCTTTGATTCGTCATACAGCCAGCTGTCCATCATCTTAATTCCGTACATCAGGCCTTTGGGTGTTGTACCGAAATCTGCCTCTCTGTATTGGAACTCAAAATGATTAATGGCAGAAAGAAGTGCCTTCTCGTCAAATCCGTTCTTCACGATGTTCTCCAACACTTCCCGGATAACTGCCTTAAACTCTTCCTCCCTGCCTACAGAGGTTCCCTTTGCCACCACTGCGAACAACGGCTGCCTGATATTCTCCACCATGCTGAAGACATCCTTGCCGATACCTCTGTCAATCAATGCCTGCTTTAAAGGTGCACCGGGCACGGTACAAAGTGCAAAATCCAGAATCTTCATTGCCACATAAAGCTCTTTGTCCAGATTGTCTCCTGCCGCAAAGGCCTGAACCAAATAGGTGTTTTCCTCCACGTTTTCCCCCTCGCTGACAGGGAACTCAATCACATTCCGCACCGGCTTTTCAAAGGCAGGCTCAGTCTGAATCTCGGAATCCACCTTCAGGTAATCGAACTTGGAAAGGTATTCCTCATCAATATAAGTGAGTTTTTCCGCCATGTCCATATTTCCGTACAGGTAGATATAGCTGTTGGAGGGATGATAGTAGGTTCTGTGGAAATCCAGGAACTGCTCGTAGGTCAGGTTCGGAATATCCTTGGGATCCCCGCCGGACTCCACTGCATAGGTGGTATGCGGATACAAAGCCGCCGGAACTTCTCTCCATAGCACATCATCGGGAGAGGAAAGTGCCCCCTTCATTTCATTGTAAACCACACCGTTATAGGTCAGTTCTCCCTCCTCACTCAGCTCATAATGCCAGCCCTCCTGGCGGAAAATAGCCTCGTTCCGGTATGTGTTTGGATAAAATACCGCATCCAAATAAACATGCATCAGATTCTGAAAGTCCTTGTCGTTGCAACTCGCCACAGGATACAGCGTCTTATCGGGATAAGTCATTGCATTCAAAAAAGTATTCAGGGAACCTTTCACCAGCTCCACAAAAGGGTCCTTAACGGGGAAATTCTTGGAGCCGCAGAGCACGGAATGTTCCGTGATATGGGCTACACCTGTGGAATCCGTTGGTGTTGTACGAAAACCGATGTAAAACACCTTGTTGTCATCGTCGTTGGAAATCAGTGCAACCCTTGCACCGGTCTTTTTGTGCCGGCACAGATAAGCCACACTGTCGATGTCCTTAATCTCTCTCTTTTCAATTACCTCATAGGCTGTTAAGTCTTCTACTCTCATTTGTCGTCTCCTTAAAAATATTTATAATCCCATGATTGCGAACTTACTCACTGACAGCTCCTGGATGACCAATCCGCAGGCCTCCTTCTCCTCTTTCGTCATTCCGGTCAACTGCTCAATGGTAAACTGTTTTGTAACATATTCCTTTTTGGGCTTTCTAAACAGTCTCTTTTTTTCCTCAATGACATTGACCTTGATTCTCGCCTTCATCTGCTTATACAACTTTACAAGAAATCCTGTGGGCTCCAGATAATACAAATGCGTCTCCAGCGTATCCTCCAGGTCTGCCTCCGGCACAATATATTTTTGTACCAGCATGCGAAACTTAAACAGAACCTCCTCCGCATCCAGAAGTTCCCCAAAGGTATATTTGCACCCCACATAGACGCGGCTTGTGTCCTGCATGCTGTACTTGTAATCCTCATATACCGTACGGTTCATTTTAATCCCAAACCTTTCCCGCATTCTTCACTTATTTTTCCTGTGTACCGTCAATGTCCTCAATTTTATAGCCGCTCATCCGCCATGCATCCCGAATTGTTTTCAGTGACAGTCCGGACTCCTGTGCCAGTTCCTCCGGTGTCACCTTCCGGTGTAGTTCCTCAGCCAGTTCCCTTGCCTTATCTGCCACCAGGTTTACCTTGTCCGCCACTTTTTGGTCAATCTTCTCATTAGAAGCATTTTCCTGAATATATTCCTCCATGGCATCCATCATCATCTTGGCCAGCATCCCCTGTGCCTCAGAAGGTGTTTCCAGACTTCCCAACATGTTCACTCCCGTAGCAAGCGCCACATTTCCTTCTCCTATTAAGTCTTCCAGAAAAACCCCCTGCCCCGTATAAAGCTTCGCGATGTCAACCACATCCTTCAGATAATTCTGAATCAGCTTCTGCTGTGCATCCGGCTCTCCCGCCATGGCAGATATGGTCAACGCATCAATTTCACCCGCAGTGAATTCAGGAAGTCCCGAAAGCTCGTCCAGATAATCCTGCAGATAATTCCTCTCTTCATCCGTCAGGTATTCATCCAAATCCACGGGCTGGCCGATTCCCACCTTATGCTTTACCAGGTAGTCAAACACCATCTGCAGCTGGCTCTCATTCAGTTTCTGCTCTGTAAAAGCCTCCCTGACCTGCTCCTCACTGATGCAATTACCCTGCTCCTTCGCCAGCGCCCGCACCTTTTCCAACGTCTGTGCAAACAAAATTTCCTTACTTTGACTCATATATTCCCTCTCACTATTTATTGTTCCGTCTTACAAATCATGTTTTCCGGGAAGCATTGCTCATGCAATTCTTCATACCTTGTGTTCATGTGTAAACAAATGATACTGACAATACTCATAGTTGCCGTTGCACTTAGAGCAGAAACGGAACTCAAGCGTCGGGTCATCCTCCTCCGTTCTTCCGCAAACCGCACATTTGTGGGTTGTAACCTTGGGATTTCGCTTGATATCCTGCCGAAACTCCGCCCGGCGCTTCATCTGTTTCGGATTTAAGCGCAGATTGTTTTTTGCTTTCAGCATGAAAATCAGGAAGTTTATCAGTGATGCTGCAATGGCCGCCACACTGAACCATGCCCCACTCATCAGAAATTCCACCATCTCCAGTGTGAGCATGACGCCGTAGGCAATTCCCAGCCACTTTACCCTTACCGGAATGACAAACATCAACAGTACCTGCGCATCGGGGAAGGTTGCCGCATACGCCAGGAAAATGGACATGTTAATGTAAAATGTACTGAACTGCCATGCTCCGATGGAGCAAATGCTGCCAACTATGGCAGCTGAACCGGTTCCGTAAATTATATAGAGCAGCAGCATACACACAAAACTTCCTGCCACAGTCAGAAGAATACCGGTAAAAATATAGACATTATATCTCCACGTTCCCCAGACCCTCTCCAGACTGGTTCCCAGGCTGAAATAGAACATCAGCATAATCAGAATAAAAATAATATCTCTGTAGGAATTTGCTACAGTCGGAGGCGCAATCACCCATGTGATAAGCCGCCATATCTGTCCGTGCATGATAGCGTAAGGATTCAGTGTCAGATAGCTCATCACACCCGGCAGCAGCCATGTAAAAAAATACCCTACAATATAGCACCCCAGTAAAATAATTGTCAGATTCGGAATTGCATATTTTCCGAATTTTTTCTCCCATTTACTCATGTATCTATTCCCTTTCACTTATTTTTAACTGTCATTTTCAAAAAAACACACGAATACATTTTATCATCCAACGCATAAGAAGTAAACCAAGCAATTCCATTTTATAGAAAAATCAGCATTTTTATAAAGTTTTCACAGCTTTTGTTCGTTGCTTTTTTGCCTCGATTGTCGTATAATACCTTAGTCAGTCGAACTGTGTCGACCGGGATTCTTCTCCTGAAATTTCCGTTTGGATACGACGCAGAGCAATTTTCGATATAACCGATATTCAGTAAGGAAGGATATACATATACATGGAAAGTATCAATAAAATTGCAACCCTTGGCATTGATATCGGCTCCACCACCGTCAAAATTGCTATTCTGGACGAGGAGCATCATATTCTGTTTTCAGATTATGAACGTCACTATGCCAATATCCGGGAAACTCTTTCCTCACTTTTAAAAAAGGCTTATGAAGAACTGGGAAACCTTACTCTTCATCCCATGATAACCGGTTCCGGCGGTCTGACCCTTGCCAACCATCTGGGTGTTCCCTTTACCCAGGAGGTAATCGCTGTCGCAACATCATTGAAGGAGCTGGCTCCCAAGACCGATGTGGCAATTGAGCTTGGCGGCGAAGATGCAAAAATTATTTATTTTGAAGGCGGCAATGTGGAACAGCGCATGAACGGAATCTGCGCAGGAGGTACCGGTTCCTTTATTGACCAGATGGCTTCCCTGCTTCAGACCGATGCCTCCGGCTTAAACGAGTACGCCAAAAACTATAAATCCCTCTATTCCATTGCAGCCAGATGCGGTGTGTTCGCCAAGACTGACATACAGCCTCTGATTAACGAGGGAGCAACTAAGGAAGACCTCTCTGCCTCCATCTTTCAGGCTGTAGTCAATCAAACCATCTCCGGTCTTGCCTGCGGGAAACCTATCCGCGGACATGTTGCCTTTTTAGGCGGTCCTCTCCACTTTTTGTCGGAGTTAAAGTCTGCCTTTATCCGCACGCTGAAATTGGACGAAGAACACATTATAGACACCGACAATTCCCATCTTTTTGCCGCCATTGGCTCTGCTTTGAACGCAAAGGAAGAGGTTTCCTTTACCATGGAGGAAATGGTAGGCAAGCTCTCCGCTGATATCAAAATGGAGTTTGAAGTGGAGCGTATGGAGCCACTGTTTGCAGACAGAGCTGCTTACGATGCCTTTCAGGAACGTCATGCAAAACACCGCGTAGGTACGGCTGAATTATCTTCCTATAAAGGCAATGCATTCCTGGGTATTGATGCCGGCTCCACCACTACAAAAATTGCTTTGGTGGGTGAAGACGGCTCCCTGCTTTACTCTTTCTATAGCAGTAATGACGGAAGCCCTTTAAAAACCGCCATTCGCTCCCTGAAGGAAATCTACGGACAGCTGCCCGAAGATGTACATATCGTCCGCTCCTGCTCAACCGGCTACGGAGAAGCCCTGATGAAGGCTGCTTTTCTGTTGGATGACGGCGAGGTGGAGACTGTGGCGCACTATTACGCAGCCGCTTTTTTTGACCCTGAAGTAGATTGTATTCTGGATATCGGCGGCCAGGATATGAAGTGTATAAAAATCAAAAATCAGACCGTGGACAGCGTACAGCTCAATGAGGCCTGCTCCTCCGGCTGCGGCTCCTTCATTGAAACCTTTGCCAAATCCCTAAATTACAGTGTACAGGATTTTGCACAGGCCGCTCTTTTCGCGGAACACCCCATCGACTTGGGCACCCGCTGTACCGTATTTATGAATTCCAAGGTAAAACAGGCTCAGAAGGAAGGTGCAAGTGTCGCTGACATTTCCGCCGGACTTGCTTATTCTGTCATTAAAAATGCCCTGTTCAAGGTAATTAAAGTCTCCGATGCTTCAGAGCTCGGTAAAAATATCGTTGTTCAGGGTGGAACCTTCTACAATGACGCCGTACTGCGCAGCTTTGAGAAAATTGCGGGCTGCGAGGCAATTCGTCCCGATATTGCCGGCATTATGGGTGCTTTCGGCGCCGCTTTAATTGCGCGGGAACGCTATGAAAAGGGATACATAAGCAGTATGCTTTCCTATGAAAAAGTATGCTCCCTTCAGTATGAAACCAGTATGGCAAAGTGTAAGGGCTGTACCAACAGCTGCCGCCTTACCATCAACAAATTCTCCGGCGGACGCCAGTTCATCTCCGGCAACCGCTGTGAGCGCGGTATCGGCGGGCAGAAAAATGCCAACAATGTGCCGAATTTGTTCGAATATAAGCTTAATCGGCTCTTCTCCTACCCCTCTCTGGATGCTGACCAGGCTCCCAGAGGTACGGTAGGCATTCCCAGAGTCCTGAACATGTATGAAAATTATCCTTTCTGGCATGTATTTTTTACCAGATTGGGCTACCGTGTGGTACTCTCCCCCAGCTCCAACCGCCGAATTTATGAGTTAGGTATAGAGTCTATCCCCAGCGAGTCAGAGTGCTATCCCGCAAAGCTGGCTCACGGTCATGTAACCTGGCTGATTAAGCAGGGAGTAGATTTCATTTTCTATCCCGCACTGTTCTATGAGCGGGATGAAGTAGAGGGAGCAAATAACCATTACAACTGCCCCATTGTCACTTCCTACTCCGAGAACATCAAGAATAATGTGGAAGAAATTTCCAACGGTTCTTTCAGACTTCGCAATCCCTTTATGTCCTTCCGCGACTTAGGTACCGTAACCCAGGCTCTGTTAAAGGAATTTTCGGAGCTTCCCGCAAAAGAGGTAAAAGCTGCTGCGGCGGCAGCCTGGGAGGAACTTGCAAATGTGCATAAGGATATGCAGGAAAAAGGTGAAGAAACCCTGAAATATCTGGAGGAGACCGGAAAAAGAGGAATTGTCCTTGCCGGGCGGCCTTACCATGTGGACCCGGAAATCAACCATGGTATTCCCGAACTGATTACATCCTTTGATATAGCTGTTCTGACCGAGGATTCCATCTCACACCTGGGACATCCCGAGAGGCCGCTAATTGTCTCAGACCAGTGGATGTACCACTCCAGGCTTTACGCTGCCGCAAGCTATGTAAAGACCGTGGACAATCTGGACTTAATTCAGCTGAACTCCTTCGGCTGCGGTCTGGATGCCGTTACCACAGACCAGGTAAATGACATTCTGTCCGGCTCAGACAAGATTTATACCTGTTTGAAAATTGACGAGGTAAACAATTTGGGTGCTGCCAGAATCCGTGTTCGCTCCCTGCTGTCTGCCATCAAAGTTCGGGAAAAAATGCAAAAGAAACGTACCCTTCGCTCCTCCGCTATCGAAAAGGTACCCTTTACGGAAGAAATGCGCAGGGATTATACCATCATCTGCCCCCAGATGTCACCCATTCATTTTGAAATCTTGGAACCTGCTTTTAATGCCTGCGGCTATAATTTTGTTGTTCTGGATAACGACAACAAACACTCTGTAGATGTGGGACTGAAATATGTAAACAATGATGCCTGCTACCCCTCTCTTCTGGTGGTTGGGCAGATTATGGAAGCATTGCTCTCCGAAAAATACGATTTGAATAAGACCGCCATTATTATGACCCAGACCGGCGGCGGCTGCCGCGCCACCAACTATGTGGGCTTTATCCGCCGGGCACTGAAAAAAGCAGATATGGCACAGATTCCTGTGATTTCCCTAAATCTGGCCGGTATCGAAAGTAACCCGGGCTTCCATCTCAACGCAGATATTATGCTTCGCGCCGCTATCGGTGCGGAATTCGGAGATATCTTCATGCGTTGCGTCTATCGGATGCGCCCCTACGAGGCTACCCCGGGCAGTGTAAACGCCGTTCACCGGAAATGGCTGAAGGTAGTACAGGAATTTGTATCAGCAAAACATATCAGCCTGATGAAATTCAATAAGCTGTGCAAAGAGATTATCCGCGACTTTGACAATATTCCCATTCTGGCTGTAAAGAAACCCCGTGTAGGTATTGTGGGCGAGATTTTGGTTAAGTTCTCACCCGCCGGCAATAATCACCTGGTAGAACTTCTGGAGAGCGAAGGAGCCGAGGCAGTGGTTCCGGACCTGATTGATTTCATGCTTTACTGCTTTTACAATCAGCTGTATAAAGCAGACAATCTGGGCATGAGCAAAAAGACCGCCCGCAATTCCAAAATCGGCATCTGGGCTATTGAGCATCTTCTCAGGGGCTCTGCCGTAAAAGAATTCAAAAAGAGCAGACACTTTTCAGCCCCCACTCCCATCCGGGAGATTGCAGATTTTGCAGAGCCTATCGTATCCATCGGCAACCAGACCGGAGAAGGATGGTTCCTCACCGGAGAGATGGTAGAACTGATTCATGACGGTGTTCCCAACATCGTATGTACTCAGCCCTTCGGCTGCCTGCCCAACCATGTTGTGGGCAAGGGCGTTATTAAGGCACTGCGCAAGGCCTACCCCGAGTCCAACATCGTCGCTATCGATTACGATCCCGGCGCCAGCGAAGTAAACCAGCTGAACCGCATCAAACTGATGCTGTCCACAGCCCAGAGAAATTTGGACCAGTGTAACTTCAAATAAACAAACATAAATGCACCTCCCGGTGCAGATGTTTCATCTGCTGCCCCGGAAGGTGCATTTCATGTTGAAAAATCTTATGATGCCACTGCGGCTTTTGCTCTCATATATTCCTGCAATACTTCTGCCACCTCGTCCGGCTGCAGCCCCGCATCCGCAATCAGCTCGCTGACTGTTTCCAATTCCTTTCTTTTCTTTTCCTGAAACAACTCGTCCAATTCCCTTTTCTCTGACTCCACACGGGTCATTAACGCGTCAATCAATTCCTGCTTTGCAGCTATTTTTTCTTCGATGGTCTTTCTCTGTCCTCTTGCCATACCTGTCTCCTTTCACGGGATTTTTCAACCCTTTTTTACAGTATATGGACAAGATTCCCTTTTTATTCCAAAAGAACCAGAAAATCTTCCCTCGTCATGCTGCCAAGCTGTCCTGCATCTCCCTGAATAATCCTGTCTGACAATGCCTTTTTGCTCTCCTGAAGCTGCTGAATCTTTTCTTCAATTGTCCCCTTGGCAATCAGCCTGTATACCACAACCTTCTTCGTCTGCCCGATTCGATGCGCCCGGTCTGTTGCCTGATTCTGTACCGCCACATTCCACCAGGGATCGTAATGAATCACCACATCCGCTCCCACCAGATTCAGGCCTACCCCGCCCGCCTTCAGGGAAATCAAAAACACATTTGTGTCATCAGCGTTAAATGTATTTACAAGCTGCAGACGCTTCTCCTTCGGTGTATCTCCTGTAATGGTATAAAAAGACAGTTTTTCCTGCGCAAGCCGTCCCGCAATCAGTTCTAACATGGAGGTAAACTGGGAAAACAGCAGAATCTTGTGTCCACTCTCCACAGCGCTTTGCACCAGTTCCACACAGGCATCCAGCTTTGCGGATTCTCCCTTATAATTTTCAAAGCAGAGTCCCGGGTCACAGCATATCTGACGCAGTTTCATCAGTTCGGCAAGAATCTGTATTTTACCTTTCCGAAACTCTTCTGCGCTCTGCATTACAAGCCTCTGTCTCATCAGAATCACCTGAGCGTCATACAGCTTCTGCTGTTCCTCCTCAAACTTCACATAACGGCTTTCCTCCAGCTTCTCCGGAAGATCTTTCAGTACATTTTCCTTTAGTCTGCGCAGGATAAAGGGCGCTACCATTCTTTGCAGCCGTTCCAGTGCCGCAGGTTCCTCGCTTTTTACGATAGGTGCTTCAAAATCATTTCGAAACACCTCATAACTGTAAAGATACCCCGGAAGTAAATAGTCAAAAATACTCCACAACTCACTGAGACGGTTTTCTATCGGTGTACCGGTAAGCGCATATCTTGTTTTGCTTTTGATACATTTCACTGCCTTAGCCGCTGCTGTGGTATGATTCTTAATATACTGCGCCTCGTCAATAATCTGGTAATGAAATTCCTTATCCTCGTATTCTGCTATATCGCGTTTCAGCAAATCATAGGAGGTTACAATCACATCGTAGTTGCCGTACTGTTTTAGTTTTTCGGCTCTCTCCTCTTGATTTCCCGTGATAAAGCAACAGGAGAGTTCCGGAGCAAAACGATTCAGTTCTTCCCCCCAGTTATAGACCAGGGAGGCAGGTGTCACCACCAGGGATGAACCCTTCCTGCCCTCTCTCTTTGCTGCCAAAATTACAGCTATCACCTGTAAGGTTTTTCCCAGTCCCATATCATCGGCAAGAATACCTCCCATTCGGTATTCCTCCAGCATCCGAAGCCAGCGGTAGCCCATTCTCTGATAACCGCGCATGATTCCCCTCAGAGAGTCCGGAACCTCAAAATCGGCATCCTTCACTGTCTTGAAATTCTTCACCATCTCCCTGAAGTGGCTGTCGCGATTACTGTAAATCTCCTCATTCTTCTCCAACAGCTTATCCAGATAAAGCCCACGATACAATGGCAGTTTCACATTGCTCGTGAGTAAATCTTTCGGTGACAACCGCAGAGTCTGAAGCATCTCCTCCAGAGTAGCCAAAGAATCATCCTCCAGGCTTAAGAAATCCCCGTTTTTGAGCCGGTGATACCGTTTCCTTGCCCGGTAGCTTTTCAGAACCTCAAGCAGTTCCTCCTGCGGGACATCCTGTGTGGCAACTTCCAGGTTCAGCAAGTCTTTTGAAACAGACACGCCCACGGACACCCGTACTCTGCGCCCTATATTCATTCCGCTAAACCGTCTGGTGCATTGTACCTCTCCCAGCGCAAGGAGCGCCTCCACGCCACGGTCCATTACCTGATACATCAATTCCTCGTTCTGACCGCAATTTAACTCCTGCTTTTGTGTATCCAGGCAGGGAAACCACTGTCTGGTCAGGAACAGTATCTCCCCCTCCTTTTGTCCATCCCGAAAAAGTTCCCCGCTATCTGCCTCCTCCAACAGGGAAAACTCCCGTTCTCCGTACCTTGCCTTGATCCGGCAACTCATATCATGCTCCTCCGCATCCAGGTAAAATACAAACTGCGCTCTGGGGGGCAGATATGATGCAATCTCCTCGGCATTTTCTTCCACAATGTCTATCACACCCTCCAGTTGGGGCAGAACATTGTAGTAAAACTGCGCAAGATGATTTCTTCCCACCTGAAACCTTATGGAACCGTTACTGCAAAAATTCGCCAGTGTTCGAATACGTCCGGCAAAATCCTCCTGCATCCTGCAAATTCCGTCCTCACAAATAAAATAGAAGGTGCTGCTTCCCTCATAAAGTTCGGGCATTCGGCAGTCTACCTCCACTCCGTGAAAGACACGTCTGTTGCTGATGCTGTTTTTTCGGATAGTCAGGGATATCTTCGGATTCATTTGACGGGCATAAAGTATCCTTTTCTCCTTTTTTTCAGCATCCCTGTCCTCATACTCCACGCCCCGGTTCCCCAGCAGTCTATGTAATTCTTCCAGTCTCCACCCAAACAATGCAAGTTCCCCGCATTTCGACAATGCACGTTTAGAGTAAACTTCAGCCTCGGCAAGCCTCTTTGCAAAGTTCTGCTCCTCCTTCACAACCTGCCCGATAAATTCAATCCAATTCTTGCCCTCCTCCGTAAAATTATCAATGTGGTGATTGATTTCCGTGCTGTTGCCATAGATACTGCTCCGCGATTCCTGTATATCGCCGTAAAATTTGAACAAGTCCTTTACCACAAACAGCTTATTCTCTCCCACCTTGAAAGAAACAGTCAGCTCACCGTTCTTCCTGCACAATCTGGGAAGCAGGGTAAGGCTTTCCTTCTTTCCCACCGTATCCGCCACAATGTAATTTTTCTGTTGCTCAGAAAAAGCATACATCAGTCCGGCAGCCAGCCTGTCCGTGGCATCTCCGAAATTCTTTTGCTGCAATCCCTTCTTCATCAGTTCCGAAAATGCTGCCAGATAAAAGCAATACTCGCGCCTATAATATCTATAATAAAAATGCTGTCTGCACTCAGAACATCCGCACTCCGCATACAATATATTTTTTCTGTCAAACACCACATGAATGGGGAAAAAATTCTTCCCCTGATATCCCTCACCGGTGACTTCCCCCATCATACCGTCCGCTTCATCGCTAAAACCACTGTTTACTTCTTTGATGGTTACCAGATTTTGAGTCAGTACTTCCTTCGCCTTGCGCATCTTTGCCTCTGTCAGCCGCATGTTCTTCTGAATAGCCTCAAAATCGAAGTACTGATATTGAGAAAGCTGTGTATAGTTCTCTGTACTTTGCGAATCCTTTTCCGATACTGCGGATTCTTCCTGCCGATTCAGGACAATGTATTCGTTTTCATCTTCCCGCAATTCCGCCACAGGCCACCTCCCGGTATTGTTTGTCTATTTCCCGCAATTTTGCCGCTACTGCAGTTCATACGGTGTAACCTGATATACATAATAGTTCAGCCAGTTACTGTACAGGTTGTTGCTGTGGGAGCGCCACTGAAGCAGCGGTCTCTTTTCGGGATCATTGTCAGGATAATAATTATACGGAATCTGAATGGGAAGACCTTTGTCCAAATCACGGTGATATTCATTGTTCAGCGTATATCTGTCATATTCAGGATGTCCCGTGACAAATATTTTCTTTCCTCCCTCTGCAATGGCAAGGAACACTCCTGCTACGGGAGATTCCGCCAGAACAGTAAGCTCTTTGCATGCATGGATTGCCTCCGGGGGTGTCTCAGTATGGCGACTGTGAGGTGCCAAAAAGATATCGTCAAAGCCCCGCACCAGAGGAATCTTTCTGTTAGAAACCCTGTGCTCATAAATTCCGAACAGTTTCCGTGGCAGGAGCTTCTTATTAATGCCGTAATAATGGTAAAATCCGGCTTGCGCTGCCCAGCATATATGCAGTGTGGAGGTCACATGAGTTTCCGCCCAGTCAAATATCTCACAGATTTCTTCCCAGTAATCCACCTCCTCAAAGGAAATATCCTCCACAGGCGCTCCGGTAACAATCATGCCGTCGAATTTTCTGTCCCTGATTTCATCCAGCGAGGTGTAAAACTTGTTCAGATGGCTGGCAGGAGTGTTGACTGATATATGGCTCTGCACATTCATAAATGTCACATCTACCTGCAACGGAGTATTGGAAAGAGCACGCAACAGCTGTAGCTCCGTGTCCTGCTTAATGGGCATATTGTTCAAAATCAGCACCTGCAACGGACGGATATCCTGATGCATTGCCCGGAATTCATCCATCACAAATATATTTTCATTCTCCAGAATCTCTTTTGCGGGTAAATCGCTCTGTGTTTTAATCGGCATTTTCTTTTCCTCTGACTTTCTTATCCTTCTACTGGGATACCATATTCCGCCAGGAACTCATCCTCCGACAGGACGGGTACACCCAGTTCTTTTGCTTTCTTGTTCTTCGATGAGGTTGAGGTCACATCATTGTTTATGAGAGCGGTTGTCTTGCCTGTGACACTTCCCGTCACTTTACCGCCTTTTGCCTCGATAATATCCTTCAAATCGCCCCTGTTGGCAAAGTGATTCAGACTGCCCGTAATGACAAAATTCAGACCGGAAAGAGTCCGGCTGCCCTCCTCCGCAACGGGTACTTCCACCTGTAATTCCGCCATGAGATGCGCAATTTTCTGCAGATTGTCCTTATCTCTCATATACTCCGCAAACGCCGATGCGATAACCTCACCCACACCCTCAATGGTACTTAAAGTCTCCACATCGGCGCTCTGCATTCGCTCCAAATCATATTCAAAATATCTGCAGAGCATCTTTGCATTCGCCACACCGATATTGGCAATTCCCAACCCGTAAATCACTCTGGGCAGAGTGGTCTTTCGGGAGGCATTAATACTATCCATAAGATTCCCATAAGATTTTTCTCCGAAACCCTCCATCTCCACAATCGTATCCCTGTATCTGTCAAGATGATAGAGGTCTGCATATTCATGGATAAATCCCATATCCACAAACTTTTCCAATGTTGCCTCTGAAAGCCCGTCTATATTCATGGCATCTCGGCTGACAAACAGAGTAAATGCCTTGATTCGCTTTGCCGCACATTTTTCATTGATACAGTACAGAGACTGTGCCTCTCCTACCTGCCTGATTTCCGTGGGACCGCCGCAGACAGGGCACACTTTAGGAATTTCCACATTGTCACTACAGGTCAGGTTCTCCGCTATCTGGGGAATAATCATGTTGGCCTTATAAACCGTGATATGGTCGCCAATCCCCAGTTTTAAGCCCCGCATGATGCTGATATTGTGCACGGATGCGCGGCTCACCGTGGTTCCCTCCAGCTCTACAGGCTCAAAAATTGCCACAGGGTTAATCAACCCGGTACGGCTGGCGCTCCATTCTATTTCCTTCAGAGTTGTCTCCCTCAATTCGTCTGCCCACTTAAAGGCAATGGAATGTCTCGGAAACTTTGCCGTTCTGCCCAGAGAACGGCCGTAAGCAATATCATCATAGCTAAGCACCAACCCGTCCGAAGGGATATCGTAACTTTCAATTTTTTTCTCAAACAGTGCAATGGTATCCAGAATATTTTCCTCTGTCACCAAATAGTGCTCCACCACCTCAAACCCCTGCTTCTGCAAAAACTCGAATTGCTCCTCCTGAGAATTGTGAAAATCCGCGTTTTCCGCACTGATAAGAGAATAGGCATAAAAGCGCACGTTTCTCTTTGCTGTAATTTCATTGTTCAACTGGCGCACAGAGCCGCTGCAGAGATTTCTGGGATTTTTGTATCTGGCCTCCGCATCCTCAATTTCCGCATTCATCCGTTCAAAGTCGGAATAAGTGATTACAGCTTCTCCTCTTACCACCAGTTCGCCCGTAAAGGGTATGTTCAAGGGAACATTTTTAAAAGTCCTTGCATTGTTTGTAACGACTTCACCGATTTCTCCGTTTCCACGGGTAAGGGCTTTTGCAAGTTTTCCGTCATGGTACGTTAGTACTACGGTCAATCCATCCAGTTTCCAGCTTAAAATTGCAGGATTCCCTTGCAGCCACTCCCGCAGCTCTTCCCTGCTTTTTGTTTTGCCCAGAGAAAGCATTGGCGACACGTGACGCTCCTTGGGCAGTTCTTCCACAGCTTCATAGCCTACACTGATTGTGGGGCTGTTCGTCAGTACAACTCCGGTTTCCTGCTCCAGCTTCTGTAGTTCATCATAAAGCGCATCATATTCCAAATTGCTCATGATTTCCCTGTCTTCAGCATAATACGCCCTGGATGCCTTGTTTAACACATCCACTAAATATTTGATTCGTTCCAAACTTTCTGACTGCATATTGTGTTCCACCTATTCCAAATTTATTTTTTATAACTCATCCCACAGTCCCGATACAGCTTTTGTACATCCTCCTCCGGCAGTTCAAAATACTCTCCCGGCTTTAAGCTACCCAACATAACATGCATCACTCTTACCCGTTTCAAATTCTTCACCTGATATCCAAAGACTGCACACATTCTCCTGATCTGCCTGTTGACTCCTTGAGTCAGTATAATTTTAAATGTATATTTTCCGATTTTTTCCAATTCGCATTCCCTTGTTTTTACATTCAAATCCCTTAAATACACACCTTCAGACATTTTACTTAAAAAATCAGGTGTTATTTCTTTATCAACTTTTACCACATATTCCTTTTCATGACGATTTGAACCTTTCATCATACCCTGAATCAGGTTCCCGTCGTTGGTCAGAAGCAAAAGTCCCTCTGAATCCTTGTCCAGTCTTCCCGCATACGTAACCCGAATGGGATAGTGAATCAAATCAGTAATCACCTTTTCCGCGTGAGCATCTCTCTCCGTGCAGGTTACGCCCACCGGCTTGTAAAACGCCAGCACTACTGTCCTTTTCTGTCCCTGAACCGGCTTTCCTCCTATCGTAATCTCATCCTCAGCACTCACTGACTGCCCCGGGCTTGGAAAGAAACCGTTTACCTTTACTTTCCCCTGCTCTATCAGCTTATCCGCTTCTCTTCTGGAGCAGACACCGCAATGAGCAAGAAATTTATTTAATCGCATTGCTTCCATTCTTCCATATCCTCTAACCGGCATACCTTCGGCACACCGTCTCCTTCCGTAAGTCCGGTCTTTGCCATTCTGTCTGCCAGTTCATTATACTTCACATTTGCGTGGGCTGCCACTTTCGTGAACTTTATTTCAATGCTTTTTCCCCACTCCCGCATAGCATCTGCATACTTTCCGGTCAATTCTGTCTTGGAACGCCACTCTCCCGTAACCCACTTTTCAATTCCCTGATAATCATATCTGAGTTCCATTTTCCGAAACCCGTTGAACATTGCAAACTTCACCGCATACATGGCTCCCAGCATCTCCCCCGTCACATTGCGATGTTGAAGGGACTGTTCATTGTCTCCGTTGCCGTACTGTGTAAAAACTCTTCCGTCTGCCAGTAAAAACACACATCCAAAAGCGTACTTTTTCAGAGAATCGTCATAGCTTCCGTCCACATAGGCCAGAAGTTCTCCCTGCTCCGGCAATTCCTCGTCGGCCGATATCTGTACCGCTTTCCCAAGATAAGCTTTGGCTTCCTCAGGGCAGGAAAAACCCTTGTATTCTGCCCCCGGATACCCCTCTACAGAGGCCTTACACTCTTCCCACGTATAAAATACACCTGTTACTTTTCCTGTTTTTACAGCATACACCTTCTTTGTCGCCATATCTGCTCCTCGCGTTACCGTTATCCTACCGTCCTTTTCAGCCGTCTGTTTGATTATATCAATTTTTTTGCCATATTGCTACACTTATATAATTCCATTGGACAAGTTTCTTACAAAAAAAGAAGGCTCCTACACCATGAGCCTTCTTTTACAAAACAGTTTATTCTTCCTTGCCGCAGTAATACGCGAAATCGTTCTTTCCGTTCTTCTTTACGTGATACATGGCATCGTCCGCATAAACAATCAACTGTTCCACATTATCTGTATCTTTAGGGTAAGATGCAATTCCGATACTTCCGCATACCTTCGCCTTATTACCGTTTAAAACAAAGGGTTTCGTAAACACCTGTCTGCACTGATATGCCGTTTTTTCAACGATTTTACCCTGATTACTCTGTAAAATCAGTATAAACTCGTCTCCCGCATACCGATAAGGTGTTAATATCTGTGATTCCATCTCTTTTAATCTGGCAGCTACCTGAACCAGAGCTTCGTCACCTGCGGTATGACCTAATGTGTCGTTAATATTTTTAAAGTCGTCGATATCTATCATGATTACCGTACAGGGACGCTTCTCTTCCACCAGACGATTCAAGTCTCCCATAAATTTATTCCTGTTGGGAATTCCCGTCAGAAAGTCATGCTGAGACGCCGACTCCAGAATTTTTCTTGCATCCTCCAATTCCTTCATCAGCACACGACGCCGCTGGTTATCCACAAAGACCCATATCATAACTACCATCAAACCAGCAATCAGAATACATCCCGGAATCATCACTTCTCTATTTCTTTCAAAGAAAGAAACCTTTTTATTAATAATATCCGTTCCCTCCGGCAATACGGAAAAGCTGATTCCGAAGCGCTCCATAACCAATGCATCTACGCGGTAAATCTGCGGGCTTTCCGTCACAAGTTCAATACTGTCTGCCGGAGTACCGTTTATCACGGCCTTTGCCATCTTTGCCGCTATCTCGCCCGACTTATACATGGAAACTACATTTCCGCCCAGTATTCCCTCGCCAATTCCACCGTCCACCATACGCAGGACCGGCACCTTTGCGCACTCTGTAATCAATTGTATCGACTGATTGTTTGTATATATTCTTCCGTCCGCATCTTCCGTCATCACAACGTAAATTAATATGGTATCCTTCGGAAGATTTCCCAGTTCATAGCGCAGTGAAAAGGTTCTCAACTTTGAGGTATTGATTTCGTCGAACTCCAAATCCGGATACTGTTCCGCGTATTTATAAAATCTCTTTCTCTCTGCTTCTCCCGTGATGCTGTCATCCAAAATTGCGACAACTCTCTTCGCATCCGGATTTATCATCAGTCCAAGTTCGATATTCTTTTCCACCGACAGCTTTTCAATAACACCTGATATAAGCGGGTTTTCCGCTGCCTTCATGGCAAGTTCTTCGTCGTTTACTCCTTCAAAAAACAGGGGAATTCCTTTAAACAGCTCATCCTGATATTCCAAAGCAAATTTCAGTGCCGCATCATCTCCGAGAATCACCGCATCATAGGGCTCCACCATGGAAAGTCTGTATGCAAGGCCATCATAAAACAGCTGTATCGCTTCCTCTGTGGCAACCCTCTTTGTGTCCATAAATTCATAATCCAGAACAATATCGTCTCCCAGTTCAGCCCTGATACCGTCTATCTGCATCCGCACCTGATCCCATGCATAGGAGTAAGAACTGATGAACAGTACTCTGCTTTCACCTTCAGCTGCTTGTGAAGGGAAGCCGATAACTCCGAAAAAGAGAACCAGTATGCAGATTCGTAGTAAACTTTTAAACAGTACACCCTCTCTTATCTTTTTCATTCATCATGTCCCCTGAAAAAAATTATCTGGTACTATTTTACCACTTTTCGTATAATATTCAAGATAATTTGTGAAAATAATACAATCAAAACTACCTGCTATTACAATTCCTCTCTTTCTTCCCTTATTTCCAATTCAAAATGATAATCCACCTGTATCATCTTTTCAAAGCCCTCCATGTTGCCCAGGTATCCGACAATATAGAAATCATAAAGTCCTTCCTCGTACAGCACATATGTCACATTGCCAAACTCCGTCTCATCCGCCCACAGAAGCATAGAACGGCCTTCCTCCTCACAAACCAGCTCATAAACCGTTTCCTCAAGCGATACATCTTCAGACTGAAAAATCAATTGTGCCGCGGTATAAATATTGCTGGGTTCCCAAACGGATTTCCAGTATTGTTCCGCTTCCCCGTCATTGTCCAAATCAGCCGTACAATAATTGTTCTCCAATCGTTCCGCCGTCCCGAGAGGATACCCTCCCCATTCTTTCGGAATCAAAAACTCCGTTTTCGGATAGAGACGTTCGCCGTTATACTGTATTGTGAAATGACACAACTTCTCATAAACATCCTCTGCCAAAAAGGTAGTCTCCCGATGCCATCCCGCTTCATCCTGAACCGGAACAATGTGCAGCCGGCATACATCATTTCTAATACTGCTCCCTACCTCTACAGGGATGACACCTTATCCTCTATCCCTGTTTCCGTTCCCACCGATTCTGCTCTCATCTCACAGTACAAAAAAGTCCCGTCTCTCCGCCTTCCATTGGTTCGTAAATATGAAATCATATCCTGCAGATTTGCAAGTTCTAAGAAAAAAGCTCTGTCCTCCTCATAGATATCCCGGGTAACATAAGCGCGGAATATCTGTTCAAAGTTACCTCCGAACCGCAACCGCAAAAAGAGGACTGCCCTTCCGGACAGTCCTCACACACCTATATATCTCTGTTATTTTATTATTAAACAATACCCTGTGCGGTCATAGCATCAGCAACCTTCAGGAAACCTGCAATGTTGGCACCTGCAACGTAGTTGCCCTCCATACCGTACTTCTTTGCCGCATCGTCAAGATTATGGAAGATGTTTATCATGATATTCTGAAGCTTCTTGTCAACCTCCTCAAAGGTCCAGGAAAGCCTCTCGCTGTTCTGGCTCATCTCCAGGGCGGAGGTAGCAACACCACCTGCGTTGGAAGCCTTGCCGGGGCAGAACAGAACACCGTTCTTCTGGAAGTACTCTGTGGCTTCCATGGTAGTAGGCATGTTAGCGCCCTCTGCAACTGCGAAACATCCGTTTGCAACCAAAGCCTTTGCATCGTCTAAATCCAATTCGTTCTGGGTAGCGCAGGGAAGTGCAATATCACACTTTACAGTCCAAACACCGTGCTCGCCGTTCTTCTTCTCATGATACTGTGCGCTGGGTCTTGCAGCAGCGTATTCTGTCAGTCTTGCACGCTTTACTTCCTTTACTTCTTTCAGCAGAGCCACATCAATTCCTTCGGGATCATAAATCCAACCTGTAGAATCGGAACAGGTTACAGGCTTAGCACCAAGCTGCTGTGCTTTCTGAATAGCGTAAATGGCAACATTACCCGCACCGGATACGGCAACAGTCTTACCCTTGATATCCTTGCCGTTGCACTTCAGCATCTCCTCAGTCAGATACAGGAGCCCATAACCGGTAGCCTCGGTTCTCGCCAAAGAACCGCCGTAGGAAAGCCCCTTTCCGGTCAAAACACCCTCATAAAGTCCGGTCAGTCTCTTATACTGCCCGTACATGTAGCCGATTTCTCTTGCACCTGTTCCGATATCACCTGCGGGAACGTCAGTGTCTGCGCCGATGTATTTATAAAGCTCCGTGATGAAGCTCTGGCAGAATGCCATTACCTCTCTGTCGGATTTACCCTTGGGATCGAAATCAGAGCCACCCTTACCACCGCCGATAGGAAGTCCGGTTAAGGAGTTCTTAAAAATCTGTTCAAATCCCAGGAACTTAATAATACCCAGGTTTACGCTGGGATGAAGTCTTAATCCTCCCTTATAGGGTCCGATTGCAGAATTAAACTGTACACGGAAACCGTTGTTTACCTGGACCTGTCCCTTGTCATCTACCCAGGGAACACGAAACAGAAGCTGTCTTTCGGGAGTAACCAGTCTCTCCAACAGAGCATCCTTGCGATATTTCTCCTCGTTTGCCTCAATTACCACACGAAGAGACTCCAGAACCTCTTTTACTGCCTGATGGAATTCGGGCTGAGCGGGATTCTTGGCAACTACCAAATCAAATACCTCATCAACATATGACATTTTCTATGTCCTCCTTACTTAGTATATGAATATACGTGTATACAAAAGACATTATAAACCATCATATCTGATTTCTCAATAAACTTTACCTCGTTAAACCGTAAAAGTTTTTGAACATTTTTTAGATATTTTGTACAAAATGACTATCCCAAATATTGTTTCAGTCTCTCCACATTATCCTCTTCAAACTCAATAAGCTGTTTTGCCAAAGTCACCGGCTTCCCATCCGCCTGTTCATTACGCCTTAAAACCTTTTCCATCTCTATGATACCGTTTGTGCTTCCTTTAATCATCAACTCTGCAATATGTCCCGTACTGGTATTCAGCATGGTATTGTAATGGATGCCGGTTTTTAGCATAGCATCCGCCAGCGCACCGCTTCGGTAATATTCCGCTTTTCCTTCCACAAGCTGCTTTGATGCAGCATTGTAAATCTCCGAGTATTTCAGTGATTGTCTTGACAGCTGCATAGCAAGCGAATCATCATATACCTTATCCGAAATAGTATCAATCGCCTTCATCGCCATTTCCGTATTCTTTTGAATTTCCCTGTAAATTGCCACTTCCTGTGATGTCATCAGAATAATTCCTCCTAACTGTTCACATGTCATACAAAAAAGCCTCTACTTTATGTAGAGGCTTCCCGATATTTAGACAAATATGCAGGAACAATTTTCCATAGACTACTGCTGTGTTACGTAATCAGCCTTTACATAGCCTATCTGTCCGTTGTAATTTACCTTGCACCAGCCGTTCTCATTTGCAAACAGACTCAAAGATTCACCGCCGGCAAGTACTCCGAGTCGCTCTGCAGTCTCACTCGCCGCGGCACGAACATTCACGGTAGTATTAGCCGTAATGGTTCCGATTGCCTCAAGGCCGTCTGCACTTTCTTCCATCAGAAGATATTCCGACTTGATATAGCCGTCTTTTCCTTCATAAATGATTTTGGTCCATCCGTTTACACGTACCTCCTGTACCTGTACTCTGGAACCGCCTGTTACCTTTCCCAGTTTCTCGGCTTTCTCACTGTCAGAACTTCTGACATTGACGGTTGTCGTGGCAGTAGCATATACAGGACCGGTTTCTGCAG
>Ga0129313_1000748_pt1 | contig 24177 bp, 23 predicted proteins | sample O1105metagenome_FD_94436 | JGI IMG/M metagenome (GOLD analysis project Ga0129313, IMG submission 94436) | Orangutan group fecal microbial communities from fecal samples from Wisconsin, USA - O1105 metagenome | ecosystem: Host-associated > Mammals > Digestive system > Large intestine > Fecal...
AAAGCCTTCACCCCTTGGGGGAAAGACTCCCCCGCTCCGGGGGAGGTGGCACGAAGTGCCAGAAGGGGAACAGGTGGCTGTGAACGCAGTGAGCAGACGGATGAGGGGTATTTATGGCGAGATGCTACTGTCCTGCGCCCTCATCAGTCACCTTCGGTGACAGCTGTTCCCCACTTTGTCACCTGCGGTGACATTTCTCCCCGGAACGGGGAGAATCTTTCCCGACCGGGGGAAGCCATCATTCGGAAAATTGATTTCCACGGGGCGGCATTGCCTGCGCTTGCACTGCCGTGCCGGGAATGCTATACTACAGAGATAAAGGCAGGCGGTGGTCTGCCGGACAAAATCTTACGAAACAAAGGAAAGACTCCATGCGTATCGGACTGGTTGAATTTTTGCTGATCCTTGCCATAGCCTCCATGACGGTGGGACCTCAGGTGGCATTGTTCGTGGACCGCTGGGTCCGCCGTGCCAACCGTGCCAACGCTCTGGCGGCACGGCGGCGGGCGGAGTATGCAGCGCAGATGGCGGCGGAGCGGGATGCACTGCTAAAGCGGTTCCGCACCGCCAGCACCGTGTTTGGCGCAGCCATCCTGCTGGCACTGGTGTATACGCTGGTGTTCCGTCCCATCGACACCCCGCCAAAGACCTACCTTGCCCCGGACCTGCGGCAGGACACCGGGGCGGCGGTGACCACCGTGTCCGCCGACAAAAAGGACGGGCTGGAGCTGGGTGAGTATCAGGGGGTGGACTGCATCCGCAGCCGGGACGGCTTTGTGTACGCCGCCGCATGGAAGGGTGCCACCCTGAAAAAGCGTCAGAGCGATCTGGTGCGCACCGAGGGCGGGTACACTGCCGCCATCCTCACGGTGGACGGAGAGCTTACCGGCTTTGATTTTGACCCTCAGGGGGATCTGTGGCTGGCGGTGATGACCACCGACGGCAGCACCCTGTGCCGTGTCCGTCACGACAGCTGGGGCGCTGCCGTGGAACAGGTGGTGACCCAGATCGACGGTGCCCCTCTGGGGGCTGTGTCCGCTGTGACGGCGGCACCGGACGGCAGGGTCTACTTTGCGGTGGTGGGCAGCGAGCCGGTGGACGGCGGGCTGGAAAATGTCCTGCGCACCGAGCTGCTTGCCCACAGCGCCACCGGCTGGGTCTATGTGTACGACCCGGCGGACCGGACGGTGCAGCGGGTGCTGGGCGGCATAGCAGGTGCTGCCGGCATGGCACTGGATGCTGACGGCACCCTGTACGTATCGGATCTGGGCAGCCGCTGTGTCTGGCAGCTGGACGCCGACGCCCGGGAGCTGACCGCCGGAGGCAAGAACTGCCAGAGCTTTATTGCCGGGCTGCCGGGGTACCCCGGGGCGCTGGCGCTGGACACCGACGGCACCCTGTACGTCAGCTACCGGTGGAGCCGCAGCGGCTGGCTGGAAAAGAACGCCGACAGCACCCTGCTGCGGGGCATCGCCCTGCGGGCGGGGCAGAACATGCAGGAGCGGCTGTTCCGGCTGTCCGCCGATGCCCCCTGCGCCGAGGCGGTGGACACTGCCGACGGCAGCTGGAAGCAGACCTTTACGGGGCTGGACCAGAGCAGCTGCGGGGCGGTGTGTCCCGTGGAAAGCAAACTGTACTTTGGCACCCCCGGTTCTGCCCGGGTGCCCGGTGCATGGATCTGAGGGAGGGAGTTGTCCTATGGAAAAAATGACCGAGAATTTTGCAGAGCAGATCAAAGAGCAGGCGCAGTGCGCCATTACGGAGCTGCTGGCACAGGCGGACCTGAAAAAGGGGGATGTGCTGGTGGTGGGCTGCTCGTCCAGCGAGATCGTGGGCGGGCACATCGGCAAGGACTCCAGCATGGAGGCGGCAGGGGCGGTATACGCCGGCATCGCCCCGGTGCTGGCAGAAAAGGGCATCTGGCTGGCGGCGCAGTGCTGCGAGCACCTGAACCGTGCCATCGTTCTGGAGGAGGAAGCCGCCCGGCAGTACGGCTGGGAGCCGGTGTGGGTGGTGCCCCGTCCCCACGCCGGAGGCAGCTGGGCGACCACCTGCTGGAAGAACTTTAAAAAACCGGTGGCAGTGGAGCAGATCCGTGCCCACGCCGGGCTGGACATCGGCGGCACCCTCATCGGGATGCACCTGAAGCAGGTGGCAGTGCCGGTGCGGCTGAGCATCACAAAGATCGGCGATGCCAACATCCTGTGCGCCCGGACCCGCCCCAAGCTCATTGGCGGGGAGCGGGCACGCTATACCGAGGAGGACTGAGGACCATGGCAGAAAAGACAGTGGAACAGATGCGGGAGGCAGTGGAGCAGATCCGTGCAAAGATGTCCGCCGCCGCCCGGGAGGCAGGCAGAGACCCGGCAGCGGTGCAGCTGTGCGCCGCCTGCAAGACCCGCACCGCCGCCACCGTGGCGGCAAGTGCAGCGCTGCCCATCGATGTGTTTGGAGAAAACCATGTGCAGGAGCTGTGCGCAAACTTTGACGCAGGGGCATACTGCGGCAAGCCCAGCCATTTTATCGGGCACCTGCAGACCAACAAGATCAAAAAGGTGCTGGGACGTGCCAGCCTGATCCAGAGCGTGGACAGCCTGCATCTCCTTGCCGCCATCGAAAAGGAAGCCGCCAAGGCGGCGCTGGTGCAGGATGTGCTGCTGGAAGTGAACATCGGCGCAGAGCAGAGCAAGACCGGCGTGGCACCGGAGGAGCTGTGGGGGCTGCTGGATGCCGCCGCCGCACAGGAGCACATCCGGGTAAAGGGGCTTATGGCGATCCCCCCGGTGAACAGCGACGACGCCCAGAACCGCCGGTATCTGGCGCAGGTGTACCAGCTGTTTGTAAAGGCGGGGGAGCGGGGCTATGCCAATGTGTCCATGGAGACCCTTTCCATGGGCATGAGCGGCGATTTTGAAAACGCCATCCGGGAGGGCGCTACCCTTGTGCGCATCGGCACCGCCATCTACGGCGAGCGGGACTACAGCAAAAAGTGAGCAGTCTTTCAAGGGAGAGCTTTTAGCGGAAGCTGCCAGCGGCATGGTTGAGGGCAGCATCCTCGCCCTCTCCGTCTTTGCTGCGCAAATCCACCTTGTTCCCCTTTTTGGCTTCGCCATCTTCCCCCGACCGGGGGAAGTCGGTCGAGGGGAGAGGCTTTGGCAGTACGGCAAAGTCCTTGGTTTTGCCAAGGGCTCTCCCCTTGGGAGAGCTGTCACCGCAGGTGACTGAGAGGGCGAGGCTGCTATCCGCCGCACAGCAAAAAGCTCCCCCCTCGGGGGAGCTGTCGAGCGGATGCGAGACTGAGAGGGTTTGCGTGGCAGCTTTTGCCCGCTGTCCTTTGATGCTGTTGCTATCGGTTTTGTCAATGCCTTCCCCCCTTGGGGTAAAGACTCCCCCGCTCCGGGGGAGGTGGCACGAAGTGCCAGAAGGGGAACAGGTGGCACGAAGTGCCGGATGAGGGGTGAGCAGCCGTTAGCAGCATCTGTCGGTGCACCCTCATCAGTCACCTGCGGTGACAGCTGTTCCCCACTTTGTCACCTGCGGTGACATTTCTCCCCGGAGCGGGGAGAATCTTTCCCCGACCGGGGGAAGCCTTCCGTGGAGACCGCCAGCCTTGCCGCACCGTCGGTGATCAGTAGTCAGTAACTAGTCACTGGCAAGCCCGCCGAAACATATCTGCACCACCCTGAACCCAAAATGATAAAAAACGGAGGAATCATGTCCAATACAAAGACCAAAGACCCCGGGGCGCACCACGCAAGCAGCAGTGCGCTGATCCGGCGGTTCATGCCCTATCTTACCAAGTACAAAGGGACCCTGCTGCTGGACCTGTTCTGTGCGGCGCTGACCACCCTGTGTGACATCGTGCTGCCCAAGATCATGAGCACCATCACCAACTCCGCCATGGGGGTGGGCATCACCCTGACGGCGGGCATCGTGCTGAAGCTTGCCGCCGTGTATTTTGTGCTGCGGCTGGTGGACGGGGCGGCAAGCTACTATATGTCCAGCATCGGACACATCATGGGCGTCCACATCGAGACGGATATGCGCCGGGACGCCTTTGACCACCTGCTGCGGCTGGACCACACCTACTACAACAACACCAAGGTGGGCACCATCATGGGTCGGATCACCAACGACCTTTTTGACGTCACCGAGTTTGCCCACCACTGCCCGGAGGAGTTTTTTATTGCCGCCATCAAGATCCTGGCGTCCTTTGTGATCCTCTGCCGTGCCAGCGTGCCCCTGACCCTGGCAGTGTTTGCCTGCGTGCCCCTGATGGGGGTGGTATCCGTAAAGCTCAACGGACGGCTGCGGGCACGGTTCCGCCAGCAGCGGGTCCAGATCGGTGAGCTGAATTCCACCATCGAGGACAGCCTGCTGGGGCAGGGGGTGGTCAAGGCGTTTGCCGCCGAGGATCAGGAGCGGGAAAAGTTTGCCAGAGGCAACAGGGACTTTGAGCAGATCAAGACTCTTGGCTACTACGCCATGGGTGCCTTCAACACCTCCACCCGGCTCTTTGATGGGCTGATGTATCTGGTGGTGATCCTTGCAGGCGGACTGTCTCTGGTGTATGGCAGGATCACCGCCGGTGATCTGGTGGCGTACATGCTGTATGTCACCACCCTTATTGCCACCATCCGCCGCATCGTGGAGTTTGCGGAGCAGTTCCAGCGGGGCATGACCGGCATCGAGCGGTTTGCCGAGATCATGGACACCCCGGTGACCATTGCGGACGCCCCGGACGCTGTGCCCCTGCAGCCCGGTCCCGGTGCCATCCGGCTGGAGGATGTGAGCTTTGAGTACCCGGACGACCACAACAAGGTGCTGCACCATGTGAGTCTGGACATCCGTGCCGGGGAGCGTCTGGCGCTGGTGGGACCCTCCGGCGGCGGCAAGACCACCCTGTGCAACCTGATCCCCCGGTTCTACGAGGTCACCGACGGGCGGATCCTCATTGACGGGCAGGACATCCGCCATGTGACCCTCCGGAGCCTGCGGGAGGACATCGGCATCGTGCAGCAGGACGTGTACCTGTTCAGCGGCACGGTGGCGGAGAACATCGCCTACGGCAAGCCCGGTGCCACCCGGGAGGAGGTCCGGCGGGCGGCGCAGCTGGCGGGAGCAGAGCGGTTCATCCTGGGACTGAAGGACGGCTTTGACACCTATGTGGGCGAGCGGGGCGTAAAGCTGTCCGGCGGACAGAAGCAGCGCATCGCCATTGCCCGGGTATTCCTGAAAAACCCGCCCATCCTGATCCTGGACGAGGCGACCAGTGCGCTGGACAACGAAAGCGAGATCCTTGTGGGGCAGAGTCTGGAAAAGCTCGCCCACGGGCGCACCACCCTGACCATCGCCCACCGCCTTACCACCATCAAGGACTACGACCGGATCCTTGTGCTGGGCGAGGAAGGCGTGGTGGAAGAAGGCACCCACGCCCAGCTGCTGGCAAAACAGGGGGTCTACTACCGGCTGTGGAACCAGCTGCCGGGGGAAGATACCCTGTAACTCAAACAACAAAGGGGCTGCTGCACAAACCTGTGCGGCGGCCCCTTGTTCTATGAACGGCAAAAATTGCCCGGTCCTTGACGTTCATAAAGTTATTACCAGTTATAATTTTTTCCGTTCAAAGGCTTTTTGCCGTATGTACGTCTTATTTCATGAACGGTAATTTTTGCCGTTCATGGACTTATCCGGCGAAAACGCTGGATTTTTTTGCAAAACCTTTTTGAACGGCAAAAAATCCTATGGGTCATAGAGAATATCTGCCGTTCATCAAAAAGGCGGCTTATGCGCCTACGATGAGGCGGACCGCACCGTAGATGCCGGCGTCGTTGCCCAGGCTTGCCGCCTTGATGGGGATGTCACGGCAGGAGCGGAAGGCGGTGTCCCGATAGTGTGCCGTCAGGGGGTCAAAGAGCACTGCCCCGGCACGTGCCACGCCGCCGCCGATGAGGAACATCTCCGGGTCCACCACGGCGGCAATGTTTGCCAGCGCCATGCCCAGAGTGGCGGTCATCTGGTCCACTTCCCGTGCAGCAAGAACATCTCCGCTGCGGGCAGCGTCAAAGACGTCCTTTGCCACAAAGTCGGTGCCCCGCAGCACACAGGGGGTGTCAGGATCCTCTTCCAGCAGCTTCTTCATGCAGCGGACCACGCCGGTGGCGCTGGAGTACTGCTCCAGACAGCCGTGCTTGCCGCAGCCGCAGGTGGCGGTCTCGTGGCGGTTCACTGTGATGTGTCCGATCTCGCCGCCGGCACCGTGGACGCCGTCGATGACCTTGCCATTGACGATGACGCCGCCGCCCACGCCGGTGCCCAGCGTCACCATGACGGCGCTGCGGCAGCCCTTGGCGGCACCCATCCAGATCTCACCCAGAGCAGCCACATTGGCGTCGTTGCCCACAAGGACCTTGATGCCGTCCAGCAGGCTGGAGAGCTGGGCCGACACGTTGCGCTCGCCCCAGCCGCCCAGATTGGCGCAGACGATGGGCACCACGCGGCTGTCCAGCACGGGGCCGGGCACGCCGATGCCTACGCCCTCCACCTGCTGGGCAGAGAGGGACTTTTCTTCCATCTTGCCCCGGATGGCGGCGGCAAGGTTTGCCAGAATGTGCTCACCGGCGTGGGAGGTGTCGGTGGGCACTTCCCACTTTTCCAGCAGCTCACCGGCGGTGGTGAACAGACCTACCTTGGCGGTGGTGCCGCCCAGGTCAATGCCAAATGCGTATTCCTTCATAATCATTTACCCCTTTGTGCGGCGCAGAGCCGCTTGATCTCGTACCACCCAGTATACCATATTTCCGGACAAAAGAGCAGGGGTGCGGCGGCTTTTTATGCAACCGACCGGAAAATTCCCTGCAAAATTAGGCAAAGCGACAGCACTCAGCCCCGGACGGTGTTGGTCAGGGAGCCGATGCCGTCGATCTCGCAGCGCACCACGTCCCCGGGCTTCAGGAACCGGGGCGGGTCCATGCCCATGCCCACCCCCGCCGGGGTGCCGGTGGCAATGATGGTGCCTGCCTTCAGGGTCATGCCCCGGGACAGCTCACAGATCACATGGTCGATGTCAAAGATCTGCAGCCCGGTGTTGGAGTCCTGCCGCTTTTCGCCGTTGACAAAGCTGCGGATGCCCAGCCGGGGCGGGTAGGTGTCAAACTCGTCGGCGGTGACGATGCAGGGACCCATGGGGGTAAAGCCGTCCAGACTCTTGCCAAAATACCACTGCTTGTGGGCGGTCTGCACATCCCGGGCGGACACGTCGTTGAGGATGGTGTAGCCGAACACATAGTCCCGGCTCTGCCCTGCGGGCACGTCCTTGGCGTCTTTGCCCAGCACCACCGCCAGCTCACACTCGTAGTCCAGCTTCTGCACAAGGTCGGTGTGCGCCTCGATAAAGCCGCCGTCGGGCACCGCCTGAGTGACCCGCTTGGAGAAGTAGATGGCGTCCTGATGCCGGGTGGCAAACGCCTCGGCGGAGTACTTTTCCGCCTCCTCCGAGTGCTCCATGTAGTTGATGCCCAGACAGATCACATCCTGCACCGGGGCGGGGATGGGACTGGAAAAGGTCGCCATGTCCGGAGGCAGGGAGGGCAGCCCGGTCAGTGCAAGACTCAGCCCGCTGCGGACCTGGGGGGTGAGAAAGGGGATCGCCTCCCACAGGGTGTCGTAGTCCAGCCCCAGCCAGTGCAGGGGGGTGACGCCGGTGCCGTCGGGGGAAAGGATCGCCGGACCGACCCCGACCCCCGGCAGGCTGCAGGTAACAAAACGCATACTGCTTCCTCCTTCCGCTCAGTGACGGTAGGCGATGGCATTGCGGATCCGCTCTGCCTCCGCCTCTCCGGCAAGCTGACGCACCAGCTCCAGCGCAAAGGGGATGGCACCCCCCAGACCGTAGCTGGTGGTGATGTTGCCGTCCACTACGACCTCGGCGTCCAGCACCTGCGCCCCTGCCAGCTGGTCCTGAAACGCAGCGTGGGCAGTCGCCTTTTTGCCCTCCAGCAGCCCCAGAGCTGCAAGGACGCTGGGGGCAGCGCAGATGGCGGCGACCTTTTTGCCTGCCTTTGCAAAGGCGGTGCAGGTGTCGGTGACGGTCTTGTTGGCGGCAAGGTTGGGGGTGCCGGGGATGCCGCCGGGCAGCACTACCAGATCTACATCAGCGTAATCCACCTCTTCTGCCAGTGCATCGGCGGTGATACGGACCTTGTGGCTGCTGAGGATCTCCCGGCTGCCGGAGGCGCTTGCCACCGTCACCTCTACCTTGGCGCGGCGGAGCAGGTCCACCACCAGCAATGCCTCGCACTCCTCGGTGCCCTCGGCAAAAAATACAACTGCTTTGCTCATTTTGATCTTACCTCCCTGAAAGCCTTCCCCGCAGGGAAGGAAACTGTCTGTAACGGATGGATAACAAAAAAGCCGCGCACCCCATGCGGGCGGAATGCCCGGCGGCACGCGGCAGTTTTTACTGCGGTTTCTTGTCTGCTTCCAACAGGGCACGCAGCACACTGTCCTCGGCGCTCAGCACCCGGCTGACCCGGCTGATGATGGCGCTGGAGGCACCGGTCTTGTCCATGATCTCGGTGTAGATGCGCTTGTCTGCCAGCATCTCGGCAATGTTGTAGCGCTGCTCCATGGCGCTGAGCTCGGAGTAGCTGCACACATCCTGCAAAAAGCGGTAGCACTCTTCCGGCGTTTTCAGCTGCAGAAAAGCACGGTACAGACCGGAGTTTCCGGTGGGATGATCTTTTGCCATAAATCTTCTCCTTTTTGGGTGCCGCTTTCCGGCAACGGCTTTATTACACTACACCAGTGTAGTACAAAGCCGCAAGAATTTCAATCCCTTTCCGGCAAAAAGCATGGGAATCAGTTTTCCGAATGAAGCCTTCCCCCCTTGGGGTGGAAGGTGGCACGAAGTGCCGGATGAGGGGTGAGCAGCCGTTAGCTGCAACTGCCGGTGCGCCCTCATTCGTCTGCTCCCTCCGGTCGCAGCCACCTTCCCCCGACCGGGGGAAGGCTTTAGTGGAGACCGCCAACGACATGGTTGAGGGCAGCATCCTCGCCCTCTCCGTCTTTGCTGCGCAAATCCACCTCCCCCGGAGCGGGGGAGTCTTTCCCCCGAGGGGTGAAGTTTTTTTTCTGGCTTAAATTGCAAAAATTGATTTCCATGGGCAAAAATCCGCAGAGATCACAGGGTGTGCTCAAACAGCAGCTCGCTGCGGGCAGCGCCGCTCTCCTCCGGCTCTGCGGCACGGAGATTGCGGTACCGCAGCTCCTTAAAGAACTGCTGCACCGGCAGTGCCTTTTCGTGGACGGTGCACCACACTCTGCCCTTGCCCTCGCCCCGTGCCAGACGCTCGCAGGACAGCACGATGTCTCTGCCCAGCGCCTTGCCCCGGTATTCCGGCTTCAGGTACAGGTGCATCAGATGCAGGGAAGTGTTCTCCATCTTCCATGCAAAGTAGCCCACCACCTTGCCTCCCAGAAGGACCAGAAAGTAGTTCACGTCCCGGTCCATGTCCTCCTCGATCGCCTCGGGGCTCTGCAGCTGCTCCACAAGGGCGTCCAGCTCCTTGGCGGGGAAGTAGCGTTTGTACACCTCGTGCCACAGTTCGTTGGCAAGGTCGGCGGTGGTGTGGATGTATTTGGCTTTTGCCACCAGCTTGTAATCAGGCTTCATAGTTCTCCTTATACTTTTACGATGTAATCCGGCTTGCGGGCAGCGGCGGGCTTGCACTCCCCGGCGGGGTAGCCCAGGATGCAGTGTCCCACGCCGATCCAGTCCCCATCAATGCCCCACTTTTTCAGCAGCGCCTTGCCCTCCTGGGAGTCAAACTCCTCCCGGGCACGGTTGATCCAGCAGCTGCCCAGCCCCAGAGAGGCGGCGGCAAGCATCAGGTTGCCCATCACAAGGCTGCCGTCCTGCACAGCGTTTTTGGAGTTGGCATCTGCCAGCACCACCAGAATGGTGGGGGCGCCGTACATGGGGTCGCCATCGCTGCCCATGACGGCGGCGTTCATGCGGGTCAGCTGGGCACGGGTGGCAGCGTCCTGCACGACCACGATCTTTGCGCTCTGGCGTCCCATGGCGCTGGCAGCGTAGGTGCCTGCCTCCAGCACCGCATCCAGCTGCTCGTCGGTGATCTGCCGGGGCTGGTAAGAGCGGCAGCTGCGGCGGTTTTTGATGGTCTGTAAAGTTTCGTTGGTCATTGCAATTCCCTCCCGTATATTGGATAAATATATTGTACCACATCCCGCAGCAGAGTGCAAAATAAAACGCAGGAAAGAACCCTGCTGTGCGCAGCGCAAGAACAGTGAGGTGAGACTCTGCAAAAAAGAGACACAATGCACAAGAAAACCAAAAAAGATTATGGAAAAGCGTCATTGTTGGCAGGAAATAAATGGGGTATAATAGGGCTACCAAACCGGAAAGGAGACGTGCTCTATGGCGAAGGCATCGCAGGTCGTTTTAATGGAAAATGAATTTTATATCATCAAAGCCCCGAATGGAAAGGTGCTGGAAGTAAAGAACTTCAACCCGGAAAACGGTGCGGGCATCCAGCTGTGGAGCTACGCCGGGCATCCGTGGCAGCAGTGGCAGTTCGTGGACGCCGGGGAGGGACGCTGGCGGATCCAGAACCGGTTTACCGGCAAGATGATCGACCTTGCCATGGGCGGCGTGGTGGAAGGCACCTGGCTCCACCAGTGGAGCCGCACCAGCGGGCTGAGCCAGTGCTGGGCGCTGGAGCCTACCCGCAGCGGGCGCACCCGGATCCGCAACGTGCTGGCGGACAAGTACATCGACCTGGTGGGCATGAACACCGCCAACGGCGCTCAGGCACAGATCTGGACCTTTGTGTCCGGAGGCAATCAGGAGTGGGAGCTGGTGCGCATCGACCCGGATGCGGTACAGACCTCCGCACGGGCGGAGGAAAAGCCGGACGCCCAGCCTACCCCCAGCCAGCGCAAGCATCAGAATGATCTGGTGCGGAAGCTGAACAACGCCGGCAAGGGACGTGCCGCCCGCAAGTAACAAAAGAGTCCCGGCATCGGGACACAAAACGCAATGCAGGGGATGTAACTGCATGTCATGCGGGTCCCACGGAAGGCTTCCACCGGTCGGGGGAAGCTGTCGAGGAACGCAGTGACGAGACTGATGAGGGCGCACCGTCAGCTGCTGGTTGCCTACGCCCTCATTCGTCTGCTCCCGCTGGTCGCAGCCACCTGTTCCCCACTTTGTCACCTGCGGTGACATTTCTCCCCGGAACGGGGAGAATCTTTCCCCGACCGGGGGAAGGCTTTTGACAGTGCGGCAAACATTCCGCAAAAGCATCTACAGCATAGTTCGCCGATTTTCTGGAAAACTAGAAGCGAATGCTGTAGATGTTTTTACATTTTACGCCCCTTCTTGCCGCAAAAAGGAGAAGACAGATGAACCTAGGCGCATTTATGGACCCGGAATACCCCATCTTCAGCACCACCCTGTGCTATCTGGAACGGCAGGACGCCTACCTGATGCTGCACCGCATCAAAAAGCAGGACGACTACAACCACGACAAATGGGTGGGAGTGGGCGGCAAGTTTGAACGGTTCGAAAGCCCGGAGGACTGCCTTGTGCGGGAGGTCCGGGAGGAGACCGGGCTTACCCTGACCCGGTACCGCAGCCGGGGGCTGCTGACCTTTGTGCTGGGCAATATGACCGAGTTCATCCACCTGTACACCGCCGACGGCTGGGAGGGGGAGATGGTGCAGGGAGACGCCTGCCGGGAAGGGGTGCTGGAATGGGTGCCCAAGGACCGGGTGGAACAGCTGCCCATCTGGGAAGGAGACAAGATCTTTTTCCGGCTGCTGAGGGAGGAGCATCCTTGGTTCTCCCTGAAGCTGGTGTATCAGGGAGATACCCTGCAGCAGGCGGTGCTGGACGGCAAAAAGCTGCTGTAAATACAAAGAGGGGCTGCGGCACAAGACGTACCGCAGCCCCTTTTAAGTTTGTGGAAAAACGGGATCAGTTCAGCTTTAAGTCGCCCTCTTTGATCCAGCCCAGCTTGCGCTCGATCTGGCAGAACACCACGCTGAGCACCGCAGGAAGAACAAAGCACAGCAGCACCATAGCCGCCCAGTCCATGGGGGTGATTGCCGCCTTGGTGCCGGCGGCAATGTCGTTGACCCAGCCGGTGTAGACGCCGATCTGACCCACCAGACCGCAGGTGCCCATGCCGGAGGACACCGCTGCGCCGTTCATCTCAAAGTGGAACAGGCAGGTGGCAAGAGGTCCGGTGATGGCACTGGCAAGGGTGGGAGCGATCCAGATCCGGGGATTCTTGACGATGTTGCCCATCTGCAGCATGCTGGTGCCCAGACCCTGACTGACCAGACCGCCAACACCGTTCTCCTTGTAGCTCATGACCGCAAAGCCCACCATCTGTGCGCAGCAGCCTGCCACCGCAGCGCCGCCGGCAAGACCCGTAAGACCCAGAGCGGCGCAGATGGCAGCGGAGGAGATGGGCAGGGTCAGCGCCACGCCCACGATCACCGACACCAGAATGCCCATGATCAGAGGAGCCTGCTCGGTTGCCCACATGATCAGGGTGCCCACCTGACTGGCGGCGGCACCGATGGGGGCGGCAATGAGCATGGACAGACCGACACCGGAGAAGATGGTCACCAGCGGGGTCACAAGGATGTCCACCTTGGTCTCCTTGCTCACCGCCTTGCCCAGCTCAGAGGCAACGATGGCAATGATCAGCACCGCCAGAGGACCGCCGGCACCGCCCAGTGCGTTGGCGGAGTAGCCCACGGTAATGAGGCTGAACAGCACCAGCGGGGGGCAGTGGAGCGCCCAGCCGATGGCACATGCCATGGCGGGACCGCTCATGGCGGTGGCGTAGCTGCCCAGATCCACCAGCATCTCCAGACCGGTCTGCTGTCCTACCGTCTTGATGATGGTACCGATGAGCAGGCTGGCAAACAGACCCTGCGCCATGGCACCCAGCGCCTCAATGAGGTACCGCTGGGGGGTGATGACGATATCCTTTCGTTTTAAGAAATCTTTCACATTTGACATGAGAAACTGCCTTTCTGTTAAAGTGTATGGAAAGTGTGTGAAAACTCTGCAGCGGACTGCATGTCAAGTATAATACCATACACCTGTCAAGACAGCAAGTAAAAACCGCAGTTTTCCTTGCAATATCTATAATTTTTGGCTTTGTGCAATGTTTGCGGGGGCTGGATCGTATCTCTTTTGGAGAGTTTTTGCATCCGGGACAGCCGGGGCTTTGGACTGTTCCCCGGGGCGTGGGCGGCGATTGACGGACCCTTGCTTCCGGGTGTATACTGAAAACATATCGGACAAAAAAGACCGCTGCCTTTTCCGCCCTGTTCTGCAGGGTGCCGGGAGAGGCGGCAGGGAGTGCATAGAATAAAAACTGGGAGCTGGAGGCGGAGAAGAACGGCATGAAAAAGTTCTGGAAAAAAGAGAGCCCGGCAACGGAAGAAAACCGGCGTGCCCGGGGCAGGGCGGTGGCGGCAGCTGCCATGGCGCTGGTGGTGGCAGTAAGCGGCGCAGGGACCCTGACCCTGCTGGCAGACCAGCCTGCAGTGCTGACGGTGGAGCCGGCGGCGGTGCAGCAGCAGAAGCCGGAAAAGAGACCCAAGGCGCATCACGATAAGGCATCTGCCGCAGAAGAAACGGCAGAGACCCGGACCGAGACCCCGGCACAGACCATTTCTGCCGAAGAACCGGCAGCCCCGGCGCAGACAGCCCCGGCGGCGGAACCGGCGGCGGCAGCGGAAGCCGCCGTGCCGGAACAGCAGCCGGAGGAAAAGCCGGAAGAAAAGACAGAAGAGTCTGCCCCGGAGCAGTCTGCCCCGGCAGCGGCACAGCCGGAGCTGGACCAGGAGAACGGCGTGGTGACCCTGCAGCAGGAGACCCCGGAGCTGGCGCAGGAGGACCCTCTTGCCGCCCCGGCAGCTGCGGACACCGAGGAAAACGACAGCACCGGGCACACCCCGGAGGATACCGTGCTGCTGACCCCGGAACAGATCCAGGAAGCACTGGATTCCGGTGCGCTAGAAGCCGCCGAGGCGCAGTGCATCGACATAAGCGATGAAAACAGCTTTTTCAACTGGCTGTGGGAGTGGCTGTTCAGCTGGAGCGAGCCTCAGTACTCCGGCTGGCGCACCGTGGGCAGCCGCACCTACTACTATAACCCCTCCACCCACAAAAAGGTCACCGGCATCCAGTCCATCGATAAAAAGCTCTACTACTTCAACGCGGATGGCGTGATGCAGAAGAAGGTCACCTTTGGAGTGGACGTGTCCAAGTACCAGACCAAGGTGGACTGGAAAGAGGTAAAAAAGGCAGGGGTCAAGTTTGTCATCATCCGCATTGGCTACCGGGGCTACGGCACCGGCGCTCTGGTGCTGGACCCCATGTTTGAGGAGCACTTTACCAACGCCCGGAACGCCGGGCTGAAGGTGGGTGTGTACTTCTTTACCCAGGCGGTCAACGAGGCAGAGGCAAAGGAGGAGGCACAGGGCTGCGCCTATGTGCTCAACGGGCGGAAGCTGGACTACCCCATCTACTACGACACCGAGGCATCCGGTGCCTCCAAGGGCAATGGTCGTGCCGACGGTCTGGGGGTCACCGACCGCACCAAGTGCGCCGTCGCCTTCTGTGAGGAGGTCAAGGCATCGGGGTACAAGCCCGGCGTCTACGCCTCCACCACATGGTACCGCAACCGCATCGACCTTTCCTCCCTCCGGAAGTACAGCATCTGGAACGCCCACTACGGCGTGGCAAGCAGCCCTATCGACTGCGATATGTGGCAGGGCAGCGAAAAGGGTCGCATCAGCGGCTACAGCGGAGACATTGACGTAAACATCAGCTACATGGGCTGAGGAGGAAAATATGGACAGGATCCGGCTGATCGCATCGGATATGGACGCCACCCTTCTGGACCAGAACAGCTGCCTGCCCCCGGACTTTGAACAGACGGTCCGCGCCCTTGCTGCCCGGGGCATCCTGTTTGCGGCAGCAAGCGGACGCCCTCTGTACACGCTGGAGGCGATGTTCCCCACCCTTGCACAGGAGATGGTCCTGATGGGGGACAACGGCGGTGCAGCACGGTGGAAGGGCAGAGACCTTTTCGTTTCTGAGATGCCCGCCCCGGGCTGGCGGAAGCTTGCCGCCCTCACCCGCCGCAGCGGCGATGTGGGGCTGCTCTGCGGGCTGGACACCGCCTATGCGGAGCAGCGGCACCGGCAGTATGACCGGGTATTCAAAAACTTTTATACCCGGGTGGAATATGTGGAGGACCTGACCGCCGTGGAAGCGGCGGCGGATAAGTTTACCGTCTACCTGCCCCGGGGAAACGCCCAGCAGGCATACGATGCTGTGTATGGTCCCGGCTGCAGCGGGGAGTTCTCGGTGGCAGTGGCAGGGGAAAACTGGGTGGACGCTATGAACCCCGGGGTCCACAAGGGCTCGGCGCTGGCACGGCTGGGGGAGATGCTGGACATCCCTTCTGACAGCATGATGGCGTTTGGGGATACCTACAACGACGCCGAGATGCTGGAGCAGGCAAAGTACGGCTTCCTTATGGAAAACGGCAGCCTGCCTTTGCGGCAGCGGGTGCCCTTCCTTGCGCCCTCCCACCGGGAATACGGGGTAATGCAGATCCTGCACCGGGTGCTGGAGCAGGAGGGACTGGTCTGCCCGGAGGACTTTAAAAAAGCACACTGATATGGTCTCATGACCCCAGAAAGCAGGCACGCCGTGCCTGCTTTTTGTCATATCTGCCCCCGGTGCCCCATACAGTGGTCACAGAGCAAGAATCGGCGGGGGAGGCGTGGGTCATGTTTGTAGTCACTCTGAGCAAGACGAGTCTGAAAAAGCTGGGGCTGGGCATCATGTGCTGCGGGCTGGTGGTGTGCAGCGCCCTGCTGGGGCGGTACATCAGCACCCGCACGGTGACAACGGCGGCAGCGGGGAACCGGATCGAAAGCGCACAGGATGTGCAGATCTGGTTTGCGGGATACGGGCTGGAGGTGGACGGTGCCTCGGTGACGGTGGATAAGGTCAAGATCCCCCGGAAGTGGGACGACAGCTTTTCCGCCTTCAACGGGGTGGTGCAGCAGAGCGGCATGGACCTTGCCCGGTGCAAGGGCAAAATGGTGGAAAAGTGGGTGGCACTGATCCCGGCAGCAGCCAGCGGAGACACCAGCCGCTACGGGGTGCTGCTGGTGTGGCGCAAAAAGGCGGTGGGTGCCTACCTGCTGGAACGCCCCTCCGGCACCGTGGTGGGCATGAAGGACCTGCAGGAGGCAATGGCGCAGCAGACCTCCGGGGAGGACTACAGCGGCGACTGGGGCGAGCGCCACGACGAGCCCCTTACCGAGGCACCGGAACCGACGTTGGAAACTTCCGGGGAGGCGGACAGCGTTCTGCCCGCCCCGGACTACACATCCCTGCCCCTGGATGCAGAGGGCTATCCGGTGGAGTGATGCCGGAAATCCCGGAAGAGACCCGCCCCTGTCGGAGAGGCATCTCCGGCAGGGGTGCAAAGGCGGAGCGCAGATTGCCCAATTTTTGCAAACAAAACGGAAAAAATATAAAAAGATGCTAATTTTGTTTCATGAACATGTTCAAATGTAACAAAATTTTTGTGAAAAAATCGGCAATATAGAAGGGTGAAAAAAGCCGGTACAGGGTTTATAATAAAAGTATAAACCATGCTGCGGTGCGCTTGGCGCTCCGCATCCCGGAAATGTGCAGAATGAGAGCCGGGGATGCATGGGATCATGTAAGGAGAAAATGATTATGAAGGAATTCCAGTATACCGTTAAGGATGCCTGCGGCATCCACGCCCGTCCCGCAGGTCTGCTTGTCAAGACCGTCAAGGGCTTTGCAAGCACCGCCACCCTGGAAAAGGACGGCAAGAGCTGCGACATGCGCAAGCTGATGGCTCTGATGGGCATGGGCGTCAAGCAGGGCGAGACCATTACCATCAAGGTAGAAGGTGATGACGAAGCAGCAGCAGCAGAGGCAATTCAGAAGTTCCTGAGCGAGAACGTCTGATCTCAGCCGTGATGCAAGTGCCCTCGCGGGGAGATCTGCGGGGGCTTTTTGTTTTTGTGATGATAGAAGAAGGAGAAAGTGCAATGCAGGTAGGCACAGGCAAAAGCATTCTGAACGGTATTGCCGTCGGCAAACTGAAGATCTACAAGAAAAAAGACACCACCATCTCCCCGGCGGAGGTGGCGGATACCGCTGCAGAGGTCCAGCGCTTTGAAGCAGCACAGCAAAAGGCGATCGAGCAGCAGACCGCCCTGTACGAAAAGGCACTGGCAGAGGCAGGAGAGGACATCGCCGAGGTGTTCAACATCCACGCCATGATGCTGGAAGATGACGATTTTGTGGACGCCATCAAGGAGATCATCACCGGGCAGCACCGCTGCGCCGAGTACGCCGTCAAGACTGCCGGCGACAATCAGGCTGCGGTGTTCGCCGCCATGGATGACCCCTATCTTCAGGCACGCAGCGCCGATGTCATCGACATCGCCCAGGCGATTTTGGACATCCTGCAGGGAGTGGACAACGCTTCTCTGCAGGGCACCGAGCCCAGCATCCTGGTGGCAGAGGACCTTGCCCCTTCCGAGACCGTGCGGATGGACAAGAGCCTGCTGCTGGGCTTTATCACCCGGGAGGGCAGCTCCAACAGCCACACCGCCATTCTGGCACGGAGCATGAACATCCCCGCCCTGATCCAGTGCAAGGACATTCAGGACGACTGGGACGGCAAGATGGCTGTCATTGACGGCTACAATGCCTGCGTCTATGTGGACCCCACCCCGGACCTGCTCAAGAGCCTGAAAAAGCGCCAGCAGGAGGACCAGAAAAAGCAGGCTCTGCTGCAGGAGCTGAAGGGCAAGCCCAACACCACTCTGGACGGCAAGACCATCAACGTGTTTGCCAACATCGGCGGCATGGGCGACGTGGGTGCCGTGCAGCAGAACGACGCCGGCGGCGTGGGTCTGTTCCGCACCGAGTTCGTATACCTGAACTGCAAGGACTACCCCACGGAGGACTATCAGTTTGAGGCATACAAGCAGGTGCTGGAAAGCCTTGCTCCCCGCAAGGTGGTGGTGCGCACCTGTGACATCGGTGCCGACAAAACCGTGGATTACATGAAGCTGGACCACGAGAAGAACCCGGCGCTGGGCTACCGTGCCATCCGCATCTGCCTGACCCGGAAGGACTTTTTCAAGACCCAGCTCCGTGCCCTGCTGCGTGCTTCCGCCTACGGCAACATGAGCATCATGTTCCCCATGATCACCAGCCTGCGGGAGCTGCAGGACGCCAAGGCAGTTCTGGAAGAGTGCCGTGCCGAGCTTGCCGCCGAGGGCGTCAAGATGGGCAAGAACATCGAGGTGGGCACCATGATCGAGACCCCCGCCGCCGTTCTGGTCGCCGATGAGCTTGCCGCCGAGTGTGACTTCTTCTCCATCGGCACCAACGACCTGACCCAGTACACCTGTGCACTGGACCGTCAGAACGCAAAGCTGGAACCCTTCTTCAACCCCCATCACCCCGCTGTGCTCCGTGCCATCAAGATGACCATTGAGGCAGGACACCGCCACGGCATCTGGGTGGGCATCTGCGGCGAGCTGGGTGCCGACACCGCCCTTACCGAGACCTTCCTGCGGATGGGCGTGGACGAGCTGTCCATGAACGCCAAGAGCATCCTGCCGGTGCGCAAGATCATCCGCAGCGTGGACCTGAGCAAGCCTTCCGAGAAGGCATAAGGTCTGTAAAACATCCGATACAACGCCCCCGGCGGAGCTTTTTGCCCCGCCGGGGGTTTTGCGTCCCGGTAAAACTTTTGCAAAAACGCTTTAAAACCATAAAGCTTGATGTTATACTGTAGGATATGACAGAAGTTCGGGTATGCAGGAGTCCAGCGCTGCCCATGGAGGAAAATATGACACAGTTACTGATTCGTCTTTTTATCCGCCAGCCGGACCGTGCCCAGGACCCCCGGGTCCGTGCCGCCTACGGCAACCTTGCCGGCGGGGTGGGCATGGTGTGCAACCTGCTGCTCTGCCTGGGCAAGCTGACGGTGGGTTCTCTCTTTGGCTCCATCGCCATCATGGCAGACGCTTTGAACAACCTTTCGGACGCCTCTTCCAACGTGGTGAGCCTGGTGGGCTTCCGGCTTGCCGCTAAGGCACCGGACGCCGAGCATCCCTTTGGACACGCCCGGTACGAGTATCTGGCAGGGCTGGCAGTCAGCGTCACCATTCTGGGCATCGGCTTTTCTCTGCTGAAGGAGTCGGTGGTAAAGGTACTGCACCCCACCCCGGTGCTGTTCAGCTGGCTCACGGTGGCGGTGCTGGTGGCGTCCATTCTGGTAAAGCTGTGGATGAGCGTGTTCAACCGCACCATCGGGCGCATCATCGCCTCCGAGACCCTCATTGCCACGGCGGCGGACAGCCGCAACGACGTGCTGAGCACCGGGGCGGTACTCCTTGCCGCCATCCTGTGCCGCCTTACAGGCTGGGATGTTCTGGATGGTCTTATGGGCGTAGGGGTAGCAGTGTTCATCCTCATTTCCGGTTGGGGACTGGTGCGGGACACTCTTAGCCCCTTGCTGGGAGAAAGCCCCAGTGAGGAGCTGGTGGACCACATTGAGCAGACGGTACAGAACTACCCCGGTGTGCTGGGGATGCATGACCTGATGGTCCACGATTACGGTCCGGGACACCAGTTTGCCTCCCTTCATGTGGAGCTGCCGGCGGAGATGGAACCGTTGGACGCTCACGACCTCATCGACAACATCGAGCGGGACTTCATGAAAAATGACCGGCTCATGGTGACCATCCACTATGATCCCATCGTCACTTCCGATGCGGCGGTGGGGGTGCTGCGGGCACGGCTCACCGAGAAGCTCCGGCAGTTGGACCCGGAGCTTTCCCTCCATGACATGCGCATCGTGCCGGGCAAGACCCACACCAATGTGCTGTTCGATCTGGTGATCCCGGCAGGCTACGCCGGGGACAAGGTGGAACTGCTGACCCAGATGGAGCAGTTCATCAAGGCGCAGGACCCCACCTACAACTGCATCATCAAGCTGGAGCAGAGCTATACGGCGGCTGCCCACCGGTAAAACCGTTTTTAAGGGGGAAGTATTATGCTGAATGACACCTATCGTGCCATGCTGGACAACAAAAGTGTGATCCGGGAAACGTTCATGTACGGGAAACAGCGGGCGGCGCAGATCGGGTACGAAAATGTCTTTGACTACTCGCTGGGTAACCCCAGCGTGCCCTGCCCGCCGGAGTTTACGGCGGCTATGCAGGAGCTGCTGGCACAGGAGGAACCGGTGACCCTTCACGGCTATTGCCCCAGTCAGGGAGACCCGGGGTTCCGCACCGCCGTGGCGGCGCATCTGGCGCAGACCTTTGCTTTGCCCTATGAGCAGAAGCATATCTTCCCCACCACCGGTGCGGCGGGAGCGATCGCCCATGCCATCCGGGCAGTGACCTGCCCCGGGGATGAGGTGCTGACCTTTGCCCCCTACTTCCCGGAGTACGGTCCCTATGTGGCAGGCACCGGGGCGGTGCTGAAGGTGGTGCCTCCCCATGCCCCGGACTTCCAGCCGGACCTGGAGGCATTTGAGCAGATGCTGACCGAAAAGGTCGCCTGCGTCCTCATCAACACCCCCAACAACCCCACCGGCGTGGTGTACTCCGCTGCCGCCCTCACCCGCATGGCAGAGATCCTTGCCGCCAAAAGCCGGCAGTATGGGCACAACATCTTCCTTGTCAGCGATGAGCCCTACCGGGACATTGCCTTTGACGGCAGGACCGTGCCCTACCCCGCCGCCTTCTATCCCCACACCCTCACCTGCTTTTCCTACTCCAAGAGCCTGAGCCTGCCGGGAGAACGGCTGGGCTATGTGGCGGTGCGCCCGGGCTGCGAGGGGGAGGAGATCCTGGTGGACATGATGGCACAGATCTCCCGGTTTACCGGGCACAACTGCCCTCCCAGCATCATCCAGCGGGCGGTGGGACGCTGTCAGGGCGTCACCAGCGACCTGTCGGTCTACGAGACCAACATGAACCTGCTGTATGAGGAGCTGACCCGGCTGGGCTTTGAGGTGGAGCGCCCCGGCGGCACCTTCTACATCTTCCCCAAGGCGCTGGAAGAGGACGCCAACGCCTTCTGCCGGAAGGCGCGGGAGTTTGACCTGCTGCTGGTGCCCAGCGACAGCTTTGGGGTAAAGGGCTATGTGCGGCTTGCCTACTGCATCGACACCGAAAAGGTGCGCCGCAGCCTGCCGGCACTGGAAAAGCTGGCGGCAGCATACCGGAAATAAGTTGGCTGCAGCCCCGCCCGGTGCGGGACTGGAACATACATCACCCATGAGAGGAAAGGGAAACCTGCTATGGAAAAGATCAAAATGACCACCCCCCTCGTCGAGATGGACGGCGACGAGATGACCCGCATTCTGTGGAAGATGATCAAGGATGAATTGATCCTTCCCTTTGTGGACCTCAAGACCGAATATTACGACCTTGGTCTGCCCAACCGTGACGCCACCGCCGATCAGGTGACCATGGACGCAGCACTTGCCAACAAGAAGTATGGCGTCTCGGTAAAGTGCGCCACCATCACCCCCAACGCTCAGCGCATGGAGGAGTACAAGCTTCACGAGATGTGGAAGAGCCCCAACGGCACCATCCGTGCCGTACTGGACGGCACCGTGTTCCGTGCCCCCATTATGATCGACTGCGTCAAGCCGGTGGTCAAGAACTGGAATAAGCCCATCACCATTGCCCGCCACGCCTACGGCGACGTGTATAAGTGCACCGAGTTCCGGATCCCCGGGGCAGGCAAGGCAGAGCTGGTGTTCACCGGTGCCGACGGCTCGGAGCAGCGTGCCACCGTCTTTGACTTTGAGGGTGCCGGCGTGCTGCAGGGACAGTACAATAAGGATGACTCCATCCGCAGCTTTGCTCGCAGCTGCTTCAACTATGCCCTGGATGTAAAGCAGGACCTGTGGTTTGGTGCCAAGGATACCATCTCCAAGAAGTACGACCACACCTTTAAGGATATCTTCCAGGAGATCTACGACGCCGAGTACAAGGCAAAGTTTGAGGCAGCCGGCATCACCTACTTCTACAGCCTCATCGACGACATCGTGGCACGGGTCATCCGCAGCGAGGGCGGCTTTGTCTGGGCGTGCAAGAACTACGACGGCGACGTCATGAGCGACATGGTGTCCACCGCCTTTGGTTCCCTTGCCATGATGACCAGCGTGCTGGTAAGCCCCGATGGCAAGTACGAGTACGAGGCGGCACACGGCACCGTTACCCGTCATTACTATAAGTATCTCAAGGGCGAAAAGACCTCCACCAACCCCATGGCGACCATCTTTGCGTGGTCCGGCGCCTTTAAAAAGCGGGGCGAGCTGGACAACCTGCCGGAGCTGGTTAAGTTTGGTGAGGCTTTGGAAGCAGCAAGCCTGCAGACCCTCAATGAGGGCATCATGACCAAGGACCTGTGCGCTCTTGCCGAGGGCATCACCCCCACTGCCGTGGACAGTGAGGAGTTCATCAAGGCGATCCGCACCCGTCTGGAAGCCAAGCTGGCATAACAAAAAGGATATAAAAGGACCTGCTGTACCAAATGACGTACAACAGGTCCTTTTGCTTTAGCAGCTGGACCCTCTCAGGCGCGATGCGCCAGCTCTCCCGAAGGGAGAGCTTTATTCAGGCTGACGGCAGGCGCAAAAAAGCTCCCCCCTCGGGGGAGCTGGCAAAGCCGTAAGGCTTTGACTGAGAGGGTTTTGTGTGATGACCTTGTTTTCAAACATAAAATCGTCGTACTTATAGATGAAGCGCGTCCAGCACCCCGTTTACCACATCCAGCGACACCTGCCCCGGGGCACTGGCATGTCCGGGGTTGGCAAAGGTCATGGCGGAGCCAAAGGTCTCCCCGGCAAGGCGGCTCACAGCCCCCAGCGCCCCCATGCTCATGGTGATCACCGGGGTCTGAGAGTGCCGGGCAGTCATCTCGGTGGTGGCGGCAAGAAGCTCCAGCACATCGGCGGGGCTTTGGGGCATCACCGCTACCTTGGGCAGGTCGGCTCCTGCCTGCTGCATCCGGACCATGCGGTCCACCAGCTGGGCGCAGGGAGGCGTTTTGCAAAAATCGTGGCTGGAGCAGACCACAGCGACCCCGGCGGAATGGGCACGTTGGATCAGGTCGGGCAGGTCTGCCCCGGCAGTGAAGAACTCCACGTCCAGCAGGTCGGCACAGTTGGTGTCCAGCACCAGACCCAGAAGGTCCAGATATTCCTTGTGAGAGAGCGGCTGTTCCCCGCCCTCTGCTTTGGTCCGGAAGGTCACCAGCAGAAGCTTGTCCCGCAGGATTACCCGCAGCTTCTGGGCGCAACGTGCCACGGCACCGGGGTCCCCGCAGGAGTCAAACCAGTCCACCCGCCATTCCACACATTCGGCACGGAGGGTGGAAAACTCCTTTGCCTTTGCAAGGATCCCGGATTCGGTGGGCTCCACGATGGGCAGAATGACCTTGGGGCGACCCTCTCCGATGGGGCAGTTGCGGACAGTGACACAGGACATGGCAGACACTCCTTTATGTAATAAGTATAGCTACATCATACAGGATACTGGAATGACTCCATAATACGTTTTGCCCGCCGCCTTGTCAAGAAATCGTGACTGATAAAGGTATATTATAAGGGCAAAAGCAGGGCAGCAGGGAAGAGCCGAAAGAAACCGGAAAAAACTTGTCAAAAAGTGTTGACAAGAGCGCCGGGGTGTGGTATTATACTTGAGCGCCAAGCGCCGGACAAAAGAATGACTTCTACAGCCCGGCAGGAAGCCCTTGAAAAGAACCAATAGACGCTGAAAGATTCTGGCTGATACCGAGAAACCTAAAGCGGTCCAAGTTCAGAAAAGTTCAAAAGCTTCTAAAAAAAGACTTGACAAAAAACCACTTCGGTGGTAAAATAAACAGGTCGCCGGTCGAAAGACTGAGGCGCACAGGACCTTGAAAATTGAACAATATCGAAAAACTTGTAACGGAACCTTTATGTGTTTGGAAAAACACTTAAAACAATTCCAAAAGTAATTCACACAGGACGCAAGCGATTGCGT
>Ga0129313_1000750_pt1 | contig 24121 bp, 21 predicted proteins | sample O1105metagenome_FD_94436 | JGI IMG/M metagenome (GOLD analysis project Ga0129313, IMG submission 94436) | Orangutan group fecal microbial communities from fecal samples from Wisconsin, USA - O1105 metagenome | ecosystem: Host-associated > Mammals > Digestive system > Large intestine > Fecal...
CGCGGCTTTTCTCTCCGTGAATATTGACACAGGCTCCGATACCGCAGTTATCATGCTCAAATTCTTCCCGATATAACGGTGCCTTGGGCAGCTCCTGTTTTACATCAAACATATAGTTCTCCTTTCCGGGTTTCTATTTCTCTCTTCTCGTGTTTTGATTTCGAATAATAAAAAAGGTCGCAATGAGACTCTTTCGAGCGCCTCATTGCGACCTTTTCTGTACTATACACCTATTTTTCTCATTTGTAAATATAGATTTTTCTTTGAATTGTCAGATAATTTGTCAATTCTATTATTTATGTGTTTATTGTCTGGAAGCTGTGTTAATTTTCTTTTTTAAAGTGTGCCTCCGGCACAACTTCTCGGTGGGCGCCGCCTCATTATACAATTTCCGTCCATACGCCTTGCTCATCAGTTTCTGATACATTGCAGAAAAGTGTTTACTCTCTGCCAGTGCAGTGCGAAGAGGTGCCAGTGTCAGTGCCATCACTGTCCGGTAGCGGAACAGTTCGCCGGGATTCATGTATTTTGCCGTGATCTCCTTATGCTCTGCAGCGCTGCGCTTCAGGTTCTCTTTTGTCTCAGAGTAGCCGCCGCCCTCGTAGGAGGACACGGTAAGTCCCAGATACTGCATCGGTGCCTTCGCACGGTAATAACACCAGAGGAAATGCTCGTAATCCGCACGGATCTTATATTTTGGTTCGTAGGATTTCTGTCTGCACAGGTCTGCAGCATAAAAGCAGGACTGGTGACAGGGAATGTTGCGGTAGCAGACGAAACCGGTGATACGTGGCGGGGAAGATATCTTCGTCTCTGTCTTCGCGCTGTAGGTATCGCCGTAGTAGATGCCCTGAAGTTTCGCCGGGTGCTGTTCCATGAACTGTGCGGTGTGGGTCAGAACTTCGTTGTCATAGAAGAGGTCACCGCAGTTCAGGAAGAGAATGTAGTCGCCGGTCACATGGGAGACTGCCTGGTTCATGGCTTCGTAGATGCTGTGGTCGGATTCCCGGTATAGGTGGATGCGTCTGTCATCGCGCATGGTTTCTATAGAGCCGTCGCGGCTGCCGCCGTCTTTGACAATGATCTCAAAGCTCGGGTAGGTCTGGGACAGGATGCTGTCCAGGGTCTGATTCAGTTTAGGACCTGGGTTTAAGCAGACTACGATAATGCTGAATTTCATATGGTTTTCCTTTAATTAAAATATATTTTTGTGTTTATGGAGCATCCCGAGGGATACAACTGCTACTACCAGGAATACCACGCATACAGGCCAGCTGACGAAGCCGGTGACGGCGATGGCGGTATAGGACAGGCAGTAAGCGAGGACGTTGGATGCCACATGGACAAAGACTGCCATTTTGAACTCTCCAAAGTATTCGTAAGCATATGCCATCAGGCAGCCGATGAGGAAGCCGTATACGCCTTGGACGTAGTTCATGTGGTAGACACCGAAGATCAGGGCTGACAGGGCTATGGCAAGCTTAAGGTTCATAAACCTGCGAAGGTATCCGTAGATGACTCCGCGGAACAGGAGTTCCTCTGCAATGGGGGAGATGAAGCCAAATACGAGGATTCCTACGATAAAGTGTGCGGAATATTGCTGGGCTGCCACTTCGGTATAGGCTTCAGACTTATTGGTCACTCCCAGGAGTTCAAACAGAAGGTTGCATCCGATGACGGCACCGATGGTAGCCACAGTCAGTAAGGCATATTTGCTCTTTCCCTCTTTTTTCAAGTGGCTTAAGTGCATGTCCTCTTTATTTTTATCAATGAGCATCTTCGCTGTGGACCATACGGCAATGGCTCCGCCGATGAATCCAAGAGCCGCTATGATACTGGAGACATCTCCGGAGTAGCCGTTATAGGCGCCGGTCTCATCCCGTAGGATTAAAAGGTCCACCAGTCCACCGGAGGCTCCGGACTGTGCCAGCTGATATAACAGTGCCAGCAGCGCATACTGCACTGCATTGCGCACCAGTATAAACATCAGAAACGAATACACCATGGTCCAGATCCTCTGATACATGGGGTTTTTCTTTTTATTGTCAGGATTTCCGTTCAGTAATTCTTCACTGCCACGGAGTAAAAATTTCTCCAGTTCTTCCACAGATTGTACAATGTAATCCGCCTTCGCTTCCTTTAACTCTTCCTTACTTCCGTAGCCGTAGGTCACGCCCACGCTCTCCACACCGAGAGCCCTGGCTCCTTCCACGTCGAACTTTCTGTCACCGATCATATAGACCTGCGCCGGATCCACGGGATTCTCTCCAAAGAGCTGACGCAGGGTTTCCTGTACCACCTGATCCTTGGTCTCTCTTCTGCCGTCCAGTTCACTACCCACCACTACAGAAAAATATTTTTTCAGATCAAAATGTTCCAGTATGCGCTCTACGTATACCTGGGGCTTACTGGATGCCACTGCCAGGAAATACCCATTCGACTGAAGCGTTTTCAGCATCTCCGGAATACCGTCATAGACCTCATTTTCAAAAAGTCCCGTATCCTGAAAGCGCTCTCTGTATTTTGCCACAGCTTCTTCTGCCTGTTCGGCGGTGAAACCGTAGAATTCCATAAAACTGTCCCGTAAGGGCGGTCCGATAAAGGGTTCTAGCTTGTCCAGATCCGGCTCCTCGATGCCGAAGGCGTGCAGTGCATACTGCACACAGGTAGTAATTCCGATTTTAGGATCTGTCAGGGTACCGTCCAGATCAAACAGCAGATATTTCTTCATTCTTATAATTCCTTTTTCTTTCTATTCTTATATGTTCCGCAGATGATTAGAAGCTGCGGATCTTGTCTCCGTCATCCTCGGTGTTTTTCAATGCCTTGATCTCCACGTCATAGCCCACATTAGCATTGACCTGCACATGGACCACATCGCCTACTTTTTTGCCAAGGAGCGCTTTGCCCAGGGGGGACTCGTTGCTGATCAGGCCTTCCAGGGAATTACCGCGGACGGTGGTCACGATCTTGTAATCCTCTTCCGTGCCGTCATCGATAAATTCCACGGTAACGGTGTTGTTGATACCTACCTCATCCGCTGCGGAGTTCTCGGAGATGACCTTTGCAGTCTTGATCATTCTCTCCAGATAACGGATGCGGCTCTCATTCTGATTCTTATACTTTTTGGCTGCATAGTATTCAAAATTCTCACTGAGATCACCGTGGGCTCTGGCTTCCTTCACGTCTTCCAATGCCTTGGGACGTACCACCAGCTTGCGGTACTCGATCTCGTCTTCCATTTTCTTAATGTCAGTAGGTGTTAATTCGTCGTACATAATATAATCCTTCTTTCTACAGCTGCATCGCATAGATCACTGCCAAAGACAGAATGATCTGAATGATTGCAAAACGGAATACGGTCTGTGTATTGGACCAGTCCCACACCTTACGCACATGATCGTGCAGCGGCGTTCTCGTATTTTTTAAAATATGAATCTTCAGAAAGCGAAGCAGGGACACCTTAAGAAGTCCCAGTCCTCCGTCCAGGATCAGCACCAGTGCCAGCGGGATGAACAGAAACGGGCAGCCGCTCTTCAAAATGGCGATGCTGATGAACAATCCCATGGCCCGGGAACCGGCATCCCCCATCATCAGCTTACTGGGTGTCGCATTGTACCACAGATATCCCAGAATACATACGGCAAATAATAGGATCAGGAAGGAATAAGTCTCGTCAACCTCCTTCATGCGGTCCACAATATAGATGGACATGATGGTAATGATCGACAGTGTTCCGGACAGTCCGTCCACACCGTCAGAGCAGTTAGTCACATTCACGGAGGTCCATACCAGGATCACCGTGAGAATGGCGAATACCACAGGCGGCAGAGTGAACTTTACATGGAACAGCGCCAGTTCCACCACGTTGGAATTATATTTCAGAAAAGTGATGGCTACCAGTGCCGCCACGCACAGATCTAAGAAACCTTTTTTGTACTCACCCCATGGAGTCTTGGAAGCATCGTCCAGAAATCCCGTCATCATGCACACCACGATCAGCAGCAGGTAGATCACCAACTCTGCGCTTAAAGGCGAAAACAGTAAAACAGATGCCACAAATGCCAGGACAAAAATAATTCCGGCGCCTCTGGGTTTCCCCGCGGACAATTTTCCATCATGGGCAAATTCTCTTCCGGCATCCTTAGGCAGATACGGACTTAATTTCTCCGTTGCCAGTACCGTAGCGCCAAAAGCAAAAAGGATTCCAAAAAAAGCAAGGAGAGAACTGCTTCCCTCCGGCGAGATCATCTGTAACATACTATCCCTCGTTTCCACATGAAGCACCTGAGACATTCATCACGACACTCTCATGCTGTATTTTCTGATAAATTTCATAACTGTCCGGCGGGGTCTTCGTGGAATGAACGTCCCGGAACAGTTACAGAATATTTTAACACAAATATGCCGGAATCTCAATTGATTTCCACAATAGTTCAGTCGAACTGTTGCATTTGACAGCCGCCGTACGGTGGACTACTATATTCTTATGAATACTTTCTGAAAAATAGCCATAAAAGGAGAAATGCCTTATGATGATCCATAAGATCGAACCGCATAAATATTATCCGGAATTCCGAAATCAGGAGCCAAAGCCTTCCGATTATCTGCTGTTATTCGATGGGGAAAAGGTATATCTGCCCTCCCATACAGGAAACGACTCTGCTGTTGCGGGTTCTTCCTCGAATGAAGGTATTGTGAAGCATCCTCAGGTATATCTTCCTACCTTCGAGGAAGTTCACAAGCTATTGGGAATCCGGCAGCCCCTGGAGCGCTTTTTCCTCGACTGTGAATATCTCTTTTCCATTGACGACAGGGCTTTTTACCGTAAGGCCGTAGAAAACTCCGGTGCTCTCATGCTCCCGGAAAATGACCTCTATCCTTCCGGTGTATTCCGTAATTTTGAACCGGAATATCTGGCATTCGCCGGGATCACCGCCACCCAGATCAACCGTTTCCGTCTCGACCGGAAATTCTGCGGCCGCTGTGGTCAACCCACAGTTCACAGTACCACAGAGCGAGCCTGCATCTGCCCGGAGTGCGGACAGATCGAATATCCCAAGATCTCTCCCGCTGTCATTATCGCCATCGTGGATACCGAGCGGGACAAGATTCTGCTGACCCGTTACGCCGGCGGTTCCTACCGTCACTGGGCACTGGTGGCAGGATTTGTGGAAGTCGGTGAGACTTTCAAAGGTGCTGCCCGCAGAGAGATTATGGAGGAGGTAGGACTTAAAGTCAGTGATCTGGTCTATTACAAATCCCAGCCTTGGTCCTTCAGTGATTCCGCCATGATCGGTTTCTTCGCGAAGCTGGATGGCGATCCTGTCATCACCTTACAGGAATCGGAACTTGGAGAAGCCAAATGGTTCTCCCGTAGCGAAGTTCCGGATCTTCCTTCCACCATCAGTGTGGGGCAGGAAATGATCACCTTATTCAAGAATGGCGAGGATCCGTTTTGTCAGAGATAATTGATACATTTGACAGTTTTTCACTTCTATTCCATAATATGCTTTGACTTTGTGCCCCCGTGGTTTCATGCTCCGGGGGCTTATTTAGCTTCTTTTCCTCTCTGCGCCCCGCCCTCTCGGTCTTCCCAGGGCTTAATCAGCTTTTTTTCCTTTCTGCGCCCCGTTCTCCCGATAAACTACTACCTATACCGTGGACATTTCTTTTTCTGTATATACCCATTTTAAATGGCAAAACCAATAAATGGACACCCATTTTATTCCTTTAGAACCTTTTTCGTGATATTCTTGATCTAGAAAGGATTTTGTCTATGCCACAGAAACGTTTTTTTACAGATGAAGAAAAGGCCGAACTATTGAGCAATCCCTATACCAGCTATGTCTCTAACTGCAGAGTTTACTATTCCCTTGCATTTAAGCAGCTGGTCATCAACAATCTTAATAAAAACGGAATGACTTCCACAAAGATTTTTCGCTTTGCAGGCTATCGTGATGATCTGTTTTCTCATTCTTATCGAAAACACATTATAAAAAGAATCCGTATGGAAGCCGAAACTCCGGAAGGACTTCGGGAACCTGCCCGTCCAAAGAAATCATCTGCTAAAAAGAAACACAGTGAAACAGAATTTCGCGAATTAGAAAAGCGCGTCCAGCTTTTGGAACAGCAGATTGAATTCTTAAAAAAAAGCCGTCATTTACGGGAAACAGGTCAGTTGATTCCACCGCGCAATTCCAGCTGATTCAAATGACACTGACTTCTCCGGAAAACATTTTAAATGTAACAGAATTATGCCTTATTGCAGGTGTTTCCCGTTCCGGTTATTATAACTGGTTGAAAAATGGTCAGAAACCAAGTCAAAAAGAATATCAGGATCAGGCAGACTTTGTTTTAATTCAGGAAGCATATGCATTTCGAGGCTATGATAAAGGTGTAATGGGAATTTATATGCGCCTTCTGCATATGGGTATCCGTATGAATCATAAAAAAATCCGACGGCTGATGCGAAAGTATGGGCTTTTCTGTCCGATACGAAAAGCAAATCCCTATCGAAGAATGGCAAAAGCCATGCAGACAAATTCTGTAGCGGATAATCTTTTAAAACGGGAGTTTAAACTCCACGGCCCAAGGAAAATATTTTTAACTGACATTACATATATCCCGTTTAAGGACAGCTTTCTGTATTTGTCTGTTATCATGGATTCGTTTACGGATGAGGTGCTTTCTTATGTCCTCAGCGAAAGCTTAGAAGTAGATTTTGTTTTACAAACAGTAAAACAGCTTATTGAGAAGCATGGAATCTCTCCTGATTCCGAAGCACTGATACATAGTGACCAGGGATGCCACTACACAAGTACATCTTTTCAAGCGGTTATAGCAGATGCAGGACTTCGTCAATCCATGTCAAGACGCGGAAACTGCTGGGATAATGCTCCTCAAGAAAGCTTCTTTGGTCATATGAAAGAAGAGATCCATCTTAAATCAAGAAAATGGGCAACTTTTTCCGAAGTAAAAGAAGCCATTGATGACTGGATTGATTATTATAATCATGACCGATATAAAATGGGATTAAAGAACCTGTCTCCTAAAGAATTTTATAACTATATACTAACTGGAGAGTATCCGATAAAGATGCTTCGTTAAAATTGGGCATAGAAAGAGCTAATTGTCCTTGACACGGGTAGTAGTTTACAATTGTCTCGGGGCTTGATTCACCTCCTGCTGCCATTTGCGCCCCATGCATGCAAAAATCTGCCTCCGACGATAACACTGTCATGAGGCAGACTCCTTTCTGTACATATTTTCTTCGCTTTTTCTTCACCTGGAACATCGTAGCTGTCATCGCTTCTCTTTACCTCAATAAGCGGCACTTCTTCGCTACCTTTACCAGCAGATATCCCTTCGGGAAGCTGCGAAGCTCCTGCTCCGTGATGCCCCGCATCAGTATCAGCATGACAAAATAGACTACAGCAGCGATCACGATCGCCGGAATAACAGAGATCCGCATGGATTTCGTCACCATATACAGACCTTCATAGATTGCCCAGGCTGCCGCTCCCATAAACGCAGAGGCGAACGCCGGAATGACAAAAGTCTTTACGATCTCCTGCCGGTAGCCTACCGCTTTCCGTACCGCCCACTGGTTCAGCACACACATCATGCCGGAATACAGCGTATTGGCGATGGCAATGCTGTACAGATCCAGGCTCGTGAACATCAAAAGCAATACTGCTGCCACCGTCTGCACCACCAGAGAGATTCCGGCGTTGATAATAGGCGTATTTACTTTGCCAAGTCCCTGCAAAATCGAACTGTTCAGAGTCGACAAAGCATAAAAAATAACCGACAGTGACAATGTCATCAGAAGGGCTGCCGCCAGGTTCAGTTCCTCTGCCGTCTTATTCGTGAACAGCAGACTGATCACCGGCTTCGCCAGCACAAAAAGTCCCACAGCGCAGGGAATCGAGATCACCATGGTAGTCTTCACTGCCAGTCCGATCTTCTCTCTGGCTCCCTTCACATCCCGGGATGCCATCAGCTGTGCTACGGAAGGGATCATGGCAGAAGCCATAGCAGATGCAAAGGCTATGGGAATATTAGACATTGTCAGGGATTGTCCGGAGAAAATACCATATTTTTCATAAATAGATACCGTATCCAGATTGCGAAGGGACGGATACCATTTGGTGTAGATACTGTTGTTGACCGTACTGCTTAAGTTATATACAGCTGTACTCAAAATAAACGGTGTCACCACCAGTGTGATCGTCTTGAATATCTGTCCGTAGGAATCCACATGTTCATGCCTGTCACGCTGCACTCTGCGCAGGATCATTCCACGATTCAGAGCATAGACTCCCGCCATAAAAAGCAGCGCCACTAATACGCCGACACCGGTACCCAGCGCACTTCCCACGGCACCGTAGGTTGCCCTCACCACCTGCCCTGCCTGATCCGCCGGAACCTCCATCGTTCCCATAAACATTTGGATCAGAAGATATGCCGCGCCTACGCTGACTACTGCATTCGCGATCTGCTCCAGGATCTGCGATACGGAGGTCTGCGCCATGCTCTTATGTGCCTGAAAATATCCTCGTAAAACACCCAGGATACCATAGACGAAGATCGTCGGTGCAAAGGTGCGCAGTACTGTGACCGCTGCCCCGGACACGAATAATCCCGCTCCGAAAAACAGAAAAAGGCTGGCTATACCGCCAACCACCAGTACATAGATCATAGCTCCGTGGAACAATCTGTGGGCGTTGCGATATTCCTTCTCTCCCAGCTTCTGTGCGATCGCTTTGGAAATTGCCGAGGGAATACTATAAGAGGAGATCAACAGAATGATCGTATAATAGTTATACGCTGACTGGTAATAGCCAAGTCCCAGATTTCCGATGACACTCTGTAAAGGGCCCCTGTAAAGGAGCCCTATGATTCTGCTGATGATTCCGGCTGCCGCCAGAATTCCCGCCTGCATGATAAAATTGTTCTTGGAACTGTTCTTATCTGCCATATGTTATCTTACCTTATTTCAGTTCTTTATCCGATCAGCCAGTCATACATCTCCTGATATTTCCCGGCAGATACCTTCCAGGAGTAGTCGGTGGCCATGGCACGATCCACGATCTTATTCCACTCTCTCTTCCTGTCATAGTAAATATGCTCCGCATAGCGGATCGTATTCAGCATCTCGTGTGCATTGTAATTCGTAAAACTGAAGCCCGTACCGGTGCTCTCATACTCATTATAGGGCTGTACGGTATCCTTCAGTCCGCCGGTCTCTCTGACGATAGGTACGGTACCGTAGCGCAGCGCGATCAACTGACTCAGACCGCAGGGCTCGAACAGAGACGGCATCAGATAAGCGTCACAAGCCGCATAGATTTTATGGGACAGTGCGTCTGAATAATAAATGTTGGCAGCCACCTTGTCTCCATACTTCCAGTCGAAATGACGGAACATATTCTCATAACGTTCCTCACCGGTGCCCAGTACCACGAACTGGATATCATCCTGGCACAGTTCATCCATCACATAAGCGATCAGATCCAGACCCTTCTGATCTGTCAGTCTTGATACAAGACCGATCATCATTTTCTTATCATCTACGCGAAGTCCAAGCTCTTCCTGCAGGGCACGCTTATTCTTCACCTTTTCCTTGCGGAAATTCACTGCATTATAGGCTTTAACGATATTTTTGTCCGTCTCCGGATTGAACTCTCCATAGTCGATGCCGTTGACAATACCGCGCAGATCATGACTTCTCGCACGCAGCAATCCGTCCAGGCCCTCACCGTAGAACGGCGTCTTGATCTCCTCCGCATAAGTATCACTTACGGTAGTCACTGCATCCGCGAATACGATACCGCCCTTTAACAGATTTGCATCCTTATAAGCCTCTAACTTGTCAGAGGTAAAATAATACTCCGGCAGTCCGGTAATACTCTGTACCGTCTTCACATCCCATTTTCCCTGGAACTTCAGGTTATGTATGGTGATAACGGACTTCATGTTGCGGTAGAAATCTCCGCCATGGAAACGCTCCTTCAGGTATACCGGGATCAGTCCTGTCTGCCAGTCATGGCAATGGATCAGATCCGGCTGGAAATTCAAAAGCGGTAATGCCGACAGCACTGCCTTGCAGAAATATGCATACTTTTCGATCTCATATCTGGGATCATCCCCATAAGGCTTGAAACCACCGAAATAGCTCTCATTATCAATGAAATAATAATGCACCCCGGCTTCCTCTGCCTCCAGAACACCTACATACACATTCTGCCAGTTGAAATCCATGTAGAAATGTGTCACATACCTGAGCTTATCCTTCATCTCCTGCTTCATACAGGTATACTTCGGGATAAACACTCTTACATCAAAATACTCCTTGTCAATATACTTCGGCAAAGATCCTACGACATCCGCAAGTCCTCCGGTCTTGATAAAAGGTACGCCTTCCGATGCGGCAAAAAGAATTTTTTTCATGTAAACCCTCCACATATGCTACGGCTTGTATTCAAAATATAGATTGATTATACCATGTTTACGATTCATAGAAAAGAGGGCAGCGATAATTTACAAATCTTTTAGAGTCTGCCGGTTCCACCTCAGCTTCTGTAGGAAAGCCGGATCCTGTCAGCGATCAGAGCGATAAATTCAGAATTGGTAGGTTTGCCTTTGCCCGTGTCGATCGTGTAGCCGAACATGGCATCCAGGGTCTCCATACGCCCTCTGCTCCAGGCGACTTCGATGGCATGACGGATGGCGCGCTCAACGCGGCTGGGTGTGGTCTGGAACCGCTTGGCGATCGTCGGATACAGGATCTTCGTGATGGAACTGATCATCGCCGGATCCTCCACCGACATCATGATAGCCTCCCGCAGATACTGATACCCTTTGATATGTGCCGGGACTCCGATCTCATGGATCATATCCGTGACATCCTTTTCCAGGTCATGGATGACTTCCTGGGTCTGTTCCTTTTTTTCTGTCGCTTTTACTGTGCTGTCTTTGGCGTTTTTCGTAGAAGGAACCGTGATCATAATTTGGAATTCCTTGTTGGCATTCATCAGATCCCCCAGGATTTTGTATACTTTTTCATTATCCTTCGTAGTTGTAATGTTTAATTTTTCCATTAAACTACCTCCATGACTACAAAACTACTTTTTTCACGTACCGTTCTATTATAAATAGATATGCGTCATGGCTTCAAGCAGAACACGTCGCAAGATTTTTCCAAATTTCGCAGAATAAAAAAAGGTAAAAAAGGCGCCCGGAATGACCCGGACGCCAATAAGAGGGAAAATGTATAAGTAGAAAAACTACGAGTAAAGCAAATTAAATTAATGATGCTCTGCCAGGGTGTGAAGTGCTTCCTTGATGGCTGTCTTCACGGTCTCATCCTGTTCAGCATTCAGTCTGTGCAGCAGATAGGTCTTGGCATATTCGGTGCCGATGCTACCTAATGCTTTTGCTGCTTCGATACGGATCTTCGTATCCGGATTGTCGATCATGTGGGCAATGCTGTTAACACTGTCTTCATCCTTGATCCGGCTCAGAGCTTCCAGTGCAGCTACCACCACTGTATCATCGGAAGAACTCAGATATTTGATGATCTTGTCGGATTTTCCTTTCTCCTGTAATTTTTGGATCTTACTTAAATCATGTTGTTCCATAAACACGCGCCTCTTTCTTTCGGCCAGCGCGGGGGCGGTAAAATCGTCTCCGGATCATCACTATATGTCGCCTGTGGTGATTGGCTTCTCTTGATAATGTTATGATAACACCTTATCTGTCAGAAAACAATTATAGCAAAATGAAAGATTTCTAAAAATTCTATAACCTGGATCCACTTGTCCCATCACGTTTTTTATACTATACTGATATCATCAAATCGAAAGAAGGTACTCTCATGACAAAACAGGAAATCAGCGAGATCAAAAAGCTGTTCACCCCGAAAAACTGCTCCATCACCCGGATCTGCGGATGCTATGTGGATGGAGAGAAAAATAAAAAGACGGAATTAAAGCAGGCGTTTCTGGCATTGCCGGAGGAGGAAATGTTCAAATACTTCGAGATTCTGCGTAAGAGTCTGTCCGGCACCATCGGTAAAAATCTGCTGAATCTGGAATTCCCGTTAAAGAGCGAAACAGAGGGCGGCACGCAGGAATTTCTCCTGCGTCTGCGAGACAGCCGTCTGAAGGACGATGCATTGCTTGAGCAGTTCTACGACCGCATCATCGAGTCTTATGAATATGTGGGCAATTATCTGATCCTGCTGATCCACGATGCCTACGATGTGCCGGGACGCACCAGAGACGGTATAGAGATGGAGGATGCTTCCGACGAAGTCTATGACTATATCCTTACCTGCATCTGCCCTGTGGACCTGTCCAAGCCGGGCTTAAGCTACAACGCGGTGGAAAACACCTTCCAGAACCGTATCCGGGACTGGGTGGTAGGCATGCCGGACGCTGCTTTCCTGTTCCCCGCGTTTAATGACCGGAGCACTGATCTGCACAGCACTCTGTACTATTCCAAGGATGCGGAGGAATTAAAGGAGAACTTCGTGGATCTGATGTTAGGCTGCCCTCTTCCTCTGTCCGCAGGCGGTCAGAAGGAGACTTTCCAGTCTCTGGTGGAGGAGACGTTAGGCGATACCTGTGATATCGAGACGGTGAAAAATATCCACGAGAAAATGAATGAGATCGCCCAGGAACATAAAGAAGATCCCGAGCCTGTGGTATTAGATAAAAATGAAGTAAAGACCATTTTTGCCAGCAGCGGTGTAGCCAATGACCGCATGGAGGTCTTCGACCAGTGTTTCGATGCCACTGCCGGTGAAGCTACTTCCCTCATGATGACCAATGTCTACAATCCCCGCAGCTTTGAGGTAAAAACACCGGATGTGGTCATTAAGGTCAATCCCGAGCGCACGGATCTCGTCAATACGAAACTGATCGACGGCAGACAGTGCCTCGTCATCGAACTGGACGGTAATATCGAAGTCAACGGCATCGCCGTGCGGGCTGCCGGAAGCGGAACCGGGGACAACGAAGACTTTGAAGAATAAACCACCTTTCAAACAACAGGAAGCGCACACTGAAAGTTTTCAGCAGCAGAGTGGTAAATAAAAACCAGGAACAGCCTTACGAATCCAGACATTCGAAAGCTGTCTCTGGTTTTATTTTACGCGAAACCAACTATTGAATCTTAAAATATTGCATGCTCTCGGCCAGCTCGTCAGCAATCCTCTTCAGCTGGTCTGCACTGTCATACACCTGTCGGAAAGTATCCAGAACCTCCTGTGTCTCGGTATAGGTCTGCTGCGTACTATCTACATTGTCATGCGCGATCTGTGAAAGTTCCTCCACAGCCTTCATGACTTCTCCACGGGACTCGGCCAGTCTGCCGGTGCTCTCTCTGATCTGCAGAATACTCTGCATGGAATCCTCAATCTCCTTCAATACCTCAGAGACATTTGTTCTGGTCTCCTGCATGCTTCCACTCTGCTCGGTGATGATCTCCTGCATCCGCTGCATGATCTCCATTTCACGGGCAGAATCTTCCATCAATGCTTTCGTGGTCTCTTCGATCTCATGACCGGACTGGTTGGACTGCTCTGCCAGCTTTTTGATCTGGTCCGCTACGACGGCGAAGCCTCGTCCGCTCTCTCCGGCTCTCGCCGCTTCGATGGAGGCGTTCAGACTCAGCAGGTTCGTCTCTTCGGCAATAGAAGTAATGAATTCCATAGCGGCATTGATCTTCTGGATCGACACATTGGTGCGGTCAGTCTGTTCCTTGACCTCTCCGATGATCCGTTCCACTTCTTCATTGATATGGCACAGCTGTGCCAGCGTATCTGCGGTCTTCTTACTGGACTTCTGCATGGATGCTGCATTTTGGTTTAATGTATCCACTTCTGTTGAAGTCTCTGTGATATGTTCTCCCATGATCCGCATGTTCTCGGAAGTACTCTCGGAATTCTTCGACTGCTCCGTAGAGTTTGCCACTACCTGACTTACAGCATTCTGTACCTCATTCATGGTACCGTTGGTAGTATCTGCTGCAGTTCCCAGTGCCCTGGAAGCCTCCAGCAGACTCGCGGAATTCTCGGAAATTCCTTTTAATATTCCCTTCAAGGTATCCTTTAGCTTTACCGTAACCCGAGACAGATCTCCGATCTCGTCCTTCCTCTTTAACATCTTGTCATCGACCCAGACGGTGAGATCCCCCTCTGCAACCTTACCCATGATGCTGATACTCTTCTTGATATTGCGGCTGATAGATGTCGCCAGCTTCAGCCCCACACCGATGCACAGGATCATTGCCACGCATACTGCTGCACCGATGCCGAAAATGATTCCGTTTACTACCGCGTCCTTGCTCTCTTTATCGGTACCGACAAATACCATACCAATAATCTCATCATCGGAGCCATTCTGATAGACCGGCATGAAATAGCCATAATTCATAACACCGTCCAGCGATACAGAATTGCTGAAATATTCCTCGCCGTTCTGTAAGACCGCCTCCACGATCCGCTCTCCTGCCGGAGAATTCAGAATACGGTCTCCGTTACTATCCAATGCGGAGGTCATGATTCTGCGGTCTCCGTAGAAAAAGGTTACATCCATTCCGGTATTGTCTTTGATTCGGTCCACCAGACTTTCGGAATGTGAGATATTGTAGCTGCCCTTCCAGATGTCGCCATTGCCGGATTCCATGTAATCACCGGTATTTTGGTCATATGCCGCCAACGTAGCTGCGGCTGTTCCCTTCAATGCTTCCTCTATCTCATCCATCATGGAACTGCGCACCGTTGTCAGCATGAACAAAATAGAAAGCAGTCCCAGTAACACTACCGGTCCTATAGTCATTGACAAAATCTTTTTTTGTATACTCATCACACAGCCCCCTATTCTACCACAGATACGGTCTTAAAATACCAATTGATGCCTCCGGTAATCGTTGCATCATCCAGCGTCTCTCCTTCTTTGCCAACGGTCTCACCCGTGTTGGTCTCGATCACACCGTCAAATACACCGTTCTCTCCGGATAATATCTGTTTCTTGGCTTCCTCAACCTTTTCCTGGGTTCCGTCCACACAGAAGTCCGCCAGACTCGTAATGTTCACCAGATTTTCACTCATACCACCGTAATAGTTGCTTCCGTCCCAACTGCCGTCAATGATACTCTGGACTGCTGCCGTATAGTAGGCACTCCAGTTCCAGATGACACTGCACAGGCAGGCCTCCGGTGCGTTCTTACTCATATCGGAGTTATAGCCGATGCTGTACACACCCTTTTCCTGCGCCAGGGTCTGGGGATATTCCGTATCACAATGCTGGGCGATCACATCACACCCCATGTCGAGAAGTGCTTGGGCTGCTGCTTTTTCCCCTTCCGGATCGTACCAGCTGTTGGTCACCTTTACGTATACCTTTGCATCCGGATTCACCGAATAGATTCCCAGTGCAAACGCATCGATGCCGCCGGTCACCTCCGAGTTGGAGGAATCCATGGCCGCCACATAACCGATCTTATTGGAAGTGGTGTTCATTCCCGCCACGATACCGCTTAAATATCTCGCCTGATAAATTCTTCCGAAATAATTGTTAAAGTTCTTGCCGTTGCTCATATATCCCGTGCCGTGGGAAAAATACACATCCGGATATTCTTCCGCCATCTCTGCCGTAGTCTCCATATATCCCCAGCTGGTGGTGAAAATGATGTTGCAGCCCTCGTCGATACATTCCTGGATTGCCTGTCTGGTCGCCTGCGCATCGCCGTCGTTGACATTGATCTTGCGGACGATCTGGTCATCGGACAGTCCTAGATTCTGCTGCATACCCTGAATACCCAGATCATGAGTATAAGTGTAGCCACTCCCCTCTGCAGGATCCGACAGATGAATGACACCTACCTTGATCTCGTCCTTAGAGATGCCTCCGGTCTGTGACGTGGTGTCTCCGCTGTCACTCTGCGTTCCCTGCGCTGTCTGACTGCTGCCTCTTGCCTCGTAGCCGATGTTGGTAGCGTAATCATCCACTTCACCGGTGCTTCCACAGCCTGTGAGCAACATACACCCAAGCAACAGGGCTATGCTTCGTCTGATATTTCCTGTCCAACTTTTTTCCATGATAGTACCCCTTTCTCCTTCGTCCTTTATCCTTCCACCCTTTTCAGGGGATTGCCGGCTTCACTATCGTACTCCATGCTTTTACACTATTCCCTGCTGCTGTGGCAGGTAAAATAAATCACCTGATATTCTTTCGCGATCTCCGCCAGGAACCGTATTGCCCCTCTTGTCCGGTTTTCATCCAGATTCACAAAGGGATCATCCAGGATCAGGAACGGCCGTCTGTCGTCATACATGGCTTCCACCAGTGCCATACGCATGCAGATGCCGATCAGATCCCGGTTTCCCAGGCTCATGTAGCCGATGTCTCTGGGCATATTTCCCTCAATGACCTGTAATTTCGTATTGGCATCCATCTGATAATTTTCGCATTCTGTTCCCGTCAGGATCTGATAATACTTACGGAAGCCTACCATCACCGGTTCCGTATATTTCGCGGTAAAAGAACTTTTGGCCTCTTCCAACAGCCCCTTGGTCACCTCCAGCAATCTATACTGTTTTAATTGCTCTTCTGTCGTCTCCTGCAGATTCTCCAGTTCCCCCTCCATGTTTTCTATATTTTCCCAGGATTCCTGCAGGCTGGAAAGCTGGTCCTGATAGCTGCGGATGGACTTATAACAAGCCTCCATGCGTTCTGAGAGGACTTTCATTTCTTCTGCCAGACTCTCCAGGGATTCTTCTCCTTCCGGAGCCTTCAGTGCCAGGAGTGCGGGAACATCTTCCTGTTCCTCAAATTGTTTCAGCTCCTGTGCACTCCGCCTGTACTCCAGCAATTCTTTCTCATAATCTTTTCTGCGGTTTTCAAGCTCTGTCAGTTGTTCTTCCAACGGTTCTTCCGGAATCAGATGTAGAGACAGTAGATATTTTTTCACCTTTTCTTTCATGACTTCATACTGCTCCCTCTGTCTACGGTATTGCTTCTGCTTTTCCTCCAAAAGTTGTCTTTGTCTGCTCTTTGCGGCAATATCATGCAGTGCCGCCAGATAATTCTGCTCTTCCCAAACATCACCGAAGCCTGCTAAAAACTGCTTCAGACGCGTCTCCAGTTCTTCCATCCTTGCAGCCGTCGTATCGGTACCCGCCTGCTGCCTTCTGCGGCTGAGCATCTCATAATCCCGCCGTTTGTTCTGTAATTCTACAATTTCAGAAGTAAAATCGCTGCTTTCCGGAATTTCCCAACGCTGCCGGAATTCTTCGATCTGCCTGCTATCTGTGTCAATCTCGGTCTCCAGCTTCTCCAGCTCCTGCCGCAATTCCAAAAGCTCTGTATTCTCTGAACTCTGCATATTTCCGCTGCCCGCAGCCATAACCAGTGCAATGATCACAACCACTGCCCCCAACGCTGCCAGAGCCGCGCCGATCACGGTCTGCCCCATGAATATCACGGGAACAGCACCCAGGATCAACAGAATTCCCAATACCAGCATGAGATTTCTTCGCTTTTTACCGGTCATCCTCTCTCTCTGCAGCCTTGACTCTTCCTGTGCCTGTATGGCTTCCAGTGTTTTCTTCTGTATTTCCTTAGCCTGCAACAGACTTTTTTTCTCCAGGCGTCCTGTCCAGATTTCTTTTACCCGGAGGATTTCCTGTTCTTGAGGCATTCCATCCACAAAATATCCTGTGAGTTCCTGTAATCTTCTGGTCTCTTCTGCGGACAAAGCAATGTCTTTGGAACTGTTTTTCAACCGTTCCAACTCCTCTGCCTCCGCATATTTTTCCTCCAGCTGTTCCCTGTCCACCTTGGGGAACGGAGTCTTCAGCTGTTCCTGTTCTTCCTCCGTCAGGCAATAAATCTCCATTGCCTTGTGAATACTGATCCCCCGGTTATAAGCTGCTGTTTCTTCCCGCAGATCTGTCTCCGAAGGGATCACGCCGTTAAAATACGATTCTGCTTCTTTTAACATTTTTTCTCTCTCTGCAAGCTTGGCACGCAGATCCAGATATTTTTCTTTTCGTGCCTGCCTGTCTTTATAAGCCCCCAGCTCCCGCTGCTTTGCCTGCAGCTCTGCCAGTTCCGAGGCAAGCTTTTCCCGTTCTTCGATGACTGCCTTTCTTCTGGCAGCAATGCTTTCCATGGTGTTCTGTATCTCTTGTCCGTTACGGATCTGCACCTTGAGTTCCGTAATGCGATCCTTGTCCCGTCTCAGGGATCCGGTCTTACGGGTGGGGGACATGGCATTCAGCAGATCGTTCAGCCGCTTATCCGCCGTCTCAAAATTATTAATGTCATCGGTATTCTCCGCCAGATTGCCGATCTTCGCATTGATACTGTCTGTGACAAAGGTCTCACAGTCATTCTGGGAGATAAACGTGGTCCGCTCAAAGGATGCGGCATCGATCCGGAAAAGTTCCTCTCCCAGTTTCTCCGTAAAATCGTCACTGGGCAGATGGGTCGTAAGATCTGTCAGCTGAAATTCATCCTCCGCCGCTTTATTGCCGAAGGTTCTGCGGACAGAATATTGTTTCCCGTCGCTTTCAAACTGTAACTCTCCTCCGTATACTCCCTTCTGCCAGGGAGTGTACCGTCTTCTCTCATTTTCTATGGGATCTCTCTTGCCCTCGTTGCGAAATCCGAAAAGCATGACCCGCAGGAATGCCGCCAGGGTGCTTTTTCCCCATCCGTTCTCCTCACAGACAGTATTACACCCTTCCGTAAACTCACAGGTAAAATCACTTAATTTTCCAAAATTTTCTATATGACACCGTATCAGCTTCATGCGTCCAGGATCTCCTCTCCGGCAAGTGCCTGCAATCCGTAATGGATCACTGCTGCCTTATCTTCTTCCGACAGATCCTCTCTGCCCATGACTGTGCGGATGAATTCTCCCTTCAAAGACACATCTTTTGCAAAGGAAGCATAATCTACCAGATATTTCGAACTATCCTTGATCTTCACGAAATAGAAACGGCTGCTGAACTGATGCAGCAAAAAGTCCGTCTCTTTTTCACTTTCCACATCGACTTTACCGGTCAATTCATATTTTACCAGACTCTTCTCCGGATAATTGCCCGCATCGGTCTCTTCTTTCATGCGTTCCAGAATCTCCATCGTGGACACACAGCCGGTAATATCCACCGGAATGGTATAAAGATTCCGGGAAGCAAACGGAATAAACCTGCTCTCCACAGTGCCTGCTGCCTCATCCACGGAAAGCTCTACAAATCCATGTTCTCCGCATTCGTCAAATCCACGCCCTTCCAGACATCCGGGATAACAGTAAACTCCCCGGCCATCCAGACGTTCCTTCTTATAACCATGGATATGTCCCAGTGCCAGGTAGTCAATGCCTTTATTCTTCAGGGCGGCCAGATGTATGACCTCCGCCTTGTCCTTCGCACTGTATTCCGATTCCTGGCCGTGCAGGACAACGATATTCACCATGTCCGCATCCAGAGACAATGTGTTATAGACACTGCCGCTGTTCTCCGGATTCAGTTCCACGCCGGTGATGCATACCTTTTTCCCCAAGGGAAAGCTTGTCCATTTGCTGTCAAACAGATGAAGGTTCTCCGGAATCTGCGGAAGTCCCCCGGTAAAGCTGCCCTCATCGTGATTGCCCTGTAAATAATAAAATTCAATTTCGGGATGCCCCACGATCAGGTCCTTCACAACATTTCTCGCGGTGGCTGACACATTTTTCGTATCAAACAGATCTCCCGCAATGAGAATGGCATCCACTTCATGAGCTGCACCGTATTCCACCATTTTCCGAAAGGTCGTCAACAGCTCCGTCCTACGCTCTTTGGCTTTTTCTCTGGTAAGATTTGCACTCATTCTGGAATCCAGATGGATGTCTGCACAATGGATGATCTTCATTCTGCCGCCCCCTTTTCACGTATTTATTACCCTCTATTATATACGAAACCCATGGCGGATACAATAAAAAGCGTACCGGAATTGAGACGGTCATTCTCAATTTCGGTACGCTTAAGCATTTAAAAAATATTGATTTTACGAGAAAAAATTATACCTGTAAACTGCCTGCCGCAATCAGTTTGCCACTTTTTCTGTCAAATAACAGAATATCTTCTCCACCGATCTCGAACTTCACTTCCTGGCCGATCTTGTAGGCGGTATTGCCGAAGACCACGCCGGTCAACAGGAAATCACCGATACGAAGCTTAATCGTGGATTCCATACCGGTGGGCATGGCACCGTAGATCACGCCGTCCAGTCCTGCACCATCGTGTAATTGCAGGGCTTCGGGACGTACACCGATGACAAAATCCTCGTTGGTGATCACGGGAGCTTCCTGCAGTGCATAATCGTCCTCGTTCACTCTGGCAATATGATACTTGAAGACTTCATCCTTATTGGATTTCTCCACAGCTTTCTTATCCTGCATTTTCTCTTTGTGACGGGCTGCCTCATCGGCTTCGTTCTTATCTCTCTCTGCAAACCATCTTAGCAGATCCAGATGTTCTTTCGGAACAAACTTTGCCTTTCTACCGTCTAAGATCGTCACATCCAGGCTGCCGTTTTCATTCTGCACACCCTTGGCTTCGATAAAATTAATGGAAGGATTTCCTACGAAATCAGCCACAAACAGGTTGTTGGGTCTGCTGTACACAGTCAACGGTGCTTCATACTGCTGCAATACACCGTTGTTGATCAGGCAGATCTTCGTTGCCAGTGTCATAGCTTCCATCTGGTCATGGGTTACATATACGAAGGTGCTTCCGGTCTCTACATGCAGACGCTGTAACTCATATCTCATTTCCAGACGGAGTTTCGCATCCAGGTTAGACAGCGGCTCATCCATGAACAGTACCTGGGGTTCCGGTGCCAGTGTTCTGGCAATAGCAACTCTCTGCTGCTGTCCACCGGACAGTTCTGCGGGATAACGGTTCATGAACATTCCGATCTTAACGATACGAGATACTCTGCGTACCGCCAGGTCTATCTCTTCCTTGGAATATTTTCTGACCTTAGTTACTACCTTGCCACCGGATACGACTTCGAATTTCTCGTTAAGCTCTTCCCCTTTTTCCTTATGACCTGCCAGGATGCTGTCCAGCTTGGCAGTCAGTTCCTGCTTCTTTTGTTTTGATACACTTTCTTTGTCTGCTGCCTCGTGGAGTTTGTAATTATACAGCTCCTTTGCAGTATAGATAGAAATGGTATAATTATCGATCAGCTTCAGGTAGACCATATCCAGGTCTAATTTTCCCTTTTTATCTCTACATTCCTCAATGAGTTTTACCAGCTCTCCCGGATTCTCCAGTGCCTTGATCATACTTTTTAAAGCTTTGGCATCCTCATCGATCACGGGAAGTTCTTCCTTGATATTGCCCAGTCCGAAGGAGATGTTCTGGTATACCGTCATGTTCGGCCACAGTGCGTAGTTTTGGAACAGAAATCCGACTTTTCTCTTATTTGCAGGAACATTGATTCCCGCTTCACTGTCGAATACCACCCGGTCTCCGATCTTGATCTGCCCACTGGTAGGGGTCTCCAGACCGGCGATCATACGTAAGGTAGTGGTCTTGCCGCAACCGGAGGGACCAAGCAGAGTGATAAAGGAATTGTCCTCCATATCCAGACTCAGATCATCTACCGCATAGAATTTTCCCCAACGTTTTGTAACATGTGTTAATTTGATTTCCGGCATAGTTATTTACCTCCGATACCTTCATCCAGGCTGGCCCCGGTCAGTTTATTTACCAAAGTGTTAAAGATCAGGATCGTTACGATCAGGATCAGGTTGATGGCGCTGGAAAATGCATACAGTCCCATCTCATCGAAATAATCCAGTGTCGTGGAGAGGATAAAGCCCTGCGTACATAGCAGTAAGAACAGGGACAGCTCTCGCAGACAGGTCATGAACGGAAGCATATATCCGTTGATAATGGAAGACTTCTGGATCGGAATGATGATCCGCAGCATCCGCTTGTACCAGGGAATATCCTGGATGATGGCCGCTTCCTCGATCTCTCCCGACAGCTGCAGCATAGAATTCAGTGCACTTCTGCTGGCGAAAGGAATGTACTTGATCACGCCTGCGATGATCAGCAATGTGTAAGTATTGAACAGGTTGATCTTGTCATTGGAGAACAGGATGAAGAAAGCTGCGCCCACTGCCAGGGACGGCATCAGGTACGGCAGGAATGCCACACCGTTGACGTAATTTGCCCACTTGCTTCTCCGGTTCTTGGATACTGCATAACCGATCAGGGTGCCGATCGTACCTGCGATCAGAGCACAACATACAGCGACTAACATCGTTCCCTTGAATGCTCTCCAGATCAGCGGATTGTGGAGGATACCGGGCTGTCCGTACAGAGCACCGGCTCCGTTGTTATCCGTCAGCCACCACTTGGTGGTCAGAGCACTGGAATCCATGGTATACAGGAAACTGTAATCTCCCGGATTCGGAAGGAAAGTCTCCAGTGCGAAGGACAGGATCGGGAAAATACTGGTGAAGAAAGTGATGACGATCAGGATGATCGCGATCAGATATTTCCCGACTTTTCCTAAGTTGATCTTGGAGATCTGTCCGGATTTACCGGTAACCGTCGTATAATTCTTACGGCTCTTTAAGCTCATCTGGTTCATTAACAGGATCGCCACGCCGAAGATCATCATGATGATGGCAAGAATACTGGCTTCCCCGGTATACTTGGAGTTCATGGAGATGTACTTGGTGGATAGAGTGGTCAGTCCCAGATAGTGAGGTACGGGATAACTTCCCATGGCACTTCCGAATACCAGCAGGATCGTGGAAAGGATCGCCGGCTTTACCATAGGTAAGGTAATGCGGAACATGGTCTTCCACTTCGGTGTATCCAAAATCGTCGCTGCTTCCTCCAGATTGGCATCCATGTTGCGGAAGATGCCGCCGATCAGTATGTAGGCAAAGGGGGCATAATGCAGTCCCAATACTACTGCACTGGGGAACAGCCCCAGGCACCACCATTTCGGCATCGTAATGTGAAAGAGCGAAGCCAGCAGTCCGTTGGAGGTTCCGGTGACTGCATTACTGTTGAATACATTCTGCCATACCACTGCCAGTGTCCACTGGGGCATGATGTAGGGGAAAATAAAAATGGAGCTTAAATATTTTTTACATTTTAAATTGGTTCTCGTAATTAAGAATGCGAACAAACCACCGAACAAAATGGAGATCAGGCAGGTAAAGACTGCCAAAAGAACAGTATTTAACAGCGGTGTCCACAGATTTGTTCTCGCCAGTTTACTGGTGAACAGATCCACATAGTTGGCAACGGAATACCCGCTTGCTTTTCCGGTAAGATGTGCATCGATGGTGCCCGGATGGATCTTGAAGGTATCCTCGACGATTGCCACGATCGGCGCCACTGTGGTAAAAGTAAGTACGATACCAAACAGAAGCAGAATGATATTTTGTGGCTTGGAGAAATACGTCTTGATCTTGTTCAGAACAATCACCATCTTGCTTGTTTTTTTTGTGGCACTCTGATTCATGGTTAACCTCTCTTCCCAATACAAGCTTTTGGTCCTGTAAACCATCCGCCCCTGCGAATAAGAAAACTGCTACTTACATGCAGGCATGATGTAGCAGATTTTCTTATTCTGACAGGACGAATCGTCACTTTTTATATCATATATCACTCATATCACTCAGCAGTATACTTCGGTAACAGCTCGATCCAGCTTCCTACCGTGAAGGATACGGATGCGCAGTACTCAGGATCTTCCAGCACCAGTTCGCCATCGGTAGACCACCAGTCGAAGCCTCTGTCATTCTTGCTCTCGTATACAACATTACCGTTCTCATCATTACCACCGGTGCTGTGCTGATAGGTAGCTTCGATCGCCTTTGCTACTTCAGGGTTAGCGGAATAACCGCCCATGTCTTTGCCCCATGCGCTGAAACCGTCTTCGGTACAGGTCATGTATGCGATGAAAGCACATGCAGTCCAGGGCAGCGGGCTGTTATCGGTAACAAACAGATAATGGCAGTAACCGTATCCGCCGATTCCCTTATAACCATCCTGATAAGCGGCAACCTTGATATTGTTCACAGATAC